>Ga0335082_10004302_pt1 | contig 15504 bp, 8 predicted proteins | sample Lox_Sample_41_FD_206718 | JGI IMG/M metagenome (GOLD analysis project Ga0335082, IMG submission 206718) | Soil microbial communities from Loxahatchee National Wildlife Refuge, Florida, United States - Lox_Sample_4.1 | ecosystem: Environmental > Terrestrial > Soil > Wetlands | place: USA: Florida...
CGCCCCACGCCAGCAGATCAGTTCGACGCCGTACGCGATCCGCACCCTGAGCGCGATGACCGCCGACGCGCTGTCGAGCGCCTGCGTCGGCTGCGTCACCAACGCCCAGATCGCCTCGGTGGCGGGCAGCAAGGTGACCGGCACGATTCCCACCACCAGCCTGCCGACCGGCAGCGGCAACTACATCCAGAACTCGACGGCGCCGCAGGTGGGCGCGAACTTCAACATCTCCGGCAACGGTACGGTCGGCGGCAATCTGACCGTCACCGGCACGCTCAACGCCAACGTCAGCGGCAACTTCATCCAGAACCGCACCACGCCGCAGAGCAACGCCAACTTCGACGTCAGCGGCAACGGCAGCGTCGGCGGGACGCTGTCCGCGGGCGATCTCGCGGCCGGACCGCCCGCCCAATTGACGCCTCAGCTCGACGTGGACGGGACCGGCTGGTTCCGCGGCGACTCGACGCCGCTGACCGGCCACGGCAAAGGGCTCGCGGCCGGCCTCGGTGGAGCGGGGGGCTACGTGTTCGCGTTCGACTACGGCGCCGAGACGCCCCTCAACCTGCTGCTGAACAATCCGGGCGGCAACGTCGGCATCGGCACGATCACCCCCGTCGCCAGGCTGGAGGTGACCACGGGCACCGGCCCCGGCGACGGCGTGCACGGCACCAGCACCGGCGGCCGCGGCGTGTGGGGCGACAGCAGCACGTACCAAGGGGTGTACGGCCACAGCGTCAGCAACGCCGGCGTGGTGGGCGAGAGCGACAAGTTCGACGCCGTGTTCGCCACCTCGCACGATCCCAACAACTCGGGCGTCATCGCGTTCAACGACAACTCGGGCTTCGGTGTCACCGGCATCACCAACGCCGCGCACACGAGCACGAAGGCCGGCGTGTACGGCCAATCGACCGGCACCGGCGGCGTCGGCGTGATCGGCCAGGCCGACAGCGGCAACGCGTGGGGCGTCTACGGCACCAGCGCGAGCCCGACCGGGGTCGGCGTCGTCGGCAACGCAACCGGCGGCGGTTGGGCCATGGCCGCTACGGGCAACACGACCCAGACCATCAGTAGCGGCGGGTGGGTCAAGGCGATGGTGCACGTGCAGCAGGACGGCACCATCGACCGCTGCTACAACTCGCAAGCGCAGAAGCCGACCACCGGACGGTGCAACTCGGACTCCGTTTTTTGCCAGGGGATCTGCGGGTACACCCTCGGGGGCGACCCAGGACAATACAGAATCGATTTCGGCTTCCCGGTGTCTGATCGATTCTTCGCCGTGTTCCCGGAGGTCGCGGGCTCGTATATCGGCGCGAACGGGTTCGGATTCAGCGATCCCGACAGCCTCACGGTGGTGACGTTCTACACCGCGGAGCACGGCGGGAGCTCGACGTATGCGTCGTTCTATCTCGTTGTCTTCTAGGGGCGACGCGCGAATGCAGCTGGCTCGAAGCGACGGCAACCGCTCACCGCATTGAGGCTATGCGCAAAGGCGTCCATGAGCGGAACTAGAGGGCCTCTCGCTGCAGCCGCGGCGCTGGCGCTCTGCATCGCGCCTCCCGGTCGCGCTCTCGCCCAGAGCGGCGGCTCGTATGCCATTACGTCGAGCGTCATCGGCGGCGGCGGGGTCAGCGCCAGCCACGGCGCGGGGGACACGCTCGGCGGTACGGTCGGGCAGGAGACCGCAGGCCAGAGCAGCAGCGCAAAGTTCACCGTCCGCGGCGGCTTCTGGAGGACGTCGCTGGCGGCCGGCACCGCACCGACCGCGACGCTGACGCGGTCTCCAACCGTCACCAATACCGCCACGGCCACCCGCACACCGACGCCGATCGCGACAGCCACCCGCACGGCGACCTCGACGGCCCTGCCGCCCTCGTCGCCGACCGCGGCGATCACGCCGACCCCGCCGCTCACCATCACGCCGACGAGAACCGGTACCGTCCCAACCGCGACCCCGACGCCCACGGCCACCGTCCGCCCCGACCGCGGCGACGCCAACTGCGACGGCACCACCAGCGCCGCCGATGTGACCGCCCTGGTGCGCAGCATCGTCACCGGAACGCGCGCCGCCTGCGGGCTCGACGACGTCAACGGCGACGGTCGCGTCGACGACGCCGATCTCGCCCCGCTGATCGACGCCATCTTCGGCGGCGGATAGTCCGCGCCGTCGCGCCGACAAGCCGCCCGTCCCGAACCCACGCGTGCGAGGCCGTCCGTACCCGAGCAGCAGGAGCAGTGTCGACGCGACCCGCGATCACGCGCAAACGCCACCACGCAAACACGCGGAGAGACGCTGACCGGCTCAACCGCCGTGACACCCGTTCAGCGCATTGTTCACGCCCTTGACGAGCTGTGCGATGTCCACCATCCCCTGCGCGTTCTCGAACGCGGGGCAAGCGGCAGGCGGCAGGTTGCCGAGCGCGATGTTCACGCCGACGACGAGGTTGGCGATGCTCACGGAACCGGAACCGTTACAGTCGCCGACGCACGAACGCGCCGTCGCCGTCTGCGAGGCGAGGCCGGTCGGCATCGGCGTCGGCGTTGCGGTCTCGGCGGACGGACTCGTCGGCGTCGCAGTCTGGGTGGGACCGAGGACCGCCGTCGAAGTGGAAGCGCCGGTCGGTGTCACCGGCGGCGAGCTGGTTGGCTCGCGCGTTTTTGTCACGGTAGCGGGCGCAGTGACGGACGCCGTGTGAGTCGGTGTCGCGGTGTGCGTCGCCGTGCGTGTATGCGTCACGGTCGCCGTGCTCGGAACGGTCGGCGACGGAGTTGCCGTAGCCGAGGATGTGGCCGTTCGGCTCGAGGTTGCGGTCGCCGTCGTCGACGTGCGCGTCGCCGTATTCGTGACGGTCGAGGACTTCGTCGGCGTGCCGGTGAAGGTCGGCGTCGTCGACGGCGTATTGGTCGGTACGGTGACGGTGAACGCGCCCTCGAAGGCCCCGATGTCGACGGTCGCGTTTTGAATGCGCGCCGCGCCAGCCGCATCCGTCGCGGTCGATACCTGTGAGTTGCTTCCTGCATCGATCATCGGCGAGCCGATGCCCAGACGCAGGTCGCCGTCGGGGCGGTTGACATAAATCGGATCGCCGACCACGTCGTGGGCCCCGCCGACCAGCGGAGGTTCGATGTCGCCGGCGCTGTTGTCGAAGAAACCGTTGTAGTCCAGGCTGACCGTCGAGGATCCGCCTGCCTCCGCCGTGAGGGAGATGCCCCACCCCGCGCTGTTGGTGACGAGATTGTTCTCCGCCGTCACCGTCAGGGTCGAGCCGCTGGCGGAATTGAGCGCGATGCCGTCCAGCCGCGAGCCGTCCACGGTGTTGTTCGCCAGCGTGGCCGTGACGGCCCCGGCGGGATTCTGCACCTGCTGACCCACTTCGAACCCAGACCCCATGCCGTACATGGCGTTGTTGGTGGCATTCAGCACCACGGAGCCGTTGGCGTACGGAGCGGCATTTACCGCGTACGCGACCTGGGGCCCGGACCCGACGAAGCGATTGGCATCGAGGGCGATCGAGGCGGTGTACGGCTGTGCATTCCCGAAGGCTCCGATCCCGGCGGCGTCGCTCAACTGAAACGCGTTGTGCTCGATCGTGGCGGTGACGCCGCCCACCAGGAGGGCAAGGTACGCGTCGTAGCCGGCAGGCGCGGCGACGCTGACCGTCGAGTAGCTGAGCGAGAAGTCGAGATCCCCACAGCCGGGCTTGGCATTGAGCTGGAATGCGGAACCAGCTACCCCGCTCAAGACCAGTTCAGTGTTGTACATCGTGAGGCTGCCGCCCTCGGGCATTTCGAAGCCTCCCTCACCCGCGAATGCTTCGTCTTGGCCCGTGACGGCGATGGAGCCGTTCTGAAACGCCACGTGGTTCAACCCGATGGAGCAGGAAGCACGGCGGATGTTGACGGCCTGGAACCCGAAGCCCTGCGGATTCTCGATGGTGCAGCCGCTGAAGACCGCTGTGGCGTCGCCTGAACCCATGTTGAGTATCCGTACGACTTCCGGGCCCGTGGCGCGGGCGCCGCCCGGCAGTAGACGGACACCGGACACCGCCAGCATCTGCGCGGAGGCGCTGTTGGGGGAGAAGATCAGTGTGCAGTAGGTACCAACGAGACCGCACGTGCCGGTGCCACGGATAGTCGGCGTGAATCCGACGCCGGCATGGATCGTCATCGACTGCGTCACGGTCACGGTCTCGTTGAACGTGCCGCTGCTGTTGATGACGACCGTGCCGCCCTCCCCGGCGGCGTTGACCGCGGCCTGCACGGTCGCCTGATCCGTGGGAACGATCACGGTGCCGGCAAGAGCCGGCGCCGCGGCGAAGGCGACCGCGATCCCTGTGAGCAGTCGACAGCCCCGCATCGTACACATCGCCGATCTTCCCCCTCTTCTTCTAATGCCAGCTCGATTTTCCGGTCGACGCAGAACTCGCAACGTTGGCTATCCGTTCGCGAGATTCCATTGCTGCGCGGCGGCGGGATGCGAACGGCAAGGCCGCGGCGACGATCGCCGGCAGCGGCCCGCGCTGTATTGTGACTTCTTCATCCCACCGCCCGGCGCGTTCATATACTCTTGCGACGGTCCCAGACAACGAATCCCATCGGGTGCTGTACCGAGGCGCTATACAAGGCACAGCCGCCGAGAAAGTGCTTCACAATCCGATCGGCCTCGCGCTAGTAAAGGTACCGATGCGTGCGGGCATATGGGGGGTCGGCGTCGCCGTTGCCGTGTTCGCGGTTCTGCCCGCGTGGGCGGCTGAGCCGGCGTGCCCCGCGGGCGAGATCACGCTCTCGGCCGGCCTGCTGACCGGCGTGCAAGGCGGCCCCGGTGCGGACCGGCTCGCCACGTCGTCGGCGAGCTTCGTCCTCCCTGCCGGCGTGGCGATCGATCCCGGTCACGAAGCCGTGAGCGTCGTCCTCGAAGGCGATCATCAGCTCCTCTATGAGGCCGACATCCCCGCCGGCGGCTTGTACGCGTACCCGGGCGGCAGCGCGTTCGCGTTCCGCGCCGGCCCCCTCGCGAATGGGGTCGCGCCGGGCTCGGGAATCGGACCCGGCTCGGGGCTCGACATTCGGCGCTCCGGCGCGGTCTTCCGGCTGCGGGCGCGCCTCGATCACCTCGACGTGCCGGGGCTGGTGCCGGCGCCGCATTTCGCCAAGCTGCTGGTCAAGATCGGCGACGATTGCTTCTCCGCCGTCCTCGTGTGCAGCGCGCATGGCCCCGGCCTGCGCTGTGCGCCCGAGCGCACGGCGCTGCTGCGCGGCCACGTCGCGGACGCCGCCGGCAACCCACTCGCCGGCACCATGCTGACCGCCTTCGACGACGCCCGCATCGAGAGCGTCTCGGTCTTCGCGCAGGAAGACGGCCACTTCGTCTTCCCCCGCCTACGGCCCGGCACCTACCGGCTGCGCGCCCGGCTGCTCGGCTGGCAGCAGGTCGAGGTGGTACCGGTCATTCTCAACCGCCGCCAGGTAACGACGCAGAACTTCTCCCTGAGCGTACTCAGTAACGCCAACGACCAGCTCCCGGCCAGCCAGTTCCTCTCGGTCATCCTGCCGCAGTTCCCGAACCCGACGATCCGCGGCGACTTCACGCTCTCGTGCGGCAACTGCCACCAGGTCGCCGGGCCGCGCTTCCGCGAAGACAAGAGCACCGAGGAGTGGGGCGAGGTCGTCACCACCATGGAGGGCTACCTGCCGCCGTACCACCCCGAGACGCGTCCGCTCATCCTGCCCATCCTGCTCGGCGCCTTCGGGCCGGATGTGACGCTCCCGCCGCTGCCCGTCCCGCCGCCGCCCAGTGGCGACGTGCTGCGCGCGACCTTGTACGAGTACGGTCTCCCGTACGGGGACAACAACTCGACCGGCTACTCGAGCTGCCACGACCTGCAGCTCGGCACCGACGGCGTCGTCTACAACGACTCCGGCATCCTCTGGATCGATCCGCGCACCGGCGAGCAAGGCGTCTTTCCGATGGACGGCGGCGGCCACTCCATCCAGCGCGACCACGATGGCAACATGTGGATCACGCAGCCCGGACGCGACACGCTGACCAAGCTCGACGTCCACACCGGCACGTTCACCTACTATCCGCTGCCCAAGATCGGCGACGACCAAGGCGCCTACCCCCACACGCTGCGCTTCGACGCCCAAGGCAACGTCTGGTTCACGCTCGCCAAATCCAACCACGTGGCGCGCTTCGACCCCGCCACCGCGCAGTTCACCTACTATCGGCTGCCGCCGGGCGATCCCGCCGAGATCGGCCTGTCGATCCCGGTCCCCTACGGGTGCGACGTCGCGCCGGACGGCACGGTCTGGTTCTCGCAGCTCTTCGGACAGCGAATCGGCCGGATCGATCCGGCGACCAGCGCGATCACGGCGTGGAAGCCACCGTTCTACGGACCCCGCCGGCTGCGCGTCGGAGCCGACGACGTCGTGTGGGTGCCGGGCTACGGCTCCGGCGTCCTCGGCCGCTTCGACCCGACCATCGAGCGCTGGAAGGTCTACCCTCTGCCGACCGGCATCGCCGGCCCGCCGGGTTACGGCAACTCCGAGGAGCCGTACGCCCTCAACGTCAACCGCCAGACGGGCGACGTCTGGATCACCGGCTCGGCGTCCGACACGCTCATCCGCTTCCAGCCCACCGGGGAGCGCTTCAGCGCATACCCGGTGCCGACGCGCGGCAGCTTCATGCGCGAGATCGTCTTCGACCCCGACGGGAACCCCTGGACCTGCACCTCCGACGAACCGGCGGTGAAGGAGGGGCTCGGGCGCGGCAAGTTCGTCAAGATCGAGCTGCCCCCGAAGACCGCGGTGTGCGGCAATGGGGTCGTCGAGGCGGGCGAGGAGTGCGACGACGGCAACAGCGACAACTGCGACGCGTGCAGCAATTCCTGCACGCGCGTCACCGGTTGCGGCGACGGCGTCGTCTGCGGCGCCGAGCAGTGTGACGACGGCAACGAGAGCGACTGCGACGGCTGCTCCTCGGCGTGTACCCTCGAGAGCGGGCTGCGCTGCGGCGACGGGATCTTGAACGCCTCCTGCGGCGAGCAGTGCGATCCGCCGGCCGCCGGTCGCTGCGATGCGCAGTGCCAGCGCATCCCGTTCTGCGGCGACGGCAGAGTCGACCCCGGCGAGCAGTGCGACGACGGCAACACCAACGATTGTGACGGCTGCAGCAACACCTGCACCCTGGTCACCGGCTGCGGGGACGGCGTCGTCTGCGGCAGCGAGGAGTGCGACGACGGCAACACCGCCGACTGCGACGGCTGCTCGTCCATGTGCACGATCGAAAGCGGCCTCCGCTGCGGCGATGGGATCGTCAACGACGCGTGCGGGGAAGAGTGCGATCCGCCCGGTCCCGGCACGCCAGAGTGCAACTACCTCTGCCGCCTCGGCCCGGCGCCGCCGCTCGGCACGCGACAGTTCTCCTTCGGCGGCTCGTCCTACTCGTCCGCGCTCGGAACGAGCGTACCGATCGCGTCGCTCGAGGGGAGCTTCGCCCTCATCGGCGGCACGCCCGGCCAAGACGGCGTCGCGCCCGTTACCGTCAACGGCCCGGTCTACTACGCGGCACCGATCCTGAGCGGCGCCTTCGGCACCCTGTGCTTCCGCATCACGTCGTGCACCGGCATCGTCGATTGCGACGGCGGCACGGCGGTCGGGGTGCAGCTGGTCCAAGACAGCGCCGGCCCGGGTCTGCAGAACAACCCCGTCCAAGCGACCACCGGGCTCGGCGGCGACGGCGGACCGGGGGCCGTGCTCCTCACTTGCCAGGGGAGCTTCGTCCAGCTCCCGCCCGGACCGGCTGACTGCACGACCGCTGCCTACCCGCCGGACGCGACGGCCTACTACACCACCGGCCAGGTCGAGGCGCACTACCTCAACGGCAACCCGCGCATCGGCACCGGCGAGATGAGCGTCATAGGCGAGAACTTCTCGTGCGCCAACTGGTCGACGGAGAACGGACCGGGCCAGCTCGCCACCGGGTTCCTCGTCGAAGAGGATCCGGAGGCGGGCGATACCGCCGACGCGAACGTCCTCGACGACTGACCGCCGCCGCTGCGCACCCGTACTCGTACACGTACACGGACGACGAGGTTGTCGCGTACGAGTACGCAGAACGTGTACGGGTACGTGAGACGGGTAGGTGTGGAGCAGGCGCGCGCTAGCCGGCACAGGCGCCTTGATCAACGGAGCGGGGTACCGGCGAGAGCCGCCAGCCGCCCGGTGGCCTCGTCGACCGGCATGTTGAGCGCCGTGCACAGATCGCCGATGGCCGCGCCGTGCAGGAGCAGGCGGACGAAGGTGATCGTGGTCGGCTCGTCGGATCGCGCCGGTGTCGGCGGCCTCGGGGAACAGCTCCGCCGGGCTCTTGCCGATCACGGTGTCGCGCCCCACCCCGCTCACCCGCGCCGCCTGCTTGTCGTGTCGGCGAGGATGCGCATGCGTGCGTAGGAACGGGAGGCTCGCCTGAAGAGCGGCGGCGGGCGTCTCGCCCGCCCGCGCCGCCGATGACAGAAGGCGACGGCTAGCGCGCGCAGCGAAAGCCGATGAAGCCGGTGGCGTGGAACGGCGCGAACTCGTGGATCGCGAACGGGCCCGCCAGCGGGCCGTCGAGGGAAGCGAATGCACCGCCTCGCACGAGGGCGCCGGGATTGTTCCTGGTCGTGCCCGATGCGGCGAGACACATGTCGTCGTTGCTGAAGCCCCCCCAGCCCGGGCAGGAGGTCGACGCCGGGACCCAGTCCGCCACCCACTCGGCCAGGTTGCCCACCATGTCGAAGGCGCCGCGCGCCGAGACGCAACTGGCGCGTGTGCCGGTGGGTGATGCGCCGTCGCCGGCGCTGTTGCAATCGGTGGTCCCGTTGTCCGGCCCCGGGTCCGGCGACCCGTTCGCCCCCACCTGCCACTCGGCGTTGGTCGGCAGCCGTTTGCCCGAGTTGGCGCAGGCTTCCTGCGCCTGAAACCAGGAGAGGTTCGCCGAGGGCGTCTGGGACGCCAGGCTCACGGCGTAGATGTCGTTGGCGCAGCTCTGGCCGTTGATCGTACAGGGCGCGTAGTCGTCACCCGTCACGCCGAGTTGCGTGGCCCCACCGGCCGTGAGGTCGGCGCGCGTCGCCAGCCCGAGCTGGATCTTGCGCACCAGGATCGCGTTCGCCGTGGTCGGATTGGGCACCCGCCAGACACTCGCCTCGAAGCGGTCCAGGCACAGCGTTCCCGCCTGCACCGCGTCGGCCGCACACCGCTTCACGGGGAAGGTGGGAAACTGCGCCACGGCCGGACGGCTCACACCGAGCATCAGCCCAGCCGCCAGAGAAACCGTGATGAGACTTCGTGTCATCGCACCTCCACATCGATCATGCGTTGTACCACCGCGCCGCTCGATGCTCCGCGAGCCGCGGGTCGACGACGAACAGGACACCTGACCAACGAGCAGTTCGCCGTCAGGCCGCCCTCGATACTCTGCGAGCGAGACAGACCGCCGTGCGTCCCCGTCCGCGGGCAACGCGCCACTTCGTACCGCGTGTCCGCTTCACCCCCGCCCCGTGCTCGGCCAGCAAACGGGCGCGGGTGGCCTCCACGTCGAGGCCCAGCACGTCGCAGATGCTGGCGAACGCGAACAGCCACTCACGGCTGTCGGACTGCACCCAGGCCTCGGCCTCGGCGGCCGCCTTGAGGATTCCAGGACGGCGCTTGCGGCGTCCCCGTTCGATGCGCTGGGATGCGTCGTCCAGGACGGCGAGCATGAGGCCGACCGGCCCGGATGTCTCCTTCAACCACGGCGCGTCGACGCGGGTCTGCGACGGCAGGATCACCATGGGCTCGAAGAGCAATACAGGATCGTCATTCATACCGACCTCGCACCGTTCGTTCCTCTGTTGCGTCTCCCTCGCGGCCACCCGGTCCCGCGCGAACCCCCACACGCCGATTCGCTGCGCATCACCACTCCTGCGGCGGCCGTCCGGACTTCCCGGTCAGTCCCGCGCCACCGGCTGACGCAGCACGTCGGCGAGGAAGGCCATCAGCTCGTGCAGCGAGGTGACGTGCGTCACCCGACCGGACGTGATGTGCTCGACGCGCCCGATCATGCGGCGCGGCGGCTGGGCGCGCGCGTCGAGGTGCAGAACGAAGGCGCGGTCGGGCGGCAATTCGAGCGCACGGGCGGCGCTCGTCCGCTGAAGCGATCGTGGGGGGCTCGGCTTCCGTTGCATGGCCGCGACGATACCGATCGGCGCCCCCGCACACGATGAAACGGCCGTCAGATTGTGGTTAGAAAGCGGTGAGAAAGCGGGTTCCCGGCGATGGTAGCGGAGCGACGCCTGGCGTTCGGGGAATTTTGTCTGGATTTCACCAGCGAGCAGCTCCTCTGCGGGGAGGAGGTCGTCGCGCTCACCCCGAAGGCGTTCACCGTGCTGCGCCGGCTGGTCGAGGACGGCGGACAGCTGGTGACGAAGGAGGAGCTGCTGCGCGCCGGCTGGCCGAAGACCCACGTCAGCGACGGCGTGCTCAAGGTGAGCATCCTCGAGATCCGCCGCGCGCTCGGAGACGACCCGTCGGCGCCGCGCTTCATCGAGACGGTGCCGCGCCGGGGCTACCGGTTCATCGCCGCCCGCACCCGAGCGGCACCCCGCCCGTCGGCCGACGCGGCCGACGCGCCCGGCGCGCTGGTCGGCCGCGACGGCGTGCTCGCGCAGCTCGAGCAACGCCTCGAGCGCGCTCGCGCCGGCGAGCGCCAGCTGCTGTTCCTCTCCGGCGAGGCGGGCATCGGCAAGACGACGGTGCTCGAGGCGTTCCTCGCCCGCGCGTCGGCCGATGCGGACCTGCTGATCGCCACCGGCGCGTGTCTGGAGCACTACGGCGTGGCGGAGGCGTACCTGCCCGTCCTCGAGGCCCTCGGCCGCTTGCTGCGCGCGCCGGGCGCGGAACGCGTGTCCCGCCTCATGGCGACGCACGCCCCCACCTGGCTCGTCCAGTTGCCGTGGCTGCACCCCGCGGAGGATCGCGAGGCGCTGCGCCGGGAGCTGCTCGGGGTCACCAAGGAGCGCATGCTGCGCGAGATGGCGGAAGCGCTCGAGGTCCTGACCGCGACCACACCGCTCGTCCTGGTGCTCGACGATCTGCACTGGAGCGACAACTCGACCCTCGATCTCCTCGGCATGCTCGCGCGCCGTCAGGAACGCGCCCGCCTGCTCGTCGTCGGCAGCTATCGCTCGGTGGACGTCATCGTGAGCGGGCACCCGCTGCGGGCGCTCATCCAGGAGATGCGGGTGCGGCGTCAGTGCGAGGACCTGCCGCTCGCGTTCCTCCGCGAAGAGGACGTCGGCGCCTATCTCGCCCAGCGTTTCACCGCCAACCGCTTCCCGCCCGGCCTCGCGCGCGCCGTGCATCTGCGCACCGACGGAAACCCGCTCTTCATGGTCCGGGTGGTGGATGAGCTCGTCACCCTCGGCGTGCTGGCCGAACAAGAGGGGCACTGGGTGGTGGCGAGGCCGCTCGACGACATCGCCGGTGCGGTGCCGGAGAGTCTGCGGCAGCTCATCGAGAAACAGGTCGACCGCCTGGAGCCCGACGCGCAGCGGATCCTCGAGGTCGCAAGTGTGCTCGGCAGGGAGTTCACCGTGCCGTCGGTCGCCGTCGCCCTCGACATGGATCCGCGGGTGGTGGAGGAGCACTTCGAAGCGCTGGCGCGGCAGGGCCAGCTCATCGTCGCCTCGCGGCTGTTCACTCGCCCCGACGGGACAAAGGTCGCACGTTACCGCTTCACCCATGGCCTCTACCCGCAGGCCCTGGTCGGGCGCGTCACGCCCGGCCGCCGCCTGCGCCTCCACCAGCGGCTCGCCGAATGGCTCGAGCGGTCCTGGGGCGAGCACGCCGCGGTGATTGCGGGGCCCCTGGCGCTGCACTACGAGGAGGCGGGCGACTACCGGCAGGCGATTCGACACCTGCGGCGCGCGGCCGACGGCGACCTCCGCCGCTGGGCCTACCAGGAAGCGATCGCGCGCCTGACGCGGGCGATCGCGCTCGTCGAGCACCTGCCCGCCGCGGATGCCGACGCCGAGTATCCGGTCCTGCTCGAGCAGCTCGGCCGCGTGCATCGGGGACTGGGGGACGTGCCCGGCACGCTGCGGACGTTCGACGCGCTGGCGTCCTGGGCCCGCGATCGAGGCCAGACCGAATGGCAGGCGGTCGCCGCGCGCTATCGGGCGAGCGCGCTCGTCTGGGTCGATCCCGACGCCAGCCGCTCCGCCAACGCCGAGGGCCTGGCGCTCAGTGAGCGCGTCGACGACCCATTGCTGCGCGCCAAGGTCCAGGGCTTCGCCGCGTACTGGCGGTGGCTGTTCCACGGCGGGCAGCCCGATGACGCGCGCCGGGCGGAAACGGCGGTCGCGGCGGCGCGCGCCGCGGGCGATCGCGAGCTCCTGGCGCAGAGCCACGACTGGCTCGCCGCCTTCCAGCGCGCGCACGCCGAGTTCCGCGCCTCGGCGCAGACCGCCGCCGAGGGGATCGAGATCGCCCGCGACGTTGGCGATGTCTACACCTACCTGTCGTGTCACCACAGTCGCGCCCGGGCCCTCCAGCAACTCGGCGAATGGGGCGCGGCGCTGACCGCGATCGCCGACGGACTGCGCATGGCGGAACGGATCGGCCATCGGTCCTGGGTGAGCATCCTGCGTCTGGACGAGGCGTTCGTGTACGCCGAGGCATTCGGCTTCGATAGGGCGCTCGCCATCGCGCGCGAGGAGCTGGCGGAGTCGGCGCTGCCCATCACCGCCCGCCACCTCGCTACCGTCGAGCTGGGGGTTGCGCTGCTCGGACTCGGCGAGATCGACGAGTCCTACGCGGCGCTCACCACCCCGGAGCTGGTGCGGGCGGCCGAGAGCCGCACCATACCGTGGGCCGAACAGGTGGTCCGCACGCGCTACGCGCTCGCGCAGGTGTGGTTGGCCCGCGGCGCCCTCGACCGCGCGCGGCGCGAGGCGGAATCGCTCCAGGCGTTCGTTCACACCGCGGAAGAGCCGACCCCCCGGGCGCGCGCCGCGGAGTTGCTCGCCGAAATCTCGTTACGGGAAGGGCGCGCCGCGCAAGCCGAGGTGCATCTCCGCCAAGCGGACGACGCGATCGACGGCTACGAGGCGCCGGGGCTCGAATGGCGCCTCGCCGCCATCGCCGCCCGCGTGTACCAGCAGCAACACCGCAGCGCCGACGCGGAGGCTGCCCGCACGCGCAGCGCCGGCATCGTCACTCGCCTGGCCGATTCCCTGCCGCCGGCGCACCCGCTGCGTGCGTCGTTCCTCGCTCACCCCTCAGTGCGCGCGGTGATGCCTCCAGCGCGCACGCCGTCGCGCTCGCGCCGCCGGTCCTGATCGCCGGCGGCCGGCGATCGCTCACGCCGCCGGCGTAGGAGTCTACGTCCCGCGCTGAGACAGTCGATCAGGGCGCCCCGTCGCACATACCGTTGATGCACACTCCGCAAGGTGCGCGGTTACCGTTGCCGCACGGGTCGCAACAGTCCGATGTCTGCGTACAGCCGGCGGTGAACAGCGGGATGCAGGACCCCGGCGTCGGTGTGACGGGCACGCACTCACAAATCCCGGCGGAATCAGCCGCGCACTCGCCCGGGCGGATCACCCACTCGGCTTGAGGACAGACCGTCCCCGCGGGACAGGTGGGAACCACGACGCAGGACCCGCTGCAGTTCGGCCCCCCACATTGGGGGGTCGGGGTCGGCCGCGGCGTGGGCTTGCTCGGCACACAGGCGCATTCACCGGCCGCGACCGTCATACACTGCCCCGCGAGTACCGGAATCTCCGGCCCGTTGCAGGTCGCGCCGGGCGGACACGGGAACGGGACGCCGACGGTACAGTCGCCTCCGCACGTCGCCTCGGCGCATTGTGGTTTGGGCGTCGGCGGTGGGGAGGGCGGCACGCACCCGCAGCTTCCGGCCGAATCGCTCATGCACCGGCCAAATCGACTCGGAAACTCCGGACACGGCCCGCCGGGAGGACAGGGGGGATCGATCACGCACAACCCGCCGTTGCAGGGCCCAGAACATTGCGCAGGTGGCGTGGGCAGCGGGCAGCCGCTCAGACAGTTCTGGAAAGCGGTGAAGCAAGCCTCCCGACCGCTACCCATCGTCGCGGCGCATTGCACCAGACAAGGAATGAATCCCTGCCCGCCGCTGGCCTTGCAGTCCTTCACGCAGCTCGTTCCGGCCGCGAAGGCATCGCCGAAGCACGCCTTCAGCGCCGAACCGCAGCCGCCGACACAAGGGGCGGTGGTTCCCGCCGGGACTCCCGGGCAGGCGGTCGTACAATCGGTGCGGGTGGCCTTGCAGGCGGCGCGCGCGCTGCGCACGGCGGTCATGCAGGCCGAGTGGCATTGCGCATCTCCCGCGGCACAGCCCTTCAGACACGCCACCCGCGCGGTGCGCGCCTGCATGGAGCAGATGCCGCGCCCCGAGGCACAGCTGCTCGTGCACTCTTGAGCGCTGGCCGGCGCGTGAAGAGTAGTCAGCCCAAGGACGACGATCATCAGACCGAGCAGCCTAGCGCTCATGCGAAGCCCTCCTCGAGGCCGTACGCTAGCACACCCGGTGATTTGTCAGCCAAGAAATTCTTGTTACGCAGGGATGAGATTTCTTGCCGGCATCCGCGCACCAAGCCCTCCATAATGATAGTGGCGCCTCCCTCCAGAAACAGCAAATTGCCGCCCCCTGGGCCGACACAGACGCTGGCCGTCTGTACGGCGTCCGGCACACCTACGGGATGCAGCGCCGCCAGCCCGGCGATCGACGCCGGCAACCAAGCGGTCTGCGCCGCGGCACCGGTGAGCGACCTCGATCAGCGCGGGTCGGGGCGAGGGCGGGCGCAGCGACCGCGTACATCGTCAGGCTCGGGGGCCAGCCTCCCGCTTTCCGCGCCGACCGCCCCTTCCTGTTCGCCATCCGCGATCGGAAGAGCAGCGCGATCCTCTTTCTCGGCCGCGTGGTCGATCCGTCGCGGCCCGGTTAGCCCGCAGGCGGTGCCGCCCCTCTGGGCTCGGGGCGCGTCAGTCCGTGCCGGCGATGTTCGCCCCGATCAGGCCGCCGATCAGGGCCAGGCCGAATGCGATGTCGATGGCCGTCGCGACGTACAAGACGAGTCCCCCCGCCGCCGCAATCGGTATGGCGATGGTGACTCCCGCGAGCGCCCCGAGCAGCGCACCGCCACCGGCGAACACGGCAAAGCTCCGTTTCGCCGCGCCCTCGTCCGTCGCGTGCTCATGCGTAACCGGTGTCACCAATGCGCTTGCCGCTGCGTCGTTCATCTCTCCCTCCGCTTCGGGCCGATCGTCTGGCCATCTGCTGGCACAACAAGTTCCGCGCCAGCGCCGGGAGCGCAGCAGCCGCCACGGCCTCGGCCGTTTTCCGCGCCTCCTGATTCTCGGGCGCGAGAACGGCATCCCCTGGATTTGGAGGGCGCCGCGCCGTCAGCGCCGGGGGGTGGGGGTGGGTCGAGAAGACGCAGCCAG
>Ga0335082_10004303_pt1 | contig 15502 bp, 15 predicted proteins | sample Lox_Sample_41_FD_206718 | JGI IMG/M metagenome (GOLD analysis project Ga0335082, IMG submission 206718) | Soil microbial communities from Loxahatchee National Wildlife Refuge, Florida, United States - Lox_Sample_4.1 | ecosystem: Environmental > Terrestrial > Soil > Wetlands | place: USA...
TGGTCTGCGGGGTGGTGACCGAGGCCTTGCTCGAGGCGAGCGAGACCACCGGCGCGACGGTGTCGATGTCCACGGTGATGCTCACCACGTTGCTGGTGGTGCTCTTCCCGAACCCGTCGGTGGCCACCGCGGTGTACTGCAGCGTCCCGTTGTTGGCCGCGGTGAGATTCACCGTCCACACGTAGGGAGGCGAGGTGCGCACGCCCAGGCTCGTCGCCCCGCGGAAGAACTCCACCTTGGCCACGCCGGTGTCGTCGCTGGCCGAGGCGGCCAGGGTGACGGTGGTGGGCAGGTTCACCGTCGTCGCCGAGCTGGAGAGGAGCACCGTGGGCGGGGCGACGTCGATGGTGATGGAGATGCTGGTCGCAGCCGAGCTCTTTGCGTTCCCGGCGCCGTCGTAGGCGATGGCGGAGAACGTTGCCGTCCCGTTGTCACCCTGGGTCACCGGGACGTCCCAGGTCACCGTCGCCTGGGGGCTGGGGGCGATGAGCAGCTTCTCGCCGAGCTGCACCGGGCCCCGGTAGAACACCACCCGGGTGACCCCCACGTTGTCGCGCGCGTCGGCGCTGAGGGTGACCACCCCGCTGGCCAGCACCGGGTCCGGCGCCGCGGTGAGGGAGACGGTGGGGGCGATGGTGTCCTGGGCGGTGGGCGAGACGGTCAGCCCGCGCACCGCCGAGGTGCCTCCGCCCGGCGGCGGGGTGACCACCGTCACCGAGGCGTCCCGCGAGCTGGTGAGCGAGGCGGCCGGCACGTCCACCTCCATCCTCTCCGGCGAGAGGACCCGCGCGCCGGGAACGTCCACTCCATCCAGCTGGACACGCGAGTCGAGCACGAAGTCGCTGCCGGTGAGGGTGAGGGTGAAGCTTCCCGAGCCGGTGACCGCGGAATCCGGGGCGATGCTGGTCAGGGTGGGCGCGGGCGGATTCTGGACCGGGACCTGGATTGCCGCCGAGGTCTTGCCGTTGGGGTTCTGGACCAGCACCGAGGCCACCGTGCCCGCGTCCGGGACGGCCGAGGCGGGCACCGCCGCCGTCACCCGGGCCGAGGTGACGAAGGTGGTGGGAAGCGCCGTGCCGTTGAAGAGGACCTGCGCGCCGCGGAGAAAGTACGTTCCCAGGACGTCGAGAGAGAAGTCGGGCGTCCGGAGGTTGATCGCCGCCGGATCCGTGCCGTTCACCACCGGAGTGAGGGGCTCGTTGGTGCGCAGGGCCACGCTCCGTCCGTTCCCGGTGTCCACCAGGTAGACGTCCCCGCCGGCGGTGGCCGAGGCGACCAGGCGCACCGCCGCCGGGCTGACCTTCCGCGGGTAGATGTAGAGCCAGCGCGGCTGGAGGTTGGGAGCGAAGTGCATCACCGCCACGCTGTCCGGTGCTCCGCTGAGCAGAACGGTGAGCCGCCCGTCGGCTCCGGCGGAGACGTTGCGTGGAACGACCTCGCTCACCCGGGTGGGGACGTAGGTGTAGAGACCGGCCAAGAGAGCGGTCGCGTCGGGGGCGGTGGCACCCGGCGCCCACGACTCGAACACCGTGTAGGGCACCTCGGTCCGGATGGTGACCACCTTTCCGTCGCTGAGCGCGGCGAGCACCTCGTGCTCGGTGGGGGCCGGCGCGCCCGGGGCGGTGAGGTAGGCGCCGCTCACCGCGCCGGTGTTCGAGACCTGGACGACGGGGAAGTCCGGCGCCCCGCCGCAGCTGGCGGTCAGCGCCAGGGCGAAGCTGCCGCCGGCGAAGGGGAGCAGCCGCTCCACCGAGCTCACCGTGCAGCCCCGGGCGTCGGTGCGCGACTGGGGGGTGAGGTTGCTGCCCAGCGTGCCGAAGGTCCAGGCCTGTCCGCAGCCCGGCTGGCCGTTGGGGGAGAGGTAGCTCGTCTCCGAGGCGGCCACCGTTCCGGGGGCCGGGTTGCCCAGCGTCGCCACCGCGCCCGGGGCGATGGACGGCGTCCCCCCGTCGGCCAGCACGCACAGGAGCTGCTGGGTGGCGCCGGCGACGCATCCACCGTCCGGCGGGCTCGGGTTGACGGCGTCCAGCCCGCACAGCGCCTCGTCCACGCGCGTCACCGGCGGCCCGAGGAGGAAGGGAACGGTGAATGCGCTCGCCGCGCCGGGCGCACCCGGGGCGGGGACGACCAGGATGTCGGTGCTGGCCGCGTTCGGCCGGCCGAAGAAGCTGCGTCCGCCGAGGTCGATGCCCAGGCCCCGGTAGCCGCCGTCGAGCACCCCGGGGGCAGCCGACGGCTGGAAGCCGACGAAGATGCCCTCGCTGGCGCTGAGGAACCCCGGAACCCAGAGGCTGCTCGCATTGGGGACGAGATCCACGGTGGCCAGGGGGAGCTGCAGCCCGTCCGAGGTAGCCAGCGGCTCGGCGGCGTCGAGCGCAGGGCGGCCGGAGATGGGCTGGTCCCACACCAGGCGCGAGAGCAGGACCGGCCGCTCGATGTGAACGGCGTTGCCGGGCAGCCCGTTGCTCAGCGTGCCCCGGGCATCGAGGGAGAGCACCGCCGCCTGCTCCGTCTGGGCGAGGACCTCGATGGGGATGGGCGCAGGCCCGGTGTAGTTGTCGGCGCCCACGCCGTTGGTGGTGAGGAAGACGGCCTGGTACACGGGCTTGCTGGTTCCCTGCCCGGGGTCGATGCGGGTCACCGACTCGGCGGCCACCCCGTCGAGGAGCACGGTGGGAGCGCCGGTGAGCTCGGTGTCGCTGGTGACGGTCACCGTGAAGCCCGACTTGGGGAGGACCCGCGCCGGATAGGCGAGCTGGATCCCGGCCACGCTGGAGTCGAGGTACACTTGCATCTCCAGAGTCGCCTCGCCGCCCTTGGCGTTGTGGGAGACGAAGTTCAGCCGGAGCAGGGGCACCCCGCCGTCGGGGTTGCTCTGCACCAGGGCCTGGCAGCGGGAGAAGTCCGCCTGGGCGGAATAGGGCGGGTAGCGCCAGGTGACGACCGACGTCTCGTTGCCCTTCGGCCCGCAGTAGAGCGTCACGTCGCTCACCCCGAGCAGGTCGTTGGCCTCCAGGGAGACGAGGTTGGACAGGAGAAGCACGTCCCCCGGTCGGGGCACGGCCACGGTGAGCTCGGGCTTGCCTTGGGTGGGCGAGGGAAGGCTGAGGTCGAGGCAGCCCGGAGCGGAGAGAAGGCAGATCCCCAGCAGCGCCGCGAGCGCGGCCCGCGCAGCTGGATGCTCGACGCTCGTCGGCACGCTTCCCCCCCGGGATCCGAGCCGGGGAAAACCATAGAGGGACGGCCCGGGCCCAGCAATCTGCTCGCCGGGGATGGAGCGGGCCCGCGGGGAGAGGGTCGAGATGCACCCCGGCAGCGGGCCGCGACTATCCGGGGACGCTGACCAGGAAGCGGTCCAGGGCGGCGTTGACCGCCTCCGGCCGGTCGAGCTGGAGCCAGTGGCTCACGCCGTCGATGAACTCGCAGGGCAGCTCGGGCACCGCCTGCTGCAGGGAGAGCGGACCGTCGAGCATCCGGGCGGCGACGATGGCCTTCGGGCCCGGATAGCGGGAGATGGCCGTCCGCGGATCGAAGGCCAGCATCCCCTCCATTACCGGGACGTACACCTCCCGGGGCGTCCGCTCCAGGGTGCCCATCACCCGCATGCGCGTCTCCGGCGTGGCCGCGGCGAGGAGCCCGGAGAACCAGGAGCGCACCGTCGCCGCGAACCGCTCCGGGCCCATGGCAGCGCGCCAGGCCTCCAGCTCCGCCGGCGGGATGCTGCGCAGGTCCCCGCCGGAGTCGAGGAACAGCGCCCCGGCGAGCCGCTCCGGGATGGTTCCGCACGCGGCGGCCACCACCGAGCCGCCGTAGCTGTGGCCGATGAGCACGAACTGGCCGAGCCCGAGCGCGTCCGCCACCCGGACCACGTCGCCCACCATCGCCTCGAGCGTGAAGGACCCGTCGGACGGGGGGTCGGACTCCCCCATGCCGCGCAGGTCGAAGCACACCGTCCTCCGGACGCGGGCCAGATGCGGGACGGTCGCCACCCAGTGGGTGCGGTCCCCGCCGTTGCCGTGGACGAGGACCACCGGGGTCCGGCCGTGGCCGGTGGCCTCGACCCGCAGGCGGCCGGCGCCTCCCTGGACCCAGGACGTCGTCGGGGCATCCATCCCGGGCATTTTAGGGGCACGCCGCGCCGGTGCTAGAGGAGAAGGGCGATGCTTGGCGCCCGCCCTCAGCTCGAGCCCCGCCGGGTTCCCGGCGCCGACTCGGTGGTGGTGAAGGAGATCTACCTCTCCCTGCAGGGCGAGTCGTCCCACCAGGGCCTGCTGTGCAGCTTCGTCCGCCTCACCGGCTGCCACCTGCGCTGCAGCTACTGCGACAGCGCCTTCGCCTTCCACGGCGGGGAGCGGCTGGCGGTGGCGGAGGTGGTCCGGAGGGTGGTTTCGCTCGGTGCCCCGCGAGTGGAGGTCACCGGGGGCGAGCCCCTGCTCCAGCCCGGCGTCTACCCCCTCCTGGAAGGCCTCCTCGCCGCCGGACTCACCGTGCTCCTCGAGACCTCGGGGGCCATCGACGTCCGGCTGGTGCCACCCGCGGTGCACAAGATCGTCGACCTCAAGACGCCCAGCTCGGGCGAGTGCGACCGCAACGACTACCGCGTCCTGGACTCGATGACCGCCCGCGACGAGCTGAAGTTCGTCATCGGCACGCGCCAGGACTACCTCTGGGCGAGGGAGCAGGTCCGGGCGCGGGGGCTGGCCGGGCGTCCCTTCGGCCTGCTGTTCGGTTCCGTCCACGGCGCGCTCGCACCCCGGACGCTGGCCGAGTGGATCATCGAGGACCGGCTCCCGGTCCGGTTCCAGCTCCAGCAGCACAAGGTCCTCTGGGAGCCCGACGCGCGCGGCGTCTAGCGGAAGCGCTCGACGGGCAGGCCCGCCGCCTGGTGCACGGCGAGGAGCACCGCCGCCAGCCCGAGGCAGGCCAGCCAGCCGCACACCAGGGCCGACTTGCGGGGGTGCTGGAAGTGCTTCACCGCGAACCAGAAGACGTAGAAGGGGATGAGGAGCACCATCAGGCCGGTGCCCAGGCTCCGCCGGAAGGCGAAGGCGAGGATCGGAACGGAGAGGGCGAGCGCCGCGAGGGCGAAGAAAGCCCCTCCCCAGGCGAGCAGTGTCACGTAGATTGCATCTCCGCCGCGCCGGATATCAGGAGTCGGGGCGGCTGCCCACCCTCCCCGGGAGTCGTCGATGAACGCCCTGCGCAAAGTCCTCCTCTGGATCACCAGCGGAGGGATGATCGGCGGATTCACCGCGTCGCTGGCGGCCCGCTTCCTGGTCCCGAAGTTCAACGCGCCGATCAGCGGCGTCTACGCCCAGTGCGATTGCGCCTCGGTCACGCTGGGAACGGCCACCTCGATGTTCACCTGGACGCTGGTGGGGACGCTGGGCGGCGCGCTGGTGGGCGTCGTCCTCGGGGTGATGGGGGCCCTGGGGAGCAAATCCAAGCCTTCGGCCGCCTCCCCGGCGAAGCCCGCCTGAGGGCTCCGACCAGCGCGCGCTTCTCCGCCCGGTCGAGGCGCTTGAGCGCCGCCTCCCGCCGCAGCGCCGCGCCCCGGTCCGGGGCTGGCTCGCGGTAGACCAGGCGGACGGGCAGGCGGCTCCGGGTGTAGGCGCCGCCCTTGCCCGCGGCGTGGGTGGAGAGGCGGCGGGCCAGGTCATTGGTCGCGCCGGTGTAGAGGCTCCCGTCGCCACAGCGCAGGATGTAGACCCACCAGCCGGGGCCGGCCATTGGGGAGAGGGTAGCACTCGGCGGGCGAGGTGCTGGCCGGAGCGGCCCCCGGCGTGCTAGGCGAGCCCCCCGCCATGAACACTCTCCCTCTGTCCCGCCCGGCCTGCCTCGGCCTGGCCCTGGCCCTGGCCGCCTGCTCGCGGTCGTCCGACACGGTGACCATCGACCTCCGGCGCAATGCGCAGGGAACGCCGGTGGCCACCTACCGGGGCGGCGTGCTCACCGTCGAGGAGCTGAACCGGGCCCTGGCCCAGATGCCGCCCATGGTCCGGATGCGCTACCAGACCCCGGCCCAGAAGAAGGAGCTCGTCGAGCGGCTGGTGCGGCTGGACCTGCTCGCCCGCGAGGCGGTGGCCCGCGGGCACGCCAAGGACCCGGACATGGTGGAGGCGCTGAAGAACATCCTGGCGCAGCGGATGGTCAAGGACGAGATGGACAGCAAGGGCACCGCCCCGACCGACGAGGAGCTCCAGGCCTACTACGATGCGCATGTGGCCGACTTCGCGCGCCCCGAAACCTACCGGGTGAGCACCCTCTTCCTCGCCGCGCCGGAGAACGACGCCGCCCGGAAGAAGACCCAAGGGGCTCGCGCCGAGCAGCTCCTGGCCCAGGCGCGCCGGATGAAGCCGGACGACTTCGCCGCCTTCGGCCAGCTGGTGAAGGCCAACTCCGAGGATCCGTCGAAGATGATGGAGGGCGACCTCCGGGCGCTGACCGTGGTCGACCTCACCAACCGCTACGGGCCCGAGGTGGCCAAGGCCGTCCAGGAGCTGAAGAATCCGGGGGACCTCTCCGCCGTGGTGCACGCACGCAACGGCTTCCACATCCTCAAGCTCCGCGCCCACACCCCCGCCGCCCAGGTGCCCCTGGCCGAGGTGAAGGGGCAGATCCAGACCCGACTCCAGAACGAGCGGCGCAACCAGGCGTACGAGCGGTTCCTCGCCGAGCTCAAGAGCCGGTCCAACGTCCAGATCGACGAGGCCGTCCTGGCCAAGGTGGTGGTGGAGGCGGCGCCACCGGGTGCCAGCACGGGCCCGCGGACGATGGTGCCCGCGCCGGCCCCGGGCGGTGTGCCTGCGCCTCAGCCCGCCCCGATGCCCGCCCCGGCCCCGCCCGCGCGGCAATGAGGCGAGCGGTTCTGCTCCTCCTGGCCGCAGGCTCGGGCGCCTGCGCCAGGTCCGGCCCTCCGCCGCTGGATCCATCGGTGGTGGCGATGGTCAACGGAGAGGCCATCCCCCGGGTGGAGTTCGAGCGGGAGCTGGACCTGGCCTTCGAGATCCCCGACGGCGCCCCGAGCCCCGCCCCCGACCAGCTCCTCGCCCTCAAGCGCACCGTCCTCCAGGGCCTGGTGGACCGCCAGCTCCTGCTCCAGGACGCCCGGGCACGGGGCGTCACCGTCTCGCCGGAGACCGTCCAGCGCGCGGTGGCGCGCTTCAAGGCCGAGTTCCCCGAGGAGCGCTTCCGCGAAGCGCTCGCCCAGGGACGGCTCACCGAGCAGGAGTTCGAGCAGAAGACGGCCGCCCGGCTCATCGTGGAGAAGCTCGTCGACTCGGTGGTCTACGAGCGGGTGGCGGTCACCGAGGAGGAGCTCCAGGCCTACCTCGACGCGCACACCGCCGAGTTCCAGGAGCCGGAGCAGGTCCACGCCGCGCAGATCGTGGTCAAGGAGATGGACGAGGCGAAGAAGCTCCGCGAGGAGCTCCGCACCGGTGCGCGGTTCGCCGACTTGGCCCGCGCCCACTCCCTCTCCGCGGACGCTCGGATGGGGGGCGACCTGGGCTGGTTCCCGAAGGGCGTGATGCCCCCGGAGTTCGACAAGGTGGCATTCTCCCTCCAGCCGGGGCAGATCTCCGACGTGGTCACCAGCGAATACGGCTTCCACATCTTCAAGGTTCTCGAGCGCCGGCCGGCGAGGCGGAAGGAGCTGGCCCAGGTGCGGCGCGAGGTGGAGCGGCTCCTTCTCCGCGAGAAGCGGGAGAAGGCCCAGGGCGCCTACCTGGCCGCTCTGCGCGAGCGCGCCACCATCCGGACCAACGAGACGGCGCTGGCCCGGGTCACCGGGCCGCGGCCGGTGGCCGCCCGGCCGGTGGAGGAGGCCCGCCCGTGAGCCGGCTCGTCTCCGCCTCCCCGGCCCTGCTCCTCGGCGTGCTCCTCGCCCGCCCGGCTCGCGCCGAGATGGTCGACCGGGTGGCGGCGGTGGTGAACAACGAGATCGTCACCCTGAGCGCCGTCCAGAAGCGGGCCATCTTCGAGTTCCAGCGGCTGGACGCCGAGGCGCCGGCCGACCGTCAGAAGAAGCGCGAGGAGATCACCCGCCGGACGCTGGATGCGATCATCGACGAGATCGTCCTCGACCAGGAGCTGAAGGAAGCGAAGATCACCATCGACGACAAGCAGGTGGACATGAGCGTCCAGGAGGTGATGAAGCGGTACAACTTCACCCCCGACCAGCTCGCCCAGGCGGTGGCCAACGAGGGCCTGACCCTGGCCGAGTACCGCGAGCAGATGCGCAAGCAGCTCGCCCGCTACCAGCTCCTGCGCGAGAAGGTCCAGAAGAAGATCAAGGTCAGCGAGGCGGACGTCCGCAGCGAGTACGACCGCATGGCGCGCGACGAGGGCAAGGAGATCGAGATCCACGTGCGCCACATCGTCGTCCAGCTCCCCCAGAATGCGACGCCGGCGGAGGTGGAGAGGGCGGAGCAGAAGGCGAAGGCCATCGCCGCCGAGGCGCGGCAGCCGGGCGTGGATTTCGCCGAGCTGGCCAGGAAGAAGAGCGAGGGCTCGAGCGCCGCGGACGGCGGGGACCTCGGCTTCTTCAAGCGAGGGGCGATGGTCCCGGCCTTCGAGACGGTCGCCTTCGCGCTCAAGCCGGGCGAGGTCTCCGACCCGGTGCGCACCCCGCTGGGATGGCACGTGCTCAAGCTTGAGGAATCGCGCGCGGTGGGCCTGCCTCCCCTCTCCGAGATGAAGACGCAGATCGAGGACAAGCTCCGCGCCGAGCAGGCCAGCCGCGCCTCGGCCCAGTACGTCCAGCAGCTGCGTCAGGCGTCGGTGGTGGACAACAAGCTCTTCCCCGCCGCCTCGTCCCAGCCGAAGACGCCCGAGTGACCCCTCCCCGGGTGGGCATCTCGCTGGGCGACCCCTCCGGCATCGGCCCGGAGGTGGTCGCCCTCGCGCTCGAGGTTCCGCGAGTGGTGGAGGCCCTGGTCCCGGTGGTCTTCGGGGACGGCCCGACGCTGGAGCGCTTCCCCTCCCTGCGCGCCCTGGCGCCCCGGACCCCGGACCAGCTCGGCGCTCACCCCGGCCCGGCCCGGGTGGCGGTGACCGCGCTCGCGGAGAAAGACCGGCGTCCGGGAAAGCCGACCCGCACCGGGGGGAAGGCTCAGCTGGCCTACGTGGAGGCCCTGGTCCGGGCGGCGCGCGCCGGGGTGGTGGACGCGCTGTGCACGGCACCGGTCTCCAAGGAGCAGATCCTCCGCACCGGGGCGAAGTTCGTGGGCCACACCGAGCTCCTCGCCGACGCCTTCGGGTGCGAGGCGCTGATGCTCATGGACGGGCCTCGGGTCCGCGTGGCGCTGGCCACCAACCACCTCCCCCTGCGGGACGTTCCGCGGGCGCTCACCGTTCCACGCCTCACCGCCCAGCTCCAGCTCCTGGCCGCGTCGCTCCGGCCCCGGTTCCGGCGGCCGCCGCGCATCGCGGTCACCGGGCTCAACCCCCACGCCGGGGAGGGGGGGCTGCTCGGCGACGAGGAGGTCCGCATCATCGCCCCGGCCGTGGCCCGCGCGAGGCGGCGGGGCGTGGACTGCCAAGGACCCCTGCCGGCGGACGGGCTCTTCGCCCACCCGGACCGGATGCCCTTCGACGCGGTGCTGGTCATGTACCACGACCAGGGCCTGGTGGTTTCCAAGGCGCTCGACTTCGACCAGACGGTCAACGTCACGCTCGGCCTGCCGCTGCCGCGCACTTCGCCCGACCACGGAGTGGCCTATGCCCTGGCCGGGACCGGGCAGGCCACCCCGGGACCGATGATCGCCGCGCTGCTCAAGGCCGCCGAGCTGGCCTCGCCCCCCCGCCCGCGGACCCGGGCCGGACGCACGCCGCCCGGACCCGCCGGAGAGCGGGGCGCCCCGAGCCGCTAGCGCCCGCACCCACCCACCTCCCGGCGCCGCTGGCCAGGCGTTGGACGGCGTCCCGCGTGCAGGCGCGCTAACGCCCTGCCGGCGGCGGACCGACCCACCGGGCCAGCTTGGCCGCGCACCAGACCACCTTGGCCTCCAGCCCCACCGAGGCCTGGCCGGTCTCGAAGGCGTAGAGCACGTCCCCGCCATAGCGGCAGGCCTCACGGTCGACCAGCTGGTGCTTGCAGGCCTCCAGCGTGTACGCCTCGGCCGAGACGGTGGCGATGTCTTCGATGGGCGCCGAGGGCCGGTCCTGGCGTGAGAGCAGGAGCTGGACGCGGCATCCGTCCGGACGGGCCGGACCCGGCGTGCCGATGAAGGCCGGGGGACGTCCCTCGGCGACGGGCCGCGGCTCGGAGGCGCAGCCGACGACAGCGCAGGCCAGAGGGACGACGAGGAGCGCACGGGGCATGGGCGGACTGTCCGGCGGGCGGGCCCGAGGGCGCAAGGAGTGAATCGGCGCGAGAAGGCTCAGGCGGCGGTGAGGGTGATCTCGGCGATCTCCGGCGCGGCGAGGAGCCGCATCTTCGGCCCCCAGGTGCCCGTCCCGCGGTGGGTGTAAACCCAGACGCCAAACAGCTTCTTCAGCCCGCTGAGCACCGGCTGGCTGAGCCATACCAGCAGGTGAAAGGGGAAGATCTGCCCTCCGTGGGTGTGCCCGGAGAGCTGGAGGTCGACGCCGGCCGCGGCCGCCCCGCGCGCCGCCGACGGCTGGTGGGCGAGGAGGATGCGGGGAACCCCCGGCGGCGCCCCGGCGAAGGCCAGATCCGGCCGGCAGGCATGGTCGGGATGGAAGCGCGCGCCCTGGAGGTCCGGGACGCCGCCCAGGACCAGCTCGCTTCCGCCACGGGTGATGACCCGGTGCGTGTTGCGGAGCACGGTCAGTCCGAGCCGGTCCACCTCGGCCTCCCACTCCGGGCCGCCCCAGTAGTACTCGTGGTTGCCGGTGACGTAGTACACGCCGTAGCGCGCCCGGAGCTCGGAGAGCGGAGCGACCTCGTCGCGCAGCGCTCGCACCGGGCCATCGACCAGGTCCCCGGTCACCGCCACCACGTCCGGGACGAGCGCGTTCACCCGCTCCACCACCCGCCTCAGGAAGTGCACGTCCTTTCGCTCCCCGATGTGCAGGTCGCTGATCTGCACGATGCGCAGGCCCTCCAGCCCCTCTCCCAGCCTCCGCAGCGGAACCGTCACCCGACGGAGCTCGAAGCGGCCGCGCGCGGCGGTCACCGCCCAGGCGGTGAGCAGGATGGCAAGGGCGGCGATGGCGCCCGCCTGGAGACGAGCCTCGTGGACCCGGGCCGCCCCGGCCGGGAACCCCCGGACGAGGTCCACCGCCAGCCGCAGGAGGTCGGTGCTCAGCGTGGCGGTGAGGAGGATCCCCGCCCCGCCGAGCCAGAAGGTCCCGAAGGCGAACAGGCCGCGGGTGAGACGGTTGCCCGTGGTGCGGATGAGGAAGAAGCCGGCCGGCACCGCCGCCGCCGCCAGGGCGAGGACGAGCCAGCCCAGCGCTCCCCAGAGCGCGCCCGGCCGGGTGTCGGAGAAGAGGCGCACCCCTGGGTAGAGGTGAAGCAGGCCGAAGACGGCGGAGACGACGGTGAAGAAGGTGACCAGCCGGCGTCGGCGGGGAAAGGGGTCGGCCATGAGGAGATGTTGTCGGCTGTAACACCGGCCTTGGGGGGCCGCACGCGTGCCGCCAAGGGCCGCTCTCGTGCAGTGGACGACACTCCACGGCAACGCAATCGGGCCGCGCGCCGAGCGTGATCAGGGCGCAGGCGGCCGGCAGAGGGCGGCCTGCCTCGGAGAGCACAGGTCACCATGAATTCCATCGTTGCGGAGAAGCGGATCAACCTCGTCGGGCTCCCCATCCTGGTCATCGCCCTGTCCCTGTTCTACATGCTCGGGGCGGCGGCCCTGGTCGCCTCGGCGGTGCGCTCGGGTGAGCTGGCGTCGGCCCGCGGTGCGCGGGCGCTGGTCATCCCGGCGGTGCACACCGACGCCACCTGAGGCGGCGTCAGCCCTTCGCTCTGCCCGAGAGCCCGGCGAGGTTCTCGGCGCGGAGCAGGCGCTTGGCGAGCAGCGGGCCGAGCGCCTCCTTCGGAATGCACCACAGCTGCTGCGCATCCTCCCATGGACCGAGCAAGGCGATGGCCCGGACGTCGGGCGAGCTGCGGAAGCGGGCGTTGAGCCGCTTCACCAGCGCCCGGATGTCCGGGGTCGGCCAATGCTCGACCCCCGCCGCCCCCTGAACCCAGAGCTCGGAAGGCCGCTCGCGCACGTCCACCACCCGGAGGTCCCGGGCTTCCCCGCCGATGCGCAGGCAGAGCGGGCCGAGGAGCTCGTCGGGGCGGACGTCGAGGGCCACCGCCAGACCGCCCTCCAGGGCCCCGGAGGCGCACAGCGCCGGGAGGGACGGCGGGCCACCTGTCGCGGGCACGGGCCGAGCGAGCAGCCCCAGCTCGGCGAGCCCGGCGAGCAGCGCAGGCTGCGGTTCCCGGGCCCCGCGCCGTGGGTGGCTCATCCGTGCGCCGACGCCGGAGCGTCCGCCGGGCCCACCACCCGGTTCCGTCCCAGCCGCTTGGCCTCGTACATCCTGGCATCGGCCAGGGCGATGACCTCCCGGAAGCTCTCGCCGTCCGACGGCCAGCTGGCCACCCCGATGCTCATCGTAACCCGGGCCGTCCCGCGGGGAAGCGCCAGCTCGGAGGCGGCCACCTCCTCGCGGAGCGCGTCGAGACGGGCCACCACCTGCACCACGTCCGAGCCGGGGAAGGCGAGGACGAACTCGTCTCCGCCGAAGCGGGCGATGAGGTCGCTCTTCCGGATGGACCGGCGGAGCATCCGCGACACCGCCTGCAGGGCGACGTCCCCGCCCGAGTGCAGGTGGGCGGTGTTGATGGCGCGGAACCCGTCCAGGTCGGCCACGGCCACCGCCAGCGGCTCCTTGCGCCTCCGGGCGCGGCTCCCCTCCTCCTCCACCCGCTCCAGGAACCAGGTGCGATTGGCCACTCCGGTGAGGGGGTCCGTCCCGGAGAGGGTCCGCCACCGGCGGCCGCGCAGGGCCACCGAGGTGGCGATCAGCCCGGCCGCGGCGAGCATCACCAGCCGGCCGGTCTGCGCGCTCCAGCTGAAGAACCCGTAGAGCGGCTGCTCGGCCGCCGTCGCCGCCAGGGCCCAGTGCTGGTCGGCGAAGAACGAGAGGCCGCCGAACTCCACCACCGCGAGCAGGGTGGCCAGCGAGCAGAGGCGCCAGTCGTAGCGGAGGCCGGAGCTGGCGATGGCCACGAAGTAGGCCTCGAACACCACCCGGCTGTTGACCGCGGTGAGGGGCCGGTCGAGGAGGAAGAAGGCGCACAGGCCCATCGAAACCAGCGTCACGTCTCCCACCACGCTCACCAGCGCGATCCACGGCCGGAAGCGGCGGCGGACGAGGAGGTAGATGGCCAGGGAGAAGACGAAGGCGCCCAGGGTGAGCGTCGTCCCCACCAGTCGCTCCTTGGGCTCCTGGGGGGCGAGCTGGATCAGCCCGAAGAGGGCGACGATGCCCAGCCGCACCTTGGCCACCAGCCGCTCACCGCTCTCTCCGGCCTCGACGACCAGGTGGTCGCGCTCGACGAAGGCGCGGCGGAGGCGCGCCAAGAGAGCACGCCTCGGCTTCCTGCGGCTGGGGGGAGAGACGCCGACGGTCCGGATCACCGAAGGCCTCGAGCCTACTCCCAGGGCGGCCGGGCCGCGCGGGGTGCTCCAAGACCTCACCTCGACCCTGCGTCGGCTGGGCGACGCTTCAGACGTTGAAGCGGAAGTGCATGCAGTCCCCGTCGCGGACGACGTAGTCCCGTCCCTCGACGCGGAGCAGCCCCTTCTCCCGGACTGCCGCCTCGCTGCCGTAGGTGAGGAGGTCCTTCCAGTCGAAGACCTCGGCCCTGATGAAGCCGCGCTCGAAATCGGAGTGGATGACTCCGGCCGCCTCGGGCGCCTTGGCTCCCCGCCGGATGGTCCAGGCGCGGCACTCCTGCTCGCCCACGGTGAAGTAGGTCTGGAGCCCGAGCAGCGCGTAGCCGGCCCGGACCACCTTGTGCAGACCCGGCTCGGTCAGCCCGACCGAGGCGAGGAAGGCGGCCCGCTCCTCCGGGGGGAGCTGCTGGATCTCCGCCTCGATGGCCGCGGCCAGCACCACCGCCTCGGCATGCTCGGCCGCCGCCATGGCGCGCACCGCCTGGACGTGCGCGTCGCTCCCCTCCTTTCCCAGCTGGGCCTCGGAGATGTTGGCCACGTAGAGCACCGGCTTGTCGGTGAGGAGGAACAGGTCGTGAAGACGGTGGTGCTCCTCGGCGGTCAGCCCCTGGGCCCGCACGGGCATCCCCGCATCCAGCCCAGCCCGGACCCGGTCGAGGAGCAGGAGCTCGGCCCGGGCCTCCTCGCCCGGCTTCCCGCCCGCCTTGGCCGTCTTCTGGCTCCGCTCCCGCCGCTTGTCGACCGTCTCCAGATCCTTGAGGCACAGCTCGGTGTCCACCACCTCGCGGTCCCGCACCGGGTCGATGCCCCCCTCGACGTGGACCACGTTGGGGTCCTCGAAACAGCGCAGCACGTGGAGCACCGCATCCACCTGCCGGATGTTGGCCAGGAACTGGTTGCCCAGCCCTTCTCCCTTCGAGGCGCCGCGCACCAGCCCGGCGATGTCCACGAACTCCAGCGTGGCGTGGAGGGTCTGCTTTGGCTTCACCAGCGCGGCCAGCTGGTCCAGGCGGGGGTCGGGCACCGGCACCACCCCCACGTTGGGCTCGATGGTGCAGAACGGGTAGTTGGCCGCCGCGGCCCCGGCCGCGGAGAGGGCATTGAACAGCGTGGACTTGCCCACGTTGGGCAGCCCGACGATGCCGATGCTCAGTCCCACGAGGCCTTACGAGGGCCGCTTCGGCGCGGAGCGGCCGAGCGATTCCACGTAGGCCCGGGCGAGGGCGCGCTGCTTGTCGGCGTCGAGGTGCTCGCCGAGGAGCTTCTCGGCGATCTGGATGGCCAGGTCCGCGGCCACCCCCTTCACCTCCGCCACCGCCTTCGCCTTCTCGTCGTCGATGGACCGCTTGGCGTCCGCCCGCAGCTCGTCGGCCTGGGCGCGCGCCTTGGCCAGGAGCTCGGCCCGCAGGCGCTCCACGTCCTCCGCGTTGCGCCGCACCAGCTCGGCCGTCTCGCGGCGTGCCTCGGCGATGGCCGCCTTCTGCTCGCCGAGGAGCTTCTCCGCCTCGGCCCGCTCGCGCTTGGCGGCGTCGATGGCCGCCTGGATGGTCTTCTCCCGCTCCTCGACCCGGTCGACGATCGGACCCCAGGCCACCCGCCGGAGCACGAAGGCGGCGATGAAGAAAGTGACCAGGGTCCAGAAGATCAGGCCCGGCCGGACCTCGAGAAAGCTGCTCGCGGCGAGAAGGGTGGGCATCGGCGAATCCTCGTGGCTCCCTGCGTGTCTCAGGTCTTTCCGGCGAGGAGGAAGGCGACCACGATGCCGGCGAAGCCGACGCCCTCGATGAGCGCCGCGGCGATGAGCATGCTGGTCCGGATGTCACCGGTCGCCGCCGGCTGACGGCCGGTGGCCTCCA
>Ga0335082_10004304_pt1 | contig 15502 bp, 15 predicted proteins | sample Lox_Sample_41_FD_206718 | JGI IMG/M metagenome (GOLD analysis project Ga0335082, IMG submission 206718) | Soil microbial communities from Loxahatchee National Wildlife Refuge, Florida, United States - Lox_Sample_4.1 | ecosystem: Environmental > Terrestrial > Soil > Wetlands | place: USA...
AAGCCAATCAGGGTGAAAATGGTGTCACCGTTGCTCACCACTTTGCTGTAACCGGCGCGCGTGGGAAAAAGACCATATAGCAGCCATGGTTGCCGTCCCAGCTCGGCCGTCATCCAGCCCAGGGTGGTGGCGATGTACGGAAAGGGAAATGCCAGCATCAATACCCAGAGCAGCAAAGGGCTGGATTCCAGCCGGCCGCGCCAATTCTGGAAACCGGCATAGGCCATAAGGATGATGAAAATCGTCCCCAGCATTATCATGAGGTGAAACGAGTAATACAAAAGCTCGATGTTGTCGGGCCAGGCATTCTCGGGATATTCCTCCAGCCCGTGCACATAACTTTGAAAAGTGCCGTAGGCGAGAAAACTGAGGGCGCCGGGAATCTCGATGGGATTTTCGAGCCGCCGGGCCGCAATATTTGGTTGCCCGATAACAGCGACACCCGCCATGCGTCCGCCCACGAATTTGCCTTCCATTGCAGCGAGTGTTACCGGCTGGTGATGACCGACCATCTTGGCCTGCTGGTCGCCGGTTGGAAAGGCGACAAGAACAGACGCTACGAGCGCAGTGAGCGTTCCCATGCGCAGATACAGTCGAGCCTGGATCGGATGGATTCCTCGCATGGTATAAAAGGCTCCCACGGCTGTAACCACGAACGAGCCGGTCACGAGTGCCGCCATTTGATTGTGGAGAAACTGCACCCAGGCCCAGGGATTCAACAAATAGCTGCTGAGACTGTCGATGCCGAGCACGCCGTTGGCTTCGATTCGGTAACCCACCGGATGCTGCATGAAAGCATTCGTGACCAGGATAAAGTAGCCGGAAAGCCAGCTTCCCAGCGCAACCGCCACCGCGGCCAGGAAATGATACCGCGGTCCCAGTCGCTTCTCGCCCCAGATTAGCGCGCCGATGAACGCACTTTCCAGAAAGAAAGCAAACATGCCTTCCATCGCCAGCGTCTGTCCGATCACACCGCCCGCATACCGGGTGAATTCCGCCCAGTTCGTTCCGAACTGAAACTCCATAGGAATTCCGGTGACGACTCCCACGGCAAAATTTATTCCGAAAATCTTGGCCCAGAACCGAACGGCTTGATTGTATTTTTCATCACCCGTCCGCAGGGCACGCCATTTCCAATACACAAGAAACCACGCCAATCCCATAGTCAGCTGCGGAAAAAGGTAGTGATAAATCACCGTGAAGGCGAACTGCAAGCGGCTCCAAAACGCAGGATCAATGAGATTCGAGTTCATTTTCGCTCCATAGCGAGTCGCTGGATAATGGTCGGGCTGGTGATAAGCTCGCCCAGGCGGACCGTCTCACCCGTTTCATCGCGGAAGATGCTATCGAGGGGTATTGTGGTTCCCAGACGCTCATTTACCCCGATCCCTGACCCCTCCTGCCGAGGCGTCGCCCGGTCGTCCATGCGCCCTGCGGGATACTCCTGGCTATGGACACAGAGCTGACAGGGTTGCAGCAGCAGCGTAAACAGAAGGTCGCTGCAATGGAACGCCATGATAGGAACCTATTGTCGATCATCCATGACATGTGACGCCATCCATTCTTTCTCGAAAACACCATCATGCGCTATCTTGCCGCAATGTTTATGCCAAGTGTAAGTCATTGAAAAGACTTGATGGCGCGAATCACAGAATCACTAATTTTCGAGAATTGGCGAAAACTCGTAAAAAATTGGTCATCTCTGCGGACTTCCTCCTGTGGTAATCTTTTCGACTTCCTCTGATATAATCACTGGCGCGTTATTTCTCCAACTTGTCTGCTATGGTTGATTACCGCTGCCGGTCGGTTTCACGACCACTACAGCGCTCATCGACTTGCCATGGATTTTGCAGTGGTACTTGAAATCGCCCTCCTTCTCAAACTTCACAGGCTTTGACGATTCAGCCGGCTTGATCTCATCGGTGTCGAATGTCTTACCTTCGTCGTCCGAAGTCGCAGTGTGCGGCGTGCGGGCCTCATTGCTCCATACGACCGAGTCGCCGACATGGATTTCGAGTTTCCTGGGCTCATAGCTGAGACTCTTCATCTTGACGGTGATCGGTTTTGCCTCGGGGTTCTTGTCGCCCGCCGACCAGGCGGGCGAAACTGCCAAGATCAGCACGCAGGTGAGCAGAAACAAGCAAAAACGGGTCATGATGCCCTCCTTTCGAGGTGCGAGGAGCCGCCGCGGTTGACCCTCTGATGGTTGAGGGTACAACCGAAGCGTCTCCCAGATGGTCGAGGCGGCCACTGCCCAGCCGCCCCGACATGGTTATTAAACATTTCGCGGCGCAAGAAAGGGCCTTTAGAAATACTTCACGTACTCGATGAGCGCCCGCTTGTCTTGATCGCTGAGTTGACGCCCGAAGGTGTGGCCCCGGTCTTCGATGAAGTCCGGGCACATATTCACCTCAAGGAGTTTCTTCATCATCCTCTCGTGAGCCAGAGCGTGGTTCTTCGTCCGCAGCTCCGCGAATTTCTTTCTCGGCTGGCCCTGCAGAACCCCGTCCACGTATGCTTGCAGAACGGCCTTTATGTCTTTGGGGTGGAGATTCATCAGCAGGTTGATTGGCGTTCCGCTGGGCACGAACAACAAGTCCACCTCAAAGTCTGGAAGGTCAGCGAACTCGGGCAGCGCCTCCTTCAACAGGGGGAACAAGTCCGGGAGCGTACTGTCGTCGGTGGTGACCTTGATCGATTTGACACCGAGACGCTTCTCTGGCCAGAGGAGCTTGGTCATCCCGTCTTCGTAGGCCTCCATGCGGCCGGCAACCGACGGGTCGGGGATGTAAATGCCGACGGAGTTGTTGTGCAAATACGGGGCCGTGGCCCAGATGCTGACGAGCGTCGGGGTGCGGTAGAACGATTTGTGGGCCGTGAAATTGATGTCGTGTTTCCCAGTCAGGGGATTGTAGAGCGGGATCGGATTGCCCTCCGCGTCGTGGTCTTGCAGGAGCTCGGTTGGCACGCGCTGGTCTTTATAAGTCTGGCTGGACATCTGGCCCCAAGTGTGCCCCGCCATGGCGTTAGTGCCCATGGCGCGTTGCGCGTTGGTGCCCAGCTCGGAAACGGGATGGCGCTGGTCGTCGGACATGTAGTTGTCCTTGAGGAAGTCGTCCCGCTGAACCAGTTCCCGCCATGCCTTCCTTTGCTCCGCCGGGTCCTTTGGCATCGGGTTCGGTCTCTTACTGCTATGGCACCTGGCGCAGTTGTCGGCGAACGCTATCTTGCCTCGCGTCAGCACTTCAGGATCGGTGGTGAGATAATCCTTGCCGTCTTTCTTCGGCTTGCCGTCACGCTCAATCTCCTTCGCGCTTGCAAGCGGTAAGGAGTCGTAGGTGCTGAGGAAAAGGGCCATGTTCGGCATGCGCTTCTCGGTTATCATCCACGGGCTGTTCGGATCCTTGCGGGCCGTGCCGATGAGGTCGAATTCCCCTGTCTTGAAATTCCGGCGGATGCTTTCCTTCAGGTCCCACGGGTTCAAGGGCCATGTCGTGGATACCCATAGGTCGAACATCATCCCTTCATTAACGTACACACGGGTCGATGCCATAAGGACACTCATCGAGTCGGACCCGTCCGCCAGGATGTGCGGAACCTTCAGCGTCGGCTCGGCCTCCGAACCGCCCAACGCTCCTCCCGGGTCGTTCTCCTTCAGACCGGCGTGGGCGTACATGGACTTAATGAGATCGCGCTGGGCAGGCGTGATACGCTCCTCCCTGGCGAGCTTCAGGCGCTCCCCAAGGCGATAAACGGAGTTGATGTGGACCGGGCCATTGATGAAGTCGGCCGGAAATCGGGAAGTCTCGCTGGTCCCCGGCTGCTGGTGATACAGGTATTGGTAGGTGAATGTGCTTCTCTTCGCGCTGAAACCGAACATCATGCCTTCGCGGAAGTATTGGTTGCCGATGGTCGAATGGAGGTTCTCCCACTTGGGATTGGCCGGATCCTGTGGGGGGTTGTCCGGATTGAAGCCGATGTGGCATAAGCCGCAGGCCATCCCCACCAGATACGGCGGCTCCACGGAGCCGGGGTCAGCCAGGTACTTTTCCATCGACCACTTCTTCGCGTCGAATTTCTTGTTGGTGAAAAGCTGCAAGCCGATGACGCCGCTCGGGTAGCCGAACACCTCGGGGTCCCAAGTCAGCGCGCCGTCCTTCGTCCGGTCGATCATCAGGCCATACTTGTCGGGCTTGTCGGCGGGGACGGTGTCGGGGTCGTTGATGAGGCCGACTTTTTCCCAACGATCCGCTCGTGACAGCAGCAGCAAGCTGAAGAAGTCCAAGCGCACATCGAGCGCGCTATATTCCTTCTTCGTGCCGAGGACGGTCAACTTTCGCCAGAACTCAGGGTTGTCAACGCCACACCACCAGTGCCAGGTGTCCATGCCGTCGCCGACCGCCTTGGGATCGACGCCGTAGCGCTTGGCCGCTTCGTCGGCGTGGGTCTTCCTATACCAGTCGTAGGTCTGCTCGCCCTTCTCCACCGGTCGGTCGAAGGTGTACTCGACCTGGTCGCCTTCCGCCGCGTAAGAGGCGGCGTTATTTCCGAAGGTCAGCAGGGCTGCGAGCACCAGCGCCGTCAGGGCGGCTCCCACAAAGATATATCGTTTCACTGTGTTCATAGGTCCTCCTTTTCAAGTGTAGAGATTGCAGAGTGATTGATCCCGCACGTTGTGCCTACCTCCTATGCGGACTACCTCAGTCCCACTCAGCTCCTGTACTGTGCGTCATCAGGCGCGGCTGACGCTCACCCTGGTGATTTGGGCAATGCTCGTAGCCCCCACCTGCCTCATGATCGTGACGAACTCGGTATCCAGGATCTCCAGCACGCGGTCCACGCCAGGCTCGCCGAACGACGCCAAGCCCCACACGTACGGCCGCCCGATGCCGACGGCGGTGGCGCCCAGGGCGAGCGCCTTCAAGGCGTCGGTGCCGCGACGCACGCCCCCGTCGATGAGCACCGGGATGTGTCCGCCTACTCCGTCCACGATCTCGACCAGCACGCCGATCGTCGCCTGCCCGCTCTCCTCCGCGCGGCCGCCATGGTTGGAGACGATGATGCCGTCCACGCCGTGGCGCATCGCCTCCTTGGCGTCCTCTCCGGTCATGATGCCCTTCAGCACGAGTTTGCCCTTGACGATCGCGCGCAGGCGATCGACGAATTCCCACGTCATGCCGGTACCGTAGAGGTTGGTGACCTTCGAGACGTCGAGGCCGAAGAAGTTGGCCTTGCGGCTGACCTCATTGGCGAATGAGCCCGGCTTGTGGCACACGACGCAGTCACGCTTGTCCTCGCGCCGGAAACGGAACATGGTCTCGGTGTTGCGGCCGCCCGACCGGTCCACCGTGAGGACGATCGCCGGGGAGCCCGCGGCCTCGGCCCGTTTCACCAGCGCCTGCGTCACATTCCAGTCGTCGGTCGGGTACAGCATGAACCAGGCCGGCGAGCCGTGTGCCTTGTTTACGTCGTCGATGCTCGCGTTGTCGACCGAGGAGAGCACCACCTGGTGCTTACGCTTGCCTGCGGCGCGCGCCACGGCGACCCCCGCCTCCGGGTTGTAGGCGCCGAGGCTGCTGACCGGGCACAGGAAGATGGGGCTGCCCCACGTCTCCCCGAAGATCTTCACGCTCGTGTCGACCTTGCGCGCGTCGATGAGGCGCCGGACGCGGATGTTGTAGTGCGCGTAGGCGGTGTGGTTGGCGTCGCGCGTCACGTCGGCGTCCACGCCGCTCGCGAGGTAGCCCCAGTGCGCCGGCGCGCCCGCGTTGATCAGGGCCTTCTTCGCCGCCGGCTCGAACTCGAAGACGTCCAACGCCTGGCCGGGCGCGGTGATGATGCCGTCCGCGCCGGTCGCGATCTTCGCTTCGCGCAGCGCGTCGTAGCTCTGCGCGAGAACCTCATCCGGACCCGCCAAGAGTCTGGCGATTGTTCCGGCAGGGACCGCAGTGAGCAGGGCACTACCCATGAGAAAGCGCAGGAATTGGCGGCGCGCAATCATCTGGCGCCCGGAAATGATCTGTACTTCTCGCGTCGTCTGTTTCATCGATCCTCCCTTTGGCCTTAAAGCGGCACGCGTCACTTGAGTGACTTCTATTTGAAGGTCTTCAAAATGTAATCGGCTATCTCCTTCGCTTCCTTATCAGGCACAGTACTCGCGTCGAAGGGTGTCATGCCCGGCCCTGGCTGTCTCATCAGCTTGATAATATCCCCTGCAGTCTTGACGTTGTTGGCATCAAGATCCTTCTTATGCAATGTCTTCTTCGGGTTTATGATATTCCCACCGCCGGGATGACATACCGCGCAGTTTTGCTTGAACCCGGCTTCACCGGGCATTTCACTGAAAGCCTTCCCCGTAATACCGAAAAACAAACAAAGCGCCACAACCGCGATACAGATGGTAACCATTCTTGCCATTTTGACATTCCTCCTTTTCAGTTCTCTGCTTCGACCGACCGGGCAATGATGGTCGAAGTAAATTATTTCCGCAGACTTCCTTTGCTGCGAATCTTCGCGACGTCTCCCGCTGTGACCACCGGAGCGTTATTCCCCCAACTTGTCCGTTCGTGGTTAATGACCGCTGCTGCTTCTTCATCGGAAAACTGGTCAGCCCAGGCAGGCATTTGCGTCTGATAGGTCACTCCTTTAATAGGGGTGCCTTTTGCACCGAACAAAACGATTTTTATGTTGTCCGACGGATCAGGGGCGGTTACCACCGGATCGCCGGCAAGCGGAGGAAAGACGCCCGGTACACCCTGGCCGTTGGTCTGGTGGCAGCTTGCGCAGCTCGTACGGTATAATTCCGCCCCAAGCCCGGCACGCGATATTGCCGGTTGTTTCTCAACGACCCGGTATGTCGGCGTGTTCGCGAACTGCGCTGTCGGTCTCCACTGTCTGATGCCGTAGTACATCGCCCATGCGACGACCGAGATCAGGACGACCCATGCCCACGTCGGGACAGGCTTAGGCGTTTCAGCGCGCCTGGGTTCCCATTTTTCCTCGTATGCCCCGCCGTACGCATTGATGAGCACGCTGATCTTCCCTTCGACCACATCGCGCTCGCGCAGCCCGTCCACGGCGATCCCCGGCCCGTTCCGCACTTCGAAAGGGATTTTTCGTGCTCCCCGGCGGCCCGAGCGGTCCACGGCCACGATTCGCAGGACATGGGGACCGTCTTCCATGGTGGTGGTATCGAGATCGAAGGAGCCGGGGGGCCGGTATCTCGCGATCGGTTCCGGTCCCTCATCCAGGTACACTATGATCTCGTTGTCATGCTCATCGCTCACGCCGGCTCTCCCGTTCATCACTCACATTGTCATCGAGAATTCTTCTCTTGATATGGGTATTCTCTCTCTCCTTCGGGACGAGAAAATACTTGACGCAGAGAAAAAGCACGACCAGGACGACAATGACCGAAATCGCCACGATAATGAAGTCACCAAACCCTTCAGGGTTTACTGCGTGGTCGTGCGACGACCTGGAAAATCCCTGGGCAACCCGGGCAGAAAAAGCATCGATTGCACTCATCGTTGTGCCCCCTTGCCTTCCGTATGCTGATTCCTTATTCTCGCCACGTCCTGCGGCGTGACGGTCGGCGCGTCATTTCCCCAGCTTTTTCGTTCATGGTTGATGACGGCTGCGATTTCAGAATCGGGGAGCACCTGTGCATGTGCCGGCATAGGCGCCGTATAGTTTATCCCGCCAATCACCGTACCTTTGAGTCCGAACAGCACGATCTCGATGTGGCGTGTTGGGTCTTTGTCAGTGGTGACAGGATCGCCTTTCATCGGCGGAAAGACTCCGGGAACGCCCCCGCCGTTAGGCTGGTGGCAGCTTGCGCAGTGAGACGCATAGACCTGCGCGCCGAGGCCGGTTTCGGTCCCGCCCGCCGGCGAAGGCGGCCCTTGGGCCCCTGTCTCTGTCCCGGCGATGGGTACCTGCTTCAGCGAGAGAAGATAGGCCACGAGGTCTTTCGCTTTCTGCGTTGCCACGACCTTTCCCGCCCGTGGAGCATATCCCAGTGGTATAGGGACCACGATATCGTCGGGAATGGGATTTTGTTTCGTTTCGAAGAGCCACGGGTAGGCCTGCATGACGGAGTCCTTTACCACGGCGCGGGGATTGTACAGATGGATGAACTGCCATATATCGCTGGGCTGACGGCCCGCAGCGTTGCTGAGGTCCGGCCCGGTCCGCTGCGTACCAAGGGTTGCCGGTGTCATGCGCCATACGTCCTGAGGCCTCAGGCGGGCATAATCTCCGGGCGCCGAGGGCCTGCCGAAGGGTGCATCGACATCGAGCGGCCTCACCTGCTGCGTGTGGCAGTAGAGGCACCCTTCTGCCACATAAATATCCAATCCTCTCTGTTCCTGCTTTGTAAGCGCCTGGGAGCCGGGCAGCGGGCTGTTATGGTCCTGCACCCAGAGAGCGGGACCAATCGTAATGATGAGGCTCAATCCTATGAAACCGAAAAAGACCACCCCGAAAAGGAGGCGGTGGTTCTTATGAAAGTCGAGCTTCATGATGCTTCCTTCTCAGCGGCCGGCCGCCCGCCAGGCCGCATCGCCCAGACGTTATAAGCGAATACCACATGGGACAGGAACATCAGGCTCCCTCCGACGGCCCTCCAGAGCCAGTATGAAGACATTAACTTGACCGAGTCGATGAAAGGAGCCCCTGAGATCCAACTCTCGCCCTGCTCGGTTCCGCCGATCATGAGAGAAATGCCGTATATCAGAAGGCCGATGAGCGCGAACCAAAAGTGCACACCGACGAGTATAAGAGGGGGCTCCTTTCCGGTCAGGCGGGGGACAAGCCCATAGATCCCGCCCCAGATCAGGAAGGAGATGAAACCGTACATGGTCAAATGAGAGTGGGCGACGGTATAGTTGGTGAAATGCCACAATCTGTTCAGAGAGCGTAACGCCTCGAGCGACCCCTGTCCTGACGCGAGAAAATATAAGATCGCGCCGACCAGGATGAAGGGCAAGGAATAGCTCCGCGCGATGGTCCGTCCACTGCCTCGCATCGTCAGCAGGAAGTTCCCAGTCCCGGCGGCAAGCGTCACGACCATGCCGACGCTGAAGACGATCGCCACGGTCTGCAGCCACCACGGTATGGGGCTGAAAACGAAGTGATGGGCGCCGATCATGGAATAGAACACCATGTGCGTCCAGAAGGCGAGCACCCCCAGAGAGTACGAATAAATCGGCTTGTTCAGCAGCTTCGGCAGAAAATAGTATGTGAGACCGAGGACGAACGGGGCGAACCACATGCCCACGCCCATGTGCATGTAATATCCCTGGATGACCGTCTCGGACAGACCGTACTGATACCAGGGGATATAGCCAACGGTCGCCAAAACGAGCGTCCAGAGAAATGCAGCCATGATATACCAGTTGGAAATGTAGATCTCCTCTATGCTTCTTTCCGCCACGGTCCGATACAAATCGTAGGTGAGGAGCACGAGTCCCGCCGCGAAAAGTGTCATCACCGGCCAGATGAATTCGCGGTATTCCTGTCCGCCATTGTTCACGCCCGCAAACAACAGGAGGGTGCCCGCAAGAACGGCACTGTTTATCAGATAGAGACTCAGCCGGGCAAGGCCTGTACTATATAGCCTTTTCTGGCTGGTCCGGGGTACCACATAGAGTGCAAGCGCGATCATGGCCAAAGACGCCCATCCCCAGAACACGACGTTCGTATGGATCGGGCGCAATCTTCCGAAGGACAGCCAGGGATGGACCCCAAGGTCGGGGAAAGCAAGCCGGATCCCAATATACTCTCCGACCAGCGTTCCGAACACCAGCCAGAGCGAAGCGGATGCGATGTAGGAATACACGAGACGGGTCAGACTGAAATCCTCGTCAATAATCCTGTCGATATGGGTTTTCTCTACAGCCAGCGGCCGATGAGTAGACATGACCCCCTCCTCAGCTTAAACCACTATCCTTGTTGGCTTTATGAAATGTCATATTGCAATGTTAATGCCATGCGCAAGTCATTAAAATACCTTGATGTCAGAAAGCACAGAGTCACGAGACTTCGCAAATTAACGGAAACTCGTAAAAGATTACTTGGATTTTCAGCACGCCGGGAGCGCAGGGATCTACCGTGGGCATCTGGCGACGGAACTTGTGCAGATCGGCTAGCGAGCTGCTGCCCTTATACGTTTCATCATTCATAGCGATATCTTTTCATCACTTTATTCGGGCTCGTAACAGCGCATGTACTCCGACAAAGTCTGAGCAAGGTTCAGCAGCATTCTCGCTGAAATTGGACTATTGCCACTGATAAGATAGTCAAAGTATGATTTATACATAATCAAAAGAAGAGTATCTTTTTCAGCGATAGCAGTCGCAAAGCGCGAAGTATGGCCGATGAGGGCGAGCTCACCAAAATGGGACCCTGGGCCCAGAACAGCAATAGTCTTGCTCCCCGAATTCGACTTTTTGATTATTTTGACCGACCCCTCGATGACGACATAGACCGCCATCCCGCTTTCTCCCTCATGAAAGATGATATCGCCCTCTGAATATTTTTTTTCGAAGAGGTCGATAAGCAGTTTCCTGAGTAGCGTCTTGCGTATACCCTTAAAGAGGGGACTGTCGCGGAGTGTTCGGAGATGGGCTTCCCTTGTCGTATCCATCGCCCAGACAAAAAATCTCCTCGCTATTTTGGTGTTCAAGACCACGCCTGTAGACCTAAAAGCTCTTCCCGGATACGGGCTTCTGTTGTTTGCCAGGTTTCCACCTTTTCTTTTCGTTTAGATGGTCAATAAAGTCCGAAACAGTTTGTCCACCATAAGATCAGGACAATGGGCTCCTTCAGCTACCGGCCCCATGGCATTCGCTGCAGTTCATCTCTTTGTACGAATCACCAATGTCGACGGGATGGGGGTAAGGCTCCTCGGCCAGAACAGTGAGTTTATTCTCCTTCTCTCTCCGGAGTTTGATGAGTTGGTGACAAAGATTGCAGTCTTTCGACAAAACGGCCCCATCGTCACTTTTATGTTTACCGTCATGACAGCGAAAGCAGCCCAGGCTATACATGTGTCCGCTTTGGCTCGGGAAACTCTTCCAACTCACCTTCATGGCCGGGTCATAGTTCCAATCGTAGAGATCCTGCAATGTGACAATAACCCGTTCAAGCTCGGCCTTCTTCAAAGTGGCAACGTCAGGATACTTCTTCTTATAGAACTCCATGATGGCATCCCTGATGCCGGCTTTGGCCGCCTCCCTAGAAGTGTAATTGCTCCCCAGTGCCTGGACTGATGTGCTCTTAATGTCCGGGAGCAAGGGATCTATCAACTTCGAACTCAAAAAGACATTCAGTACCTTGTCGGGCGGGTAATATTCGTGTCCGACCCTGTTATGGCAGTCGATGCAATCCATAACGCGCTTCTGCTCCGGCGTTGGTTCCTTGCCGGAGGCGTTGCCATCTTGAGCGCGGTAAACTCTGGCCTTTCCGTCAAAGCTAATAACACGGACCCACGGAATGACCTCATGCTTGGGATCAGCGGTTGCATACTCGATCTGCCTGGCAACTGCATAGTGCCAGTGCATTATGGGAGGCTTATCAGTCGGAACTCTTCCTGCGCCGATTTTGAACAACAACCCAATTTCCCATTCAGTGTTTTTCGTATCAGAAAGATAGAACTTTCTGTCCTGGAGGTTCTTCGTGAAGGCATACATGGGACCATGACAGGTCTGGCAAATGTCCTTCGAAGGCCTGAGATCTCTGACCGGCGCGGGAATAGGTCTCGGGAATGTATTCAACAGGAACATGGGGAGTTCGGTGGTTCCCCTGAGCTTCGAGAGGACAAAATACTGGGTACCCGAACCTACATGGCACGCTGAACACTCAACCTCTGCGTGATAGGAAAAGGCTTTAGCCCCCTCCTCCACTCTATGGAGATTGTGGCAGACCCTGGTGCAGAAAAAGTCCGATTCGAGGAATTCATAGCCTTGGAACATAATGTAGGCATACAGCAAGCTCACAAAAAGAAAACCGCCTAATGAAAGTATCACGAGCCTGCGCTGCTTCTCATTATTAAAATCAAGCACGAATAAGCGTTGTTCCTCTGCCGGGAGGCCGGGCTTCTGTCTTCTCCTTTGCCGAACAATCCCCAGAATGATAAATGCTATCCCAATGAGGATGAACAGGGGTAAGATCAACAGGATGATGAGGTCTGAATAGGGCCTCGGACGCTTTGACAGGAAATCGACGATAAGAAGAAAGATCATCAGTCCGAGGTTAAATACGGCAATGACCGAACCGGCCAGTGTAAGAGGGTTATAAAATACTGCGGGAAAAATTCGTTTCATCTTGTCCTCCTTTCTGTGCTATGAAACTAGAAGTGCCTCCCGTTCAGACAGGATTAACCTTGACCTCAGTCGGCCGTTGGAGACACGAGGTTTCTGTCTTGGCCCCGGCAGGGGGCCCTCATCATGCCCGAAACCTTATTACCGCTTAGCGATGACACCGGTCACCTTCATGCTCCTTCCCTCACGATCCACTCGCGGATATATGCCGGGCAATTCTCGATCTGGATGCCTTTCACTTCACAGCGAGCCAGAAATCTCACTGTGTCTCGATCCACGAGCTTGACCTCTTTCAAGTCCAGAACGATGCGGTGGTCTTGTCCTTCGAGGAGTCTTTGCAGCTCTGCCACCTCTTCCGCGGTGATTCGACCACTCAGGGTAAAGGCCACGACATCTCCTTTCGGCAATGTCTGAATTCTCAGCGTCATAGATTCTTTCCTAAACCCATTATCCTTCCTGGTTATCCTGCAATGTTGCATTGCAATATGAATGCCAATCGTAAATCATTGAAACTGCGTGATAACAGAGATCACGAAGCCATTAATTTTCGAGAATTAACGAGAACTCGTAAAAAATTATCCGACTTCTCAATCTGGACAGGGTATCGTAGCCGCTATGCGGGTTTGAAGCGATGTTTGTTGATCTTGAGGGATCTGATCTTCGACTCCAGAGTCGTTGGCGGAATGCCGAGTTTGGCTGCCGCACCCAGCGGCCCAGCAACCCTGCCTCTGCTTTCCGCCAGCGCAGCCTCAATCATCTCTTTTTCGTGAGTCACAAGCTCGTGGGAAAGCGGCTGACTTGCCGGCTGAGTCTGACGGCACTCACGAAGGAGCCAACGCTCATCGACAGAGAAGTTCTCCGTGTCACAGAGGATGACCGACCGTTCAATCACATTCTGGAGCTCTCGAATGTTGCCCGGCCAGGGGTACGACCTAAACAGGTCCAGGGTCCTATTGTTTATCCCCCGTATTTTCTTCCCCGCTTTACCGGCATATCGATCAATGAAGTACTCAACCAGTAAGGGGATGTCCTCTTTTCGTTCGCGAAGAGGAGGTATTTCAATGGGAAATACGTTGAGCCGATAGAATAGATCGCGCCGAAAGATGCCGGCTTCAATGGCGACCTGCAAGTCACGACTGGTGGCGGCAATTACCCGCACGTTAGCCCGGATCGCTTTATTTCCCCCCACACGCTCAAATTCGTGCTCCTGCAGCACACGCAAGAGGGCAACCTGAGTCTCAGGCGGAAGCTCCCCGATTTCATCAAGAAAGATCGTCCCTCCTTCCGCCAGCTCGAAGCGGCCGAGGCGCCGCTGGTGGGCTCCTGTGAAAGCTCCCTTCTCGTGACCGAACAACTCCGAGGCGATTAACGATGCGGGAATTGCATTACAATTCACACCCACAAAGGCTCGCGAGGAGTGCTTCGACCGCCTGTGGATGGCACGGGCGACGAGTTCCTTGCCTGTGCCCGTTTCACCGGTGATGAAGACGGTGGAATCCGTCGGCGCGACCTTCGCGACACGTGCAAGCACGGCTTTCAAGGGGGGTGACGAGCCCACGATCTCCTCAAACATCGATGCCCTGTCAATTTCTTCGCGCAGCGCGATGTTCTCTCTGTAGAGTTGGTCCTTCAACTTCTTGATTTCGTCAAAAGCCTTTTGGAGGGAATCCTCGGCCCGCTTTCGGTCCTCGATGTCGTGGAGCACCCCGTACCACTTGAGGATATTACCCTCCTCGTCGCGCAGCGGCACGCCCGCAACGATGAACCTGCGGTACTCTCCGTCGGCGCGACGGAACCGCACCTCGTCCTGGAATGGCATGCCTTTAGCCGAAGACTCGTAAAAGGCATCCAGGTGCCTCCCGAGGTCGTCCGGGTGAACTGCGGCCTGCCAGCCCAAACCTGTCGCTGAAATGCCCGTATAGTCCGTCCAGTGTTTGTTCATCCATACATTGGAGCCGTCAGGCAGCGCGCTCCACACCATCGCGGGAACGGTTTCAATCACGCTGCGAAGCTCCTTTTCACTGCGTCGCAACGCCTCTTCCGCGTGCTTGCGTTCTGTCACATCCATCGCGGTACCAAAATATTCAACGACTTCTCCGGCTTTATCGAGGGCCGGATGCCAAATCACGTGGAGGTGCTTGACAATCCCATCGCGCAATAGCAGCCTGAAATCTTGCGTAAAATCAGCTTTCTCACGGAATCCCTGCAGACAGCTTTCAGAAACCCTGTCGAGATCTTCCGGATGCACAAGTCGACGGGACTCGTCATAATCCGGGATACCGTGTCGAGGGTCCAATTCAAAAATTCGGAACAGTTCCTCGGACCAGTAAAGCGTTTCCCTGCTCCCGGGGCTGTATACGAAACTGGCGGTGTGGCTGAGCCTCTGTGCTTCCGCCAGGTAAACTTCGTTGCGGCGCAGGTCATCTTCCATCCGCTTGCGGTCCTCGACATCTATACTGGATCCATACCATTTAGCGATGTTTCCCCGCTCGTCGCGCAAAGCCACTTTGCGGTGAATCATCCAACGATACTCTCCATCAGCCCGCCGGACGCGTGCTTCGTGTTCGAAAGGCTCTCCCGTCGCAATAGATGCACGCCACTTTTCGACCATTGCGGCAGCGTCTTCGGGATGAATTCTGGCCGTCCATTTCCAGCCAGCTAGGTCCTCCAATGAAGCACCGACGTAGTTCAGCCAGGTTTGATTGAAGAAATCGAGGTAGCCGTCAGGAAGACCGGTGTGGATCAGAGCAGGAACCGAGTCAACAAGCAGCTGAGGGTTCATGAGCACCGGTTTGTGTCCTTCAGGGCCAAGCCTTGTGGCAAAGATTTTCTCCTCTTCCATAGCAGGTCCTCCCGCATCCTCCTCTTACGCTGATGAGATGTAGGAATACACGAGACGGGTGAGACTGAAATCCGCCTCGATAATCCTGTCGATATGGGTTTTCTCTAGAGCCAGCGGCCGATGAATAGACATGACCCCCTCAGGACAATTAAGGAATTCGTTCTTGCTCTCACGTTAGCACACTCGTTTCAAATGTCAAGAAACTTTTCCCCTTCTGTCGTATTTGGATTGGAGAGATTCCTGCTGATTTGAAGATTTGTTGGGGAGATTAAGTTTCTTGAAGACTGTTACATTAAAGTGTGAAGGACATTTGACATATCACAATGAGAAAAGCAGC
>Ga0335082_10004306_pt1 | contig 15500 bp, 11 predicted proteins | sample Lox_Sample_41_FD_206718 | JGI IMG/M metagenome (GOLD analysis project Ga0335082, IMG submission 206718) | Soil microbial communities from Loxahatchee National Wildlife Refuge, Florida, United States - Lox_Sample_4.1 | ecosystem: Environmental > Terrestrial > Soil > Wetlands | place: USA...
AGGACCTCATCCTGCGTCAGCAGAGTTTTTGGGCCGCTCAGGGCTGCGTCCTACAGCAGCCCTATGACGTGGAGGTGGGTGCAGGAACCATGGCGCCGGAGACGTTTCTCCGCGTCCTCGGGCCGAAGCCGTACCGAGTCGGTTACGTGCAGCCATCGCGGCGTCCGGCCGACGGACGTTACGGCGAGAACCCCAACCGGCTGTTCAAGCACATGCAGTATCAGGTCATCCTCAAGCCGCCACCGACGGACATCCAGGACCTGTATCTCGCGTCGCTGAGCGCCATCGGCATTGACCTGCGCAAGCACGACATCAAGTTCGAAGAAGACAACTGGGAGTCGCCGACGCTGGGCGCATGGGGCATCGGCTGGCAGGTTATGCTCGACGGCCTGGAGATCACCCAGTTCACCTACTTCCAGCAGTGCGGCGGCCTCGACCTTGACCCTATTTCCGTCGAGCTGACCTACGGACTCGAACGCATCGCTGCATTTTTACAGGATGTGGACAGCATCTACGACATCACATGGGTCTTCGGCCCCGATGGCCGTCCCGTGAAGTACGGCGAGATTCGCTTGCAGGACGAATTGCAGTTCTCCGTGTACAACTTCGAGCGCGCCGATGTGGACAAGGCCTGGCAGCACCTGGGACTCTACGAGGCCGAGTGTCAGACGTTACTCGATCAGTACAACGAAGCAAAGAAGGTCGAGCGAAACGCGAACCAGGAAAAGCGCGCATCGGGCGACGAGCGAAGAGCGAAGAGCGGAGAGCGGGAATCGGGAGAAGAGCAAACGGCGAATAACGTCGATCGCCGCCGCTTCCCGGTGCTGGCCGCCTTCGACCTCTGCCTCAAGTGCTCGCACCTGTTCAACATTCTCGACGCGCGCGGCGCGATCAGCGTCACCGAGCGCGTAGGTGTCATTGCTCGCATCCGCGCCCTGGCCGTCGGCGTGGCCAAGGCATATGTTGACCAGCAGCAGGCGGAACGGCAATCCGCTGCCAGGAATGAAGGAAATGGCGAGGTGGTTGCAGAAGCGGAGACCTTAACTAGCGGCTAGAAAAGCCGTGGGTTTCGTGTTTTGTGTCAGGGCACGACTTCAGTCGTGCCGTAAAGCGCTGGGTACATTGCGGGTTTTAGCCCTTGAGGTAGTGATTCTGTTCCGCGTAGCCCCTGTGACCAGGGTCACACGAATGTAATGCGAAATACGTCACAATAGTTAGAACACGTCGATTCATGGCTGACTTCCTTCTCGAGATCGGAACCGAAGAAATCCCGGCGCGGATGATCGACGCTGCGCGCGAGGAACTCGCGCGCCGCACGGGCGACCTGCTGGTTCGCGAACGCCTCGCCACAACTCCGGCGGTTGACGCCTTTTCCACGCCACGACGCCTGGCCATGCTGGCGCGCAATGTGGGTCCCCAACAACCCGAGGTGCAGGAGCAGCTTACCGGCCCTTCGCTCAAGGTTGCCTACAAGGACGGTGTGCCCACCGCCGCCGCTGAGGCCTTCGCCCGCAAGGCCGGAGTCTCGGTCGCTTCCTTGGAGAAGGTTGCTACTCCGAAGGGCGAATACCTCGCCGCTACGGTGCAGAGAAAGGGACGCTCCACCATCGACGTCCTTGCCGAAGCGCTGCCAAGGGAAATTGCGGGCCTTTACTGGGCCAAGAGCATGTATTGGCGAGGCAAGACCGCCGAGCGCTTCGTGCGCCCAGTGCGCTGGATGGTTGCTCTCCTCGACGATCAGGTCGTTCCCGTCGAGTTCGGCGGAATCACGGCAAGTCATACCAGTCAGGGTCATCGCATTCTGTCCGGCGGCAGCGTCACGATCAGCAACCCCGCCGACTATCCAGGTACGCTCGCGGACTCATACGTCACCGTCAACACCACGGAACGCGAGCAAGAGATTCGCAAAGCGCTGGATGCCGCCACCCGCACGGTTTCGGGAGCACGCTGGCGCGAAGACAACGCACTTCTCCAGACCGTCGTCAATCTGACGGAATTTCCCAGCGTTGTCCTCGGCAGCTTCGATCCGGAATTTCTCTCGCTTCCGGCTGAAGTTCTCGTAACCGTGATGCGCGATCACCAGAAGTACTTCGCGCTGGAAGATGCGGACGGAAAGCTCTCACCTCACTTTCTGGCGGTTCTGAACACGGATAGCGATCCCGACGGACTGATTCGCCACGGCAACGAACGCGTCTTGCGCGCCCGCTTCAACGACGCCCGCTTTTTCTGGGACATCGACCAGAAGACTCCGCTTCGTCACCGCGTGGCGATGCTGAAGTTAGTGACCTTCCAGCGCGAATTGGGCAGCTATTTCGACAAGACATCACGCATTCAAAAGCTGGGCAGCCTTATTTCTGAAGTTCTTCGTGAAGCTGGTGTGGCCATTCGCCCCGGTGTCGTCTTTAAGGCCGCACACCTCTGCAAGACCGACCTCACCACCGAGCTGGTAAAGGAATTCACCGAACTGCAGGGAATCGTCGGTGGGCTTTACGCCAAGGTGCAGGAGCTGGATCCAATCCTGCCGAGGGCCACCGCCGACGCCATCGGCGACGCCATCTATCACCACTACCAGCCCGAATCCATGGACGACGCCGTTCCGCCCACCCTCGAAGGCGCTGTGCTCGCCATCGCTGACAAGGCTGACACCATCACCGGCATGTTCGCGCTCGGCCAGCAGCCCACTGGCTCCAAAGACCCGTTCGCGCTGCGCCGCGCCGCCAACGGGATCGTCAAGATCGTCGCCGAGCACAAGCTGCCGCTCTCGCTTGCGAAGTTGTTCGCCGACGCGCGAGTCGAGTACAACGGCACGGAAGCGGAGACGCGCTTCGATCCGAAGGTGGACTTCCGCGCCGCGGTTACGGCATTCATGTGCGAGCGGCTGGAGTTCTACCTGCGCGACGCTCGCGGCTTCGCCTACGATGTGGCGAACGCGGTCCTGGCCGCCGGAAGCGACGACGTCGTCGATGCGATCGCCCGTGCCGAGGCGCTCACCCGGGTCCGTGGCTCCGACGATTTCACATCGATTTCCATCGCCTTCAAGCGTACGAAGAACATCCTTCGCCAGGCCCGCGAAACGGGAAAGACTATCGCGGGGCATCTCGACACCGCAGCCTTAACCGAGGAGTCCGAGAAGTCGTTGGCCGTCATCGTTCCCGAAGTTGCGGCGAAGGTTCGCCGGCTGCGCGAGCAGAAGAATTATGTTGCGGCCCTGACCGAGATCAGCCGCCTTCGCCAGCCCATCGACCTGTTCTTCGACAAGGTCATGGTGATGGTCGAGGACGAGCGCGTGCGGGCCAATCGTCTGGCGCTTTTGCAGACGCTGTTACTTGAGTTTTCCACCATAGCCGATTTCAGTGAGATCGTAACCGAAACCAAATCTTCCTAACTTCGTTAGCCAGCAGAGGACTGATCATGAGCACACCAACTGTTGAAGTCGAGCACAAAGAAGCTGCCGATACAAAACCGGCTAAGTACGTTTACTTCTTCGGCGACAACCACGCCGAGGGCCACGGCAAAATGAAGGATGAGCTGGGCGGCAAGGGCGCCGGACTCGCCGAGATGACCAATGCCGGGCTGCCGGTTCCTCCCGGATTCACCATTCAGACCGAGGCCTGCCGTGAATACATGCGCACCGGCGGCGTCTCCGCCGAAGTCAACCGGCAGATGGATGAGGCGCTGGCCCGCCTGGAGAAGTTGCAGGGACAGAAGCTCGGCGGCGCCGACAATCCGCTGCTGGTCAGCGTCCGCTCCGGCGCCAAGTTCTCCATGCCCGGCATGATGGACACCATCCTCAACCTCGGCCTCAACGACAAGTCCGTCGAAGGCCTCGCCAAGCGGAGCAACAACCCGCGCTTCGCCTACGACTCCTACCGCCGCCTCATTCAGATGTTCGGCAACGTCGTGCTCGACATCCCCAAGAGTGCGTTCGAAGAAGTCTTCGACAGCAAGAAAAAGCAGAAGAAGGCCAAGCTCGACACGGAACTCGACGCCAAGGCGCTGCAGGAAGTCATCGCGGAGTACAAGAAGGTCGTCATCAAGCACACCAAGCGCGAATTCCCACAGGACCCGCACGAGCAACTCGTCATGGCGCGCGATGCTGTTTTCCGCTCCTGGCTCAACGATCGCGCCAAGACCTACCGCCGCATCAATAACATCGACGATATGCTCGGTACCGCAGTCAACGTGCAGGCCATGGTCTTCGGCAACCTCGGTGACACCAGCGGCACCGGTGTGGGCTTCACCCGCAATCCCGCGACCGGCGCAAAGGAGTTTTACGGCGAGTTCCTGATGAACGCCCAGGGCGAAGACGTGGTCGCCGGCATCCGCACGCCGATTCACATCTCCGAGCTGGAGAAGATCCAGCCCGAAACCTACAATCAGCTTCGCGACATCACCACGCGCCTGGAAAAGCACTATCGCGACATGCAGGACTTCGAGTTCACCATCCAGGACGGCCGCCTCTACATGTTGCAGACTCGCAACGGCAAGCGCACCGGACGCGCTGCTGTCCGCGTCGCCATCCAAATGGTCGATGAGGGCCTCATCACCAAGGAAGAAGCCATCTTCCGCGTCGAAGCCAACCAGCTTTACGATTTCCTGGTGCCGCGCCTCGATGAGAAGGGCGTGAACGTCGAAGTGCTGGCCACTGGTCTTCCTGCTTCACCCGGCGCCGCCGTCGGGCAGATTGTTTTTACCGCCGACGAGGCTGTCGAGAAGTTCCAGAAAGATCCCAAGTCTAAGCTGATTCTCGTTCGCAGCGAAACCACGCCGGAAGACATTCACGGCATGGAAGTCGCGATCGGGATTCTGACCTCGCGCGGCGGCATGACCAGCCACGCGGCGGTCGTCACCCGCGGCATGGGTAAGTGCTGCGTGGCCGGCGCCGGAGATATCGACGTCAGCGAAAAGAACCGTGAAATCAAGGTCGCAGGCAAGACCCTCAAAGGCGGTGACTGGATTTCGCTCGACGGCACCACCGGCCGCGTGATCAACGGCCAGCTCAAGACTGTTGCGGCCTCCCCCGACGATCCCGAGTTGGTGAAGTTCATGGCATGGGCCGAGCCCTTCCGTCGCATCGGCGTGCGCGCTAATGCCGACATTCCGCGTGATGCGCTGCAGGCCCGCGCCTTCGGCGCCGAAGGCATCGGATTGTGCCGCACCGAGCACATGTTCTTCGCCGAGGACCGCCTGCCGCACATGCGCGCCATGATTCTCGCCAACAACGAAAAGGACCGCCGTGCCGCGCTGAAGAAGTTGTTGCCCATGCAGCGCGCCGATTTCGTCGGCGTCTTCCGCGCCATGGACGGTTTCCCGGTCACCATCCGCACTCTCGATCCCCCGCTGCACGAGTTCCTGCCGCGCCGCGAAGACCTCATGGTCGAGATCGCGAAGCTCGAAATCAGCAAACCCCGCTCGCCCAAGCTCAAGGAACTTCACGCGCTGCTCAATCGCGTCGAGCAGTTGCACGAAGTCAATCCCATGCTCGGTCTGCGTGGCTGCCGTCTCGGTATCACCTATCCCGAGATCACTGAAATGCAGGCGCGCGCTATTTTCGAGGCCGCAGTCAAGGTCGCGAAGGAAGGCGTAAAGGTGAAGCCCGAGGTCATGATTCCGCTCACCACGGGGCTGAAGGAAATGGCCAATCAGGCGGCCATTGTGCGCAAGGTCGCCGACGAGGTCTTCGCCGAGAAGGAAACCAAGGTGGAGTACCTGGTCGGCACCATGATCGAGTTGCCGCGAGCCGCCCTGATGGCCGATGAGATCGCGCAGGAAGCGGAGTTCTTCAGCTTCGGCACCAACGATCTCACGCAGACCACCTTCGGCTTCTCGCGCGACGACGTGGGCAAGATTCTCAATGCGTACCTCGCCGAAGGCATCTTGAAGCAGGATCCGTTCGCCACCCTCGACCAGCAGGGTGTCGGCCAGCTCATCAAGATCGCAGTCGAAAAGGGACGCAAGACCCGCCCGACGATCAAACTCGGCATCTGCGGCGAACACGGCGGCGATCCTGCCTCCGTGGAATTCTGCGCGCACGTCGGGCTGAACTACGTTTCCTGCTCGCCCTTCCGCGTGTTGACGGCCCGCCTGGCGGCGGCCCAAGCCGGGGCCAGCGCCGAGCTGCAGATCGAAGGCGGGCGGACGAAGTAGGGTAGAGCTGGCCTTCAGGCCAGCGTCTCGGTCGTCATTCGAAGACTCCCGCGCGGACTTCAGTCCGCGCGGTCAGAAACATCCAGAACGGGTGCCCCACTCAAGCTTCTCTTGCTTGAGTGGGGTTTTTCGTTGCGTGTTACGAATTATGTCAGCAACAACACCAAAGGCCCGCCTCCGCGAGCCTTTTCTGACAACTGACAACCGACCACTGACAACCGCTTCACTGCGTCTGCTGCAACTGCGCAATCAGCTTCTGCGCCAGATTGCTCTCTGACTCCGACCACAGCACCCGTCCACTCAGCTTGCAGTGTTTCTGCACCGCCATGGTGAACGCCACCAGCTTCGCTACGTTATACCGCACGTGTTCTTCGTTCGCTGACGACAATTGCAGGCCCTCGAAGAGAAATGGGATGTCCAATCCAAAATCCACTTCCATGTGGCCGTCGTCGGTGTAGATCCCCTCGTCGAACTGCACGCCATGCACCACGAAACGGATCGCAATCGGGCGCCGTACCCATGCATCGCCTTCGGAGTCGTCATTGGGTACCCACAAGTCCCAGAAAGCCTCGAACACGAACGCAAAGTCGTCGTGCGCAAACTCACCCACAATCTCCGCGGCTTCCTCGGGAGAAATTCCGGGGTTGAATCGCCGCTCCAGCACCGTCGGTTCCGACCACGCCACCGGATGCACCGACAGATACGTGATCCCTTCACGGGCCTCCGAGAATAAAAACTGGCGCATCACCGAGACGGCGCGCGGCAGCATCTCGTCTTCATGAAAGCTGGGGAACCACAAACTCAGATTAAGCGAATCCGCCATCGCCGTATTCTAGCGCCTTCTTTAGGCGTTCGCTTTCACCCGCGACGCGAACTTCTGCCGTACCTTCTTCACCTTGGGTGCCACGGTGAACATGCAATACGGCTGGAAGGGATGGTTCTTGAAGTACTCCTGGTGATAATCTTCAGCCGGCCAGAACGTCTGCGCCGGCTCCACCGCGGTGACGATCGGATCGGAAAACACCTTGTCCCGCGTCCACTCCGCAATTACCTCTTCCGCTGTCTTCTTCTGCTCCTCGCTTAGGTAGAAGATTACCGAGCGGTACTGCTCACCCACGTCATTGCCCTGCCGGTTGATCGTCGTCGGATCATGCACGGTGAAATACACGTCCAGCAGGTCGCGATAGCTGATTTTCTCGGGATCGTAGGTGATCTGCGCCACCTCGACGTGGCCGGTCACGCCCGTGCACACCTGCTCATATGTCGGATTCGGCCGGCGTCCTCCCATGTAACCCGAGCGCACCGATTCCACGCCTTCCAGTTGCACGAACGAAGCTTCCACGCACCAAAAACATCCTCCACCCAATACCGCTCTTTCCGTAGCCATGCGTGTTGGATGCACGGCCCACGCGTTTCGTTACATTGCCAAAGTTGCTCTCACGAGAAGCGAAGGGCGAACGGCGAACTGCGAACAGCGGACTATTGCTTCTGGTACACGCGGACGTAATCCACCAGCATCTGCTGCGGAAACTGTGTCGTCCCATCCGGAGCTCCCGGCCAATCCCCGCCCACCGCCAAATTCAGCAGCATGAAAAACGGTTGCGTACTGAACGGCCAGTTGGTCGGCGCCGGAGACCCGCTGTGCGTGTACGTCCCGTACAGAGTCCCGTCCACGTACATGCGCAATTGCTGCGGCTCCCACTCCACCGCGAAGACGTGAAAGTCATCGGAAAACGCGCCACTCGGCAACGTGTATGCCGCCGAATACCCCGCACCCGGATACCCCGGCGCATGCAGCGTGCCATGCACCATCGCAGGCTCCTTCCCAATGTTCTCCATGATGTCAATCTCGCCGCAGGCCGGCCAGCCCGCGGTGTCAATGTTGTTGCCCAGCATCCAGAACGCTGGCCACATCCCCTGTCCTTTAGGTACCTTGACGCGCGCCTCGAATTTCCCATACTGCTGCGAGAACAGCCCCTTCGTCTGCATGCGTGCCGACGTGTAATTGCGCGACACTCCATCCGGCCCCGTGTAGTCTTCCTTGATCGCCGTGATTACGAGATTGCCGCCCTTGACCTGCACGTTCTGCGGCCGCGTCGTGTAGTACTCCAGCTCGTTGTTGCCCCAACCGCCGCCGCCCGTCTGGATCGCCCACTTCGTCGCATCCGGCGCGGAACCGTCGGCCCCGTTGAACTCATCCGACCAAACCAGTTGATACGTTCCCGATGAACCCGTCGACGATGATCCCGACGTGGACGTGCTCGAACTCTGCGTCGCCTGCCCGCCGCACGAAGTCACCAACAGCAGCGTGGACAACAACACGACGCCGTAAACTGCCTGCACCCTGATTTGAGCAGAAAGCATTGCAAACCTCAGTAAACAATTCCGCAAAGATTCTAGAGCAGAGACCGTGATCGTGCAGTGAGCTCTATGACTTTCAGTTTTTCGACCATTTGTTCTCCGTGGTGAGCGTTTTCTCCCTACAGCCCCGCCTCAATCCGTGCCCGCGGATCCAGATAATCCCTTAACCCATCGCCAATGAAGTTAAACGACAGCACCGCCAGCATCACGGCCGCGGCGGGGAAGAGGACCAGGTGCGGTGCATCAAACAAATGCGAGCGCGCGTCGTTCAACATCGAGCCCCAACTCGGTGTCGGCGGAGGCACGCCTAACCCCAGGAAGCTCATAGTCGCTTCCGCCAGGATCGCCCCCGCCATGCCAATCGCCGCCTGCACGATCACCGGCTGTATGATGTTCGGCAAAATGTGCCGCACGATGATCCGCAAATCGCTCGCGCCCAGCGCTCGCGCCGCCTCCACGAATTCGCGCTCCCGCACCGCCAGCACCTGCGCGCGCACCAGCCGCGCGTAGCCCACCCATCCCCCAATCGACAGCGCCAGCACCAGGTTGAACAGTCCCGGCCCAAGGAACGCTACGAACGCTATCGCCAGCAGAATCCCCGGAAACGACATGAATGCGTTCATCACGACAACGTTGAGGAGTCGGTCGAGAATGCCGCCGTAGTAGCCGGCGATCGATCCGAAAATCAGCCCCAGCGTGAGCGATGTTGCCACCACGCAAGTCCCCACCAGCATCGAAATCCGCGCGCCGTAGATCACGCGCGACAAAATGTCGCGCCCCAGTTCGTCGGTGCCGAACCAGTGCGCCGCTGAAGGCGCCATCAACCGCGCCGGTAAATCAATGTGTGCCGGGTCCTGCGGGGCCAGCCACGGCGCAAACAACGCGCAGGCGACAAACACTGTGATCATCACCGCACCGGAGGTTGCCAGCAGGTTGTGTCCAGCGGCGCGCCGCAGCGTGATCAGTTGCGTGCTGGATGCCATCGCTCGCCATCTTAAACCAGGCGGGGCTCGCTGCTGGCGGGTGGTCCGCACGCAACCCTCGGGTTGCTTTCCACCCAGATGGGCATAAAATCGTTTGTTCGCGCTTGTCGCAACCGGAACCATCGGCCCATGCTGCCCTTCAAACTGGTGTACAGCGAGAAATACTTCCTCCCCATCGGGGACCACGTCTTTCGCGCGGACAAGTACCGCCTTATCCGCGAGCGCCTGTTCGACCTGGGTGCGGTCGACGATTCTGATTTCCTGGAGCCCTTGCCCGCCTCCGAGTCCGACGTGATGCTGGTGCACTCGCCCCACTACGTCAACAAACTCATGGAGGGCAGCCTCTCGGCGCGCGAGGAACTGCAGATGGAGATCCCTTACTCGCCGCAGGTGGTCGATACCTTCATGCTGCACGCCGGCGGCTCGATTCTCGCCGCCGAACGGGCCTTGGCTGACGGTGTTTGCGTCAACATCGGCGGCGGGTTTCACCACGCGTTCCCCGACCACGGCGAAGGCTTCTGCATGCTTCACGACTTCGCCATCGCCATTCGTACCCTGCAGAAGCGCAAGCTCATTCAGCGTGCCATGACCGTGGATTGCGACGTGCACCAGGGCAATGGTACTGCCTACATCTTTGGACACGCTGGACACAACGCCGCCAAGCTGCCGTCGTGGCCCGCCCCGGAGCTCGGTGTCAGCCACCTCGGCGGTAACGTTCGGCAGGGCCCGAGCAAAGACGTCTTTACCATCTCTCTGCATCAGGAGAACAACTATCCCATGGAGAAGCTGCCGTCTTCGATCGACGTGAACCTGCGCGACGGCTGCAGCGATGCCGAGTATCTCGCATGGCTTGATAACGCGCTCAGCTCCGGCTTGCGCCAATTTGAGCCCGATCTCATCTGCTATGTTGCCGGCGCCGACCCCTTCCGCGAAGACCAGCTCGGCGGGCTCGACCTCTCCATCGACGGACTAAAGCGACGTGACGAACTTCTGTTCCGCGCTGCCCGCGCCCGCTCCATTCCTGTATTCGTAACCTTCGCCGGGGGGTATGCGATTCGCGTCGAAGACACCGTCACTATCCACACCAACACCATCCTCGCGGCCGCCGAAATCTTCCGCCCCGCTCCAGCCACGTCCTGACGCAAGCCGACCAGAACTCATCTGAGTCAACCGTTATCTCTCGGGGTGTCATCCTGACCGCAGCGACCGAAGGGGAGGAGTCGAAGGACCTGCCGTGAGCTAGCGAAGCGAGTCGAACGGGACCTCTTTTATCGGCGACATGGCCTCGCGCGCCCTCCCTTCTCCCTCCGTTCTGCGTGATATCCTGATACTTCGCGGCCCGCAGGACTCTGCCGCGCCCACCAATTTAATGTTTGAGAACCTCACAGATAAGCTCCAGCGTGCCTTCAAGAACCTGCGCGGACAAGGCACCCTGACCGAAGAGAACATCGGCGAAGCGCTCAAAGAAATCCGCATGGCGCTGCTCGAAGCCGACGTGAACCTGAACGTCGTCAAGGAACTCATCGAGCACATTCGCGAAAAAGCGCTCGGCCAGGAAGTGATGACCGCGCTCTCCCCCTCCGAGCAGGTCATCAAGATCGTTCGCGACGAACTCATAGCCATCCTCGGCAAAGACACCGCCAAGCTCAAGTTCGCCTCGCAGCCGCCGACCGTCGTCCTCATGGCGGGCCTACAGGGCTCTGGCAAAACCACGACTTCCGGCAAGCTCGCGCACTGGCTCAAGCAAGGCGGACACCGCCCGCTGCTGGTTTCGGTCGACGTCTATCGTCCCGCTGCCCGTGAGCAGCTTAAGGTTGTCGCCAACGCCGTCAAGGCGCATCTCTACGAAGGGGAAGTCGGTGAGCCCAACACCGCCACCGTCGAGCGCCTGGTGAAAGAAGCCCGTCGCGACGCCATCAGCAATGGATGCGACGTGCTCGTCGTTGACACTGCCGGCCGTCTGCACATCGACGAGCAGCTCATGGACGAGATGCAGTCGCTGAAGAAGATCCTCACCCCGCAGGAGATTCTCTTCGTTGCCGACTCCATGACCGGACAGGACGCCGTCCGCTCTGCCGACGAGTTCCACAAGAAGCTCACCCTCACCGGCGTGGTGCTCACCAAGATGGACGGTGACGCCCGCGGCGGCGCCGCTCTCTCCATCCGCAACGTCACCGGCCAGCCCATCAAGTTCATCGGCGTGGGCGAAAAGTACGACGCGCTCGAGCCGTTCCATCCTGATCGCATCGTGGGACGCATCCTCGGCATGGGCGACATGCTCTCGCTCATCGAAAAGGCCGAAGCCACCCTCGACAAGAAGAAATCCGAGCAGTTCGCCGCCAAGGCGCTCAGCCACGAAGGCTTCTCGCTCGAAGACTTCCGCGATCAACTGCGCCAGGTCAAGAAGATGGGCTCCATCAAGAGCATCATGGGGATGCTGCCCAAGATCGGTGCCTTCGCCGGCATGCAGAAGGCCGCCGACAGCGTGGACGAGCGCGAACTCACGCGCGTCGAAGCCATCATCAACTCCATGACGCCGTATGAGCGCGAGCACCACGAGGTCATCAACGGCAACCGCCGCAAGCGCATCGCCCGCGGCTCGGGCACCAGCGTGCAGGAGGTGAATCAGCTCCTGCGCCAGTACGCCCAGATGCGCAAGATGTTCAAAGACATGGGCAAGCCCAGCTTCGCCCGCCGCATGGCTGGAATGAAGATGCCGGGGATGTGAGAAGTAGCCAATGTACCCTGCCGATGCGCCCTCACGTCTACGTTATCGCGGGTCCAAACGGTGCGGGCAAGACCACGTTTGCGTGGAAGTTTCTGCCCGGTCACGCGAATTGCAGGAACTTCCTCAATGCCGACCTCATCGCAGAAGGGGTGTCCCCATTTACTCCTGAATCGGTCGCCTTTCGTGCGGGACGCCTAATGTTGGAAGAAATTGAGCTCCATGCCAGACGCGGGGAAGACTTCGGCTTCGAAACGACACTTGCTGGCCGGATTACCTCGGGCTGTTTCATGATCTCACAGAGCGTGGGTACGAGGTGGATCTGTTCTTTCTCTGGTTGCCCACAATTGATCTTGCAGTGAACAGAATTCGAGACCGGGTCTTGCAAGGCGGTCATGACGTTCCTGAATTCGTTGTGCGACGCCGTTTTGATCGTTCCTTCCGAAATTTTTTCGTTCGGTACCGATCGCTTGCGAGTACTCGGCTCCTCTTTGATAATTCCGGTGAAATGCCGGAGCCGATTGCTCTTCAGGAAGGGTCCAGCCTCCGTATAATCAATGCCAGGTTTTACGGTATACTGGCCGACCGCTACGGAGCACCATGACCAAACCACCGCCCAATGTCCTAGAATTGCCGCTGGCAGAGCGTGCTGTGATGACCTTCAAAGAGGCGGTAGAGGAACTCATCATCGAACACGCCCGCACCGGTGCTCCCTTCTACATCTGGCGTGACGGCAAAGTAATCGCCATGCCAAAAGAAGAGCTGGAGGCGGAAGCCGCGCGAGTGCAGAAGGATTAGCGCCCAACCGCAAGCGCATCGCCCGCGGCTCCGGCAGCAGCGTGCAGGAAGTCAACCAGCTCCTGCGCGGTGGCCCACAATTGCCCGCGTTTTGCAATTGTGGGGCTAGTGCCAGGTAACCCGGGTTCGCGTCCCTCCGTTGGACGCTAACCTGGGCGCAGCCAGGCCGACGAGTACTCGGAACACAATGAACTTCACCCCCACTTCCCATTTCCGGAAGTTCCGGTTACCTTTGTCACCTCACCCTTCCGATTTCCCATGACCGCGCCTCCCGAAACCAGCAAGGATGAACATGCTGTAGCAGCAGTCGGGTCAGTCCTTCTGCCTGCCAGAATTGGTCTTTGACAACCGCTGCCGCCGTCAGACCGCCAAAAATGCAGTGCTAACTCCTTACGGCTGAAATGGATAGACATAAGTAAGTTATTTTTCAAAGGTTTGCGAACAATATTCCCCTAAGCCATTGAAAATAAACGGTCGCTGAGATTAAAGTTTTCTACCACTTCAGTTGCAGATCGGTTCGGAACTGGCGCCCCAGCTTCGCACCGCACTTTTCGGCGCTAACCTGCGGAGGAGCCGTCGCCACTACGCGCCTCAACTGGTTCCTCGTAAACTTTGCCCAACAACCTTTTGACAATCAACTGACATTTCACTTGCCACCAGCAGGTTGACGTAAGACTCCAATACCTTGTGCGGCTCGATTGCAGATTAGCTTGCAACGACGGAGGCTACCGGCCAGGAGCATGCGGGAGTGAACATGGTTCCGCGAACTGCAGCTAGTAAGAAGGAGCAGATTTATGTGGATGAGGCCATGCGCGCTCTGTAGGGCACTTTTGAGGAAGCTTCGATTATGCGACTCTGTCCGCTGTCAGTGCGGGTGGGAGTGGTAGAGGGCACTCAACCTGCTCCTGGTGATCGAGCTAAAACAGAAATGGGAGGACAACCCGATGTCCATACGCCAACAAAACGAGTCAGTCCACAGCAACCAATACAGCGAGAGTTCCGTCTGTGATCATTGTGCTGGTGTCACTGATCATGAGCCGTGGTGCATCATGCGTAACGCGCTGGTTCGATATGCGTTTGGAGTTGTTTCGCGCACGAGCCAACTGACCCTGGAAGACGAACTCATCCTGCATGCCCTGGGCGTTGAGTGGGCCGGGCGCGGCTTGTGAAGGACGCGACAGGCGAGAGGTGGCTTGCGGTCACGCGCCTTTCTTCTTGTCGCTCCTCACCCGATCCACGTACCGCCCGGTCTTAACTTCGACCCGCACCGTCTCTCCCGGACCAATAAACAGAGGTACGCGAACCTGCACACCGTTCTCGAGGGTGGCTTCCTTGAAGGCGCTGTCCTGCTGCGCGTGAATGGGCGGCGCGGTCGTCTCTACCTTCGCTTCGACGATCTGTGGGAGAACGACACTGACCGGCTTGCCCTCGAAGAACTCGACCGGAACTTCCATCTCCGGTGTCAGGAATTTCTCGGCGGCGCCAATCATCTCGCGGGCAATCTCCACCTGCTCGAAGGTCACCGGATTCATAAAGGTCACGCCGTCGTTGCCGCTGTAGAGGAACTCCATGTTGTGGCGCTCGAGTTCGAGGTCCTCCAGCCGCTCCGGGGGACGGAAGTGCTGGTCGAGCATGCGTCCACTGTGCAGGTTGCTGAGCGACGCCTTCACCACGCCACCCATCTTGGCCGCGCCGGCTTTCGACTCGACATCCAGCACCTTATACACCTGTCCCTCAAAGCGGATAACCATTCCGGGACGCAATTCCGATGCGATCACCATTAAGCATCACCTCATTCAGTCGGCGTCCTAGTTTTTCACCACTGAGGCACGGAGGACACGGAGAAGATACAACATGAAAGTTCCGTGCCTCGGTGTCTCCACCGTAAAGGAGACTCCGCAAGTCGGATTCCTAAACACTCTTCACTTTCGCGACGATCAGCGTCAAATCGTCTGCTTGCTCGCCCGGAGCGAACTTCCTCACTGCATCAATGACCGCCCCCAGCAGTTCCTCCGCCGGTTGTTCCCGTCCCGCTCGCAGAGCTGCCACCAGTCCGTCTTCGCCAAATTCCTCGTCGGCTTGGTTGGCGGCTTCCAACACGCCGTCGGTGCAGATAGCGAGGATGTCATTCGGCTGCAGGGATGCTTCCGAAACCTCGCACCCCCAGTCGTCAAACAGCCCCAACACCGTCGCGGTGGCGTGGAGCCGCTTGACGCCTTCGCCGCGCACGATTACCGGCGGATTGTGTCCGCAATTGACATACCGCATGCGCCGTGTGGCGTCCTCATACACGCCGATGAATAGCGTGGCATAGGCGTTGGACTCGGTGGACTCGAAGAACATGCGGTTCACCCGCTCTAGCGTCTGCGAGAAATCGTGACTGACAATCGCCGACTGGCTTCTCAGATGCGCCTGGAGGTTGGCCATCAGCAAGGCTGCCGAGATGCCCTTGCCGGCGACGTCGGCGAGTACGAAGCCGACTCGCC
>Ga0335082_10004308_pt1 | contig 15497 bp, 12 predicted proteins | sample Lox_Sample_41_FD_206718 | JGI IMG/M metagenome (GOLD analysis project Ga0335082, IMG submission 206718) | Soil microbial communities from Loxahatchee National Wildlife Refuge, Florida, United States - Lox_Sample_4.1 | ecosystem: Environmental > Terrestrial > Soil > Wetlands | place: USA...
GCGTCTCGGTCTGCTGGTAGAGCTCCTTGACGTACTTCAGGGCTTCGATGGTCTGCTTGGAGTTGATCGTGACATTGCCGGCTTCGTCCTGCTCGGCTCCGCCGAAGGACCACAGGATGGCGCGCATCGCCATCGAGGTGTCGAGCTCCTGCGCGAGGCCGACACCGCACGGATGGCCCGTCTTGTCGCGGATCTTCCTGGCGCCCTTGAGCAGATCGTCATAGGTATCCGGACCCTTCGGATAGCCGGCCTCGGCCCACCAGTCCTTGTGCCAGTTGCCCGGGTCCGGCGTGTACGCGTCCGAGAAGGCAAAGTACTTCTTGGTCTTTGGATTGAATGTGGACTTGTGCGCGAGGTCGATCTTTTTGCCGTGCTTCTTCTCGACTTCCTGGTACACGTGGGTCATGTCGATGACCTGAGGCTCGTAGGACGCCGGAGGCGAGAGGAACATGAACAGGTCGTGGCCCTTCTTGGCCGAGGCCTCGGAGGCGGCCCGGGCCGGCAGGTCCACGAGGTTGATGTTGTCCACGATCACGTTCGTGTCGTTCTTCTGGCCCCACTCCTTGACGTACGTGTTGTTGAACCAGGTGTCCCAGGCGGGGACGAAGTGGCTCCACTGGATGATCTTCAGGGTCTTCTGCTGAGCGGCGGCGCGCTCGGGGAACAGGAAGTTGGCGCCGATGCCTGCTCCCAGCGCTCCGGCCCCGGTGACCTTGGCGAACTGGCGGCGTGTGAGGCCGCGTGCGCGGTTTTTCCTCATCTGGTCCTCCCTCCACGAAAAACGGACGGGCGGTGAAGGCTCGTCACCTCCGCCGCCCGCCGGTTCAAATCAGAGAGATGTCTGGATCTGCACCACGAAGCGGTTGAAGTCCTTGATCTTGGCCGTGGTGGGCTCGACCTTGGGCATCACGCGCTCGTAGTAGGGCGTGATCTTGAAGTTCTGCCCCATCACGTAGTAGTTGAAGCCGCCGCCGAAGCGGTCCTGCTCCTTGACATGGTTCACAGCCGCGGCGTACCTGAGAACTTCGTACCGGGCGAAGGGCTCCAGCTGGATGGCTCCGAAGAAGTAGCCTGCGTCCGCCCAGATCGTATATTCCGTCGGGACGGCGCTGTAGAACTTGCCCCAGCCGCTGTAGTGCATGTAATCCGCCTCGGCCGTGATGGCGTCCGGCCCGATCGGCCAGGACACGTACGCGTCGCCTCCGAAGGCCTCGAAGGAGCCCTGGACCTGACCCACGGCGGCGATCGCCGCGACCTTCTTCGTGCCGCGGTAGGTGCCCTGATAGGTGTAGCCCTTCTCCGTGTCGAAGAAGTCGTACATGAAGCGTCCCGCGAAGAGCAGTGAGTTGCGGCCGTTGGCCGCCGGGCCCAGCGGCGCGGTCTGGGCGACCGAAGCCTGGCGCATGCCGGAGAAGACGCCCGCGCGGTAGCTGAAGTGGTCGTCGAGGAGGTAGCCGTTGAAGCCCACGCCGTAGTCCCGGCCGCCGTTCCACGTCAGCATCGAGTTCTGCTGAAGGCCCCAGGTGGGCAGGTCCAGACCGAGGAACGTGACGACGCTGGTGTGAACCTGGCGGATGTTGGGCACGATCCAGAGACCGGCCTGCAGCGCGATGGCGTTGCCGCCGAAGGCCCACTGCCCGTAGGCGTCCTGGACCAGGAAGCCCGTGCTGCCGGTGTTCTTGGCAGTCGAGGGAGGCGCCGCGTTGCCGGCGCGCGGGTTGTCCACCTGGAAGAAGAACTCGACCTCGCTGACGCCGGCGCCGACCTGCTTACCAAGTTTGCCGAGCATGTAGAAGCGGACGCGGCGCATGTAGAAGTTCTGCGAGTAGCCTTCCGAGTTGACGTCCTGGGTCGCGTCGTACGTGGCCTGCAGGACGGTCCCGAACCGGAGGGAGCTGTCCCCGAACTTCAGGATGGCGAGCGGCGGCCCTGCAGGAGCGGTCCCGGTGACGCTTACAGTTGTCGTGGTCTGAGACTGCGGGTCGGCCGAGTCCGGCGTCTCGGCGCGCGCGGGCGCCGTAAGGAGAAAGAGCGCGACGCACAACCCGAGAGCGGCGGCGATGGGGACGGGGAATCGGCGAGTCATGAAGTCCTCCTATCTACCTTATTTCCGAATCATTCGGTCCTGGAAATGTCGACGTCCTTGGTTTCGCGGATGAAGAGGCTGCCGATGATGAAGGTCATGACGGAAACGACGATGGGATACCAGAGGCCGTTGTAGATGTTCCCGGAAGTGGCCACGATGGCGGTCGCCAGGAGCGGGAGCATGCCGCCGAACCAGCCGTTGCCGATGTGGTACGGCAGCGACATCGAGGTGTAGCGGATGCGCGTGGGGAAGAGCTCGACGAGGAACGCCGCGATCGGGCCGTACACCATGGTCACGTAGATGACCATGATGACCAGGATCAGGACCGTCATCGGCCAGTTGAGCGCGGCCTTGTCGAACTTTTCGGGGTAGCCGCCGGCCTTCAGGGCCTCCTTGTACTTGGCCTCGTCATAGCCCTTGAGCTCGATGTCCCCGATCTTGGTCACGACCGTCTCGCCCGCCACCGCCGGCAGGTCCTTGAACGACAGACCGTTCTTGGTCAGGAAGTCCTTGGCCTTGTCGCACGGGGTGAACACGGTCTTGGGCGTCGGGAAGATGTGCATGGAGCAGTCCGAGGCAGCCACCGTGATGGGGGTCTTGGCGGCGTAGGCCTCGAGGGCCGGGTTGACGTTGTGGGTCAGGCCCTTGAAGAGCGGAAAGTAGGTCACGGCCGCGATCAGGCAGCCGACCATGATGATCCACTTGCGGCCGATCTTGTCCGAGAGCTTGCCGAAGACGATGAAGAACGGCGTGCCGATGACGAGCGAGATGCCGATCAGGTAGTACGCCGTCAGGTAGTCCACCTTGAGATAGAGCGTAAGGAAGAAGAGGGCGTAGAACTGGCCCGTGTACCACACGACGCCCTGGCCGGCCGTCGCGCCGAGGAGGGCAAGCAGGACGATCTTCAGGTTCGACCAGCGGGCGAAGCTCTCGGTCAACGGGGCCTTGGACCCTTTCCCCTGCGACTTCATGGCCTTGAAGATGGGGGACTCCTGCAGCTTCAGCCGGATGTAGACGGAAAAGACGAGCAGGATGATCGAGACGAGGAAGGGGAGGCGCCAGCCCCAGCTCTTGAAGTCGTCGGCCGGGATGTTCACGCGGCAGACGCCGATGACGATGAGAGCGAGCAGCAGTCCGAGGGTCGCGGTCGTCTGGATCCAGGACGTGTCGTAGCCGCGCTTTCCGTGCGGAGCGTGCTCGGCCACGTACGTCGCCGCGCCGCCGTACTCGCCGCCGAGCGCCAGGCCCTGGAGCAGGCGCAGCGCCACGAGAAGCAGGGTGGCGGCAAAACCGATCGACTTGTAGGTCGGCAGCAGTCCGACGGCGGCCGTCGAGCTGCCCATGACCACGATGGTCACGAGGAATGTGTACTTGCGGCCGACGAGGTCGCCGATGCGTCCGAAGACCAGGGCCCCGAAGGGGCGGACCAGGAAGCCTGCGGCGTAAGCGACGAACGAGGACAGCAGCGCGGCCGTGGCATTGCCGGGGGGAAAGAACAGCGCCGCGAAAAACGGCGCCAGAGTCGCATAGAGATAGAAGTCGTACCACTCGAAGACGGTTCCCAGGGACGAGGCGAAGATGACGCGTCTGGCTTCACTGCTCTCGACGTTGATCGAGGGGGCGGCTGCTTCTGCGGTCATCGAGAGCCTCCGTTCCGTGTGATTGGCAGTTTGCGGATCATCGGTCTCCTCCTTCGCTAAGAACGAATCACTCAGAGACTCGGGCGCCGAAGAGCGGCAGGAAAGGGCGGGTTGGAACTTCTGAGGAAGAAAGGCGGGATGTCCTGCGGGGAGTGATGAGAATTCGCATTCCCCGGAGCGGGTAAGCTCCGGTATGGGGTGTCTTCGGGTACGTTGGACCGTGCCCTGGTCGTCATCGGGTTTGCCAAAGCTGGTCGAAGTCTTTTGAAAGTCTTGCAACATGTCAAGGGTATTCGGGGGGCCGGGGAGGCCTTCAAAAGGATGGAGACCCGTCGGGTGACTCTTGACAAAGCGTTCCGATTTCTCAAACGCTACGGGGGCCTTCGGGTGGGTCTGAAGGGGGAGTAAACAGGCCCCGCAGACCTGATGAAGGTTCCTCAGGCACAACGAGGGCCCCGAGGGGGCTCCTGACGCAAAGGGAGGCAGACATGGCCGAATCCAAAGGGACGTCCCTCGCCGAGCCCAACGAGGCCCAGATCGCGGTTCACTGGAAGGAAGAGCAGTACTTCAAGCCGCCGAAGGAGTTCGTGGCCCAGGCCAATCTCAAAGATCCGGCCGTCAACGAGCGCTTTTCGGAGAAGAACTTCCCGAAGTGCTTCGAAGAGTACGCCGACATGCTGACCTGGTTCGAGCGCTGGCACACCGTGCTCGACACGAACGATCCCCCCTTCTGGAAGTGGTTCGTGGGCGGCAAGATCAATGCCTCCTTCAATTGCATCGACCGGCACCTTCCCAGCCACCGGAACAAGGCGGCGATCATCTTCGTCCCGGAGCCCGAGGACGAACAGCCCGTGGCCCTGACCTACCAGGAGCTCTACGAGCGGGTCAACGAGTTCGCGGCGGTCCTGCGCGAAGACGCCGGGCTCAAGGCCGGGGACCGCGTGACGATCCACATGCCCATGGTCGCGGAGCTGCCGATCACGATGCTGGCGTGCGCCCGCCTCGGCGTCGTCCACTCCGTCGTGTTTGGCGGGTTCTCGGGCGAAGCCTGCGGCCTGCGCGCCGCCGACTCCGGCAGCCGCGTGCTCATCTACATGGACGGCTACTACCGCAGCGGCAAGGTGATCGACCACAAGGCGGGGGCCGAGGTCGCCATCGCGATGGCCGAGAAGGAAGGCCAGAAGATCGACAAGGTCCTGGTCTGGAAGCGCTACCCCGGCAAGTACTGCTCCGCGACACCCATGGTCCCGGGGCGGGACTTCTTCGTGGACGATCTTCTGAAGGGCCGCAAGCGCGCGCGCGTGGAGCCGGTGCCGATGGATTCCGAGGCGCCCCTCTTCCTGATGTACACGAGCGGCACGACCGGAAAGCCGAAGGGCTGCCAGCACCGCACGGGCGGGTACCTCTCCTACGTGACGGGCACCTCCAAGTACATCCAGGACATCCATCCCGAGGACACGTACTGGTGCATGGCGGACATCGGGTGGATCACCGGCCACTCCTACATCGTGTACGGGCCCCTGGCGCTCGCCGCGACGTCGGTCATCTATGAAGGCGTGCCCAACTTCCCGGACCCGGGCCGGCCCTGGCGCGTCGCCGAGCGGCTCGGCGTCAACATCTTCCACACGTCGCCGACGGCGATCCGCATGTTGCGCAAGGCCGGGCCTGACGAGCCGGCCAAGTACAACTACCGCTTCAAACACATGACCACGGTGGGCGAGCCGATCGAGCCCGAGGTCTGGAAGTGGTACTACAACGTGGTCGGCAAGAAGCAGGCCGTGATCGTGGACACCTGGTGGCAGACGGAGAACGGCGGCTTTCTCTGCAGCACCAAGCCGGCGCTCGACGCCATGAAGCCGGGCAGCGCGGGTCCCGGAGTGCCGGGCATCTATCCCGTGATCTACGACGAGAAGGGCGAGGAAGTGAAGGCGGGCTCGGGGCGCGCCGGCAACATCTGCATCAAGAACCCGTGGCCGGGCATCATGCAGACGATCTGGGGCGACCGGGACCGCTTTGTGCGGCAGTACTACTCCAAGTACACGAAGGATCCGAAGAGCAAGGACTGGCGCGGCTGGCCTTACTTCGCGGCCGACGGCGCCGTGCTCGCCGCGGACGGCTACTTCCGGATCCTGGGCCGCGTGGACGACGTGATCAACGTCGCGGGCCACCGCCTCGGTACCAAGGAGCTCGAGTCGGCCTGCCTGACGGTGCCGGAAGTCGCGGAGGCCGCGGTCGTGCCGGTCGTGGACGAGATCAAAGGCCGTGTCCCCGAGATCTACATTGCCTTGAAGCCGGGATACGCGCCAACCAAGGAGATCCAGGACAAGCTCATCACGACGATCGAGACGATGATCGGCAAGATCGCCCGGCCCAAGCGCGTGCACATCGTTCCGGACATGCCGAAGACGCGGTCGGGCAAGATCATGCGCCGCGTGCTGGCGGCGATCTCGAACACCCTCGACACCGGCGACATCACGACGCTCGCCAACCCGGACGTCGTGGAGCAGATCCGGCAGATGGTTCAGGGGGCCGCGAAGGTGGCTACGAAGGAAGGGCCGGAAGACTTGAAGCAGTTCGGCAAGGAAGAGTAGCGGCCCTTCCACGACGCGAGGCGGGTCATGCTGGTCCGGGACATCATGAGGAGTCCCGCCGTCGCCGTGTCGCCGGACACGACGCTCGGAGACGCCTACGGTCTCATGCGCGAGAAGGGCATCCGGCACCTGCCGGTGCTCGAGGCCGGCCGGCTCGTGGGGGTCGTCACCGACCGCGACCTGCGGCTGGCGACGAGCGTGCTCACGCCCCAGCCCTTCCCGCCGGGCAGCTGCGTGGCCGAGGTCCTGTCGCGCCCGCCGGTGACGGCGGACCCGGGGGATCCCGTGGAAGACGCGGCGCGGAGAATGCGTGAGGGCAAGATCGGCTGCCTCCCGGTCGTGGAGAACGGTCGGGTCATCGGCATCATCACGGGCATCGACTTGCTCGATGCCCTCCTCGCCCTGACCGGCGTCACCAAGCCGTCCGGCCGGCTGGAGGTGTCGCTGCCGGACCGGCCCGGCGAGCTCTCGAGGCTCACGAGCTTTTTGGATCGCCGCGACCTGACCGTCCACTCGATCCTCATGTATCCGGAGGGGACGGAGACGGTGCGAGCCGTGCTGCGCGTCGGCTCGATGGAGATCCGGATGCTCGCCGAGGACCTGCGCCGGTCCGAGTTCCACGTGGTCTGGCCGCCCGAGAAGCCATGGCCTCGGTGATCTACCACCCCGCTTATCGGACATACAGCTTCGGCCCGGATCACCCCTTCAACCCCGTGCGGGTGGACATGGTCCTCGACCTGCTCGAAAAGCTCGGACACGAGGTCCGGCCGGTCGCCCCGGAGCCGGCCCGGCGTGCCGACGTCCTGTCCGTCCACGAGGAGTACTACGTGCGCCGGGTGGAAGAGCTCTCCGCCGGCCGAGAGGTCCCCGACTCCCAGGAGTACGGACTCGGGACTCCGGACACGCCCGCCTTCGCGGGCATGGACGAGGCGGCGCGCTGGCACGTGGGCGGCACGCTGGCGGCCGCGCGCCTGATCTGCGAGAAGGGGGAGAAGCGGGTCCTCCAGCTCGGCGGAGGCATGCATCACGCGCGGCGCAACTTCGCCTCGGGATTCTGCGTCTACAACGACCTGGCAGCCGCCATCCAGCTCCTGATCGGCCGGGGCCTCTGGGTGGGTTACATCGACGTGGACGTCCATCACGGCGACGGCGTCCAGCAGATCCTGTACGAGGACAAGCGCGTCCTGACGATCAGCCTCCACGAGTCGGGTCAGTACCTGTTTCCGGGGACAGGGGGCGTCCACGAGCTCGGCTCGGGGCTCGGGCGCGGGCTGAAGCTGAACCTGCCCCTCGAGCCGATGACAGGCGGCGAGAGCTATCGCGAGGTCTTCGAAGACGTGGTCCCAACGGCCTTGCGCCGCTTCCGCCCGGACGTGCTCGTCGTCCAGGCGGGAGCCGATGGGCACTTCGACGATCCGCTGGCCGACCTGATGCTGACCACGAAGGACTACGAGGCCATCTTCCGGAGGATCCTGGATTGGGCCGGAGAGTTCACGCGGGGCCGCGTGCTTTTCACGCTGGGAGGAGGCTACTCGCTCAAGGCGTCGCCGCGCATCTGGGCCACGCTCTATCTCCTTGTCCACGACCTGCCCGTGCCGGCCGAGGTCCCGCAGGCGTGGGCCCGCCGCTGGGCCGAGGTCCTCGGCGAGGGGGCGTCGCGGGACTTCTTCGAGGCCGGGCCGCCGCGCGCCGCCCATCCCGGGGGCGACGAGATCGCGCGGCGCAACCGCGAGGTGGCTCGCCGGCTTCTGGAGAGCGCGAGCGCGTACTGGTTTTGAGCCGAAACCTATAATCGAAACGCCGATGTTCCACATCATCCCCGAGGCGCGCGGCTACAGCGAGTACGCGCTGCTCAAGGACGGCGAGAGCGTGCTGGTGCGCGCCGCGACGGAGAAGGACGTCCCGGCCGTCGAGGCGCTGCTGAACGGCGTGTCCCGCGAGAGCCTCCAGATGCGCTTCATGGGCGCCGTGGCGTACGTCGCGAGGAGCACCGTCGAGCTGATGTGCGGAGGAGAGCCGAAGGAGCGCCTGGGCCTGCTGGCTCTCGTCGGCGAGGGGCCCGAGGCCCGGGTCGTCGGGATCGGCAGCTACGTCTCGCTCGGCGTCGGCGCCACGGCGGAAGTGGCCTTTCTGGTCCACGACGATTTCCAGAAGCGGGGCATCAGCACGCTCCTGCTCGAGCGGCTGGCCGGGATCGCGGCAGGCAACGGCTTCATCGGGTTCCAGGCCGAGGTCCTGTACGAGAACCAGGCGATGATCAACGTCTTCCGGGACTCGGGGTTCGAGGTGCACCAGGCGGTCGAGGGGGGAAGCATCCACGTGGATTTTCCGCTCTCCGGCCTTCCCGCGCTGCGCGAGCGGGTCGAGCTGCGCGAGCGCATCGCGGCCGCCAACTCGCTCGTTCCGCTCCTGTCCCCGCGCGTCGTGGCGGTGGTGGGCGCATCTCGCGATCCGGCGAGCGTGGGAGGCCTGATCTTCTCCGCCGTCCTGCGGAGCAATTTTTCCGGCACGGTGTACCCGGTCAACAAGCAGGCGACTTCGGTGCACGGCGTCCGCGCCTCTGCGTCGGTGGCCGAGCTGCCCGAGGCGCCCGACCTGGTCGTGATCGCGGTGCCCGCGGGCGCCGTGCTCGAGGTTGCCGGGCAAGCTCTCGCGTCAGGCGCCCGCGGGCTTCTCGTCGTGACCTCCGGCTTCGCCGAGCAGGGGCCCGAGGGCGCCTCGCTCCAGAGGGAGCTGGTCGAGCTCGTCCGATCGCGCGGGGCCCGGCTCGTCGGCCCCAATTGTCTGGGCCTGATGAACACGCATCCGGATGTCCGCTTGAACGCGAGCCTGGCGCCCCGGATGGCGCCGCGCGGGCGGATCGGCTTTTACTCGCACTCGGCGGCTCTCGGGCTCACGATCCTGGACTACGCCGGGGAGCGGGGCCTGGGTTTCTCGACGTTCGTCTCGGCGGGCAACCGCGCCGACGTGTCGGGCAACGACCTGCTCCAGTACTGGGAGGAGGACCCTGCGACCGACATCGCCCTTCTCTATCTCGAGACCTTCGGCAATCCCCGCCGCTTCGCGCGCATCGCCCGACGCGTGGCGTACCGCAAGCCGATCCTGTGTGTGAAGGGCGCGCGCAGCCGCGCCGGACGCGACGCCGCGCGCGCCCACATCGCCGCCGTGGGCCAGAGCGACACCAACGTGGACGCGCTCTTCCTGCAGGCGGGCGTGATCCGCGCCGAAACGCTCGAGGAGATGTTCGACGTGGCGCTGCTCCTGGCCCACCAGCCGCTGCCGCGCGGCCCGCGCGTCGCCGTGCTCTCCAACTCGGGAGGCGTCCTGACGATCTGCGCCGACGCCTGCGAGACGCACGGCCTCGAGGTGTCCGGGCCCGGCCTCGTCGACCTCGGGCCGCTCGCGACCGTCGAGGCCTACGAGCAGGCCGTCGAGCGTGCCATGGCGGATGGCGGGGTGGATGCTCTCATCGCCATCTACGCCTGCATCGGCGACTGCGATCCCCGTTTGGTCGGCCGCGGGATTCGCCGGGGCGTGGTCCGGGCCGAGCGCGCGACGGGGGTCGCCAAGCCGGCCCTGCTCTGTCTCATGGGGGCCGCCGGCGCCGTGGCGATCGGCGCCGAGTCGCACGAGTCGCCTTCGCGCCACGTGTTCCCTTCGTACCGGTTTCCGGAGTCCGCCGCCCTGGCCCTCTCCCGGGCAGCCCAGTACGCCGCTTTCCGAAGGCGGCCGGCCGGCCGGGTGCGCTGGTTCGAGAACGCCGACCCCGCCGCGGCGCGGCAGGACGTCCAGGCGGCGCTTGACGGCTCCTCGGGAGCGGAGCGGTGGGTGGAAGGGGAGGCTGCCTGGCGGATCCTCGGCCGCTTTGGCGTCGCGGCAGGCCCGGCCGATGCAGAGCGGCCCGGTCGGGAGGAGGGGTGGCTCCTGACGGTCCGGTCGGACGGGAGCTTCGGCCCCCTGCTCGGCCTTTCGCACGCCGGAACCGAGCCCATGGCCCGCATCACACCGCTGACGGACAATGACATCCGGGAGCTGGTGGAGGCTGCCGGGCTGCCGCCGGATGCGGCTTTCGAGGAGGTCCTGGGCAGGATCTCCCAGCTGATCGAGGAGCTGCCATGGCTCACGGGCCTCGAAGCGGGGGTCCGCCGGGCGGCCGGGCCCGAGGGCGGCGGCCGCATCCTGCTCGTCGGCCCTGTCCGCCTGGGATTTCGAGAGGGAGCCACGACGCCTCCTCTGTGATTCCGGCCTTTCGGCCGTACAATGGTCTCCAGTGACATCGTTCGAAAGTGTTCTAGACGGCCGAACACTCGGCCGGCTGGATCGCTGGCGAAGAACTCGCTCGCTGTTCTTGAGGGCCGACGCGCCCTCGGCCGAGCGTGCCCTGGCGGAAGCGCTCGAGGGCCGGTGGACGCGCGGACAGATCTACGGACGCTCCCGCCGGATCCTGGCCGAGCGCGCCATGCCGCTGCTGACCGACCTCGAGCAGCGCCTGGGTCCGGAGGCCGCGCACGTGCGCGTGGCGCCCGAAGACGAGGCCCAGACCAAGTGGGACGCCATCGGCAACCTGATGCCGTTGCCGACGGCGTGCCGGCAGATCCGGTGCCTCTGGCTCGTGGACGTGCTCCAGCGCGGCGAGCTCTTTGCGGAGTTCCAGCCCATCTTCGACCTGCGCTCGGGTGAGGCGCTCGGATACGAAGGCCTGCTTCGGGGCCGCTCGCCGGACGGCACGCGCCACCTCGCCGAGGCGCTCTTCCCGGCCGCCCACGTCCTCGGCATCGAGACCGCCTTCGAGCGGATCTCCTGGATGCGCGTGTTCGAGGCAGCCCGGACGCTGCCTGAAGACTCGCTGCTCTTCCTGAACGTCAACCCGCTGCTGCTGGTGGGGACCGACGCGAATCTGGCGGGGCTGGGCCGGGAGGCCGAACGGGTGGAGTTCCCCTACGCGCGCCTGGCCCTGGACCTCGTGGAGGTCGAGCGCGTCGAGTCTCTCGAGAGGCTGGCCTCGGCGCTCGGAGTCCCGCACGACCTCGGCGTGGCGATCGCTCTCGACGACGTGAAGTCGTCTTTCGGTCTCCTGAAGTACTGCGCCGGACTGACGCCGCGCTGGGTCAAGGTGGACAGCGAGATCACGCGCGGCATCGCCTTCGATCCGCAACGGCGCGCGATCCTCCGGCTGCTCGCGGAGGTCACCCGCGGCGCCAGCGCGGGGCTGATCGCCGAGGGGATCGAGTCGGGCGAGGACCTCGACGTGTGCCTTGCGGAAGGTGTCTTCGCGGCGCAGGGCTATTTCCTGGGCCGGCCCGCCGAGAAGCCCGCGGGCGCATCGCCGGAATTCCAGGCCTGGCTCGATTCGCGCGGCGGGCGCGTCCTGCCATTCGAAGCCAGCGGCTCGCGGCAGCGCGTCGCCGAAGCCGAGGAGGAGCCGCCCCGGGCGGTCGCCGTCGAGCCCGACGTTGAGCTCTGAGCGGCCGACGGTCCGCCTGGACGTCTGGCTGGACGTGGCCTGCATCTACCCGACGCGCTCGCAGGCCAAGGCCGCGTGCGAGGGCGGCAAGGTGGACGTCAACGGATCCCGGGCGAAAGCCCACCGCGAGATCCGCGTCGGCGACGTCCTCTCGGTCAGCCGGTCGGAGGGCGTGCGCCGGCAGCTCGTCGTCAAAGCCCTGGCCGACCGTTCCCTATCGAAGGCGCAGGCCCGTCTGCTCTACGAGGACGTCACGCCCGCTCCACCCCCCGAGGTCGCGGAGGCCCGCCGGCTGGACCGGCTGCTGGTGCCTCCCCGCGGCGAAGGCCGGCCCGACAAGCGGGAGAGGCGGGAGCGGCGCAAGCAGAAGGGGTGGTAGAGCGGTAGACTTTCGTGCGTGGCTGATTTCGAGCTCCTCTGCCCCTGCTGCGGCGCCCGCCTGAAGGTCGATCCCGACCTGAAGGCCGTCATCGACCACGAGGCCCCGAAGACGCCGCGCAAGTACGAGTCCGTGGATCAGGCCATGGGGGCCATGAAGACCCACGACGTCGAGCGAGAAAAGAAGTTTGCCGCCTCGATCGAGGCCGAGAAGTCGAAGAAGGACGTCTTGAACCGCAAGTTCGACGAGCTCTTCGAGAAGGCGAAGGCGGAGCCCAACGTGAAGCCCCTGCGGGACATCGACCTCGATTGAGCGGCTCTTGAACGTCGGTATCTTCGGCTCGAGCCAGCCCGGGGAGGGCGAGGCGGCCTACGACGAGGCGCGCGAGCTCGGGCGGCTCGTGGCCCGGCGCGGGGGCCGCGTCGTCTGCGGGGGGTACGGCGGTGTCATGGAAGCGGCCTGCCGGGGCGCCGCCGAGGGCGGGGGCTCGAGCCTCGGCGTGGTCCTGGCGGACCATCCGGCGGCCAACCGCTTCGTCACGAGGGTCTCTCCCGAGCCGGATCTGGCGGCACGGCTGACCCGTCTGCGGGACGCCTCGGACGCCTGGATCTTCCTGCCGAGGGGGCTCGGCACGATGCTCGAGATCGTCTGGATGGCGGAGAGCGTCGTCAAGGGCGACGCGCCCGCGCGACCGTTCGTGCTGCTCGGCGACTTCTGGAAGCCCACGGTGGAGAAGGCGGTCTCCGAGGCCTCGCAACGGGACGGGGCCCGGGCGCTCTCCGAGTGCCTCGCGGTCTGCCTGTCGCCCGCCGAAGCCGTCGAGGCGGCCTTTGCGGTGCGGGCCCGGGCATGATGAAGCGGGCGCGTCTCGCGGTCGCGCTGCTCGCTCTGGCCGGGTCCGCTCCGGCCTTCGGCGAGGACGGCTATCTCTACCGGGCGCAGTTCGTTCAGGCGGCTCCCGGCAGGCTCGTGGAGCTCCTCGACCTCGTCAAGTCCCGGAGAAGCGACGTGCCTTTCGTGATGCGGCACAGCCAGGGCGACCGGTGGGACCTGCTCCTCTTGACACCCATGGGCAGCTACGGCGACTTCTACGCGCCCGAGCGGGCGGCCCGGAGGCGCGGCGCAGCCTCCGAAGGATGGCGGGACCTGGTCGCCTGGCGTGAGGACCTCTTCGTCCTGGGCCCGCCGCTCGAGGACGTGCGCCAGGCGTTTTCAGGCGCCGGCTTCTTCCACCTCGAGATCTTCCAGGCGCTGCCGGGAAGGCAGGCCGACCTGCTCAACGAGCGGAAGATGGAGAACACCTATCAGAAGGCCTTGAAGCGCCCGGAGAGCCTGATTTTCGTCCGCGACGCGGGCGCGGCCTGGGACCTCTTCACGATCGGGTTCTACCGGGACCTGAAGCACTACGCCGAGAGCGCCGACATCCCCGAGGCCGACCAGGAAGCGGCGGCGAAGGCCGCGGGCTTCGAGGGCGCTTCGAAGATCGGGGCGTACCTGCGCCGTTTCATCAGCCAGCACCACGACACCCTCGCCGTCCCGGTAAAGTAACCCGCCGCCAACATCGTGCATTGGTATCGTTTCGGCACTCCGAGCCGGGCCGCCGGGGGCCAGCCGCCGGCCACCTCGCGGCTGTGCTTCGGGCCGGCGATGACTCAGCCCTCCTTTAGAAGCGGTCCTCCCGCCGGCCCTGCGCGCAGGCGCGAGGCCTTCGTCCGGCGTCACCCCTCCGGCCCTCGCAGCGTGACCGATGAACTCCGGTCGTGCCGTAGGGGCGGGGCTTGTCCCCGCCCGTCGAGTGCTGCGACCGAGAAAAAAGAAGCGGCTTTCTTGAGTACTAGGTTGAGGCGGTTGAGGAAGGCGTGGCTGTCCCGCCGCGGAGCTGGCGGTAGGCCATCTCCTTCAGGAGAGCGACGCGCTTGGCGATCGGGGGATGGGTGCCGAAGAGGTTGGCGAAGGCGCCCTCGCTCTGGTTCAACTTCCGGCCGCGGGGATCGGCGATGCAGAGGTGGGCCACGCCCTGCTTGATCGTGGCGGTGGGCTCGACCGCCGCGTCGATCTTCTCGAGGGCCGAGGCGAGGCCCAGGGGATTGCGGGTCAGCTCGGCGCCCGAGGCGTCGGCCAGGTACTCCCGCTCGCGCGAAACGGCCATCGCCACGATCTGGGCGATGATCGGGGCGAGAATGATCGAGACGAGCCAGAGGGCGAAGAACAGGATGCCGAGCGCCCCGCTGCCGCCGCCCTCGTTGTCGTCCCGGCGCCGCGAGCCGCCGCCCCACCAGAGGCCCCGCCGCGCCCAGTCCGAGAGCAGCAGGATCGCTCCCGCCAGGGCCGCCACGACGGTCATCAGCCGGGTATCGTAGTTGCGGACGTGGGACATCTCGTGGCCGATGACGCCCTGCAGTTCCTCGCGGTTCAGTCTCTCGACGAGTCCGGAGGTCACCGCGATCGAGGCTTTTTCGGGCGACGGTCCGGTGGCGAAGGCGTTGGGGTCGGGGTCCGGCACCACGTAGACCCGGGGTTTCGGGAGGCCGGCGGCGATGGCCATCTCCTCGACCACGTTGTCCACGACCCGCTGCCTCGGGTCGTTGAGGTCGAGCGGGCGGGCGTTGGACGACTCGAGGACCATCTGGTCGCCGCCTTTGACCGACCACCAGGCGGAGAAGCCGCCGACGAGCAGGGCCCCGATCGTGCAGACGGGAAAGCCCGGCGTGCCGCCCGAACCGTAGAGAAACGCATCGGCGCCGAGACCCAGAAAGACCAGGAACAGCACGAAGCCGGCCATGAACATCTTCGTCCGCGCCAGGTTCCGGCGCTGCTGCTCGTAGATGTTGGTCGGCGGGGCTGTCGCGGCGCGCGACATGGCCTTACTGGGGCCGCAGGTTCAGGTCGACCTTCGGCACCTCGCGCTCGGCGGCGTCCTTGATCTCGAACAGCTCCACCGGCTGGAAGTTGAAGGTCTTCGCGATGAAGCTGTCGGGGAAGACCTGCTGCGCAATGTTGAAGCGCGTCGCGATGTCGTTGTAGAACTGCCGGGCGAAACCGATCTTGTTCTCCGTCGAGGAGAGCTCCTCCATCAGCGACTTGACCGCCTCGTTCGACTTCAGGTTCGGGTAGTTCTCGGCCAGGGCGAAAAGCCGGCCGAGCGTCTGGGAGAGGGCGTTCTCCTTCTCCGCGGAGTCGGCCACCCCCCTGGCGGACACGGCGCTCGCGCGGGCCGCGATCACTTTCTCCAGGGTGTCCTGCTCGAACTGCATCTCGCCCTTGACGGCGGAGACCAGGTTGGGGATGAGGTCGTGGCGCCGCTTCAGCTGGACGTCGATCTGCTTCCAGCCGTTGG
>Ga0335082_10004309_pt1 | contig 15497 bp, 15 predicted proteins | sample Lox_Sample_41_FD_206718 | JGI IMG/M metagenome (GOLD analysis project Ga0335082, IMG submission 206718) | Soil microbial communities from Loxahatchee National Wildlife Refuge, Florida, United States - Lox_Sample_4.1 | ecosystem: Environmental > Terrestrial > Soil > Wetlands | place: USA...
GGCCCCGTCGAGCGCCTCTTCACGCTCCCGCCTGGGGCATTCTCCCCGCCGCCCGACGTCCACTCCACCGTCTTCCGCTGGCGCTTCGCTCCCCGTTTCGCCGAGTTCGGCGTCGAAGAGCGGCCGTTCCTCGCCTTCGCCCGCCAGGCCTTCGCGCAGAAGCGCAAGACGCTCGCCAACAATCTTCGCGCCGCAAAGTACGCTCCTGCCGCCATCCAGACCGCCCTCGCCAGCGCCGCCCTCGCTCCGCTGGCCCGCGCCGAGGAGCTCTCCCTCGAAACCCTCGCCGGCCTCTTCCTCCAGCTCAAATAGAAACGGCCGCCTCGCGTGGGCGAAGCGGCCCCGTTTCTCCGTTCCTCGTTATTTGTGCGAGCTGCTGCTCGACGTATGGCTCCCGCCGCCCCCGCCTCCACCCGACGAATGCGATGTACTGCCGCCACCCGACGGATGTGGTGCACTGGGCGCCGGCCGGTAGCTGCTCCCTCCACCCGGATTGGCCCGCGGCGGCGTGTAAACCGGCGTCGCAGGACGCCCCGCCCCCGGCTGCGCAGCAGGCGGGTTTGCAGGCCGCGGCGCGCCCGTCCCCGGCGCCGGCGAATAAACCGGCCGCGATGTCCCGCTGCCCGGCTGCGGAGTATAAATGGGCCGCGTAGTCCCGCCGGAGCCGGACCCCGATCCCGGATTCGCGCCCGCCGTCGGCGGCCCGTTCAGCGGCTTGGTCGAGACCGGCAGCACGTGATGAAAGCTCATCCCCGGGCCTTCCCCGCCCCGCGGCGGCGTCGGACCCACCGGCTGCCCCACCACCCTGCCAATCTGCACCGGATGGTTCGGCACCCGCGGCGGAAGTATCGTCGTCCCCGACGGCTCGTTGCGACTCACCGTGATCACCGGCGCCACCGGCCGCAGCCCGATCGGGCGCAGTTTAGTCACCGTCCCGCCCGCCACCGGGTTAGGGCTCCTCGGCCGAGGATAATGCGGACGGTACGGCAGCCGGTACCACACCGGCATGTAGCCTACGTTGAAGATCCATCCGCCGCCGCCCCACCAGGTGTTGCACATGCCCGGAGCCCAGCCCCAGCCGAAATTGTCATACCAGTTCCAGGCGCCGCACTGGTAGGGCATGTACCCCCACGGGAATCCGCTCACCCACACATAGCCATAGGCCGGCGTCCACATCCAGTAGCCCATGCCATACGGATCCCAGCCGGGGTTCGACGCCTCATACGGCGACCACACATATCCCTGGTCGGGCACGTTGTACCACGTCCCGCTGGAGTTCAGGTCGCTCCAAGCCGGATTGCTGCTGTTCGGCAATTCGCTCGTGGCCGGCGTCGTTCCCACATCCGCCGTCGTCAGCGCCTGGTCACGATCGGAGTTCCAACTGTCCCACGAATCCGGCTCAATCGACTCCGAAAGGTTGTAGCTGCCCAGCGCGACGCTCTCTCCGCCCTTCACGTCCATCGACGCCCCGGTGGTCGCGTCCAGATGTGCGTTGCCCGAGAAAACCGCCATCTCCGCAGGCCCGTCGTCCAGCCGGATGCGCAAAACCGTAAATCCGCTCACCGTCACCACGTTGACCCCGAACCGGACCCGCATCGCGCCGCCCTGGCTGCCGTCCTGCAGTTCGAAGTACGCCATGCCGTTGTCCAGCACCATCTCTGTCTCGCCGCCGGGTTTCAGCACGCTCAGCGTCACAGAGCTGTCGGGAGGAATGCGCACCACGCTGCCGTCTTCAAACTGGACCTCGGCGCGACCGTCATCGCCGGTCTGGATCTGGGAGCCTTCAAAGAGAGGCGTATTGGCCAGCGCATGATCGGCCAGCAACTCGCCGCCCTGCGCAACCTGCACCTGCCCGTCCACATTGCTCAACCGCACCGCGCGCGCTGGAGCAACGCCGCTTTCATCGTCCGCGCGCACGGTCATCGCCGCCGCGCTCAGAATTGCCAACCCCAGAACCGCTACCGTCCGCCGCAACCAAACTTCGCGTTTCATGGTCTTACCTTGCCTTTCACCTGCGACGCGTAACTTCGAGCAAGTCTAACACTCCGTTAGACCCCACAATTCAGGTGAAGTCGCTAGGGATTTTACGCCCCGCTGTCGGCTTTGGTAAGCAGAATCCGTGCCCGGCGCTTCACGCGCTCCAGCACCCCCGGGTCCTCCGCCAGCCGCTCCAGAATGTCGCGGATCGAGCCAATCTGCTGCGCCCGTCCGTCGGCAGCCGACTCCACCAGCGACTCGGTCTCCCGGTCCAGGCCCAGGCGATCGTGCAGCAGCAGCATCTGCAGCCGCGCCCCCTCAATCAGCGTCGTCGCCACCGAGATCAGCGAATCCGACAGGCCCTGGATTTCCGAATCCCTGGAATAGTTGAACTCGCAAGAGCCCTGGCCCGCAGGCCCCGAGTACGTCAGCTTCTTGGTGCCCTGGAACGCCACCTTGAGATGGCTTTCGCAGCCCCCGCGAAACAGGCTCTTGCGCTCCGCCACTTCAAACACATGAGCGGCGAACTGCGGGCTCAGCTGAATGTCGCGGTCCACGTCGGCCGGCTCCACTCCCTGCCCCTGCGCCTGGCCCCGCTCGGTCCTGAAGTGCCCGCTGCCGTCGGGATGGAACTCCAGCGTCCATTGCGCCGGCACCAGGCCGGGATTGGAAAAGTCCACCTGGAACACCGGATCGCCCGCGGCCCCGGCGCTGGCCGCCCCCGCCAGCAGCGCACCAGCCAGCAGCGTCCGGAGCACCGCGCACCTCATCGCCCTGCCTCCTGCAGTTCCAGTGTCTGCGCGGTGTGAATGTGGCAGATGGCGATGGCCAGCGCATCGGCAGCGTCGGCTGGCTGGGGCAGTTCGGCCAGTTGCAGCAGGCGCTGCACCATGAACTGCACCTGCTCCTTCTTCGCCAGCCCGTAGCCCACTACGCTCTGCTTGATCCGCAGCGGCGCATACTCGGCCACAGGAAGACGTTTTCCTGCCGCCGCCAGCAGCGCCACACCGCGCACCTGGCCCAGCTTCAGCGCCGACTTGGCGTTCACTGAATAGAACACTTCCTCCACCGCCACCACATCCGGCTGCCACAGCTCAATCTGCTCGCACAGCTCGCGATGCACCTGCTCCAGGCGCACCGGCAGCGGCTTGCTTTTCGCCAGTTGAATGCCCCCCATCGCCAGGCACACCAGGCGCGGCTCACGGCCGGTGTCGCAACTCTCCACCACACCAAAGCCCGTGACTTCAGTGCCACAGTCGATTCCAAAGACACGCATTGCCGCAAGTTTACCGCAGTCGCACAGCCGTTGCACTGCTTCCTGAACGCGCAGTGCCCGCCGCCGCAACCCTGCCGGCCCCCTGTTCCTTAGATTCCAATCTGCCTGAAACAAATGCGCGTTGACTTTGCCCCCGCGGTTTGTCTATAGTTGGCCGCACATTTGGAAATACAGGTCCTTACATTCGCCGGGACCCGCGGTGCTCTCCCTTTCGGGCCTGGCCTTTTCCCCAACAGGGTCAAAGGACCGGTAAAGCGTCTCTTGCCGCGTCCCACCCGTCCGCTCGCCGTCCCATTGCAGTCTTGATCACTGCAGGTTCGCTCGACTGCAGTTTGCGATTCAGTACTCGTTGCCCGGTCCGCGGAACCCGGTGGACACACGGCCTTCGCCGCCCTTAGGAATAACTGAGCGGCAACGGCCGCGCTTCCACTTGCTGGGCTCATCCCCGGAGCGCCCCTTCGCCATGCGATCGCCACAGGTCGTTCGCCGAAGCAGCGCACGGGCCCGCCCTCCTCCGCAGACACAGTTCCGTCCGGCCTGTCCCTCTCCTCCGCCCCGCACGTCGCGGCAGGGGATGCCCGATGGGTCCGCACGCGATGGACCGGCGACCAGAACCGGGGCCGGGCGCCCCACCACCAGCTACAGCACCAAGGAGGTTTCCGTGTCCGAATCCGAAATTCCGCTGGCCGGCTCCTCGTCCGCTCCTCCCGAATTCAACGATCCCAACTTCCAGGCCGTCCTGAAGGCGCTGCTCGATGCCTACCTGCCTGTCCTCGAAGCCCAGCTCCACCTCGCCCGCGACCCCAAGGCGCTTGAAGCCCAGGCCGCTACTGCCCCCAACTGCGAAGCCCAGTTCGCCGAGGCCCGCGCGCTGTTCGGCAAGTTCCTCAACGAGGACTTGGCCTTGCGGCTCATTCCCGCGCAGAATCGCGAGCAGATCTCAATCGAGAATCTGCGCTGGTGCCTCGAGCACATCCACTGCTGCTTCATCTTCGGCTGGCTGGTCTGCCGCGGCCCGCGCACCTTCCGGTCTTGGGCATATTACGTCTACCGTTATTGGCTCTGCGTGCGGAAAGCGCTGGGAACGCCAGTCTCCCATCCGCCCACCGAGGCCGAGATGGGCGACTTCCGCATCCTCATCACCGCGCTCGCCCAGGCGTACAAGCCCTACCTCACTGACCAGCTCGCCAGCGTCGAATTCCCCGAAGGCGTCCCCGACGAAATCCTCAGCGGCGAAATCGACTGCTTTGCTGGAGAGGTAGACACCTGCGCCATCTTCGACCGCCTCCTCACCACCGAAGCCGCCCATGCACTGCTGGGCGACGCGGCCTTCGCACGCGCCACCAAAAACAACATCTTCTGGCTGTGCCGCTGCTGGTGCCTGTGCTCCATCTGCTTCGGCTGCTGCCTGGCACGCGCCCGCACCTTCATTGACTTGATCTGGTGCCTCGTCTATTACTTCCGCTGCATTGCCAACTGCTTCCGCCCGCTCTCCTGCGAGCTCACCGCTCCCTCCGGCTGCGTGGTCGAAAAAGCCTTCCCCATCGTCAGCATCTTCCGCGGCGTCCAGATCTTCGGCACCGCCACCGGCTTCGACTGCGACCACTACATCCTGCAGTGGCGCCAGAGCGGCATCGGGCCGTGGCAGAACACCAGCATCGTCTATCCAGGCGGTGCCTCCCAGGGATCCTGCGGCGTGGTCGGCGGACTCCTCGGCTATCTCTCCACCTTCCCCCTGGTCGCCGCGGGCCTGGTCGAGATCCAGCTCTGCGTCTACTCTGCCGACAAGGGCGTAGCCCCCTGCTGCACCACCATCTTCTTCGAGCTGCAGCGCAATCTCGTTTGGATCCAGGGCATCGAGGGCATCGACGCCGCCACACCTCCCGGCGTCTTCGATCCCACCGCGCAACTGGTCGACGGCAGCGGCATCGTGCGCTCCTTCGGCTCCGCCCTGCGCATCTTCGGCTCGGCCGTCGTCGGGGGATGCAACGGCACCAACATCAAGCGCTACACCCTCAGCTATCAGCCCGGCTTCACCACCACCACCGCCGGCGCATGGACCCAGTTCTGGCAGGTCAACTACAACACCGCCTTCCAGATCGACACCAACCTCAACTACGTCTTCCAGCATCCGCTTACCAACGTGTGGACCGAGATGGACTGGGCCTTCATCAACCCCTTCCCCACTCCTCACCTGGTCTGCGCGGTGGTCGACGACTACCTGCAGGACGCCTACTGGAACACCCAGATTCCGGTCGGCGGCTTTCCCATCGCCTTCCCCGACCCGCCCGTCAGCTGCGGCGAAGCGCCCACCACCACCTGGGCGTCGACCCCTCTGGCCCTGCCCAACTGCCAGAGCGGCAAATACACCCTGCGCCTTACCGTCGAAGACACCGGCGGCGGCATCACCGAAGACCTGCAGCAGGCCTGGTTCGACAACAAGAACATCTACGGCCACATCACCCAGATCGGCACCATCGCCCCCTGCGCCACCATCGATCTATCCACCTTCGCGCCCGCCAACGGCGACTGCTCGGTGGCCTGGCCCGCTCCCCTGCACGGCCTGGCCTACGACGAGTACATCGAGGAAGGCAACTTCTCCACGCCCAGCGACAACTTCGGCGGATACTCGCTGTCGATCCTGAAAGCCGGCGGGGGCTGGCACTCCATTCCCATTCCCGGTCCTGGCGGTCCGCCCTCCTGGTCCGGCCCCACCGTCGGCACATCGCGCGTCGGCGATCCCGGCTTCCGCTGTCCCACGGCCGTTCCGCCGCCCGGCGCATTCTCCGGCACCGACGGCATCCTCGCCCTCATCGACATGAGGCGCCTCGATGCCGTTTGCAACACCAACCCCGCGGACGCCGACCTCGTCCTCAAGCGCGGCGAGTGCTGCGGGTTCATCGTCTACCTGACCGTATGGGACACGTCGATCTGCCCCGGACTGCCCGACGGCAGACACGAGGTCGATTTCTCGTTCCCGTTCTGCATCTGCAACGACCTGCCGCCGGTCAACGCCGGCGCCTGACGCAAACCGCAACCTGAGGAAATTCGAATGGAAGTCCTCGGTTTCACCCTGCGATTCGTCCTCGCCGTCCTCGCTACCTGGCGGGTTACCCACCTGCTGGCCAGCGAGGACGGCCCGGCCGACATCATCGTCCGCGCGCGCGCGAAGCTCGGCAACAGCTTTGCCGGCAAACTCATGGATTGTTTCTATTGCCTGAGCGTCTGGATCGCCGCCCCGGCCGCCCTCTTCGTCACACGCAACTGGCTCGAATGGATCATGGCCTGGCTCGCCGTCTCCGGCGCCACCTGCCTGCTCGAACGCACCGGCCAGCAGCCCGTCCTCATTCAACCCGATTCCCAAATTGCCCACGGAGGAACTGATCATGTGCTGCGGACAGAAACGAGCGGAACTGAAGAGCAGCCTCTCGAACTCGGCCCACCCCGCCCCATCCACCCGGCCCGCGCCGGCGCCTCAACTCCATACGCCGCCCCGGATCCAGAACCAATTCCCTTCCCGCGCGGCCGCAACGGCGCAGGCGGCCTCGCCACAGGCGTTTCCCCCGTCCAGGATGACCACTACCCCGACGGCTACCGCTGACGCCAACGTCAGCATCCTCTACCTGCAGACTTCGCCGGTTCTCGTCCGTGGCGCCGTCACCGGCCAGGTCTACCGTTTCTCCGCCGCTCAACCCAACCTGTGGGTGGACCGCCGCGACGCCTCCGCCCTCCTGCAAAGCCGGTTCTTCCGCCGCGCGTGAGCCACAGAGCACCCGTGCCCCATCCTTGCGCGCCCTCACCGCGCAAGGGTGGGAGACCACGACCCCACTCCTTCGATCAATTGTCGTTTCGGATGAATCCCCTGGTTGTCGATGCGCAGGCACCGAAGGCTCGCGGCCGTTACGCCCCGGCCTTCTCTCCCTCCGTCCGGAACATCGCAATCGCCTCAATCTCGATCAGCAGCTCCGGCCGGCAAAGGTGCGCCTGGATCCCCGTCGACGCCGGCAGCGGATCCAGCCCCAGCTCCGCGAAAAACTTCGTCCGCTCCTCGTTGAACGCCTCGTAATCCCGATCGATATCGCGTAAGTAGCAGGTCGTCCGCACAATGTCGCGCCACGTGCACCCCTCGCTCTCCAGCAGCGCCGTGATGTTTTCATAGGTCCGCCGGAGCTGCGCGCGGAAATCTCCCACGTGCACGCTCACCCCGTTTTCATCGATGGATGCCGTTCCCGAGATCAGCAGGATCGCCAGCCCGCCGATATCGATCCGCATGCCCCGCGAAAACGAGCTCGGCTTGGCGTATTGATAGGCCTCGTTCAGCGCCTTGTGGTTTGTGATGGCGCGCTTTGTGATGGGAAAGTGTCCCAGCGCCTGCATGATCTCCGTGAGTGATTCCATGGTGAGTGAGTCCCCTTTGATCCCTTTCCTTGAATATCCGTCGACGGCTCCGCGCACAGGATAGAACGGCATCCGGGCCCCTGTCCTGAAGCCATGAAGATTGAGCGGCTTCTTCTCGGAGCTCCCGGCAACCTGTCTGCGTCGCTGCAGTGAAAGGGAAGACCACCTTGAAATGCCGGCGGAAACGCCTGCCTCCACCGCGAAACCGCTCTAATCTACTTGCCCGCCCGTTCCGTCGCGTTCTCCCGCGCCTCGGCATTCTTCAGCGCCAGCGCCGCCGCCTCCTCGCGATGCACTATTGATCATACCTCCGCGCACCGGGGCGCAATCTCCAGCAACCCCAGACAGATCAGGCCGGCGATTCGGCCCCGGAAGTCCGGCCGAGAATCGCATCGATCACATCCTTCGCGCTATACCCCGCCTTGCCGGGCGCCAGGAACCGCGCAATCGTGTTCACATCATCCCCCAGCGTCACCAGCGGCGGCTCTACCGTGCCATCCGCCCGCCTCTGCGCCATTCCTATATTTGCCAGCAGCGCATTGCACAGGCACTTTCGGCCCTCCGTGGTTGCCTCGGCGCCGCCCTTTCGCACATAACACGTCACCGGCTCCGCCGGGCACCGATAAAGGATGGCTCCGTCGTCCCCCGCATACGGCTCCCGCAAAAACCCCATGTCGCACACCCTTGTGCGCTGCCGGTACACCGCATCCTCCGACGCCGACCCCTCCAGCCGCGCCACCTTGAACGGAAACCCCGTCGGCGAAGCCAGCGGATCCGTATACACCTGCGCCACTCCCGCCGCCGCCTGCCGAATCAGTTCCCGCTTTAAATCCTCCCGCAGCCCCGACTCCTCGCTGAACGCGAATGCCGTTCCCACCTGCACCCCGGCCGCGCCTTCCCTCTCCGCCTCCGCCAGCTTCTCCGCGCTGCCATAGCCGCCGGCCAGCCAGAAGTCCGCTCCCAGCGCGCGCATCTCCGCCAGGTTCACGCGGTCCCGCACCCCATACTGCGGCTCTCCCGTCCCAGTCAGTTGCAGCTTGCCCCGCGGCGGAGCGTTATGCCCTCCCGCCGTCGGCCCTTCCACCACGAACCCGTTCACCACACCCGTCGCCCGCCGCAGCAATGACGTCGCCAGCGTGTGCGACGACACAATCGCCAGAAACCGCGGCCTCTTCAGCGTTGGGAGCGGTCCCTCCGCATGCTCCGCCGGGTCGAACCGGACCGTCGCGTCCTCCCCCTGGCCCGCCACCGCCCCCGTCACCGTCAGCTTGTACTCCGCGGGCCGCCCGACCGCAAACGCATCCAGAATCCCCGGCACCTGCAGCGGAATCCCCGCTCCCATCAGCACATAACCCACGCCCGCCAGCATCGCCCCATACATGGACGCCAGATGCGGCAACTGCACCTTCTCCAGAAAATTGATCCCCACAGGATTCCCGTGCCCCTTCCGCGCCAGCCACACCTCGGCGAAGTTGGCCACCATGCACAGTTCCATCAGCTTCCGCGGCTGCCGGTGGTGGTGCATCGTCAGCGCCGGATAGGGGTCCGTGGCGCCCTTGCCGCCGGCAATGAAGTACTCGCGCAGTATGCGGCTGGCGATCCCGGGGAATGGAAATGCAGCCAGCGCGTCGCGCAGGTGCCCGCCCGCATCGCCATCCGCAAGCCGGCGCACAAACACCTGGTCGAGCGCCGTCCCCGACACCACGCCGAGTTGGCCGGCCGCCGAAACCGCCCGCGCCAGACGCCAGTTCGAGACGCCTACGCCCATCCCGCCCTGAATGATTCTGGGAAGTTTACTCACTTTGGGATTGTTTCACCCGACCCCGATAAAGTTCGTGACGTGGCTCACATCCGTTGTGGGCCATTCAATGGTAAGACCCGGCGAATGAGTGGAGACCCGCGAACCCTCTCTTCCTCATTCCTCCACCTTCGGGTTGCCCCGTCCTGACCGCGCCTGTTGCGGGCAGGTGAGGAAACTCACCCCTCCTCCAGCAGCTCTCCCAACCGATCCAGCCGCCGCTCCCACATCGTGCGGTGATCGCGCACCCACCTCTCCAGCGCATCGAATCCCTCGCTGGCGATCCGGCAGGTGCGCACCCGTCCCACCTTCTCCGTGCGGGCCAGCCCGCTCTCTTCCAGCACCTGCAGATGCTGCGCCACCGCGGTCAGCGTGATCCCCAGAGGCGCCGCGAGTCCGGAGACCGAGTGCGGGCGCTCGCTCAGCCGATCGAGAATCGCCCGCCGCGTCGGATCTCCCAAAGCATGAAACAGCCGGCCGGCATCGATCTGGATTCCCTTGTTCATCTACGGGCGGCTCTCCACCAGGCGCACCAGCTTGTCCATCAGGACATTCCAGCCCTCTTCGCGCATCTTCGCCGGATCGGGTCCGGACCCCTCGAAGAACGCTCCCTGATGCGTGCAGACCAGATCCGTTCCCTTCTCGCCGGGCAGCAGTTCAAACGTGACCAGCGACGCCGAAATGCGCTTGTCCTCCAGCGTCATGGCGGAGGCCGATACGATGCGCTGATGAGGCACAATATCCTGAAAGACCCCGTCGTTCACGAGGACCATCCCATGCAGCGGGTGCCCCGTTTTGAAGCGGTAGGTCAGCCGTTGCGTTCCCCCCACTGCAAACCTCAGCGCAAACTCGACCACCTCGTGGTGTTCCCCGTCTCCGTACCATTGCCGCACTTTGTCGGGCTCTGTCAGCGCCGCCCACACCGCCTCAACGGGCCTCGAAAAGCTCCGCTCCACCACGCAAGTCGCATGGATCACCTTCGGTTCCGCCTTCGTTTCCACCATGACCTCTCTCCTCTCCTTTGCGGGCTGGCGGCCCGCAGCAATCTTCTGACTCCCAAGCGCTTCACCTCGGGCTCAATAGTGAAGCAACTGCTTCAGTATTGACCGGCGGCCTTGGATTGTCAAGTCCTCACTTCACTATATTTGGGCTTGAGGCGTCCGGTATCAGGAGGAGGGGTGCAGGATGTATGCAAACCCTGGTTCGTTTCTAATCAGCAGGGCTGCGAAAACTTCCGAGTTGGCGGTGACTCGCCATCGACCGAGAAGCAATGGGTGAAGAACGTTCTGGGTGGCTGGTCGGCTCCTCGGACTGCCGCGCTTCCGATTCCTGTTAGGATTTCGTTGCATGACACCCAGTCCCGAAGATCTGGCGGCGCAGTATGCGCAGATGAGTGAGACGGAGCTTATGGAACTGGCTCGCTCTTACGATGGCCTGCTGGAAATTGCACAGGTGGCGTTGCGTGCGGAATTTGCGCGGCGCGGGCTTGAGCCGCCGCTGGTGGAAGAGCCGGAGGAATGGGAGATCCGTCGCCTGGTGACAGTGCGGCGTTATCGAGATCTGGCGGAGGCATACGTGGGACGTTCGCTGCTGGAATCGGCAGGCATTCCAGCCTGGATTGCAGATGAGAATCTCGTCCGGATGGATTGGTTCTATTCCAATCTGGTTGGCGGTATGCGATTGCAGGTCGACGAGGGCGAAGAAGCGGCTGCACGGGAGATTCTGGAGGAAGGGGCTCCGGGGACAATCACGTATGGCGAGGAGGAAGTCTACGTCCAGCCAACGTGCCCACAGTGCGGATCGGCTGAGATTACGCTGGGCAGCGGGACAGAGCGCGGACGGTCACTTGTGGCGCTCTACGTCTTGTCGATTCCAGTGCCACCGCGGGAGGCTACCTGGCATTGCGAGGCATGTGGCGCACGGTGGGTAGATGCACGGGACGGTGAGCCGCTCGGATAGCTTTCCCGCTACAGTCTTCAATTCTCATGCTGCGAGATTGAAGATTCTCATCAGTTTTCAGGCTGCGGGTGCATAGTGGCCAATCCGTAAGTTACAGCCTGACAAAGATCTGTGTGGCGGAATTCCCGTGTACCGCACTGGCGGGACGCTAGCCGGATCATCTGGGCGCCCGCTTTACGGCTTCTCTGCTCCCGGCCCACCCACCGCAAACAGCCGCGGAATCCGTTCCGCCGGGCTGGGCAGCGCCGGAAACTGCTGGTGGGGCTCAGTCTGATACCAGTACGCCACCGTATAGAAGTTGTCGGACCGGTGATTCGCGTGGCCGTGTTCCATCGTCACCCGGATCGACTTCTCAAATGGAATGGGGCTCTCAATGTGCCAGCGGTAGAGGCAATACCGTCCGCCAATTCTCTCCGGATCGGCCATATACGGCGCCCCGTTGTGCGGATACGCGAATGGCTGCAGCCCGAAATCCCACGCTCCGTTGTAGTAGTCCTCGGTCCCTGTGCCGTTGATTGTCGGCGACGTGTCCCCGTCAATGAAGATCATGTCGTCGCCTTCGCCGAACCACTCCTCCTGGTTCTGCACCACCCCATGGGTCACGCCGATGAAGTGCCCGCGCCCCGCCGCCTCCAGGAAGACGTAGTTGCCCTCGCCGTTCAGGTTCTTTTTGTCGCCAACGCCCTTGTCCCAGTTGTTCTCCCAGGTGTCGGTCCAGCCTTTGGCGGGCGCGGCCTGCCGGTACTGCGCATGGAACCGCCCCACATCCGCGGGCAGCTGCGCAAGGGTCACATAATCCACGGCATAGTAGAGGCTGTTGGTCCGCTCCCTGCCCTCGTTGGTCAGCGTAATCCTGGCCGACGAGGCAAACGGCATCTCGAAGTAGCAGTTCAACGCCTTCACCGGAGCCACCGCCGTCAGTGCTGACTGGTACGTGAAGTATTCCCCCAGCGTGAGCCCGTAGAAGTCCCCGATCGGCGCCTCCACAGAGGGCGACGACTCGCCGTCCCACCACATCCGGAGCACTAGGTTCTTCAGGTGATGCGGATCGCTGGAGTCGATGGTGAACCAGATGTGCGTGATCACGCCGGCGCCCGTCACGTCGAGCAGCGTGGCCTGCTTGCCCGCCTCCACCCGCACGGCGTCCGCGTTACCGCCGCTGCGATCCCAGCTCGATGATCGCCGCGCCTTGTAACTCCGCAGCCGCGCCAGGTCAAGCAGCCCCTCGGGAACCTCGGGGCCTCCCGCAGACTGCGCCAGGGCGGAGCTGCCCGCCCCCGTCAGCCCCATCGCCGCCCCTGCCGATACCATTCCTCTCAGCAGCTTCCGCCGGTCCGGCCCCTCACATGGCCTGCTCATACCCACCTCTCCTCGAGTGAAATGAGACAAAGGGGCTTTGTAGAAGCGCGCCGCGGCTACTGTCAAGGCCGGCGTTGCACCGGACACCGCAACTGCCCCCGCGCACCTCACTGCACGGGGATTCCGCCGCCGTCCGCCTTCAATTCCCGGGCCGGGGCGTGCCCTTGCGGCCGGCCAGGTATTTGGAGATCGCCTCCTGCCACTCCGCGCCCGCCTTCCTGTCGCCCTCGGCCATCGACGTCACGTGCTCATCGCCCGCCGCCGACACCGCCGTGCGCGCATACGTCACACGCACTTTCGTGGTGGCCGCATCCGTGGGCGTAAACCGCACATCGATGGTGCACACCATAATATCGGGAAGGAAATATACATACTGAAAGTGCCGCGCCTCCACGTCGTGCTGCGCCACCACCCACACCGCCTGCAGCGGCCCGTGCTGGATGGTGAACACCGCGCCCTGCTCATCGCGCGCCGCTTCGGGAAACAGGAACTGCGGGTTCCAGTGCTTGCCCGCCCACGCCCGCTCGCCCTCCGGACCGAACAGCGCCGCCGTCTCCGCATACGGCGCATGCACCATCACCTCGAAGCTCGTCTCGGCATGGGCGCGCCTGTCCACCGCCGCCCCCGTCTGCCCCATCGCCATCGCGCATACTCCCGCCATCGCCATCGCCATCCACCTCATCTCCGGCCTCCAATGAATCCCCTGTCCCTACTCCCTACTCCCTGGTCCCTGCCTTCTTCCTCTCCCTCAGGTTGTGGCTGTCCGCCGCCTTCAGCGTCATCCCGTACAGCGCCTTGAACTGCTCAATCTCCTTCAGCGTCTGCTGCGAAAACGGCGCCTTGCCCTCGAACGCATGCAGCACGATGCCTTCCAGCAGGTCGCCCAGCGTCATGTCCTTCTGCTCGGCCACCGCTTTCAGCACCTTCAGCATGCGCTTCTCCATGCGCACGCCCGTCTGCACCCGCTCCACGTCTACCGGCTCGCGATCCTTTTCCTGTGTCATGCATACCAATATACCCGTGTACCAAGGTACGCGCAACTGCAAATCGTCCCGCCCGCGTTTTCCCCATCCGCCCCCCGCCTGTTATGGTCGATGAAGAAACGAATGAATCCGCCCTAGGAATCCGCACGCATGCTCAAGCGTTGGCGAACCCGAATACTGCTGTTTCTGGCCGTCCTCGGCCCCGGGTTCATTACCGCCAACGTCGACAACGACTCCGGCGGCATCCTCACCTACTCCCAGGCCGGCGCGCAGTTCGGCTACGCGCTGCTCTGGATGATGATTCCCATCACCATCGCCCTCACGGTGGTTCAGGAAATGAACGCCCGCATGGGCGTGGTCACGGGCAAAGGCCTCAGCGATCTCATCCGCGAGGAGTTCGGTCTGCGCCTCACCTTCGTACTTATGCTGGCGCTGGTGGTCGTGAACTTCACCAACGTGGTCACCGAATTCATCGGAATCGCGGGCTCCCTGCACCTGTTTCACGTGACAAAGTTCGTCTCCGTTCCACTCTGCGCGGCTCTGGTGTGGATCATGGTGGTGAAGGGGAACTACAAAACCACCGAAAAAATCTTCATCATAGCGTCCCTTGTCTACATTTCCTACATCTTCGCCGGCGTTCTCTCGCAGCCCGACTGGCGTCACGCCCTGGAGGCCACCGTCTCCCTGCCCAAGCCCTCCGTCTGGCGCGACAAGGCCTACGTCTACATGGCAATCGGAATGGTGGGCACAACCATCGCACCCTGGATGCAGTTCTACCTGCAGTCCTCGATCGTCGAGAAGGGCGTCCGCTCAAAGAACTTCCTGGCCATGCGAACCGACGTAACCGTAGGGAGTCTCTTTCAGGATCTGGTGGCCTGGTTCATCGTTGTAGCCTGCGCCGCCACGCTCTTCGTGCATGGCATGGGCGCCATCCAAGTGGCCTCCGATGCCGCCGAAGCCATGCGCCCGCTGGCCGGCGACTACGCCTTCATCCTCTTCGCATTCGGGCTGTTCAACGCATCGCTGTTCGCCGGCTCCATCCTGCCCCTCTCCACGGCCTACACCGTGTGCGAGGGCCTCGGCTTCGAGTCCGGCGTCGACAAGACCTTCCGCGAAGCCCCGTTCTTCTACTGGCTCTATACGCTGCTCATCGCCGGCGGCGCCATTACTGTCCTTATCCTGCCTGACGCGCAGCTCATCAATTTCGCCATCCTGTCGCAAGTGCTCAATGGCGTGCTGCTGCCGGTCGTCATCATCCTCATGCTGACGCTTATCAACCGCGCCGACCTCATGGGCGAGCACAAGAACACCCGTCTCTGGAACTGGATCGCCTGGTCCACCAGCCTCATTGTCATCGCCATGACGCTGGTGATGCTTTGGGGCATGGTCCCCGGCCATTGATCCCCGGCCTTTGCCCACGAATACACCGCGCATCCTGGGCGCATTCATGGCCCTCGCCGGAACCGCCCGCGAGCAGACATACCCCTGTCTCTTAAATTCGCTCGATTTTCTGCGCCGCAGTTCGAAAAAGCTGTCAAGATAGGAACGTGCACCCGCCGCGCAGCAGCGCGCGTGAAATGTGCCTCGTACAGGGCAACGGGAATGCATGCGGTGCCATCCTGATGCGTGTTCGCCGCTGACGCATCGGATTCCAGGCACTCCTTCCATCGAACCCCGGTCAGGTCGAGCCCAGGGAAGAACCCCGTCTCCGTTCATGCTTACCCGTCCCCAGGGGGTCTTGTGTCCA
>Ga0335082_10004310_pt1 | contig 15495 bp, 11 predicted proteins | sample Lox_Sample_41_FD_206718 | JGI IMG/M metagenome (GOLD analysis project Ga0335082, IMG submission 206718) | Soil microbial communities from Loxahatchee National Wildlife Refuge, Florida, United States - Lox_Sample_4.1 | ecosystem: Environmental > Terrestrial > Soil > Wetlands | place: USA...
CCGCGGACTTCTACGTGGCGACCGAGGGCGGGCGCATCGTCCACGTGGTGCGCGACGAGGCGACGATCGCCTACGACGCGGCGTGCGCCGATCCGGCCGCGGGCGCCAACCCGATCTGCCAGGCGCTCCAGGCGGGCCACCAGTAGGCGGCGCGGCCGCCCGGCCCGACCCCGCCAGTGCGAGAAGGGCGCGCCGCCGTGGGCGCGCCCTTCGCATGTCCGCTCTCGATCCGGCCGGGGCGGCGCGCACGCCGCCCCCGGGTCAGGCCGCGCGCCAGAACCGCATCAGCGCCTGGCCGTCCGGGCACTCGCGGAGCTTCTCGAAGGCGCGCTCGCGGATCTGGCGGATGCGCTCGCGCGTCACCCCCATCAGCGCCCCGATCTTCTCCAGGGTCATGGCCTCGGAGCCCTGCTCCAGGCCGTAGTAGAGGTAGAGGATCTTCCGCTCGCGCGGCGTCAGGTACTTCTTGAACACGCGGTCGATGAACCCGCGCATCAGCTTCGAATCCGTCGTCTCCTCGATCTCCCCGCCCTCGACGCCGGCGAACCGCTCCCCCAGGGTCGCCGCGTCGCGGTCGGTCCGGTCGACCGGCGCGTCGAGCGACACCTCCACCGCCGTCATCCGCCGCGCCGTGCGCACGTTGTCGACCGTGTCGCCGAGGGCGCGGGCGACCTCGCCGTCGGTCGGCTCGCGGCCCAGCTCCTGGGCCAGCACCATCTCGGTCCGCGACATCTTGATCAGCTGGGCGTTCTGATTGAGCGGGATCCGCACGCTGCGCGTCTGCTCGGCCAGCGCCTTGAGGACGGCCTGGCGCACCCACCACACCGCGTACGAGATGAACTTCACGCCCTGCTCGGGATCGAACTTCCGCACGGCCTTGAGCAGGCCCTCGTTGCCGATCGCGACCAGCTCCGACAGATCCAGCCCGTGGCCCTGGTACTTCTTCACGTACGAGATGACGAACCGCAGGTTCGCCGTCACGAGCCGCTCGGCCGCCGCCGGGTCGCCCCGGCGCGCCAGACGGGCCAGCCGCCGCTCCTCGGCGGGGTCGTCGATCAGCGGCAGCTTCTGGATGTCCTGGAGGTACTGGTCGAAAGCGCCTGACGCGCTCTGACGAAAGAAGGTCTTGGCCTTGGCGGTACGGCGCTGCAGCATGCGGGCCCCTGTGCGTTCGCGATGGAGTGACTCGGATCGTGCTTCAGGGCGGCGTCGCGGGGCCCATAATAGGCGGCGTCAGGATTCCGTCAAGCGAAAGTTATTATCCACATCACTAAGTTGTTACTCGCGGCGCTGTTGGGACACTGCTTGCACACGATGTTATCGCCAAACAACGATAGCAGGCACGCCGCAACTATGCAAGGCATTGCAGCACAATAGGTTGTCGTTTAAGATGTCGTGATGCTAATGTGATGATGTCGTACTGGTAACGCTACCGGCAGGCCTCGATCGCGCTCCCGACGTCCGCGGGGCTGATCTCCACTGTCCAGGTGCCGTCGGCGCCGTGCGCCATCCGGCCCACCTCGGCGGGCAGCGCGAAGCGCAGCGCGCCGGCCCGGACCTTCTTGTCCGCGCGCATCGCCTCGATCAGGTCGCCTGAGGCCACGGTCTCGGGCACGGTGGTCGGGAGGTCGAACCGCGCGAGGAGGTCGAGGATGCGCTGCCTGGTGCCCGGCGTGGCGAGGCCGGCGGTTTCGGCGAGCGCGGCTTCGACGGCCATGCCGATGGCGACGGCCTCGCCGTGCAGCAGCGCGTACCCGCTCCTCGCCTCGACCGCGTGCCCCACCGTGTGCCCGAAGTTGAGCACCTGGCGGCGGCCGTGCTCGGTCGCGTCGGCGGCGACGATCTCGCCCTTGATGCGAATGCTCCGCTCGATGGCCGGCTGCAGGCTCTCGAGCGCGCGCGCGAGGCACGCGGCGGCGGCGCGGCCCAGGTCGTCGGCGTAGGCGGCGTCGGCGACCACGCCGTGCTTGATCGCCTCGGCGCAGCCCGCGGCGATCTGGTTCCGTGGCAGGGTGGTGAGCGACTCGACGTCGGCGAGCACGAAGCGCGGTTGATGGAACGCGCCGACGAGGTTCTTGCCCGCGGGCAGGTCCACGCCGGTCTTGCCGCCGATGGACGAGTCGATCATCGCCAGCACGGTGGTGGGGAGCAGGACCCACGGGATGCCGCGATGCAGCGTCGCCGCGACGAAGCCGGCGAGATCTCCCACCACGCCACCGCCGAGGGCGACCACCGCCGCGTCCCGGCCGACGCCGGCGGCGACCATCCGGTCGCACAGGTCGCCCCAGGTCTCGCGGACCTTGTTCCACTCGCCGGCCGGGAAGACGAACGTGCGGGCGCGAAGCCCGGCGGCCTCCAGCAGTCCGGCGATCCGGGCGCTGTACAGCGCGTCGACCCGCGAATCGGACACGACGGCGTACTGGTGGGCCGGACACCGCCCGGCGAGCAGCTCCGGCAGGCGGCTCCATACGCCGCACCCGACCATCACGTCGTACGGCGCGCCCTGGCCCGCGCCGGGCGCGATGGGGATGGTCACCACGTGACGTCGGGCAGCTGCGAGCGCGCGTTGGCCTGGCGGGCGAGCACGAACAGCAGGTCGGAGAGTCGGTTGAGGTAGGCGAGGATCTCGGGCGCGACCGGCTGCTCGCGGGCGAGCCGGACGGTCGAGCGCTCCGCGCGGCGGCAGACGGTGCGCGCGAGGTGGAGCGCGGCGGCCTTCGGCGCGCCGGCCGGCAGGACGAACCGTTTCAGCGGGGCGAGGCCGCGCTCGACCTCGTCGATGGCCCGCTCGAGCGAGCGGATCCGCTCGGCCGTCACGCCGAGTTTGGCGCGCTGCTCCGGCCGGAGCGCCGCGGGATCGCGCGCCGCGAGGGCGCCGCCGATGGCGAACAGGTCGCGCTGGATCTCGGCGAGCAGCGGGTCCGCCGGCTCGGCGGGCGGGGCGGCGCGGGCGGCCCCGATGGCCGCATTCGCTTCGTCCACGTCGCCGTACGCGGCGACCCGGGCGTCGTCCTTGGGGACGCGGTGGCCGCCGGCGAGCGAGGTCTCGCCGCCATCTCCCGTCTTGGTGTAGATCTTCACGCGCGCAAGCTACGGCGGTCGCATCCCGATCGCCAGCCGGCGCCGGGCGCCGCCGGCGGACAAGTGATTCCCGCGCAAGCGGTTGACATCATGCGGCTGGTGTACGAAAGTACGACAGTACGCTCGCGCCAGCCTGGCCACGCAGTTCACGCACCCTCCATCCCGGGTCTTCACGCTCACACATGCTTCGGGTGCGGCAGCCGATCCCCCGTTCCTTCCTTGGCCCAGCGCCGGTCGCGTGAGGTCGTGGCTCGTGATCGCCGTCGCGGTGCTCGGCGTCCGCGACCTCGCGGCCCAGGCAGGACTGCCGCCCGAGCGGACGGTGACGTCGGTGCGGTTTCGCGGGAACCACGCGCTCGACGCTCTGACGCTCGGGGCGGCGATCGCCACCAGCGCGTCGAGCTGGACCTACCGCGTGCCGCTCCTCAAGCACCTCGGGCTCGGGCAGCGGCGCCTGTTCGACGAGCTGGAGTTCCGCCGGGACGTGGTGCGCCTCCAGATCCTGTACCGGCTGCACGGCTTCTTCGAGGCGCGGGTGGACACGTCGGTGCGGCGCAGCGCGAGCACGGCGGCGGTGGAATTCCGGATCGACGAGGGCCCCCCGGTGCTGGTGGACTCGATCGTGGTGCGGGGCGCGGATAGCGTGCTGGACGCGCGGCGTCTCGCCGGGCGGCTGCCCCTGTCCACGGGGAAGCCGTTCGACCGCACCGCCTTCGACGCCTCCGCCGACACCGTCGTGCTGGCGCTCCAGAACCGCGGGTACCCCTTCGCCACGGTGTTCCGCAACTACACGGTGGACCGCACGGCTCGGACGGCCGCGGTGGAGTACCAGGCGGAGCCGGGCCCGCGTGCGCGCGTGGGCGACATCGTCATCGGCGGCAACCAGTCGGTCGGGCAGCGCATCGTCCGCCGCTCCCTGGCGGTGCGCGTCGGCGACTGGTTCAACCAGGACGCGCTGTACGATTCCCAGCGCAGCCTCTACCAGACCGACCTGTTCCGCTACGTGAGCGTGGGCATCGCCGCCGATTCCGTCGTGGGGGGCGCGGACTCGCTGGTGCGGGTCCGGGTGCAGGTGAGCGAGGGGCCGCGCTCGCGGCTCCGGGCCGGCGTCGGCTACGGCACGATCGACTGCGTGCGATCGCAGGCCACGTTCTCGACCGGCAACTTCCTCGGCAACGGGTTGCGGCTGGACCTGGCGGGAAAGGTCTCCAAGATCGGCGTGGGGTCGCCGACGAACTGGGGCCTGAGCGATTCGTTCTGCCGGGCGTTGCAGGGCGACCCCTTTTCGGAGCGCGTCAACTACCTCGCGTCCGCGACGTTCACGCAGCCGGAGGTGCTCGGGCGCCGCACCACCCTGACGCTGACGCCGTTCGCCGAGCGCCGCTCGGAGTACCGGGCGTTCGAGCGGGTCGGGATCGGCAGCTCGCTGGCGGCGTCGTTCGGGGTGGGCCGCGCGTCGCTGCTCACGCTCTCCTACCGCCTGAGCTACGGCAGCACCACCGCCGACACCGCGGTCTACTGCGTCTACTTCGACCGCTGCGAGCAGCAGGCGATTCAGGTGCTGAGCCAGCGGCACCGCCAGGCGGCGCTGTCCGTGTCGGTGGTGCGGAACACCGCCGATTCGCCGATCGAGCCGCGCAGCGGATCGGTGCTCAACCTCGAGCTGTCGCACGCCTCCCCGCTGATCGGCTCCGAGCGGCTGATCTCCTACAACAAGGCGGTGGCCGAGGGCTCGTGGTACCACGAGCTGCGGCGCGGCTGGATCCTGGCCCTCCGGCTCCGGGGCGGCGTGATCCGGCCGGGGCGCGCGTTCGTGGTGGACACCTCGATTCCGTTCGTGCCGCCCGAGGAGCGCTTCTACGCCGGCGGGCCGGCGTCGGTGCGCGGGTTCGGGCGCAACGAGATGGGCCGGCTGGTCTACGTGACCGACAGCATGGCGGCGGGCCCGGCGGGGCAGGACAGCGTCCCGGTGGGCGTGCGGATCTCGCCGCTCGGGAGCTACGGCATCGCGCTCGCCAACCTCGAGCTGCGCACGCCGTCCCCGATCTGGCCGAGCCGCTTCCGGCTCGCGGCGTTCGTGGACGCGGGCGAGCTGTGGGACCAGACGCTCGGCGGCCTCCAGCCGGGCGGGGTCAAGATCACGCCCGGCGTGGGGCTCAGGGTCGGCACGCCGCTCGGCCCGCTGCGGCTCGACATCGCCTACAACGCCTACCCGCCGCAGGCCGGCCCGCTGTACCTGGTGGGGCGGTCGCCGAGCGGCGGTCCCGGTCCGCTCACCAAGGAGCGGGACAACTACACCGGCCCCGCACGCGGCGCCGCGTTCTTCCAGCGGCTGCAGTTCCAGTTCAGCGTGGGAGAGGCGTACTAGTGGCGCGCCGGGCGCTGCTCGTGACGCTCGGCCTGCTGGCGGGCCTGGTCGTGCTCGGCCTGGCGGCGGTGACGGCGCTGCTGGCCTCCGGCCCCGGGCACGCGCTCGCGCGCCGCCTGGCCGTCTCCGCCCTCACGCGCGCGGTGGACGGCCGGGTGCGGATCGGAGCGCTCGGCGGGCCGCTGTGGCGGGAACTGGACGCGCGGGACGTCGAGCTCGCGACGCCCGACGGCCGCCCGGTGATCCGGGTGGCGCGCCTCACCGCCCGCTACAGCCTCGTCGACCTGGTGCGGCGCCGGTTCGTGCTTTCGCGGGTCGCGGTGGAGGCGCCGGCGGTCACCATCGAGGAGGGCGCCGACGGGCACCTCAACATCGAGCACCTGTTCCGGCTGCTCGAGCCGCACGCGGGGCCGCCGGGCCGGCGGCCGCTCGTGGACCTGCGCAACGTCACGCTGGTACGGGGCTCGTTCGTCCTGCGGGAGCGGGGCGCCGGCGGCGCGGTGCGCGCGCGGCAGTTCACGGGGATCAAGATGGACCTGGCGCGGCTGCGCGCGTCGCATCCCGACACGGCGGGCGTCGAGATCGACATCCGCCACCTCGCGGTCGCCATCTCCGACCCGGCGACGGCCGTGCGCGACGCCGCGGGGCGGGCCACGGTCGAGGGGGATTCGGTGCGCTTCGCGCTGCGGCAGCTGGCGCTGCCGGGCACGGTGGGCGCCGCCCACGGCGTGGTGCGCTGGGGCCGCGGCGTGACGGCCGGGCGCGCCCGGCTCGACCTGGCGGCGAATCTCCGGCGGGCGAGCTTCGCCGACTTCCGCTGGGCGGTGGCGGGATTGCCCGCGACGGGCGGCGGGCGCCTGCGCGTGCGGGCCCGCCTGCTCGAGCGCGGAAGCGAATGGAGCTTCGCGGACGCGGACCTGCGGTCGGGCCGGAGCGCCGTGCGGGGATCGGCGGACGTGGTGGCGCCGCCCGACGGCCCGGTCCGGTTCCGCAAGCTCGCCATCGACGCCGGGCCCCTCGACCTGGCGCTGCTCGAGCCGTTCCTGGGCAAGCTCCCGGTCGGGGGCGTGGTGAACGGTCACCTCACGGCCTCCGGCCCGCTGACCGGCCTGGCGGCCGATGCCGACCTGTGGTTCACGGACGAGCGGGTCGCCGGCCGCCCCGTCAACCGCGTGTCGGGCTCGGGCGTGGTGGCGCTAGGCGGGCGCGACGGCTTCACGTTCCATCACTTCGCGGTGACGGACGCGACGCTCTCGATGGGGACCATCGAGCGGTTCGCGCCGTCGGTCGGGCTCAAGGGGCAGATCGGCCTGCTGGGCGATCTCGACGGGCCGTGGCGCGCCGCGACGTTCGGCGGCACCCTGTCGCACGAGGACGGCGGCGGCGCCCCGTCCCGGTTGCGCGGCACGCTGCGCCTCGGCCTCGACGACACGCTGCGGATCGACGCCGACGTCACGGCGGACTCGGTGTCGCTGGACGACCTGTCGCGCTCGTACTCCGGCGTGGGACTCACGGGCATGGTGGCCGGGCGGGTGCGGCTCGCCGGCCCCGTGACGGCGCTCGCCTTCGAGGCCGCGCTCGCCGGACCCGGCGGGGCCGTGCAGGGGAGCGGCGAGATCGCGGCGCGCGACTCGGCGGTGCAGCTCCGCGGATCGGGCTCGCTGACCGGGATCGACCTCGCGCGCCGGCTGCCGGGCGGGCCGGAGTCCCGGCTCGACGGCACCTGGCGCGCGGACGTCGTCGTGCCCGCGGCGGACGCGGCGCCGGTGACGGGCACGCTGGGCCTGCTGCTCGACAGCGGCGTGGTGGCGGGCGTCCCGGTGGGGCGGGCGGGCGTGAAGCTCACGTTGAGCGCGGCGGGACTCCAGGTCGACACCGCGTACGCGGAGCAGCGCGAGGCGGGCTTCGTGGCGTCCGGCGCGCTCGGCCGGCGCGGGGGCGCGGCGGGCCAGCTGCGCTTCGCCTTCCACGTCGACACGCTCGAGAAGGTGTGGCCGCTGGTCTCGTGGCTGCGGAAAGCCGCCGGCGACACGACGCCGCTGGGCCTCGCCGGCGCGGCCCGCGTCACCGGCCGGGTGGTCGGCACGACGGCGGCGTGGGTCGCGCAGGGCGACGTGTCGGTGGACAGCGTCGCGCTCGGGCCGCTGTCCGCGATGGCCGCGCGCGCGGGGGGCTCCCTGGAGCGCGGCGGGCGCGGCTGGGTGTTCGGTCTGCGCGCGAGCGCCGCGCGGCTCGCCATCGGCGGGATGCGCTACGACGCGGTCGCCGCCACGGCGTCCGGGCCGCTCGACTCGCTGCGGCTGCACGCGGCCGCGCTTTTCGGGCAGGGCTCCTCGATCGAAGGCGACCTGGGGCTGGCGCTGGACTCCGCCGGCTGGACGGCGCGCGTCACCGCCGGGCGGCTGGTGCTGCCGCAGCGGGAATGGCAGCTCGCGCGGCCGGCCTCGGTGGCGGCGACCGCGGACGCGGTGACCGTGGACTCGGTGGAGCTGCACGCCGAGGGCGGCGGGCGGGTCCGCATCGCGGGCCGCCTGCCGCGCGCGCAGCCCGGCGACCTGACGCTCGAGGCCGACAGCGTGCCGCTCCTCGACTTGTACGCGCTCGCGGAGCTGGACACCGCCGGCATCGGCGGGCTGCTGGACGCCAGGGTCCACGTGACCGGCACGGCCGCCGCCCCCGGGATCGAGGCGTCGGCCGCGGTGACCGACGGCCGGTTCGGCGATTTCCATGCGCCGCGGCTCGACGGCTCCGCCAGCTACGCCGATCACCGGCTCGGCTTCAGCGCAGGGCTGGGCAGCGGCGCCGGGCGGGTCGTGACCGCGTCCGGCTCGCTGCCGCTCGACCTGGCGCTGGAGTCGGTGGCGCGCCGGCAGCTGCCCGACACGCTGCGCATCCGGGTGCGCGCCGACTCGGTGGACCTCGCGATCCTCGATGCGCTGACGCCGCTGGTGCGCGGCGTGAGCGGCCGCCTGGTGGCGGACGTCTCGGTGGAGGGGACCTGGGAGCGGCCCGACCTGACGGGCAGCGCCCGCATCGTCGACGGCGCGGTGAGTCTGCCGTCCCTGGGCGCGCGGTACACGGGCATCGAGGCGCGGCTGTCGCTGGGCGGCGACCGGCTGGTGGTGGAGGACGCGCGGTTGCGGGGCGGCGCGGGCACGCTGGCGATCAGCGGCGACGTCCGGTTCGCGGCCCTCACGCACCCGGTGCTCGATCTGACGCTGAAGGCCCGCGCGTTCAGCGCCTTCAGCCAGCGCGCCTTCGCCGGGCTGACGGCCACCGGCGAGCTGCGCCTCACCGGGCCCGCCGCGGGCGCCACGCTGACCGGCGGCGTGGTGGTGGACGCCGGGTTCCTCGCCTTCGCCGACCTGGTGGAGAAGCGGATCGTCAACCTCGACGACCCGGAGTTCCGGGCGGTGGTCGATTCGAGCCTCGCGCTGTCCACGGGCCTCGGGCCCAGCGTGCAGAACGTACTGCTCGACAGCCTGCGGATCCGCGACCTGACCGTGGCGATGGGACCAGACGTGTGGCTGCGGTCGCACGAGGCGAACATCCAGCTCGCCGGCAGCTTCACGGTGGCCAAGGACGTGGAGGCGGGCACCAGCCGGTACCGGCTCGACGGCACCCTGCGCGCGGTCCGGGGCACTTACCGGCTGGTGGTCGGTCCGACGGCCAAGGAGTTCCGGGTCACGCGCGGCACGGTGCGGTTCTTCGGCACGCCCGACCTCAACCCGGTGCTCGACATCGCGGCGGAGCACACGGTGCGCTCGGTGAGCGGCGGGGATCTCGTGGTGCGCGCGGTGATCGGCGGCACGCTGCTCGTGCCCAAGCTGTCGCTGGAGAGCGACGAGCGGCCGCCGCTCTCGGAGACCGAGATCGTCTCCTACCTGCTGTTCGGCCGGCCCAGCTTCGACCTCGCGTCGGGCGGCGGCGGCGCCGGGACCGCGACGGGGACGAGCGAGCAGGCGATCTTCCAGGGCGCCATGGCGGGGCTGGCCGGCGCGCTGTCGGGCGAGCTGGAGCAGACCCTGGTCTCCAACCTCGGGATCCCGGTGGACTACCTCGCGATCCGGCCGGGGGGCGGCACGGTGGGGGACATCTTCAGCAGCACCCGCGTCGAGGCCGGGACGCAGCTGGGCGAGCGCACCTTCCTGACGGTGAACGCGGGACTGTGCCAGGTGGCGCGAGGGCAGTCGTCGCAGGCGCTTGGGGCCAGCGTCGAGCATCGCCTGACCGGGCGCTTCACCATGGAGGCGAGCATCGAGCCGACCGTCGAGGAGTGCCGGCCGGTGGGCTTCCAGATCCGGCCTCCGGCGCCGTACCAGATCGGCTTCGACCTGTTCTGGCAGTGGGGCACGCCGTGACCGACGCGGTGATCGTCACCAACCCGGCGGCCGGGGCGGGAGGCCGGGGCCTCGTCGAGGCGCGGCGGCGGCTGGAGGCGCGGGGGTTCCGCGTGGTCGTCGAGGAGACCGTCGTGACCGGCGACGGCGAGCGGCTGGCGCGCGCGGCGGCCGAGGGCGGAGCGGACGTGGTGATCGCGCACGGGGGCGACGGCACGGTGATGGACGTGGCCGCGGGACTGGTGGGCACGGGCCTGCCCCTCGGACTGCTGCCCGGCGGCACCGGCAACGTCCTCGCGGGCAACCTGGGCATCAGCCGCTCGTTCGTCGCGGCGGCGGAGACGATCGCGGCCGGCGCCACCCGCATCATCGACCTGGGGCGCCTGACCACGGCCGCCGGCTCGCGCTATTTCGCGGTCAACTGCGCCGCCGGCTTCGCGGCCGAGCTGATGGCGGAGACCGAGCAGCACCACAAGCGGCGGTTCGGCGTCGCGGCGTACGTGGCCCGCGCCATGGTGATGGCGACGCACCTGGTCCGCGCGGCGACCCGGGTGGAGGTGGACGGCGCCGTGTACGAGGGGCGGGCCGCCACGGTGCTGGTCGCGAACTGCGGGCAGATCGTGCCGCGGGTGCTGCCCCTGGCCGGGGACATCGCGCCCGACGACGGCCTGCTGGACGTCGCCGTGCTGGATGTCGGCTCGTACGCCGCGGCCATGCGGCTGGTGTGGCGGCTGCTGCAGCGGCGGCCCGACGCCGACGCCGGCATCACTTTCCACCGCGGCCGGCGGGTGACGATCAGCAGCGAGCCGGTCTGGCCGGTCGAGGCGGACGGCGAGCCGCTGGGGGCGACGCCGCTGACGGCGGAGCTGCTGCCGCGCTCGCTGACGGTGTTCGCGCCGCCGGCGCGGCGTCTCGCCCGGACCGGCGATGCCCGCTAACTTCGCCGCGATGACCTCTCCGCTCGCCGGCCGGCGCGTGCTGGTGGTGGACGACGAGCGCGCCGTCGTGGCCGCGGTGGTGCGCCGGCTCGAGCAGGACGGCGCCGTGTGCGTCCCGGCCTACTCCGGGACCGAGGGCGCCGCACGCCTGTCCGCGGACACGTTCGACCTCGTGGTCACCGACATCGAGATGCCCGGCAAGTCCGGGCTCCAGCTCATCGCCGACGTGCGCGCCCTCGGCGAGCCTCCCGCGGTCATCGTGATGGCGGCCGCCGGCGACGGCGCGGCGGTGGTGGAGGCGCTGGGCCGCGGCGCGGACGGCTACGTGCTGAAGCCGTTCCAGCCGGAGCAGATCGCGCACGAGGTGGCCCTGGCGGCCGAGCTGCGCGCGCTCCGGGCGACGGCGGCGGTGGGCGCGGCCGCGGCCGGCCCGATCCTCGCGGTGCTCGGCGAGGTGGTCAACGCCCACGAGCGTGCCGACCCGTTCCGCGCCGGCTACTCGGCGCGCACCGCGCGGCTCGCGGCCGCGTTCGCCGAGCCGCTCGGCCTGGACGGCGAGCGCCTGCTGCTGGCCGCCCGGGTGCACGACGTGGGGATGCTCGCGGTCCCGCAGGCGCAGCTGCACTCCCCCGCGACGATGGATCGCGCCGCGCAGCACCTGATCCGCGTGCACCCGACGCTGGGGGCGCGCTGGATCGAGCGGCTGGGCGCCGACCGGGCGGTGGTGGGCGCGGTGGCGGCGCACCAGGAACGCTGCGACGGCAACGGCTACCCCGGCGGCCTGGCGGGCGACGACATCCCGGCCCTGGCGCGCGCCCTGGGCACCGCCGCCGCGGTCGCGGCGATGTGCGCGCCGCGGCCGTGGCGGGCGCGCCGCGAGCCGGCCGCGGTCCTCGACGAGCTGCGCGCCGGCCGCGAGACGCAATTCGGCGCCGCGGAGGTCGACGCCGCCGTCGCGGTGTTGCGGCGGTCGCCGGCCCTGCTGGCCTGAGGGACCATGTCCGACTCCATCATGGTCGTGGACGACGATGCCGACGTGCTCCGGGCCGTGGGCGACTACTTCGAGCGGCTCGGGTACGAGGTGTTCCGCGAGGCGACCGGCGAGGCGGCGGTCGAGGCGTTCCCGCGGCAGCGGCCGGACGTCGTCATCCTCGACCTCCGGCTGCCGGGGATGGACGGGCTGCAGGTGCTCGAGGAGCTGCGCCGCGACGACGCCGCGGTCCTGCTGCTCACCGGCCACGGGGACATCGCCACCGCGGTGCGCGCGATGCAGCTGGGGGCGGAGCACTTCCTCACCAAGCCGGTCGACATGCCGCTGCTGGCCGCGGCGGCGGCGCGCGCGGTCGAGAAGGTGCGGCTGCGCCGCGCCAACGCCCTGCTGGTGTCGCGCCTGGCGCCCGCCGGCGGCGACGACGTGCTCGGCGTCTCCAAGCCGATGCGCGACCTCGCCCGCCAGCTGGTGCTGCTCGCCGAGTCCGACCGCACCACCGTGCTGATCACCGGCGAGAGCGGCAGCGGCAAGGGCTGGGTGGCCCGGCTGCTGCACCGGCTGTCCCGCCGGCGCGAGGCGCCGTTCGTGGACGTCAACTGCGCCGGCCTGTCGGCCACCTTCCTCGACTCGGAGCTGTTCGGCCACGAGAAGGGCGCGTTCACCGACGCCAAGGACCGCAAGCAGGGGCTGTTCGAGATCGCCGACCGGGGCACGCTGTTCCTCGACGAGATCGCGGAGCTGGCGCCGGAGCTGCAGCCCAAGGTGCTGAAGGCGATCGAGGAGAAGAGCTTCCGCCGCCTGGGCGGGACGCGCGAGATCCAGGTGGACGTGCGGCTCATCGCGGCCACCAACCACGACATCGGCGACGCGGTGCGGCGCGGGCGGTTCCGCGAGGACCTGTACTACCGGCTCAACGTGATCCCGCTGCACCTGCCCCCGCTGCGCGAGCGGGCGCGGGAGGACCGCCTGGCGCTGCTGCGCCGCCTGTTCGCGGAGCTGCGCGCGGAGCTGCCCGAGAGCCCCGCCGACCTCTCGACCGAGGTGCTGGAGCGGCTGCTCGACTACGCCTGGCCGGGCAACATCCGCGAGATGCGCAACGTGCTGGAGCGGGCGCTGATCCTGGCCCGCGGCGCGGAGCGGCTCGGGCCGCAGCACCTCCCGGCCGAGGTCGGGCGGCGCCAGGCCGCGCCGGCCGCCCGCGAGGCCGCCTCGCTCGAGGAGGTGGAGCGTCGCCACATCGAGCGGACCCTGCGCCGCCACGGCGGCAACCGCACCCGCGCGGCCGAGGAGCTGGGGATCTCCCGCGCGACGCTGATCAACAAGATCAAGGTGTACGCGCTCGACGTCTGAGCCGCCTGGAGGGCGAGATGCCGGAAGTCGACATGATGGTCTGCCGGTCCTGCGGGAACCCCGAGCGCGCGTCCGAGGGTGCGCCGTGCGACGACTGCGGGACCTTCGTGTGTCTGATCTGCGGGTTCCGCGGCATCACCCTCTGCAAGGCGTGCCGTGCCAAGCGGGGGCTCGCGGAGCCGGCGAACCTTCCGCCCCCGACGTCCCCGCAGCCGAGCTAGGCCGCTCCCCCCACCTCCAGCACCAGGGCGGCGAACACCTTCGGGTCGAGCATCAGCCCGACCAGGGACCGGAGGTTGGCGATCGCCTCGCGCGGCTCGAGCGTCGGGCGATCCGCGCTGGTGACCGACAGCTCGTCGTAGACACTCGCGGCGGCCACGATCCGCGAGCCGATGGGGATCTCCTCGCCGCGCCGTCCCTCCGGCACGCCCTTCCCGTCGTACCGCTCGTGCTGGTAGCGCACGATCTCGGCGACCGCCATGCCTTCGAGGTTCGCCAGCGGCTCGAGCAGGCGCAGCGCGAGGTCTGGGTCCTCCGGGGGCGTGGCGATCTCGTCGCTCGCGGGCGCGCTCAGCCCCAGGCCCGGCTCCTGCAGCGCCAGCCTGCCGATGTCGTGCACCCGGCCGGCCGCGCGGACGGCCTCGACCTCCTCCCCCGGGAGGCCGAGCCGGACGGCGATCCGGCCGCCGAGATCGGCCACGCGCTGCGAGTGGCCGCGCAGCACCGGATCCCGGCCCTCCAGCGCGTCCACCAGGGCGCCCAGCACGGTGATCGACAGCCGGCTCAGCTGGCGCGACTGCGCCACCAGCTCCTTGGTGCGCGCGGCGACCTCGTGCGACAGCCACTCCTCGACCCCGCGCCGCTCGATCTCGAGATCCCGTCGGTGCAGCGCGGACTGGAGCGCGTGCTGCAGCTCCTCGAGGTCCACGGGCTTGATGAGGTAGTCGGCGGCGCCCAGCTTGAGGCACGCGATCGCCGCCCGCGGCTCGTCCACCCCGGTGAGCATGATGACGGCCAGATCGGGATCGGCGGCCAGCGCCTTGGGCAGGAGCTCCATGCCCGACATCCCCGACATCCGGATGTCGCACAGCATCGCCGACAGGCGCTCCTTCGCCAGCAGGGCGAGCGCCTGCTCGGCGTTGTCGGCGGCGAGCACCTGGTGTCCGATGCGCTCCAGGAACGTCGTGAGCGCGGACCGCAGCGGATGCTCGTCCTCGACGATCAACACGCGGGTCTTGCCACCAGCGGCCGTCACGCCGCGAAGCTAGGGCCGCCCGGCCGGAGCGGCAAGACGGCGCGGCCGGGGCGCTTGACGCTGCCTCCCGCCGCGGGCTAGCCTTCGCCCGCGAACGCCATGACCCCGTCGATCACCGACGTCCCCGGCATCCTCGTCGGCCACGCCACCGACGCCGCGGGGGCCACCGGATGCACCGTGCTGCTGGCTCCCGCCGGCGGGATGCCGTGCACGGCCTTCGTGCGCGGCCGGGCGACCGGCTCGCGCGAGCTCGACGCGTGCCGGCCGGAGTCGCTGGCCGGACGGGTGGACGCCATCGTGCTCACCGGCGGCTCAGCCTTCGGGCTGGCGGCGGCGGACGGCGTGATGCGGTGGCTGGAGGCGCGCGGCCGCGGGTTCAGGGTCGGGAGCGGCGTGGTGCCGATCGTCCCGGCCGCCGTCGTGTTCGACCTGCTGCCCTGCGGCCGGTTCGACGCGCGGCCGACGGCCGAGACGGGCGCCACGTGCTGTGACGCCGCCGGCGCGTCCGTGGCCGAAGGCTCGGTCGGCGCCGGCACCGGCGCGACGGTCGGCAAGGTCCTCGGCCTGGAGTGGGCGATGAAGGGCGGCGTCGGCTCCTGGTCGGCGCGCGAGGGCGACCTGGTGGTCGGCGCGCTCGCGGTAGTGAACGCCTTCGGCGACGTGCTCGACGCGTCCGGCCGCGTGCTCGCGGGCGCGCGCCGCGCGGGCGGCGGCTTCGCCGGCTCGGCCGAGCATCTGGCCCGCGGCGGGCTCCCGGGCGGCGCGCTGCGCGCGGCCCACCACACCACGCTCGTGGTCATCGCGACCAACGCGGGACTCGACCGTCTCGCCCTGGGCGGCGTGGCGCGCGCGGGCGCGGACGCCCTGGCCCGCCGGATCGTGCCCTCCGGCACCGCGGTCGACGGGGACGTCGTGTTCTCCTGCTCGGCGGGTGCGCATGCGGCTGCCGCGATGCAGGTCGAGCAGCTGGCGCGGGCGGTGACCGAGACGGCCGTCGAGCGGGCGGTACGGGCGGCGCGGGGGAGGGACGGGGTTCCGGGACTGGCCGACCAGCCGGCCTGACGGAGCGTGACGGGCGGGCGCGGGATGCGCGCCGCGGGGTGCGGCGCCGGCCGCTACTGCTGGAGTCCCGTGTCGCCCGCCTCGTCGATCTCCCGCCGGAACTTGGCCAG
>Ga0335082_10004311_pt1 | contig 15495 bp, 12 predicted proteins | sample Lox_Sample_41_FD_206718 | JGI IMG/M metagenome (GOLD analysis project Ga0335082, IMG submission 206718) | Soil microbial communities from Loxahatchee National Wildlife Refuge, Florida, United States - Lox_Sample_4.1 | ecosystem: Environmental > Terrestrial > Soil > Wetlands | place: USA...
GCGCGAGAGGCGGACCGCGTCGATCGATGCGTCAGCGACGTTCCCGCGTCCATACAGGCCGCTCGTCATCTGTGGATGCACGCAAACGCGCTCGGGCGGCAGTCCCAGCAGCTCGGCCGCTTCGTCGCGCACGGCGAAGGGCCGTTGCGTGGCGACGTACAGGTCCGCGCCGTGCTCGCGCACGTCGGCAACCGCGGCGCTCGGGCAGATGCTCGCATGTGCGATGTGAGGGACCCGGTAGCGGGAACGCAGGCCAAGCGTGGCTCTGGCCAACGCCGCGTCTACGCCCGGATCGCGCCGGAGCACGGCGTCGAAGTTCTGCGCCGGAGCGGTGTCCGTTCGCTTCCATTGTGCCTCCAGCGCGTAGACGCCCGCGAGCGCCTGCTCGTCCCGCTGGGCTACGACACCGACGACGTCGCCCTCACGCACGACCGCGACAACGCCCGCGATCGCTCGCGCCGCGCGGTCGTCCAGAGAGACCAGCTTCGCGCCAGGCGATGGCGGATGCAGCACATGCCCGCGCAGCATCCCGGGAAGGCGCACGTCGGCAGGATAGCGTGCAGCGCCCGTGACGATCGCGAGCGCCTCGAGGCGCATCGGGGCAGCCTCGACGGGTTCGGCACGCTCAGCGTCCGTAGTGCTTCCTTCTCCGGGTACGCTACCGGTCAACGGTTCCAGCGCCGTGAGCTCTGCATAGCCGAGCGCGCGTCCGTCGGGCGCGACGACGCGCCCGGCGTGAAGGTGCAAAGCCGAGGGAGCAACGCCAAGCTGTGTGCTCGCTCGGCCGAGCAGAAGCGTGCGCGCAAACGCGGCGGCCGCGCGCAGAGCCTTGCCGTCGGTCGCCGTCGACATGCTGCCGAACGTGCCCAGATCCCACGGGACCCGGTCGGTCTCGCCAAGCTCGACCCGCACCGATCGGATCGGCACGCGCAGCTCCTCGGCGACGATCCTGGCGAAGCCCGTGCGGATGCCCTGGCCGTACTCGACCTTGCCCGAGCGTGCCACCACCGTGCCGTCGGCCTCAATGACGATGCGTTGCTCGACTCGTTCGGCTTTTCGCACCGCTTGCCAGTCGGGGCCGCGTACGCTCATCGAACGGCCCTCTTCACGGCGCGCACGGCGCGAACGTATACCCCGCATCGACAAAGATGCGGTGCCAGCGCGTCCCGGATCTGTTCGTTCGTCGGATCAGGCGTGCGCTGCAGCAGTGCGACGGCAGAGATCAGCATTCCGCTGGTGCAAGCGCCGCACTGCATCGCATCCTCATCGACGAACGCGCGTTGAACCGGGTGGAGGGCGCCGTCCTGGGCAAGGCCCTCTACGGTTGTGATCCGTCTGCCGACCGTTTCCTCGATGCTCAACGTGCAGGAGGCCACGGCGTGAGCATCGGCGAGAACGTAACATGCGCCGCAAACGCCGAGTCCGCAGCCATAGCGCGTGCCCGTCAAGCCGAGATCGTCGCGCAGCACGCCGAGCAGTGTTGTGCCAGCCGGCACGTCGACCTCGTGAGTCTGTCCGTTGATGGTCAAACGCATTCGCATCCGCCGGCCCCGCTCGAAAGCATTCCGTGCCGCCAGGGATCGCTTTCAATCGACCACGGGAAAAGCACTCGAGCCCCTCTGACGCTGCAGCCCTCACTATCGGCGATCGCCCGGCCGGGCGTGTTGACGAATATCAATCCGCGCGATTTCTGGCGCGCATCCGCGACCCGGCGATCGGCAAACCAGGCGCGGGAGCGCGACCGTGGCCCAAGGGGAGCGCAGCAACGAGGCTTTCGATGACAGCCCAGGCAAGGGCCCCGCGCCTTGTGGATAGTCGGGGCTGAGCGCCGAAAGCACACGCCCCGAGTGAGTCGCCCTGACCAGCACGGAGCCATCCCGGCTGATCAGTCCAGGCGCAGTCCGCGATACGCCTGCCTCATCCGTTCGTCTAATTGCGGCCCTGGCGCAGGCTTGCATAATACCGACTCGATTCGGGGAATGGCCGATCGCGAATCGGGCTCGCCTCGCGCGCGCGGGAAGGCTTGGTTCGGCTTCGTCGCGGCGTGCATCGTGTCGTGGCGCTGGGAGATGGACCCGGGATACACATCGCTAGCCAAGCTGAGCCGTCCGCGCCTGCATCGCCCGTTGCAGCGCGAGCGGCTGTTCGCGCTTCTCGAGCGCCGGAAGCGGAATCCGGCCACATGGGTCAGTGGCCCGCCCGGTTCCGGCAAGACCACCCTGGTGGCGAGTTTCCTAGAGGCGCGGCGCCTGCGCGCGCACTGGTACCAGGTGGACGTCGGCGATCGGGATCCCGCCACGTGGTTCTATTATCTGACCGAGCTGGCCAAGCAAGCGTCCGGGACGAAGGCGCCACCCTTGCCGTACTTGACGCCGGAATACCTCGCGGACCTGCCGGGATTCACGCGCCGCTTCTTCCGCCAGTTCCTGCATGCGCTCGCGCCCGGCTCGGTGCTGGTGCTCGACAACTGCCACGATGGGGGCGGACAGGAGTTCAACGGCCTGCTGCGCGAAGCGATCGGAGAGGTGCCGCTCGACCGCCACTTGATCGCCATCAGCCGTCAGGAGCTGCCGCCGGAGCTGCTGCGCCACGCCGCCGCCGGCGCGGTGACGGTGGTGGGATGGGAGGAGCTGCGCCTCACTCGCGATGAGGCCACGGCGATCGCCACGGCGCACGGCGTTGCGCCCGACACGCTGCCGCTGCTGGAGCGGATCGCCGACGGATGGGCAGCCGGCTTGACGCTGCTCACGGCCAATGTACGTCGCGGCGGCAGCATTGGCTGCCTCGGCGATCTCCACTCCAAGGAAGCCGTGTTCGACTACTTCGCGAGCGAGCTGTTCGATCGCGTCGAACCGCAGGTCCGCGAGCTGCTGATGCGAACCGCGCTGTTCCCGCAGTTCAGCGTCCAGGTCGCGCAGGCGGTGAGCGGAGATCGGGGCGCCGGGGAAACGCTGGAGTACCTGCATCGGCATCACTACTTCACCGATCGGCGGATGGCGGACGAGGTCGTGTACCGATACCACGACCTGTTCCGCGAGTTCCTGCTCGCGCGCCTCGCACGCGCCCATGCTCCGCATCGATTGCGGGCGCTGCACGCACATGCCGCCCGCATCCTGCTGGAGGCGGGCGAGCTGGACGCGGCGATCCACGCCTGCCAGCAGGCGCAGGACTGGCGTCTGCTGTCCGAGCTGGTGTGCGCGAATGCGGCGCACATGCTGGCGAGCGGCCGCTGGCAGACGGTACGACGACTGATCTGCGAGATCGGTGCCGACCACGTCCAGTGCAACGCTTGGCTTCTGTATTGGCTGGGGGTGGCTCAGATCCCGCAAGACCAATCGGCGGCCGAGCACAGCCTGCAGCAGGCGTTTGCGCGTTTCTCGGACACCGGCGATCTTGTCGGTCAGATACTCGCAGCCGGGGCCGTGATCGAGAGTCGCTATTACGCCATGTCCGACTGGGGCCCGATGGAGCCCTGGCTGGATCTGGTGGACCGCTTGCTGGTCGAGCACGAACGCGATCTGCCTCGGCCGGTGATGCTGCGGGCGTATCCGCCGCTCGTCGCAGCGATGATGATGCTGCGCCCTGACCACCCGCGGTTGCTGCTCCATCTGGAGCGCGCGGTCGCGGTCGTCAAAGAGGCGCAACCAGGCGACCAGCGCGTCGCCGGCGCAGGGCTTCTGCTCAACGTGCTCAACCTGCACGGCTTCCTGGATCACGCCGCCGCGTTGATCGAGCGCGTCGGCAGCGAGCTTGATCGGGCTGCGCTTTCTCCGCTGACGGCCGCTTTCTGGCAGGCCCATGTCGGGTTGCATCGCTACCTCTCCGGCAGCGTCGCGCAAGGGCTGGAAGCCTGCGAGGCGGGCATCCGGCTGGGCGAGGAGAGCGGGCTGGGCGCGCTGATGCAGCTTGCACGCACTTATCTGGGAGTCATACTCATGTCCCAGCACAAGTTCAGGGATGCGGCGGAGCTGATCGAAGCGATGCGCCGCAAGATCATCTCCCAGCGCGACAACGACGTCGCCCAGTTGCACCTGCTGGCCTGCTGGCTCGCCGCCGCCACCGGCAATACGGGGCTCGTCGGCACGGAAGCGCGCTCGGCGCTCGCGGCGGCAGAGCGCGTCCACAGCCCGTTCTACCTGATGCTCTGGTCCATGGTCACGGCGAGCGCGCTCGCGGAGGCCGGCGAGCTGGAACAAGCCGAGACGCTGCTCGGCGAAGCCAGGCGCCAGGGGCTCGGCTCACGCTACGACAATTTCGGCGCCGTGCTCGAGCTTGTCGGCGCCCGCGTGGCGTACCTCAATGGCGACACGCGCCGCTGCGCTGAGCGGCTCGCGGCTGGCCTGGCTGCAGCCCGCACTCAGAACGGAGCGGCGTACCTGCAGTGGATGGTCCCGCCATCGCTTTCCGAATTGCTCGCGTTCGCGCTGCGCGAGGGAATCGATGCGGACTATGCTCGCGGACTCGCCCGGCTCCTGCAGGTCCCTCCGCCGGCGCACAGTACGCCGAGCTGGCCTTGGCCGCTGAAGCTCAATACGCTGGGCACCTTCGAGATCCGATTGGATGATAAGCCGGTCGCGCTCTCGCGCAAGGCGCCCAAGAAGCTGCTCGCGTTGCTCAAGTGCCTGGTTGCGCAGGGACCGCGCAAGGTGCCGGAAGGCGCTCTAGCTGCGATGCTATGGCCAGACGAAGAGGGCGACGCCGCGAACGAACGGCTGAAGATCGCCATCCACCGGTTGCGCCGGTTGCTGGGCGAGCACGAGCTGCTCCGTGTGCAAGGCGGGCAGATCGGGTTGGATCTGCAGCGCGTTTGGGTGGACGCGTGGGAATGCGGGCGAACGCTGCACGATATCGAGACCGGGCAGCACGACGCCGACCCGCTCGCCGCAGCGCGGCGGCTCCTTCACCTGTATCGGGGGCAATTTCTCGCCGAGGACGAGGAGGAGCCGTGGCTGCTGCCCGCGCGCGAGCACCTTCGTACTCGCTTCGTGCGCGCGGTGGACCGGCTGGCGGCGCGCTGTCGCCACGCCGGACGGATCGAGGAGGCGGCCGACCTGTACCTGCGCGGGATCGAGGTCGACGGCCTCGCAGAATCGCTCTACCAGGGGCTCATGCGCTGCTATGAAGAGCTCAACCGGCCCGCGGAGGGCATGAAAGTGTTCCGCAGCCTGCGCCAGGCCCTCTCCGTGATCCTCGGGCGACCGCCGACTCCGGATTCGCAAGCGCTCTACGAGCGGCTCTCGACGTTGTAGCCGGCGAGTCCGAGGCCGTCCCGCGGCCTGTCTCGCAGGAGGGGCAGAGGCTGCGTGGCTGGCGGCTGGAGGCCGTCCGCTTCTCGTGTCCGCAGTCACCGCAGCCTGACAAATCCGTGCGCGAGACCGCCGTATTCCGCAAACGCGTCGAACTCATCGTTGAGAAACTCGGGTAGACTCGCCCCGTTTTGCACTTCGAATTGGGCCGAGAAGCTGCCGAGGTATTCCCGGACCGACCGATCTAAGGTGATTTCTTCAGGGCGCCACGGCTCGTAGTGGACTTCGTCGACAGCCGGGGCCATGTGAACCGCGTGGGCGGTGGGCTCGCTGTCATTCTGATGGCTGGTATTTCATACAGCTGGTTCGCAATTCCGACCCGAGCGAGCGGCAGACGGATCATGGAGACCGTGCAGCAGGGGAGCCGTTGTCGCCGAGTGTCCCTGAGAATCGTGCTAGACCGTATCGGCGGGACACGACGGCTATCGCCAACAAGCCGTGCGCTGGGCCTGGCGTGCGCGCTCGCCCTGACGGGATGCGCGACGGCCCAGGTCATGCGTCTGCCCAAAGCCGGCGCCGATACGTCTTGCATCAAGCCGACAGCGCAGCAGGACGTTGCTGTAGGCGTCGCCCTCTCGGGTGGCGGCAGTCGGGCGGCGCTCTTCGGCGCAGCCGGGTTGGAAGCACTCGCTCGGCTGCGAGCCCCCCAGGGAGGATCGGTGCTGGAGGAGGTCACGTACCTCTCCAGCGTCTCCGGCGGAGGACTGGCGGCCGGCTACTACGCGCTGCACAAGCCCCCGCGCGGGACACGCGTCCTCGAGCCGGATGGGACGATGACGCAGGCCTACCAGACGTTCTTCGCCGACCTCAACGCCAAGGTGAGCCAGGACTTCGAGAGCGCCATCATCTGGCGGCAGATCGCCTCGGGCCGGTTCATCCTCAACTCGGCCCTGGCGGCACGCTCCATGTCTGAGATTCTCCAGGAACGCCTCCTCGGCCCGGGCACGTTCAACGACCTGAGCGCGCGCGAGAGGCGCGGGGATAGCCCGCAGGCGATCTTCAATACCACGCTCTACAACAACGGCCGGCGGCTCATTCTCAGCACGTTGCCGCCCGGCGCCGTGCAGTACGACTACCTCGCGGACCTGAACCGGTCGCTGGCCCGCAGCGGGATCACGCGCACGTACCCGGAGGTGGTCAGGAAGCGCTGGGAGACCCTGGTTCCGATCACGCCGCTCGACCTCATGATCGATCCTTGCCCCGTGCAGGTGGCCGTCGCGGCAACCGCCTCGGCCTCGTTCCCGCCCTTGGTCGGGCCGATCACTTTCACGGTTGGAGATGAGCTCGACTACTGGCACGCCGGGGATGGCGGGCTCTACGACAACCTCGGCCTCGAGTCGCTCATGTTCATCTTCCTCAAGCAACTCCAAGACAAGCAGGTGCGCCGCGCCGTGATCCTCTCGTTCAACAGCTCCTATCCCTTCTCGGTGGGCTTCCGGGTCCTGGCCCAGCGCGAACAGCCCTGGACCCTCTTCGACTACGATTTCTCCCGCATCCCGAGCATCATGGAGGAACGCGCGACGGCCTATTGGTCCCTGTTCTACCGCATGGGCCAGGTCGAGGGCGTGTTTCCCGACGACGCGACCCTGCACATCATCTTCCTGAACCACGGAAGCGCACAGTGGGAGACCGATCTCAGCGATCTACCGCCTGCCTGCCGCAACGAGAAGCCTCCCTTGACCTCGCCCGAGGATGTACAGGAGCGCATCGCCGAGATCCCGACGCGCCTCGCGATCGAATCGGAATGCGACCGGCAGCTCCTCCACACCGCGGCGGCCAAAGTGGTCGGACAGCACCGGCAGGAGATCGAGGACTTCCTGGCCGACCGCCCGACGCCGCAGGAGACCGCGCGGTGAGGCGATCCTTCCTCGTCGGTGTGATCGTGATTGTTGCGCTCGCCCTGCTCGGCGGAACCGCCGACGCCCGGACCAGGACCGAGATCTACTTCTGGCACGCCATGCGCGGCGCGCGCGGCGACGCGGTCGATGAACTGGTGAAGCAGTTCAACCAGAGCCAGGGAGAGTTCGAGGTGAAGGCCCTCTTCAAGGGGACGTACCCGGAGATCCTGTCCGCCGCCATCGCCGCGTACCGCAAGAAAAAGAACCCGCCCCACATCGTTCAGATCTTCGACGTCGGCACGCAGAGCATGCTCATGTCAGGTGCCATCGTCCCAATCCAGCGGCTGATGAAGCAACAGGGCGTCGCGATGAACTGGGCCGATTTCATCGAGACGATCACCGGCTACTACTCGCAGGATGGCAAGCTCTATTCCATGCCCTTCAACGTCTCGACCCCGATCCTCTACTACAACAAAGACCTCTTCCGGAAGGCCGGGCTCGAGGACAAGCCCCCAGTCACCTGGCAGGAGGTCGAGACCATGTCCAGGCAGATCCTGGCCGCCGGCGCCGCCAAGTGCGGCTTCACCACCGGGGGGTCGCCGTCCTGGGATCTATTGGAGAACATATTCCCCTGGCATGACCAGCCCTTCGCCACCAACCAGAACGGCTATGCCGGCCTCGATACCCGGCTGCTCATCAACAGCGACTTTGGCGTCAAGCACGTTGGGGCTCTCGCCAGATGGCACAACGAGAACATCTTCTCCTACGGCGGCCACGAGGGCCTGTCGGAGCAGTTCGTCGATGGCGACTGCGCCATGCTCGTGGAGGAATCGGGGACCATCGGCAACTTCAAGAAATCCATCCAGTTCGACTGGGGGACCGGGCCGCTCCCGCACTGGGGCTCGCCCTACCCGAAACAGACCACTATCCTGGGCGGTGCCACGCTGTGGGTGCTGAGGGGACGCGACCCCGCGGATTACAGGGGCGTCGCGCAGTTCATGAAGTTCCTCGCGCAGCCGCGCCAGCAAATGTGGTGGGCGGCCACGACGGGCTTCGTGCCCGTCACCAGGACGGCCCTCGATGACATGACGCGCAGCGGCTTCTACCAACGCAACCCCGAGCAGTGGACAGCGATGAGCCAGTTGCTCAACGCCAAACCCACTCCGAACAGCCGGGGTCTTCGCCTCGGCAACTATCCCCAGGTGCGCGATACGATCGAGCTCGAGCTGCTGAGCATCCTCGAGGGCAAGAAGACCGTCAAGGAAGGACTCGACGCCGCGGTGATCAAGGGCAACGCGATACTCAGGCAGTTCCGGGTCACCCATGAAGCCGCCGCCCAAGGCGAGATTTAGGTCGTGAATGAAGCGTGCGGCGCAGTAGTCTGCTAGCGGCAGTGGCTAGGAGGTTCAAGCGCCGTTGTTCGCCCAAGGATGCTCTCGCCTGGGGCCGACGAGTGGTCAAGTGGCTGAGTTCCCGGACTCTGCTCGCCGACTCGCCCGGATGCGCGGGCACGTCCGCCGGCGCGCAATCCCGAAACCTGGCCCTGGCCTCTGAACCTGTATTCGCTGGGCAGCTTCGAGCTCCGAATCGGTGACAACCTGAGCGCTCTGACCGCGCTGCTGCGGCCGGGGGGAGTCTGACGCACCATCGCGGCCGGTCTCGCGGGCTGCCTGCCCCGAAAAGAAACCGATCGGTAACCCCCTCGATGAAAGACTGGCCGACGCTTCCCTCTCACGGCATGTGCCGATGGGACAGCGGAAGAGTCAACCCATTGGAGGAACAAAGATGAACACCCACTTCGCGATCCTGCTCATCGCTCCGCTCGCGGCGCTTGCCGCCTGCGCGACAAGCTCCGACCAGCCGGCCGCAAGCTCGGCGGTCGCCATCCCCACTACGACCGCTGCCGCTCCGACCTTGGCTCCGGGAGACACGATGAACTACATCTACTCCCGCAAGGGCATCCAAGAACAGGCTTTGACGGAGAAGGTGGTGCAGGTCGGCGCCGACAGCATCGATCTGGCGATCTCTACGCCGGACCGCACCTATACCGCCGTGCTAGATCGAGACACGCTCGCATTGAAGAAAGCCATGTGCTTGAGCAACGGCCAGCAGTGCGAGTTCTCACCCGGTCTCACCTGGATCCGCTTCCCGTTGTCCGTCGGGCAGCAGTGGAAGTCGGAGTTCAAGGTCTCCGGCGAGACGTTCGAGTCGAATGTGACCCTCGACTGGAAGGTCGCGGGCATGGAGCGCGTGAAGGTCCAAGGCGGCGAGTTCGACGCCTACAAGCTGACCGCGACGGGGTCGATCAGCGGCAGGACCAAGACCGGCGCCTCCTTCAGCGGCACGGAATCGTCGACCTGCTGGAGTGCGCCTGCCGCCAAGATGTTCTGCGTCAAGTACGCCTACCACAACTCGTTCGGCGAGAAGTCGGCGCGGGAGCTGGTGAGCTATGCGCTTCAGTAGACGCTAGCGCCCGGCGCGCGAATCGCGCGACGATCACGGTTGCTCCGACGCGCGCTCGGCGCTGCTGGAGCAACCATCGCCGCAGAAGGATCGGCGCGCCACGCAGTTTGACGGGCACCGGGTGAGTGCCCGTTGACTACCGCGTGGCGCGCTGCCTACTCGGGCAGGCCGTTCAGAAGGAACATGGCAACGATGAGCTGGCTCGGCTTGCCCAGCTTGCCGAACCAACGATCGTAGATCGGCACGATCTGGCCCGAGCGGTACATGCGGGCGAGCACGGTGTTGACGGCCTGGCGGAAATCCTGGTCGTTCTTGCGCATCATCAGGCCATAGGGCTCGTAGGACAGGGGGCGGTCCCCGAGCCTGAACTTCACAGTCGGTCCCGCCGCTAGCGCCAGTCCGATCAGCACGGTCTGATCGGTGACATAGGCGTCCACGGTCCCCTTCCTCACGGCCTCGACCCCCTCGACGTGGCTGCCGACCATGACGAGTTCCGCCTTGACGTAGCTTTTCTCGAGGACGTCCTTGATCGCGCCCACGGTCGTGGTATTCGGAATGACAGCGATCTTCTTCCCGCTCAGATCCGACAACGTCTTGAACGGGGACTCCTCACGCACCATGAAGTTGGCGCCGTCCACCCAGGTCATCACGCTGAAGTCGACCTGCTTCTGGCGCGACAGGGTGTTGCTGCTGATCCCGCATTCGAGGTCGATCTTGCCCGATTTGAGAGCGTCGAAGCGCGTCTCGAGCGTGACCGGCACCCATTGCACGTCGAGTTTCGGCAGCCCGAGCTGCTCCTGGATTCCAGTGGCCACCCGCATGCACAGGTCAGGGGAGTAACCGGCCGGTTTGCCGTCCACCTCCACGAACGAGAACGGGACCGACTGGGTGAGATGGCCGAGCTTGATGACGCCGGTATCGCGGATGGTCTTCAAAGTGCCGGCGATGTCTTGGGCAAGCACGGGATTGGCCAGCGCGAGCGCGGCGGTGGCGAGGGCGAACAAAATTCGCACGATGGTCTCCAAAAAAAGGAAATTTAGACGAGGGGCGCTCCGTAACGGCGCGCTCTTTTTTTGCGGGCGGAAGCATATCACACACCGGCGGGCACTCGCGCAACCCGTGGACCGGGATGGCAGCCTAGCACGGAGGCACGAGGCGCTGCCTCTCACTCCCGCAGCGGCGCCCAAGAGCGGCCGCCGACAAGACGAGACTGGAAGTGCTCCTGTCCCGCGCTGGGCACACCCGGCCCCACGCCGCTGTCATGGGCTCCGAGCAAGGCGGTGCCGTGAGAGCGCTGTGCTATGCTCTTCGCAGCGATGAAGACCGGTCCGGGTGACATTCGCACCGATGAGCGGCTGGCTTCGCTCGAGCCGGGGGAGCGCGGTGCGACGCTGCGCCTGGCGGGTGACTGGCGCCTGCCCGGCATCGAGGCGGCCGCCGCGGCGCTGTCGGCCCTGCCGAAAACGCGGCCGGTGGTAGCGGTGGACGGCGGCGGATTGGCGGCGTTCGATACCGCCGGTGCGCTCGCGACTCTTCGCTACCTCCAGGGGATCGGCACCGATCCAAGAGCAGCCACACCCGTCAACTTCACGCCGCGCCACCGCCGCATCCTGGACGTCGTGGCGGCCCAACTGGGCGGCGTGACCGGTGTGGTGAAGCCGCGCCGGCACGGGTTTCTCACGGCCCTCGGTCGTGAGACCGCTGCGCTCGCCGGGCTGATCGTAGGCTACGTCCAGTTCTTGGGCTACACGGCGGCCGGGTTCGCCACAGCGCTCGCGCACCCGCGGCGCCTGCGCCCGAAAGAGCTCGCGGCGCAGTTCCTGCGGGTCGGCATCACCGCGATACCGGTGGTCTCCCTGGTGACCTTCCTGATCGGCGTGGTCTTCGCGTATCTGCTCGGGCTGCAGGCCGAGAAATATGGAGCGAGCATTTTCGTGGTCGATGGCGTTGCGATCGGCATGGCGCGCGAGTTCTCGCCGATCCTGGTGGCCGTGATCATCGCCGGCCGCTCCGGCGCGGCCTTCACCGCACAACTGGGCACCATGCGCCTGACCGAAGAGACCGACGCCATTCGCGTGCTCGGCCTCTCGCCCATGGACGTGCTGATCCTGCCACGCGTATTTGCCATCGTCGTCGCCCTGCCGCTGCTCGTGTTCGTCGGCGACGTCATGGGCAACCTCGGCGCCATGCTGATGGCCGATCGCACGCTGGGCATCGTGCCGGCAACCTACGTCGACCGGCTGCAGGAAGCGCTGAACCTGCGCCACGTCGTCGCCGGTCTGGTGAAGGCGCCGGTGTTCGCGCTATTCATCGCCATCATCGGCATCCGCATGGGTATGACGGTGAGCAACGACACGCGCTCGATCGGCATCAACACCACCGCGACGGTGGTGCAGAGCATCGTGTCCGTGATCCTGCTCGATGCTTTGTTCGCCGTGATCTTCCAGCAGCTGGGAATCTGAATGCCGGCGGTCGCACCCGCGATCGACGACGATGTCGTGCTCGAAGTCGACGGCATCGTCACCCGGTTCGGCCGGCAGAGGGTGCACGACGGGGTAAGCTTCGCCGTGCGCCGGGGCGAGCTCGTGGCCCTGATCGGCGGCAGCGGCACCGGCAAGTCGGTGCTCCTGCGCGAGATCATCGGCCTGCTGCGCCCCACCGCCGGCAGCGTGCGCCTGCTCGGGACGGACATCTGGAACGCATCCGCCGAAGAGCTCGCCAAGGTGCGCCGCCGGTTCGGGATGATGTTCCAGGACGGCGCGCTGTTCTCGTCGCTGGACGTCGCGCACAACGTGGCCGTGCCGCTCGCCGAGCATACCGATCTGCCGCCCGAAATCATCTGGCCCCTGGTCCAGCTCCGGATCGGGCTCGCCGGGCTCACGCCGGAGACAGGGGCGAAGATGCCGAGCGAGCTCTCGGGGGGCATGCGCAAACGCGCCGCGATCGCTCGCGCGCTCGCGCTGGAGCCCGAGGTGATCTTCCTCGACGAACCCACCTCGGGGCTGGACCCGATCACGGCGCGCGCCTTCGACAAGCTGCTGCGCTTCCTCGTCGATGACCTCGGCGTCACGGCGTTCCTGGTGACACACGACCTCGATACGCTGCTCAATGTGGTCGACCGGGTGATCGTGCTCGCCGGAGGCAAGGTGCTCGCCGACGCAACGGTGCGCGAGGTGATGCAAACCAACGATGCCTGGGTGCAGGCGTATTTTTCGATGCGTACAATGGTCGGCGGAGGCGAAGAACCGGATGGAACCTGACGTTCGCTACACCTTCATCGGCGCAACGCTCGTCGCGTTAGTAGCGGCGGCGATCATCGCGCTGCTCTGGATCAGCCAGGCGGGCGCACGCGAGGCGTACCGCAAATACCAAATCGTCTTCGTGCGACAGTCGCTCGAAGGCCTGCAGGTCGGCGGCGATGTGAATATGCGCGGCATCAAGGTCGGCCAGGTCGTGGGCTACTCGCTGTCTCCCACGCGCGTCAACCGGGTGACGGTGACGATCCGGGTCCAGCGGGATACGCCCATCTCCGAGAACACGGTGGCAGTCGTGTCGCGCACTCTGGTCACCGGAATCGCCCGGATCGGCCTGCGCACACCGATGCCCCCCGGCAGGCCACTGGAGCGGGCAGAGGGTCAAGACTATCCGGTGATCAAGGAAGGCACCTCGACCGAGGAACAGATCACCGATGCGCTCACCCGCATCGCCGAGTCGGGCACCGAGGCGATCGAGCGCGTGAACGCGTTGCTCGACCAGCCGAACCGAGACGCGCTGAGGGACGTGCTGATCAACCTCCGCGACCTCAGCGCAGGCCTGAATGCGCGGCTCGACCGACTGGACCGGACGCTCGCCACGGTGAATCGCGCTGCCGACAGCTTCGGCCACGCCAGTGCCGACGTCGCGGCATCCGTCGACCGGATCGGCCACGATGTCGGGCCGCTCGCTCGGCAGGCTCAGACGAGTATCCGGGACGTCAGCGACTCGGTGAAAACGCTCCAGACCCAGATCGTGGCGCTGGCCCAGCGGCTGGACGCGGCGAGTCAAACCGCCTCGCTCGACCTGCATGCAACGGCACGGGAGCTGCGCGTGACTGCGGAGGCCCTCGACCGGACCCTCAATCGCTACCGCGATCCGCGTGCCCTGATCTTCGGTCCAAATCCTGCCCAGCTCGGCCCCGGGGAAACGGTCAAGTGAGACGGGTGTGCTTCGCCCTGCTCGCCACGACTTCTGTCGCGGGCTGTCTCGGCGGTGCGAGCGTCCCGCCTCGCACCTATTATGTCCTCCAGGACCTCGCGCCCGCGAAGGCTGTCAGCCCGGAAGCCTCGGCCCGCCGCTCGTTGGTGGTTGCCGGCACCGCTGTGGATGCCTTCTACGACACCGAAAGCCTGGTCTTCAGCCCCGAGCCCAGCCAGCGCGCCTACTATCAGTTCGCGAGCTGGACTGACCGACCGGCAAATCTTGTGGTGCGGCTCGCCGAGCGCCGCTTGGAGGCAGGCGGTGGGTTCAGCTCGGTGGCTAGCTTGACGACCGGCGTCCGCGCCGATCTGCTACTCAACCTCGGCGTGATCGATTTCTACCATGACGTCACGATCAAGCCTACGGTGGTGCGGGTCCAGATCAGCGGTGAGCTGATCGATTGGCGAAGCCGCTCCCTCCTCGCGCGCCGTACGTTCGACGCATCGGCTGCGGTGCAAACCGACGACGCCAAGGGTGCAGCAGACGCGTTCAATCATGCCGTCACCGAGGCGATGAACGCGCTGGTCCCCTGGGTGGAGATCGAGGCAGCGAGTGTGGCACCCGCCTCTGGTTGAACCGCAGCGGGGGATTGACTATAGTTTTTCGTAAGTGGTAGCGCATAGGCATTCACGCCAGCACGGCCGGCAAGCGGAAGCCTGCGGAGTGCAAAGTGAGCACCTGGCGACCCATCTGCCACCCATGGGCAAAGACGGTGCCGCTCGAGTTCCTCTGTGCGGCGCCTCTACGTACGGCGTCCTGGCGCCGCCTCGCGTTGCGCTGTCACGCTTCGCACGCTGCGCCGCCCGCCTTGCATTGGTGACATCAGACCGGGAGGATTCCACGTGTCGCAAGAGACTGCAACAAGTCCGGGCGCGGGCTCGGAGGTCTTCGGGGATCTGCGCAAGAACTGGGGTTGGCTGCTCGCGCTGGGCATCGTCTTCATCATCCTGGGGACGATCGGGCTCGGCATGACGTTCGCGTTGACGGTGGCAAGCCTTCTGGTGTTTGGCGTGCTGCTCCTCGTCGGCGGCGGGGTCCAGATCCTGCAGGCCATCAAGGACAAAGGCTGGAGGAGCGTGGTGTGGCACCTGCTGATGGCGCTGCTGTATCTTCTCGCCGGCATTGCGGTGCTCGGCGATCCGGTCCTCGCGTCGCTGGTGCTCACGTTGATGCTGGCCGGGGCCATCGCCGCCATCGGTATCATCCGGGTGGTGGTAGCGATCCAGCATCGCGACATGAAGGGTTGGGTCTGGTCGCTGCTGAGCGGGATCGTGTCGATCGTGCTCGGCGTGTTGATCTATGCGCAGTATCCGGTTTCCGCGCTATGGCTGATCGGCCTGTTCGTGGCGATCGACCTGATCGTGCACGGCTGGTCCTACATCTTCCTCGCGCTGGCGGCTCGTGCGGCGGGTAAGGCTGCGGGCACCAGCGCGGCGCCGGCGCGCACCTAGAACCAAGCCGCACCGGCGTCGAGCTACGCGCCCCTCCAAGGGCGCGTTGCGTCGACGCCGTCTACCGGCTGCATCCGACCTCCGACCGCGCGGCGCTCCCTCAGAACGTGCGTCCGACTGTGACGTAGAAGTTGTTGCCCCCGAGATTCTTGGTGCTGGAGTTGACGAGCGAGGCAGTGGGGTTGTAATAACCCGTGTTGT
>Ga0335082_10004315_pt1 | contig 15491 bp, 12 predicted proteins | sample Lox_Sample_41_FD_206718 | JGI IMG/M metagenome (GOLD analysis project Ga0335082, IMG submission 206718) | Soil microbial communities from Loxahatchee National Wildlife Refuge, Florida, United States - Lox_Sample_4.1 | ecosystem: Environmental > Terrestrial > Soil > Wetlands | place: USA...
ACGGCCGCGGCAGCGCTCGAGATGCAGTCGCAGGACTCGCCGGATGACTAAAGTCCCGGGGCATGTTCGGCGTTCGGCAGCAAAAGCGGTGCCTGCGCCATATCCGACCCCCGACCTCGCAGAGGTGGTCGCCAATCTGCCGCATCTGCCCGGCGTGTATCGCATGCTGAATGCCGCGGGCGACGTGCTGTATGTCGGGAAGGCACGCGACCTTCAGCGGCGCGTGGCCTCGTACTTCCAGAAGGGCGAGAGTCTGGAGCTACGCATCCAGGTGATGGTCTCGCAGGTGAGTCGCATCGAGACCACGGTGGCGCGCTCGGAGTCCGAGGCGTTGCTGCTCGAGAACAATCTCATCAAGACCTTCGCGCCGCGGTACAACATCCTCTATCGCGACGATAAGTCGTACCCTTACCTCGTGCTGACGGGAGATACGTTCGCGCGGCTCGGTTTTCACCGTGGCGCCCTGGACAAGACGAACCGTTATTTCGGACCGTTTTCCAGCGCATCCGCGGTGCGCGAAAGCATCCAGCTCATGCAAAAGGTGTTCCGCATCCGCACCTGCGAGAACACCGTGTTCGCAAACCGCACGCGCCCCTGTCTGCTCCACCAGATCAACCGCTGTACGGCCCCCTGCGTCGGTCTGATCGACGCCAGCGCCTATGCGGAGGACGTGCATAATGCCGAGCTGTTCCTCCTCGGACGCGACGACGAGGTGCTGGAGAAGCTCGAGCTACGCATGCAGAAGGCTTCCGAGGCGCTCGACTACGAAAAGGCGGCAAGCTATCGGGATCAGATCCGCGCGCTCACGGGCGTGCGCCAGACCCAATTCGTGAGCAGCGACAAGGCACGCGACGTGGACATCGTAGCGCTGGTGCTCGAAGAGGGCTTGACCTGTGTGAACCTGGTCGCGGTCCGAGCGGGGCAGCACCGCGGGGACAAGAGCTTCTTTCCCGAGCATGCGGAGGGCTATACGCCGGGTCAGGCGTTAGACGCGTTCCTCACGCAGCACTACGTTCAGCGGGAGGTCCCGCCTCTGGTGCTGATCAATCAGCGCATCGACACCTCGTCTCTGGAGCAAGTGTTGAGCGAGCAGGCGGGCCGTGCGGTGCAGATCGCGAGCGCCACAAGCGTTGAGCACAAAGCCTGGCTTGCGATGGCGGAGACCAACGCGCAATTGGCGATCCGCCAGGCCGTGCACATGCAAGCGACTCAGGAGGCGCGGCTGCAAGCGTTGCAGCAGGGGCTGAACCTCACCGCGCCGCCGACGCGCATCGAGTGCTTCGACGTCAGCCACACCTTCGGGGAGGCGACGGTGGCTTCCTGCGTCGTCTACGAAGGCGGCGAGATGAGGAAGGGCGAGTACCGACGATACAATATCCACGGCGTTGCGCCCGGCGACGACTACAGCGCCATCCGCCAAACACTCGATCGACGCTACCGCAAGGTGGTGGCGGGAGAGGGCAGGATCCCGGACTTGATCCTCATCGACGGCGGCAAAGGGCAGGTCTCGGCGGCCGTGGGCGTGCTCGAGGAGCTCGGCCTAGGCGAGCTCAAGCTGGTGGGCGTTGCCAAGGGCGAGCAGCGCAAACCCGGGCTCGAACAGCTTGTCATGCCCGGACACCGTGACCCGCTGCGGCTGCCACCCGATCACCCAGGCCTGCATCTGATCCAGCAGATCCGCGACGAAGCTCATCGCTTTGCGATCACGGGTCACCGCGGCCGCCGCGGTAAGGCTCGGCGCACGTCCATGCTGGAAGGTATCGATGGCGTGGGCGCCAAGCGCAGGCAGAAGCTGCTGTCCCGGTTTGGCGGCCTCAAGGGCCTGCAGGCAGCGAGTGTAGATGAGATCGCACAGGTCGAGAGCATCAGCCGGGCGTTGGCGCAACGCATCTATCAGCAACTGCACTGATGCCGTTGAACGTCCCAAACCTGTTGACCTGGCTGCGGATCCTGCTGATCCCGGCGTTCCTCGTGGTCTACTCCGTTCCCGATACATGGCTGACGGGGTCGCAGAAGGATCTCGTCGCGACGGCCCTATTCGCCATCGCCGCCATCACGGACTGGCTGGACGGATATCTGGCGCGGGTGTTGGACCAGGCTTCCGCGTTTGGAGAATTTCTCGACCCGGTAGCCGACAAGCTGATGGTCGCGGCGGCATTGATCCTGCTTGTTCACCTGAAGCGCGTGGACGCCATCATCGCCGTCATCATCATCGGGCGTGAACTCGCCATCACGGCGTTGCGGGAGTGGATGGCCAAGTTGGGCAAGAGCAAGAGCGTCGCCGTCAACTTCCTCGGCAAGGTCAAGACGTTCTGCCAGATGGCGGCGATCCTGCTGCTGCTCTACGACGGCGTCCTGCTGGGCGTCGTCGACACCGGCCGGGTCGGCACGCTGTTGATCTACATCGCGGCCGGGTTGACGTTATGGTCCATGGTCTATTATCTGAAGATCGCGCTGCCGTTCATGTGGGGCAGATCGGAGGGATGATCGCCCGAGCCGAAGGGGCCGATCGACGCTGATTCCGGCTTGACAGCACCGGGAAGCCCCCTATAATTCAACGTTTTCGCGCGGGAATAGCTCAGTGGTAGAGCACAACCTTGCCAAGGTTGGGGTCGCGAGTTCGAGCCTCGTTTCCCGCTCCAGAATTCCAGGGAGATCGAAGTCTCGCGGCTTCGCTTTTCCTTCTTAGTTCTACACGCCCCAGGACAGGACGCCGGCATCCACCGGCGCTCGAAGTGCGCCCCACCGAGCGTCGGCCGATGGCAACAGTTCGGGCACGATCGGACAGGGGACCGGTAGTGCATTTCCAGGCGGCGGGGTGGCAGAGTGGCCATGCAGCGGCCTGCAAAGCCGTCTACGCCGGTTCGATTCCGACCCCCGCCTCCAGCAGATCAACGGATCAGGCGCAGTCTCGGACGGGCATCTGTCCCGCCACGTCGCCGAAAGCGGCCGCTTGGCACTGCGCAAAAATCAGCCTTGGCGCTCGCATCGCTGGCGCAGGCTGCCATGCAGGAGCAAGCGAAGAGAATGTTGCCGGCGGCGCTTACTTGCGGCTGCCCAGGACGGCGGAATGGGAGTTGCGGGCTTGCCTTCCGTGGTCCAGCAAGGCCGCAAGCCCAGCCAGGCTCGTGACCGATACACTCCGTTCGCGAATCTGAATCTAGCCCGCATCCACGAACTCGCGGAGCACGTCACGCACGGCCCGAGGTGGGAGACCGAGGTAGCTGCCGATCTCGGCGTCGGGGATGGCAAAATCCAGCGGCGCTCGGATGCTGTGGACGCGTTCGAACCGCCTCCCGAGAGACAGGAGCAAGGCCCCAACACGAGTCCGGGTGCCTAACGTCTCAGGATGGCGCAATAAGCCGTTGTCCTGGGCCGTCGCCTGGATGAGAATCCAGCGTATCACCTGTTCACCCAGCTCGCGCTCCCCAGCGAGCTCCGCCAGCTGCCGCAGCTTCGTGATCGGAAGCAGCGCCACTTCGACCGGACCGAGCGGCGTGGCGGCGACGCTGTGCTTCCCATTCTGGAAGCTATCCACGCCAGCGGTCTCGCCGGTCAAAATAAATCCAACAACCTGCTTCTGGCCGCCGTTCGCCACGGCGCGATCGATGAGCCCGGACCGGACCCCGAAGAGGGACTCGAAGGGGTCTCCCGACCGGTACAACACCTCGCTTGCAGCTGTGTGTTGCAGCCTGAAGCGAGCAGCGGCGAGGCGCGCCTGCGCGGGCAATGGGAACCGCATGAGGTCCGCCAGCTCGCGGAACGTTACCGAATCGACGAGGCCGTGATGGCTCTTGGTCTGCTCGGGCAAGGTATCGAGCAACATGTCTACGTCCGCCGTTCGCGGCGAACTCACGCTTTCTTGCCGGCCCCGAGGGATCGGCGTTCGATCGAGTGCACGGTAGCCGCCGTCATGCACTTCGACGCGTTCGCGCGCCGTTGTTTCGCAAGACTCGGGCCGCCGCTCTCGCGCCCGCAGCGTTGGCCTTCTCCGCACCGAAGAACCGCCAGCAGTTGCCGCCGGCGTTCTTCGCCTGATACATGGCGCTATCTGCGCAGCGGAGAAGCGTCTGTGCATCCGTGCCGTCCAATTGGTAGAGGCAGGCTCCAATGCTCAAGGTCACGGGTTGGATTCGTTGAGGCATTCGGACTCCCGGCCGGAACGCGGCGACGATCTCCCCAAGCACGCCTTCAGCAGCATCGAACCGGCCTACACCGGCCAGCACGATCGCGAACTCGTCGCCGGACAGTCTGGCGATCGTGTGCTCGGCGCGTACAGACCGCTTGAGTCGATAGGCCCCCTCCTTGAGCACGGCGTCACCGGCCGCGTGCCCGAACGAGTCGTTGATGCTCTTGAACTAGTCGACGTCCAAGTAGGAGACGGTGAACGCTTCCGCCCGCCGCGCCGAGTACGCCAACGTGTGCTCCAGGCGATCCAGGAAGAGTGCGCGGACGGGGAGATCCGTCAGGGGGTCGTGGCTGGCCAAGTACTCCATGCGCTCCATCGAGGGCACCCAGTGGCTCACATCGCGCCCGTGGACAGGGACTGCACGAGCCTGCCCTGTGAACAAACCGCAGGACAGATGGACTTGTCCTCGCGGAACAGCTGGCCCTGCTTGTCCCGATTGATGAACACGCCGTGAAACGGCCGGCCCGCGATGACGGTGCCCCACAGCGCTCGGAAGAGCTCGCCATCGTGCGCGTCGGACTTGAAGATGGCCGCGGTGCGGCCGACGACCTCGCCGCTCGTGTAGCCGGTGATCGATTCGAAGGTTGGATTCACATACTCGATTACGCCATCGCGATCGGTGACCATCACGCACTCGGCGCTGCGGTCCCTTACCAGGCGAGCCGCCGCAAGATCTGGAGCGACTCGGCCTCCGGGGGATCCCAGGAGAGCCCCACCAGGATGAGCCGGTCGATCAGCGGCGAGGCACTGCCGAGGGAGGCGCGAACCGATATGACGGCGCCATCGGAGCGGGACAGCCCCACGCTGCGCCCTGACTCGTCGCGCTGCAGAGATGCGGTCAATGCCAGGTTGTAGCCCGGGGGCTGCGCTCGCAACGGCAGCCCCCGACAGCACATCGTGGATGGGCTGTCCGGTGACCGCGGCGGCGGGAGTGCCGACAAGGCTAGCCACGCGTTCGCTGCAGAAGCGGACGATGCCATCCAGATCGGAGACGAGGACGCCAGTTGCGTCCGGACCATCCGGTGTCTTCCGGAACGGCGCCATCGTGGACCCCACGTCCTGGCGGTGATCGAACCCGTCCCCGGCCTCGTGTGCATGCACGGGCAGCACACGCTCGCCCGTCGCGGTACGCGCAGGCCCTCGAACCGTCGCCATATCCGATTCACGCATGCAGGCGCCCTCACGCGGGATAGACCCCGCGACGCGCGACTTCCAGAGCCTCCGGGTCGAGGTCAGTGGCGAACATCTGCAGCGTACAGGCCCTGTGCGATGCGGCCAGCTGCTCGATGAACAGCATGGGGATGGAATAGGCTTTTTTCCCCGTTGCGCAGCCAGGCACCCATACGCGCACCGGAACCTCGGCTCGCCGGGCCCCCAGCACTTCTGGGATGACCTCATCTTCCGGGACATTGAACATCTCCGGGTCGCGAAAGAAGCTGGTCACGCTGATCAGCAGATCCTTGGCGAGTTTCTCCAGCTCCACGTCGACGGCGCGCAGCTGCGGCAGGATGGCGCGGTGGGATGCGGGCCTGGTCGCACATGGTCACTCGACGATGTCGGGCAGCACGGATGTCGGCGCAATAAGATAGCGGCTTTCCCGGACCGAGACGCTCGCGCCTCGCGCCTAAGATCCGCATCCGCATAGGTCTGGGGAGCAGGCCGGCCACAGCAACGGCTTGACCAAGATAAGCCGCGTCTGACCTACGTCAAGCTTGCGCCCGATGGCGGCGCTAGCATCGAGCGAGATCTGCCGTCACGAGAGCGTGTCCAATGCCAGCAGGTCAGATCCCTTCGGTTCGGATCTTTGCATCGATGACGAAATGCAACCGCACCAGCGAATCTACGCGTGACTACGCCGTCGGGTGAAATGCAGGCGCTGACTCGGCTTGCCACGGCGTACGGCATCGAGCCGCGCTGGCACGACATCTGGGGTCACACGCACGACGTATCCGCAGCGACGCTGCGCGCGCTGCTGGCGGCGATGCACGTGCAAGCCGGCGACGAGGCGCAGGTACAACGTGCGCTCGATGACCGGGAGAGCGCTGCGTGGCGCGAGCCGCTACCGTCGGTGGTGGTCGTGCGCGAGGCAGCGCTGCCAGCGCAACTCGTTCTGCGCTGGCCGCAGCGATGGGAGAGCGACGCGATCGCTTGGCGATTGATGCAGGAGAGCGGTGAAGAAGTCAGCGGAACTCTCATCGCCCACGCTCTACCCGAAGCCGGACACGGCGCGGCAGACGGCCAAAGATTCATGGCTCGACGCTTCACGCTCGACGCGAAGCCTCCTCCCGGCTATCACCGCCTGCTCTTGCTGCAGGATGAACAGGTCCTGGCCGAGACGCTGTTGATCGTTGCGCCTGACGCCTGCTACCAGCCCGACGTCGGGCACGAAGGCGCACGTCCCTGGGGTCCGGCAGTACAGCTCTATGCGGTGCGCTCCGCGCGCAATTGGGGGATGGGCGATTTCACGGACCTGCGGCAGCTGCTCGAGCAATGGGCGGAACGCGGTGCCGGCTTCGTTGGGCTGAACCCGTTACACGCGCTCTTTCCGCACGACCCCGACCGCGCCAGCCCTTACAGCCCATCGAGCCGCCTGTTTCTCAACCCGCTGTATCTCGATCCCGAGCGCATCGACGGCCACCACGAGTGCGAGCCAGCGCGCCGGTTGGTGGCGTCGCCCGAGTTCCAGGCGCAGCTGCGCGCGCTGCGGGCCGCGGAGCTGGTCGATTATCCCGCGGTGGCTGCCGCCAAGACCGCCGTGCTCGAGCTGCTCTATTCCAGCTTCCGCCAGGGCCAACTCGCTCTCGAATCCGCGCGGCTGCAGGAGTTCCGGGAGTTTCAGGCGCGTGGAGGCGCGGCCTTGCGACGGCATGGTTTGTACGAGGCATTGCAGGAGCACTTCTATCGTCAGGATCCGGCTGTCTGGGGATGGCCAGTCTGGCCAGCCTCCTACCGCGATCCTCGATCCGCAGACGTGGCGCAGTTTGCCGAGACACACCGCGAGCGCGTCGAATTCTTCGAGTGGCTGCAATGGCACGCCGAGCGGCAGCTGCGCGAGGTCAGTGAGCGGGCGTCCGAGCTGGGCATGAGCATAGGCGTATACGGCGACCTGGCGGTGTCCGTAGACCGCGGCGGAGCGGAAGCCTGGTCCAACCAGGACCTCATCGCCATCGAGGCCGGTGTGGGCGCCCCCCCGGACGACTTCAGCCTGAACGGTCAGAACTGGGGGCTGCCGCCGCTCATCCCAGCGCGGCTGGCCGATTCGCGGTTCGCAACTTACATCGCGACGCTGCGCGCGAACATGCACCATGCCGGGGCGCTGCGCATCGATCACGTGATGGGGTTGATGCGGTTGTTCTGGATCCCACCGGGAGCCGGCCCGGCGCACGGCGCCTATGTGCGCTATCCGCTCGATGAGCTGCTCGGGATTCTGGCATTGGAGAGCCAGCGCAACCGTTGCCTGGTCATCGGCGAAGACCTGGGCACCGTTCCCGACGAGGTGAGGCACGCGCTCTCCCGGCTGCGGGTGCTGTCCTATCGGGTCCTCTACTTCGAGCGGCGCGATGGAGGCGAGTTCAAAGCGCCCGATGAGTATCCGGCAGAGGCGCTGGTCGCTGCGTCTACCCACGATCTGCCTACCTTGGCCGGATTCTGGGAGGGGCGCGATCTCGCGCTGCGCGCCGAGCTGAGGCTGTTTCCATCCGAAGAGCAGCGCGAGCGGCAAGTGCTGGAACGCAACCAGGACCGCGCGCGGCTCTTGCTCGCGCTACAGCGCGAAGGCTTGCTGCCGGCGGGCGTCACGACCGACCCCGCTTCGGCTCCAGCCATGACCGCGGAGCTGGCGCGCGCGGTCCAGGTCTACCTTGCGCGGACGCCCTGCAAGCTCGCAGTGACCCAGCTCGAGGACGTGCTGGGCCAGGCGGACCAGGTCAATCTCCCGGGCACTTCGAGCGGCTACGCGAACTGGCGGCGCAAGCTCGCGCTCGAGCTGGAACGCTGGCCGCAGGATGATCGCTTCGTCGAGCTTTGCAACGCGATCCGCCAGGTGCGTGGTCGCGACGGATAGGCCGCGCCTCCGTCTGGAGCATCGGTCTTCCCCGCATCCGAACGGCACCAGCGCAGCGCCTCAACGCACCGACCCGTCCCACAAGACGCTCCCGCACGGGTAGTCGGGAAAAACCCAGGCAAGATCAGCTCCCGAACCGATCCATCAGCAGTCCATGCCGCAGCCCTCGGTCGCTGACGCGCAGGCTGTCTTTGCGCAGCTTTTCCATGACGGTCTTGAGGATACACGCGCCCGCCAGGATGACGTCGGCCCGCTTCGGTTGCAGCCCGACGATCGTTCGCCGCTCGGCTAGGGACCGAGAGCTGTAGAGGGCGATCTGCCGCTCGATCTCGCCATGCTCGATGATCGAGCCCTGGACGATGTCCGGATCGTACTTCGCGAGCCCATGCTTCACCGCTGCGATATTCGTCGCGGCGCCGCCCATGCCCACTAACACGTCCGGCGAGCGCCGCGTGTCGAGCTGGCTAAGCTCAGTGGCGATCGCGTCCTGGGCCGCCTGGAGTTGCCCAGGCGAAACCACTCCTCCGAGGCTGTACCGCTCCGTGTACCGGACCGCCCCGATGTTCAGGCTAAAGCGCTCGTCGACTTTCGAGCCGTGTCCGAAAGTGAACTGGGTGCTGCCCCCGCCGGTATCGAAGATCGCCAGTGAAGCCGCTGCGAGACCGAGCCCAGACTTGACGGCAAGGTATGCCAGCCGCGCCTCTTCTTCGCCTGAGATGACTTCGATCGACACGCCACATCGCTGCCGGACTGCGTCGATGAGCTGATCGCTGTTGCGCGCAGTCCGCATCCCCATTGTGCCGAGCGCAGCGATGCCAGCCGCTGAACGTTCCCGTGCCTCGGTCACCATCGCGGCGACGGCAGAGGCGGTGCGCGCCATGGCTTCACCGCTCAACTCGCCCGTCTTGTCCAGTCCTTCTCCCAGCCGCGTGATCTCGGCGCGGTCGACGACCGTCCGCCATGTCCCGTCCTCGCGCCTTTCGCCGAGATGGAACTTGACCGAGTTTGTCCCGACGTCGACGACCGCGTAGCAGGGCATTCCGAAGCTCCTCAGCTCCTCATTCCGACGAGTTGCTTCAGGCCGCGCGGGTAGTTGATATTTTCGAACCGATCCAATCCGAGTTTGCGTACGGCCGCGATCACGCGCGCGGGATCCTCGGATTCGATCGCGACCGTGCGTGTCCTCTTGCCGTCCGCCACGACGTCGGTCATCTCTGCCAGGCACCCGTCGACCTCGTACCGAACGCGCTTCTTGTGCACGTTCACTACACGCGTGGCTCCTCCTCGCCCTCCCAGCGCGGTGGTGAGCTGCTCGAGCGTGTACTGTGCCCGGGTCAAAGGAGGAGGTGCGAGTCCGAGGACGTTGAACACCTTCGTGACTTCTGCTGCGGGCAAGGGGAAGGCGCCCTTCATCACGGGCCGCCACTGTTCCAGACCATTCTGGTCGACCTGTTGCAGCGCCTTGATGTCCATCTGCAGATCGCGAATCTTGGCGTTCTCGTCGGAAAGTGGCGAGAGCAGGTACAGCTCATCGCTTTCCTGGGCGCCGCTGGGCTTGAGCGCGGCGAATCGCGCGTCAGCCTCGCCGAAGCTCTGGGCGAAGGTTCTCCACTCCCAGCGAGGGACGATCTGTTCCATCGCGACACCTGTCATCGGCTGCCCTTATCGAACCCGGCAGCGTCCCGTCAGGTTCCGAGTACGGAAGCTTGACCTGCGTCAAGCGCGCTGTTCCAGGCTGGGGATAAGTTTAGGATCTCGATTGTACCGATAGCAACGGCTGCAACCGCCCGAAGGCCGTAGACACTCTCTCGCCCAGGTGGGCGCCGAATCGGCGCGGCGATGTCACGGGGGCGCAACCGTGAAGCAATCCGACGTCGATATCATTGGGAGGCAATGTTAGGGACCGTATCTACAGGAGACACCGGAATGGCCAAGCCCGCAAGCTCGCATTCGTTACCACAGAACCCGCTCACGAGCGAGGAGCTGCGTCTGATCGACGCTTGGTGGCGCGCCTGCAATTACCTCTCCGTCGGGATGATCTACCTCAAGGACAACCCTCTGCTCAAGGAACCCCTGAAGCCCGAGCATGTGAAGCACCGCCTGCTGGGCCACTGGGGGGCCAGCCCGGCGCTGTCGTTCGTGTGGGCGCATCTGAACCGGATCATCAAGCGTGACGATCTGGACGTCATCTTCATGGCCGGCCCCGGTCACGGCGCGCCCGGTGTGCTGGGTCCCACCTACCTCGAAGGCACCTACTCTGAGATCTATCCCGACAAGAGCGAGGACGCGGAGGGAATGCAGAAGTTCTTCAAGCAATTCTCTTTCCCCGGCCATATCGGCTCGCATGTCACGCCTGAGACACCCGGGTCGATCCATGAAGGCGGCGAGCTCGGGTACAGCCTGTCGCACGCGTACGGCGCGGCGCTCGACAATCCCGACCTCATCGTTGCCTGCGTAGTGGGCGACGGCGAGGCGGAGACCGGTCCTCTGGCCACTGCCTGGCACTCGAACAAGTTCATCAACCCAGTCCGCGACGGCGCTGTGCTGCCCGTCCTGAATCTCAATGGCTACAAGATCGCCAACCCGACCATCCTCGCCCGCATCAGCCATGAAGAGTTGGAGGCGCTGTTCGTAGGCTACGGCTACAAGCCCTATTTCGTCGAGGGTTCCGAGCCAAACGAGATGCATCAGAAGATGGCGGCCACGCTCGATGCCGCCGTCGCTGAAATCCGCGCCACTCAGAAGAAAGCCCGCGACAGCGGCAACCCCGACAGGCCGCGCTGGCCGATGATCGTGCTGCGCTCGCCCAAGGGCTGGACCGGGCCCAAGGAGCTGGGCGGCCATAAGCTCGAGGGTTCGTGGCGCTCGCATCAGGTGCCGTTCTCGGATGTGCGGGACAACCCTGCCAACCTTCGGATGCTCGAGAATTGGATGCGTAGCTACAAACCTGGCGCCTTGTTCGACACGAGCGGACGGTTGATCGCGGAGCTCAGAGCGCTGGCGCCTGCGGGGCGGCGGCGCATGAGCGCGAATCCGCATGCCAACGGCGGCTTACTGCGCAAGGAGTTGAAGCTCCCGGACTTTCGCCACTACGCTGTGAATGTGCAGCAGGCGGGGAAGGTCCTGCATGAGAACACCAAGCCACTCGGCGAGTTCCTGCGCGATGTGATGCGCAACAACATGGCGAGCTTCCGGGTGTTCGGCCCGGACGAGACCGCTTCCAACCGCCTGCAGGCCATCTACGAGGTGAGCAAGAAGACCTGGATGGCCGATCTTCTGCCGGAGGACGCCGACGGCGGCGAGCTGGCGCGCGATGGGCGGGTGATGGAAATGCTCTCGGAGCACACCCTGGTGGGATGGCTCGAGGGCTACCTGCTGAGCGGCCGACATGGCTTTTTCCACACGTACGAAGCGTTCGCTCACGTGGTGGACTCGATGTTCAATCAGCATGCCAAATGGCTGGACATCTGCAAGAACCACGTGCCGTGGCGCGCTTCCGTCTCGTCCCAGAACATCCTGCTGTCCTCCACGGTGTGGCGGCAGGACCATAACGGATTCTCGCACCAGGACCCGGGATTCATCGACCTGGTCACGAACAAGAGCCCGACCGTCACTCGCATCTACCTTCCGCCGGATGCGAACACGCTGCTCGCTGTAGCCGACCAGTGTCTGCGGTCGAGGGACTGCATCAACGTCATCGTCGCAGACAAGCAGAAGCACCTGCAGTTCACCACCATCGAAGAGGCCATCGGGCATTGCGCCAAGGGCATCGGCATCTGGGCCCGGGCGAGCAATGACGCCGGCGAGGACCCGGACGTGGTGATGGCTTCTTGTGGCGACGTGGCGACTCAGGAAGCACTCGCAGCCACTGCCATCTTGCGCGAGCACCTGCCGGATCTGAAGCTACGCTTTGTCAACGTCGTGGACCTGTTCAAGATGCAGCCGGTGAGCGAGCACCCGAACGGCTCGACCGAGCGTGAATTCGACAGCCTGTTCACGCTCGACAAGCCCATCATCTTCAACTTTCACGGCTATCCCTGGTTGATCCACAAGCTCGCCTACCGCTTCCACAACCACGAGAATCTGCACGTGCGAGGCTACAAGGAGAAGGGCAACATCAACACCCCGCTCGAGCTCGCGATCCTCAACCAGGTGGACCGCTTCAACCTGGTGATCGATGTGATCGACCGGGTGCCCCGGCTGCAGAACAAGGCCGCGCATCTCAAGGAAAGGATGAAGAACGAGATCATCCTCAACTTGAGCTATGCACACGAGCAGGGCACCGACCGGTCTGAGATCACCAACTGGATGTGGCCGTATTGAGGCTCGGAGCGGACGCATAGCCCCTCGCCGACTAGCCGTCACGCCAGAAGCACCGAGCCGCCCTTGCGCTGCCAGGCTGCCAAACGGAAGCAGGCATGATTCCGGAACCGACCCGCACCGGGCTGAGCGCCGAGACGCTCGCGCGCGCAGTGCTCGACAACCTTTCCTATCTGCAGGCTCGTATACCGGAGATCGCAACTCCACATGACTGGTACATGGCGCTCTCCTACAGCGTCCGGGATCGGTTGCTGGCGCGCTGGGTGAGCACTGTGCGGGCCTACGCCGCACGCGATGTGAAGATCGCCTGCTACCTGTCGGCTGAGTTCCTGACCGGCCCGCAACTCGGAAACAACCTGGTGAACCTCGGCATCGAGAATGCGGCGCGCGGGGCGATGGAGGCGCTCGGCCAAGACCTCGACGCGCTGATCGCGCTGGAAGAAGAGCCGGGGCTGGGCAACGGCGGGCTGGGACGGCTGGCGGCATGCTATATGGACTCGCTGGCCACGCTCCAGGTACCAGCAATCGGCTTTGGCATCCGCTACGAGTTCGGCATCTTTGATCAGGAGATCCGGGACGGCGCGCAGGTGGAGGTGACTGACAAGTGGCTGCAGAAGGGCAATCCTTGGGAGATCGTCCCGCCGGACGTGAGCTTCTATGTCAATTTCGGCGGCCACACCGAGGCGCAGACCGACGGCGAGGGGCATTATCGCGTGCGCTGGGTTCCGAGAGGTAGGATCAAGGGCGTGCCCTATGACACACCGGTGCTGGGCTACCGCGTGAACACCTGCAACACCCTGCGCCTGTGGAAGAGCGAGGCGGTCGAGTCCTTCGACTTCCAGGAGTTCAACGTCGGTGACTACTACGGAGCGGTCGAGCAGAAGGTTATTTCCGAGACGCTGTCCAAGGTGCTCTACCCGAACGACGAGCCCGACATCGGCAAGCGGCTACGCCTCGCGCAGCAATACTTCTTCGTCTCCTGCTCGCTGCAGAACATGCTGCGGCTGCTCGACATGAAGGGCGAACCGCTCGCGCGGTTCCCCGACATGTTCGCGGTGCAGTTGAACGACACCCATCCGTCGATCGCGGTGGCCGAGTTGATGCGGCTGCTGATCGACGAACGCGGAGTGCCGTGGGAGCAGGCCTTGGACATTACCCAGCGCACACTGGCCTACACCAACCACACGTTGCTGCCGGAGGCGCTCGAGACCTGGGGGCTCCCGCTGTTCCGGGATCTGCTGCCGCGCCCGCTCGAGATCATCTACGAGATCAATCGCCGCTTCCTGGACGAAGTCCGGCGGCGCTATCCGCGCGACGACGCGCGCGTGGCGCGGATGTCGCTGATCGATGAGACCGGCGAGAAGCGGGTGCGTATGGCGAACCTGGCGACCGTCGGCACTCACGCCGTCAACGGCGTGGCGGCGCTGCACTCGACGTTGCTCAAACAGACTGTGCTGCGGGATTTCGCCGAACTTTGGCCAGACCGCTTCCACAACGTTACCAACGGCGTCACGCCGCGCCGCTTCGTGGTCTTGAGCAACCCTGCACTGACGCGGCTGTTGAACGAGACCGTGGGTGATGGGTGGGTCACCGACTTGTCGCGCCTCAAGAAGCTCGAAGCGCGCGCCGGCGACGCGTCATTCCAGAGGCAGTGGCGGAAGGTCAAGCGGCTGAACAAGGAAGCGTTCGCGGCTCGTATTCGCGACCGCACAGGCGTAGTGGTCGATCCTGACGCGCTGTTCGACATCCAGGTAAAGCGTATCCACGAGTACAAGCGCCAGCACTTGAACGTGCTGCATATCGTTACGCTCTACAACCGCCTGCTCCGGGATCCGCAGCTTGCGCTCGCCCCGCGGTGTTTCGTCTTCGGCGGCAAGGCCGCGCCCGGCTACTACGTGGCCAAGCTCATCATCCGCCTGATCAACGGCGTGGCCGAGGTGGTGAACAACGACCCGGCGGTGCGCGGACGCTTGAAGGTCGTGTTCTTCCCGGACTTCAACGTCAAGAATGCGCATGCCATCTACCCTGCCGCCGACCTGTCCGAGCAGATCTCGACGGCAGGCAAGGAGGCCTCTGGCACGGGCAACATGAAGTTCATGCTGAACGGTGCGCTCACTATCGGGACACTGGACGGCGCCAACGTCGAGATGCGAGAAGAGGTTGGTGCGGAGAACTTCTTCCTGTTTGGCTTGACCTCCGACAAGGTGGAGCGGCTTACGCGCGAAGGCTATCGGCCGTCGGCTTACGCCGACGCCAACGCCGAGCTGAAGGATGCGCTGGATCTCATCAGCGCTGGACATTTCTCGCGTGGCGATCGAGAGGTGTTCCGCCCGCTGGTGGACAATCTGCTGCGTTCGGATCCGTTCCTGGTGCTGGCGGACTACGCCGACTACGTCGCCTGCCAGGAGCGGGTGAGCGCTGCCTGGAAGGATCCGGAGCGCTGGACTCGCATGTCGATTCTGAACACCGCGCGGGCCGGCAAGTTCTCCTCCGATCGGGCGATCCGCGAGTACTGCGAGGCGATCTGGAAGGTGAAGCCGATAAGCGTCGCGCTTGAGTGAAAGCTCAGCCGCTGCACCCGCTATGAGGTTCTATGCGGAGGAGCGCGCAGGGCAGTCGCTCTCGAGGTGCGAGCGTGATTGCGGGAACAGCTGCCCGGGTCAAAACTTCTCCGGTATGTACTTGAACGGGTAGTCGGGCTCGCGGTAGCCGCCGGGCTTCTGCCGCTTCGGGAGTTTCACCTTCTCGCGAGGCGCCTCCTCGTACGGGATCTTGCTGAGAAGGTGGGTGATAAGGTTGAGGCGGGCGCGTTTCTTGTCGTTCGAGTTCGCCACGTACCACGGCGCCCACGGCGTGTCGGTCGCGTCGAACATCTCGTCGCGCGCCCGGGAATAGTCGTACCAGCGGCTATAGGATTTC
>Ga0335082_10004316_pt1 | contig 15491 bp, 15 predicted proteins | sample Lox_Sample_41_FD_206718 | JGI IMG/M metagenome (GOLD analysis project Ga0335082, IMG submission 206718) | Soil microbial communities from Loxahatchee National Wildlife Refuge, Florida, United States - Lox_Sample_4.1 | ecosystem: Environmental > Terrestrial > Soil > Wetlands | place: USA...
TCGTCCAGGCCGTGATCGGGAACCCCTACCTTTCGCTCGGTGCCCTCGCCGTCGCCTGCGTAGCCGGGTTCGCGCTGGCCACCAGGCTTCCCGCCCGCGGCGCCGGAGCCGCGACCGCCGGAGCCACATATCAGGGAGGATCCCCATGACCGACCCGATGGCCGACCTCGAGCGTCAGCTCAAGCCCTACCGGGACCAGGTCCCGTCCTTCGCCGAACTGCCGGCGGACGGCCTGGCCAGGGCCGAAGTGACTCACCTGGTCGAACGGCTGGCAGCGGCCGAGGAGGGCACCTGGCGGGAGGGGTACGCGTCCGGCGCCGTGTACCACGGCGATCCGGAGCACGTGGCGTTCCTCAGCCGCGTCTATACGGCGCACTCGCAGAGCAACCCCTTGCATCCGGACCTGTGGCCGAGCGCCACCAAGTTCGAGGCGGAGATCGTCGCCATGACCGCCTCCATGCTCGGCGCCGGCCATGCGGCCGGAACACCGGTGGTCGGCACGGTGAGTTCCGGCGGGACCGAGAGCATCCTGCTGGCGATGAAGGCCTACCGGGACCATGCCCGCGAGGTGCTCGGCATCGCCGAGCCGGAGATCGTAGCGCCGGTCACCGCGCACGCGGCGTTCGACAAGGCGGCCCGGTTCTTCGACATGCGGCTGGTGCGCGTCCCGGTAGACGAGAGCTTCAGGGTCGATCCGAACGAGCTGGCCTCCGCGCTGACCGAACGGACCGCCGTCGTCGTGGGGTCGGCGCCGACCTTTCCCCATGGCGTGATCGACCCGATCCCCGAGATCGCGGCGCTAGCGGCCGGACGCGGCGTGGGCTGTCACGTCGATGCCTGCCTCGGCGGGTTCATCCTGCCGTGGGCGCGGCGGCTGGGCTATCCGGTACCGCCCTTCGACTTCCGGCTGCCCGGCGTGACCTCGATGTCGGCCGACACGCACAAGTACGGCTACGCGGCCAAGGGCTCGTCGGTCGTGTTGTACCGGGGCAGGGAACTGCGGCAGTTCCAGTACTACACGGTGACCGACTGGCCGGGCGGGCTCTACCTGTCTCCCACGCTGGCCGGCAGCCGGCCCGGCGCCCTGTCCGCCACCTGCTGGGCGGCCATGACCTCGATCGGCCAGAACGGCTACACCGAAGCGGCCCGGCGGATCCTGGCGACCGGGGCGAGCATACGCGATGGTGTCGCGGCCATACCCGGGCTGCGGGTGCTCGGCGATCCGCTGTGGGTCACCGCGTTCGCCGCCGATGACGGCCTTGACGTTTACCAGGTCATGGAGAACATGGGCCGCCGCGGCTGGAGCCTCAACGGCCTGCAGCGTCCCGCCGCGGTGCACATCGCGGTCACGCTACGCCATACCCTGCCCGGGGTGGCCGACCGCTTTCTCGCCGACCTGGCCGCATCGGTCGAGGAGGTCCGGTCCAATCCGGGTGTCAGCACCGGGATGGCCCCGGTTTACGGCATGGCCGGCACCTTGCCCGCGGAGGTCGTCCGCCAGGTACTGACCGGATACCTCGACATGCTTTTCGAGGTATAGAAATGGCACGTCATGTCCTGTGCATCGACCTGGGTACCTCGGCGCTGAAGGTCGCCCTGGTATCCACGGCCGGCGAGGTCGTGGCGTCGGAGCAGGAGACTCACCAGGTGAGATTGCTGCCCGGGGGCGGCGCCGAGCAGGACCCGCGGCACTGGTGGGACCTGATCACCACCGCGTCGTCCCGCCTCATGGCGGGCGGGGCCGTCCCGGCGGAATCGGTGGCGGCCGTGGCGTGCACCGCCCAGTGGTCAGGGACGGTGGCCGTCGACGAACGCGGCCAGCCCATCCGCGACGCGATCATCTGGATGGACTCGCGAGGGGCGCCGTATGCGCAGCGCATCACCGGCGGTGTCGTGACGGTGCAGGGCTACGGGGTGGTCAAGCTGACGCGATGGTTGCGCACCACGGCCGGGATACCCTCGCGAAGCGGCAAGGACCCCATCGCTCACATCCTGTGGCTCAAGCACGAGGAGCCCGAGGTCTATCACCGGGCCCATGTGTTCCTGGAACCCAAGGACTGGCTGAACGCCCGCCTCACCGGTCGGCTGGCGGCGTCATTCGACTCGATCGCGCTGCACTGGGTCACCGACAACCGCCACCCGGACCGTATCCGCTATCACCCCGCGCTGCTGCGGCTGGCCGGGATCGAGGGGTCGAAGCTGCCGGAACTGGTCGCTGCCACGGACATCCTCGGTCCGTTGTGCCCCGAACCGGCGGCCGCTCTCGGCGTCCCGGCGGGCATCCCGGTCGTGGTCGGCACGCCTGACCTCCAGTCGGCGGCGATCGGATCCGGGGCCACCCGGGACTACCAGGCGCACCTGTACATCGGCACCTCGTCCTGGCTGACCTGCCACGTGCCGTTCAAGAAGACCAGCCTGCTGCACAACATCGCCTCGCTGCCCTCGCCAGTGCCCGGGCGGTACTACATCGCCGACGAACAGGAGACCGCCGGTAACGCCCTGACGTTCCTGCGCGACCGGGTGCTGTTCGGCGATGACCCGCCGGCCTCCGCGTACCGCGATTTCGACCGGATGGCCGGGCAGGCCCCGCCCGGGAGCCACGGGGTGATCTTCACCCCGTGGCTGTACGGCGAGCGGACGCCGGTAGAGGACCGGTTCGTGCGGGGCGGATTCCACAACCTGTCGCTGTCGGCCAGCCGCGAGGACCTGGTACGGGCGGTCTTCGAAGGAGTGGCGCTCAACACGCGCTGGCTGCTGCAGGCGGTGGAGCGCTTCACCCGCCGCCGGCTCGAACCGATCCGGTTCATCGGCGGCGGCGCGCGTTCGGACGTGTGGTGCCAGATCTTCGCCGACGTGCTCGGCCGCACCATCGACCAGGTGGCCGATCCGGTGAACGCGGGTACGCGGGGAGCGGGTCTGCTGGCCGCGGTCGCGCTCGGCGAGCTCACCTTCGACCAGGTACCGGACCGGGTCCGGGTGACGGCGAGCTATCAGCCAGACCCGGCACCAGCGAACCTCTACGACAGCCTCTTCCGGGAATTCGTGGGGCTCTACCAGCGCAACCGCAAGGCGTATGCCCGCCTCAACCGCGACGCCGCGATCTGACCCTGGACAATCCGGGGAGTCGGCGCCAACAGTTAAGTACGAGGGGCGAACCCGCAGGCGGTGAGGAGAGCGGCACGTGTCCGCGATGGATGACGCCTATGCGCTGGTCGTCGGCATCGCCGACTACCGGCACGTCACCGGGCTGCCGCCCGCCGTCCGCAACGACGCCCGCGACGTCCGCGCCCCGGGTTCACGACCTCCCCGGCCCGGAACACGTGACCCTGGCCGGCGCCCGCGCCGGCAATGCTGGCTCGGTGCGTTCCCGCCGCCCTGCCACCCCGTCTCCGCCGCCGAACGCTCCCTGCTCACGCTAACCGGGGCGTCCGGCCTGCCGCAACGGGGTAAACCGGCTCAACTCTTCATCTGGTCACGCAGCGCCTTGAGCGCGGCCACGTAGATCTCGGAGAAGGTGGGGAATGGCTGGATGACGTCGCGCAGCACGTCGAGCGGGACGCGGGCGCGGATGGCCAGGGTGGCCTGCTGCAGCCACTCACCCGCCCCGGGACCCAGGGCGTAGGCGCCGGTCAGCCGCTCGCCGTCGGACAGCAGCGTCATGAAGCACTTGGACTCGGCGTAGGCGTGCGTGTACGTCTCCATCCTGGCTACTTCGGACAGCATGGCGGTCCCGCTGAACGGGGCTTCGCTGGCGCCGACGGCGGCGGCCTCCGGGTCGGTGTAGATCACGTCCGGGATGGCCTCGTAGTGCGCCTCGCGCGGCTCGCCCAGGAGGTTCGAGGCGACGACCTCGCCCTGGTACTTGCCCACGTGGGTCAGCAGCCGGATCCCGGTGACGTCGCCGATGGCCCACAGCCGCTCCCCGGCGCGCAGGGACGCGTCGACCGGCACCCCGTGCGGCCCGGCCGTGACCCCGACCGTGTCCAGGCCCTCGGGCGGCCGAGGGCGCCGGCCCGTGGCCACCAGCACGCGGTCGCCGCGCAGTTCCCGGCCGTCGCCCAGGGTCAGGACGTAGTCCTCGCCGTCACGCCGGGCGGCGGTCGCGTGCAGGCCGAGGATGAGCTCGATGCCGTCCCGGCGCAGTTCCTCGCCGAGCGCGTCGCCCAGCGGCTTGGGCTCGCGGGCCAGCACGTGGTCCGCGCCCTCGACCAGGGAGACCTCACCGCCCAGGCGGCGCACGGCCTGGGCCATCTCGGCGCCCACCGGGCCGCCGCCCAGGATCAGCAGGCGGCGCGGGACCGCCTTCATCCCGGTCACCTCGCGGTTGGTCCATACCCCGTCCAGCTCGCGCAGGCCCGGCACCGGCGGTATCACCGGATCCGCGCCGGTCGCCAGCACCACGTCGCGGGCCGTGTAGCGCCGGCCGGCCACCTCGACCACGCCCGGGCCGGCCAGCCGGCCGGTGCCGCGGATCAGGTCGATGCCGTGGTCCGCCAGCCACCGCTCCTGCCCGGCGTCGGAGTAGTCCGAGACCATGAAGTCCCGGTAGGCCAGCGCGGCCGCGACGTCCACCTGCGCGGTGGCCGCCGCCTCGATCGCGCCGTGCACGGCCTCACCCGGGCGCAGCAGCGTCTTGGACGGGATGCAGGCGTAGTAGGAGCACTCGCCGCCGGCCAGCTCCCGCTCGACCACGGCGACCTTGAGGCCGCCGCCGGCCAGTTCCCCGGCGCAGTGCTCGCCGGGCGACCCGGCCCCCAGCACGATCACGTCGTAGTCGTAGCCGTTCATTTGCCCGCGCCCTCTTCCCCCGTCATCTGGCCGGCCGCCTCGTCCGCCATGTACCGGGCGTACCAGGCCGGCCAGTCCGGGTCGGGCTTGCCGGTCTCCTGCTCGTACTTGGCGTGCGCCGCCTCGGCCCGGCGCAGCGCGTCCGCCAGCCCGGCCACCGAGTCGAACACCGCCAGCGGCGAGGTCGCCCGGCCCGGCAGCCGGGTGGTGACCTCCTGCACGAACCAGGAGTTCCCGTCCGGGTCGGCGAACGACACCCAGGAGCCGTAGGTCTGGTGCTCCGGCGCCGGGCCGGCCACCCGGCCGGTGGTCCCGGCGTGGTGGAACACCCCGCCGGCGTCGTGGAACACCTCGCTGACAGCCACGCCGCGGCCGGCCAGCTCGGCCCGGGCCGCCTCGATGTCCTCGGCCACCAGTTGCAGGCCTTCCGCCGACCCGGGAAGGGCCGCGGTGACGCCGGTGCCGAAGATGACCGCGCAGGCCGACCCGGGCGGGGTCACCTGCACCACCCGGAAGTCCGGGCCGGTCGCGAAGTCGGCGTCAAGCCGCCACCCCAGCCCCTGGTAGAACGCCTTGGCCCCGTCCACGTCCGACACCGGGATCACCACGACCTCGAGCCGCATATCCATGGCACCACTCCTTGTCCGTCCGTTACCTCTAGCATCATCCACGGTCGCGTCAGCGCTGTCCTAACCGCACCCGGCAGAACCGGACCCACCCATCCGGGCCGCTGCGACGAATGCACGGTGTGAGACGCCGGCTGGCGCAAGCCCCTAGCCCGGTGACCGGCCGGGGTCTACTATCCGCCTGGTGAGCTCCCTGGAGATGCTGGCCAGCCGCCTGCCCGACGGCACCATGAGCACCGACCCGCAGACGCTGCGCCAGAGCGCGACCGACTCCTGGCCGCTGGCGCTGCTCCGCCGGGTCCGCGGCGACGACCTGCCCGAACCCGCCGCGGTGCTCTTCCCGGCCACCACCGGGGAAGTCGCCACGATCCTGGCCTGGGCCTCGGAAACGGGCACCGCGGTCATCGCGAGGGGCGCGGGCTCCGGCGTCTGCGGCGGGGCAACGGCGGACCATGACGCCGTCGTCCTCGACCTGTCCCGGATGGACCGCATCGGCGAGGTCGACGTCATCTCCCATACGGTCGATGTCCAGGCCGGGGTGCGCGGCGACCGGCTGGAGGAGGAACTGGCCAAGCTCGGGCTGACCACGGGCCACTACCCGCAGTCGGTCGCGATCTCCACCGTGGGCGGCTGGATCGCCGGGTCGTCGGCCGGGCAGGCCTCCACCGGGTTCGGCGCGATCGAGGACGTGCTGCTCGGGCTCACCGCGGTCCTGCCGGACGGCGCGATCCTGCGCCTGCGCCCGGTCCCGCGCTCGGCGGCCGGCCCGGACCTGAGAAGACTCCTCGTCGGCTCGGAGGGGACGCTCGCCGTCGTCACCGAGGCGACCCTCGCCTGCCGGGCTCGCCCCGCGGCCTGGGAGTGGCTGGCGTGTGGCTACCCAGACTTCCTCACGATGGCCGCGGCCCTCAAGGACGTCAGGCGAGCCGGAACCGGTGCCGCCGTCCTGCGCGGCTACGACGAGACCGACGCGCAGCTGGGCTTCGGCGCGCTGGACCACGCGACCGGGTGCGTGGCGCTGGCCGGCTTCCCGGCCGGCCCGGCCGGCCCGCCCGGCCTGGACGACAGGAAGCAGGCCGCCGCCGCGATCCTGCACACCACGGGGACCGAACTCGGCGCCCGCTACGGCGAGCACTGGTGGCAGCACCGCAACGACGCGGTGCAGACGTTCGCGCAGATCATGGGGCCGGAGCGGACGTTCGGCACCGGGGTGATCGTGGACACGATGGAGGTGGCCGGGCTGTGGTCCGCGGTCCCGCGGCTCTACGAGAGCATCAGGGCCGCCCTGTCCGCGCACGCCCAGGCGGTGGCCTGCCACCTGTCCCACCTGTACCCGTCCGGATCGTCGCTGTACTTCACGTTCCTGATCGGCGCCGCCGACGACCACGAGGCGGAAACCACGTACCGGGCGGCCTGGCAGCAGGCCGCGAAAGCCTGCACCGAAGGCGGCGGCACGATCACCCACCATCACGGCGTCGGCCGCCTCAAGGCGCCGTTCCTCACCCAGGACCTCGGCGAGACCGGAGCGCACGTGCTAACCAGGATCAGAAAAGCCCTTGACCCGGCCGGGATCATGAACCCGGGAGGACTGCGTCCATGACCAGCCCGTTCGGCCCGCTCGTGCTCATCGCCAACCCGAACGCCGGGCGCGGCGCGGTCAGCAAGGCGCTGCCCCGCATCGAAGGCGTGCTCACGGCGCAGAACCTCAGCTACCGCATCGTCCGCACCACCCATCCCGGCCACGCCACCGAGGCCGCCCGCCAGGCCCTGGACGACGGCGAGCGCTACCTGGTCGCGGTGGGCGGCGACGGCACCGTGCACGAGGTGGTCAACGGCATGGTCGAGAACGGCGGGCCGGTGGCGGCGGACGCCGTGCTCGGGGTGGTGGCCGCCGGGTCGGGCTGCGATTTCGTCCGGTCGTTCGGCCTGCCTCAAGACGCCGCACAGGCGGCCGCGCACCTGGCCGGTGACCGGGTCCGCACCATCGACGTGGGCACGGTGACCTGCGCCGACGGCATCACCAGGTGCTTCGTCAACATCGCCGAGGCCGGCCTGGGCGGCGCGGTGGTGGCCCGGGCGGCCAGCCTCGGGAAGCTCCTCGGCGGCGCCCGGTACGCGGCCGGGTTCTGGCTGACGCTGCCGCGCTTCCGCCCGGCCGCGGTCCGGCTCGACGCCGACGGCCAGTACCACGCCTGGCGCTCGTTCAACGTGGTCGTGGCGAACTGCCGGTTCTACGGCGGCGGCATGCAGATCTCGCCGAACTCCGACCCCGGCGACTGCCTGCTCGACATCCTGGTCATGACCGGGCCCAAGTCGGACTCGTTCACCACGCTGCCCAAGGTGTACAAAGGCGCGCACCTGCCGCACCGCAACATCGCCGAACTGCGGTCCGCGCGGCTGGCCATCGAGGCCGACACGCCCTTCCTGGTCGAGGCGGACGGCGAACTGCTGGGCATGACGCCCGCCTCGTTCGGGCTCATTCCCGGCGCGATCCGGCTGAAGATGTGAGCCCGAGGGTGGTGAGCCGGGTCCGGCGGACGTAGATGTCCTCGTCGGTCAGGGCCATCTCGCGGCTGCGGGCCAGCGCCACCTCGACCCCCAGGACCGGCAGCCCGGCTGTCACCGGCTCGCCGAGCGACCGATCCTCGCCGATCAGCCGGGCCGCCTGCCGCCAGTCGTCGCCGTAGCGCCGCACCAGCCGGACGGCGGTAGCCGGCGGCAGCCCCAGCCGTGCCACCTCGTCCCGGGCCAGCCGCACCGCCGCGGCGGCCGGCCCGTGCAGCCCGAGCGGTATCTCCCGCGTCCGGCACGGCCCCGACCCTTTGACGCCGCCCAGTTCGGCGGCGACCCGGTCCACCAGGTCCTGGGCCATGGCCCGGTAGGTGGTCAGCTTCCCGCCGGTGATCGTATAGAGGCCGAACGGTCCGGTGAAAACCGCATGCTTCCTGGACAGGTCGCTGCTAGTGGTGTCGCCGGCGTCATCGCGACCCAGCAGCGGGCGCAGCCCGGCCCATGACGCCACCACGTCGCGGCCGGTCACGCCGGGGAACAGCCCGGCCACCGCGGCCAGGACGTAGTCCCGGTCGGCCTCGTCCACGGCCGGGTCGTCCAGGTCGCCCTGGTACGGGGTATCGGTCGTGCCGGCGTAGGTCCGGTCCTCCCACGGGACGATGAAGAGGTACCGCCCGTCGTGCGCCGCCGACGGCGCGACCACCGCCGCCGTGGTCCGCACCGCGCCGGGGGCGAACACCAGGTGGACGCCCTTGCTCGGCCGCAGCCGCACGCCGCCGGAACCGGCCGCGAGGTCCGCGACCCGTTCGGCCCATATGCCGGTCGCGTTGACCACGGCCCTGGCCCGGACCTCGAACCCCTGCCCGGTCACCTCGTCGGTCACCGCCGCGCCGGTCACCCGGCCCTCGCCGAGCAGCCCGGTCACCCGCGCGTGGTTGGCCAGCCGCGCCCCGGCCGCGTGCGCGGCCCGGGCCACCTCGATGGTCAGCCGGGCGTCGTCCACCTGGCACTCGAAGTACCGGAACCCGCGCGACGGTTCGCCAAGCCCGGGTAGGGCCTGCGCCACCCGCCCGGCGCTCACCGACGTGTGGTAGCCGATGTTCCGGCCCGCCGCCAGCGCCTCGTACGCGGTCAGCCCGGCCCGGTAGGTGGCCCGGCGGCGCAGGTCGCCGGCCAGCATGTACATGGGGACCGGGCGCACCAGGTGCGGCGCCAGCCGGAACAGGATGCCCCGCTCCCGCAGCGACTCCCGCACCAGGCCGAACTCCCCGTGCTCCAGGTAGCGCAGGCCGCCGTGCACCAGCCGCGACGAGCGCCCCGAGGTCCCGGCGGCGAAGTCGTCCTTCTCGACCAGCGCCACCTCCAGGCCGCGCGACGCCGCGTCGAGGGCGATGCCCACCCCGGTGATCCCGCCCCCGATGACCAGCACGTCGAACCGGTCCTCGGCCATCCGGGTCAGGCTGGCCGCACGGGTCTGCGCAGAGAACGTCAGCACCAGCCGATGGTAACGCCGTGGCGCCCGGTCAGGATTGTTCGGCCAGCGCCGCGAGCCGGTCGAGCGAGGCGCGGAGGCGATCCGTCGTGGTGGCGCGGGCCCGCGGCAGCCGGCCCTCGTCGGTCAACCGGGTCCAGTCGTAGGTATGGGTAACCCGCGTCCGTGACGGGCCGACCGGCTCGAGCTCCCACCGCCACAGGTGCCCCGGCGGCATCTTCCCTGGCTCGGCCGGCGTCCAGGCGATGCGGCGGCCTTCCTCGAACTCCACCACGTGGTTCTCCCGGACCTCACCCCGGGTCAGCGTCATCGCGAAAACGTCACCGGTGCGCCGGACGCGCTGCCCGGCCGGCGCACTGGCCAGGTTGTCATTGCCGTCCCAGCCCGGCTGGGCCGCCGGGTCCGCGATCAGCTCGAAGATCCGGCCCGCCCCGGCCGTGATCTCCCGGGTGGCGCTGACCACCCGCGGCGTATCCTGCTCAGCTGTCATGTCCCTATTTAAGGCTGCCCGTGACGTCGAGGACGATCTTTCCGCCGGCGTGCCCGTCTTCCAGGATCCGGTGTGCCTCGGCGGCGGCGTCGAGGGGGAGCACGTGGCTGACGACGGGCCGCAGCTCGCGCCGCCCCAGCAGGCCGGCCAGCGCGCGGGTGCGGTCCCCGTCGTCCTGGATGAGCACGCCGTGGAAGGTGATGTTGGCATCCAGCAGCGGGTCCAGGTCCAGGTCCGGCGTTGCGATCGCGGCGATCTGCCCGCCCGGCCGCAGCGCGGCGCAGGCGGACCGGGCCAGGCGGCCGCCGACCAGGTCGGCGACGGCATCGACCGGGCCGCCGGCCAGCACCCGGGCACGCGCGGCGACGTCCTCGCGGGTGTAGTCGATGCAGGCCGTGGCGCCCAAGCCGCGCATCTGCGCGTGCATCGCCTCGCGGCCGACCCCGATCGTGGTGATCCCGGCGGCCGCGGCCAGCTGGAGCAGGAACAGCCCCACACCGCCGCTAGCGCCGAGCACGAGCAGCCGGCGGCCGGGCGGCAGCCCGAGCCGGGCCAGCACCAGATGCGCGGTTCCGGCGGCCAGCGGCGTCGCCGCCGCGTCGGTGAACGAGGTCGCGGCGCTGATCGGCGCGACCAGGGCGGCGTCGACGACCGCGAGCTCGGCGTACCCGCCGGCGCCGTCCGGGAAGTGCGTCATCGCCATCACCCGGTCCCCGGGCGCCAGGCCGGTGACCCCGGGGCCGACGCCGTCGATGACCCCGGCGATGTCGTAGCCCAGGATGCACGGCACCCGGAGCCCGGCCCACCGGCCATCGGCCCTGTTGCCCGCGTCGACCGGGTTGAGCCCGGCCGCACGCACCGCCACCCGCACCTGGCCCGGCCCGGGCACCGGATCAGCCATCCGGACCGGCCTCAGCTGCTCCGGTCCGCCGAACTCGCTGACCAGCACCGCTCTCATGTGAGTTCCCTCAGTAGGCGCGGCCCACCACGGCCACGAGGCCTGGCTCATCCTCCGAGCCGGGCACGCCGCCGTCGGCACGCACCAGGCAGCGGACCGTGATGCCGTGGGCGTTGAGTTCGGCCTCGCCGTCGCCGCCGACCTCCGACCAGGGCAGCCTGGCCCAGCCGGTGCTGGAAGCTTCGATGGCTTCCGCGACCGAGGTGACGTCCGCGGTGCGCTGCCTCTGCCGCGCGAGCGCTTCGGTGAACAGCGCGGTCTGGTCGGCCTCGAGCGCCGCGGTCACCAGATCCACCGCGCTGTCGATCGGGACCGCGAGTCTTTCCCCGGTCACCCGGCGCACCAGCACGACCCGGCTTTCCGCGATATCGCGCGGACCGATTTCGATACGGACCGGGTAGCCCTTGAGCTCGGCGTCAATCGCGCGGCGGCCGAACGGCACGTCGACCCGTTCGTCGAGTTCGGCCCGTACTCCGGCGCCCCGCAACGCGGCCGTCAGCGTGTGCGCGATCTCGGCGACGCCACTGCCTTCCCTGACGACCAGGACGGTGGCTTGCACCGGGGCCAGGCGGGGCGGCACGCGAAGACCGAGGTCGTCACCGTGAGCCATGATGATGCCGCCGATAAGTCGGGTCGTGATGCCCCATGAGGTGGTCCACGCCAGTTCACGCTGCCCCGAGGCAGAGAGGTAATCGATCCCGAAGGCCCGCGCGAAGTTCTGGCCCAGCTCATGGCTGGTCCCCATCTGGAGCGCCTTACCGTCACCCATCATCGCTTCGAGCGTGTACGTCGACGTGGCACCCGCAAAGCGTTCCCGCACGGTTTTCCGGCCGACGACAACCGGCATGCCCAGCACACTGACCAGCACGTCCTCGTAGACATCGTGCAGGATGCGCTGGGCATAATCGTGCGCATCCGCCTCGCTGACGTGCGCCGTGTGGCCCTCCTGCCAGAGAAACTCAGTGGTGCGCAAGAACAAGCGAGGCCGCAATTCCCAGCGCACCACGTTGGACCACTGGTTCAGCAGCAGCGGCAGGTCGCGGTAGCTTTCGATCCATCTGGCCATCGACTCGCCGATGACGGTCTCGCTCGTGGGCCTGATGACCAGCGGCTCCTCCAGTTGCTTGCCTCCGCCGATCGTGACGACCGCCAGCTCGGGGCTGAAGCCCTCGACGTGTTCGGCCTCGCGCCGCATGTAGGACTCGGGGATCAGCAGCGGGAAGTACGCGTTGGCGGCGCCAGCCGCCTTGATCCGGTCATCGAGCTCGCGCTGGATACGCTCCCACAACGCGTAACCGGTCGGCCTGATCACCATCGAACCGCGGGCCGGACCGTTCTCGGCCAGCTCAGCCTTTGCGATTACGTCCTGATACCAGCGAGGAAAATCCACTGCTCGTGGCGTCAGCAGCGCCTTTGCCATTCGTGGTCGGGGCCGTGACACCGCATGCGGTCTGCCCCTCCTCCTCTCTCCGGACTGGCGATCATCGATCATTTCAAGCGCCCGCAGGCAGTGCCACTGATTTTGAAATCACTCCTCGCGTAGCCGAGGGTCACGTCGGCCGCGGAAACGTCGGCCGGGTAGGGCGGACCATGAGAGCCTCGAACGACTTCCGGTGCTCGGCCGTGCTCTGATTCAGGTCGAACGGCTCGGCGCGCATGGCCGCGTCAATGGCATCTCGCTGCTGCTTGCTCATATCTCCTCCTAGGGTTCAGGGAATCAGGACGGTCTTGCCCGGTAGCCGCCCGGCGGCGGCCTGGTCGTGGACGGTGATGGGGTGACCGATCCCGGGCCCGGCACCGGCGCGGACGACGTCCCGGCGCTCGATGCCGCTCAGCTGGATGCTTACTTCGCGCTCATGGAAGCCGTCAGCCTGCTCCAGCACAGCGTCGAACAGCAGCTACGCGCCGAGGGTGACCTCAGCTACGTGCAATTCCAGCTCCTGGCCCGTCTCAACGCCGCCCGCGGGCAGCTGACCATGACCGAGCTGGCCGACGGCGTCGTCTACAGTCGCAGCGGCCTGACCTACCAGGCCGCGCTGCTAGAGAAGGCCGGCCTCATCACCCGCGGCCCCAGCCTCGCCGACGACCGCGCCACCCTGGTCTCCATCACCGACAGCGGACGGGCCCTCCTCGGCCGCGTCATGCCCGGGCACGTCCTGGTTACCCGCCGCCTGCTGCTCGACCCCCTGTCCCAGGATGACCTGCATCACCTCGGCGACATCATGACCCGCGTCCGCGACCATATGCGCGCCCTGCCACCCCGCTCCGCCGCCCCCCGCAAGCGCCGCCCCGCCTCCCCAGCTCCGGATGCCACGCAAGGCTGAGCCGAAACTCCTCGGCCGGTGGTGCGGTCCGGCGGTGCCGGCGTGCTATGAGGGTTCCGGCAGCTGGCCCGGACGGTCGTGCGGCTGGCTCAGTTTCCGGGTGACGATCCTGCGCTTGCGCAACGACTCCAGCCATTCCTGCCCGCTGAGCAGCCGCGTGGTCTTGGCCGACTTGACCTCGCCCGCGGCGGCAACTGCCATCGCGACGCTGGCGGCGGTCACATCATCGGCTGCCTCATACACGATGAGCACGTCATACTCGCCGAACGGGAAGCCGGCCACCACCATCGTGGCTCCCAGGTCCTCCAATGTCGGCCTGATCGCTTCCATGGGGTCGTGCGGCTCGGTGAGCTGAGACGCCATCGACTTCGCGGTATAGGAGGCCTGGTACATGTAAAGCGTCATCGAGATTCCCCCTTGGGCGGGAACAGCCGAAGCGATCACCTGCCAGTCCCTGTGGTACCCCGGCGCTTCTGCCGGCCGCGGGCGAGGCAGAGGCTGGAGACCACTGCGGTCTGAAGATCGTAGACCCGCCCGGACGGGAGCACCAGCCTCCCACGGTTACGCGACCCGCGAGGCTGGTGAAGGCCGTAGCCCGGCGGATCAGGCATCCTGCTGGGACCGGTACTATTCCGCTAAAACTCAGGTCCTTCGTGGATGGCGAGGCCCGCAGTGCGGAACGAACGATGGCTGATCGCGGGGGCTGCCGGACTCGTGCTGGCCAGCGGGATTACGTATGTGGCCATGACGGGCCCGGCGACGGCGGAGCATCCGGCCGCAGAGCGGCTGGCCAGCAAACCCACGCCGCCTGCGGTCGTGACCGCGACGCCGGCCGACGGCGCGATGGTCGCTCCCGACACTCAGGTGCAGATCACGACGTCTGGAGGCACGCTCACCCGGGTCACGGTGGCGTCCGGCGACTCCGCCGTCACCGGGCAGTACGGGCCGGGCGGCACAAGCTGGTCGGCGGGGTGGGGACTGAAGCCCGCCACCTCCTACACTGTCACCGCCGTCGCCACGAACAGTAAGGGCGCGGCGACGACCGAGGTTACGCACTTCACCACCAAGAGCGCGGCTCGCGTCCTTCAGATCAGCAGCATCACTCCCGAATCCGGTGAGACCGTCGGCGTCGGCATGCCGATCATCGTCGACTTCAACTACGACGTGGCCCGCTCGGACCGGGCCGCGGTGGAGCGTGCCCTCGAGGTCGTCAGCGACGTCCCGGTCACCGGCGCGTGGTTCTGGGCCTCAGACAGCGAGGTTGTCTTCCGTACGCAGAGCTACTGGCCGGCCCACGAGCATGTGCTGTTCACCGCGCACCTGACCGGCGTCCCCGGCGGGCCGGGCCTGTGGGGCGGGAGCGACCTGAGCCGTTCGTTCACGATCGGCGATTCGCACGTGGTCAAGGTCAACCTGAGGACCGACCAGGCTCGCTTCTACACCAACGGGTCGCTCGCCAGGAAGATCCCGGTCAGCGGCGGAATGGGCGGCTACGACTCGTTCGGCAACGACTTCTACACCACCGCCGGCGTTCACCTCACCATGGGCAGCTACGACTCGGTCTGGATGACCTCGCCTAACATCAAGCCGGGCCAGCCTGGGTACTACCACGAGATCGTCTACAACGACGTGCAGATCTCCAACAGCGGCGAGTACCTGCACCAGAGCCCCGGCGGTTTGTGGTGCCTGGGTGTGGAGAACTGCAGTCACGGCTGCGTCCGGATGACTGCCGACGGCGCAGCCTGGTGGCGGCACACCGCTTACCGGGGCGACCCGGTGACCATCACCGGCTCCCCGCGCGTGCTCGCCTGGGACAACGGCTGGGGCTACTGGCAGGAGTCCTGGCCAGCCTGGCTGAAGGGCAGCTCCGCCGGGCCGGTCACCACGACCGCGCTGGCGGGGGCCAGCCCCGGTATTAACCAGGCCTACGCCTCCCGCGGCTACGTCGCCCGCGGCTAGGTCTCCCGCGCGGAAGAGTCGGGCATGACCAGCAGCAGGCGCCTCCGCGGCCTGCCTAACCCGGCTGACCGGTTTCGGCGCACTCGCGTGCGCGTCGCCCGAGGGTGCTGTCCCGCCCAAGTCCGGCGCGCCTGCGCGGGCGGGTCTTCTTCATGACCTCGATCATCTTTATCGATGCGGCAGCACTGACACGGCAGCTGTAGATCGTGATCTGTTGGAGCGTCCTCGCTGATCAGCGGACGGGTGGCAGGTGGCATGGGAGCGGCCGCCGCGATCATGATCGTCTGTGACAACAAAGCAAGACGCGGCGGCCGTGGAGGCAACCGTAGCGCAACAAGCATGG
>Ga0335082_10004317_pt1 | contig 15483 bp, 14 predicted proteins | sample Lox_Sample_41_FD_206718 | JGI IMG/M metagenome (GOLD analysis project Ga0335082, IMG submission 206718) | Soil microbial communities from Loxahatchee National Wildlife Refuge, Florida, United States - Lox_Sample_4.1 | ecosystem: Environmental > Terrestrial > Soil > Wetlands | place: USA...
AGTCTTCTTCATCCGTGCGTCCGGCGCGAACGGCTGCCCCTTGCGGATGCCGATGGCCGCGTACAGGCCCACGGTGTCCGGGTCCACCCAATCGGCGGGCTCGTTCTGCACCACGGCGTTGAGTTCCTCATAGAAGCTGAAGTCGTTGGCGCTGATGGTGTTGAACTTGACGCCCGAGAGGTTGACGAAACTCGTCGCCGGCGGCTTCGCAGCCTGGGACAACGGGAACACGGCCGCCTTGGCCTTGACACTGGCAGTCGCCGCGGCGAGATCGCCCTTCTCGACGAACACGCGATAGAAGACGAGCAGCCGATTGGTGCGCGGCTTCGCGACGTTGAAGCCCTTCGTGGGCAGCGTTCCCTTGTAGCCGGGGGGAACGAAGAGATAGTCCCCGCCCGCTCCTTTGTCAGGGCCCGTCAGCCCCACATCGACCACCCAGCGGAAGTCGGCGTCATCAACGGGACCGAGCGCTCGCGGCGGCACACGCACGACGACCGGCCCGTCCTTCAGATTGACGCACATAAGGACGTAGATGGTGGTGGTGTTGGGCGTCAGGAACAGCGAGCGGGCGTCCATCAGCTGCTCGGTGATGCCGATGCCGCCGTTGGGCTTGACACCCGCTTCTTCCAGGCCCCGACAGAGGGCGTACACCGAAGTGGCCGACATCCCCGTGAGAAACGCGTTGATGCCGCGATTGAAGTCGATCTGATCGTAAGCGAGTTGAACTGTCGCTGGATCGGGAGCGCCATCCTTGAAGCGCAGCGTGCCGATACGGGTCTCGACCGTATCGGGCGTGGTGATCTTTGCGGGCACATCGGGCGCGAATTTCGGCGCACCGCCGGCCGCGCTCGCGGGCGTCTGCGCGTCACTCGTGGGCGTCACAATTGCAATCATCGAGACCAACGCAGCACCAAGAACTTTGTTCCGCATTCTCATCTTTTGATTTCCCCTTGTCCGAACGAAGACCCAGCAATGCACGCCCACGCCAACCGCCGAGGCACGGTGACGCGTGTCGCGGAGGCCGGCTGAGCGCAGCCGGATAATGAATGCTGGTTCCGTCTAACGAGGTATCGAAGCAGCCACCCGTGCGAACCAGCTCAAGTAATGATGACATGCCTTTGGGGCGGTCGCCAAGCCCATTGAACTTGGAACCAACAACGGAATTCGGCGTCGGATCCCTCGGCTTTCCCCGGAATTGCTGGTCGTCAGAGCGTTGTCACGTCCCTCGCTGCGTAGACGCATCTTCTCTCCGCTTGAGGTCCCCAGGCATATGCAAAGCCGCGCCGACGCAGCGCCGGCGCACCTTGGTGAGGAGCGCAAGGACGTGGGGGCTACCAGTGCGTGCCGGGGCAAGCGCCCTAGCGGCACTACGATCGCGCCGAGGAGAGCTCCTAGGCGACCTCGCGGAGCGCGCGCGGATTCTTCGCCGCGATGAGGAGAAGCGTTCGCGCTGCTCCCGAAGGCGCTCGGCGTCCCTGCTCCCACTCCTGGAGCGTGCGGACCGAGACCCCCAGCAGCCGCGCGAACTGCGATTGCGAGAGCCCGGTGCTCTCACGGACCGAGGCGACCGACGGGACCGTGATGACCCGGCCGTGTTCGCCCCGCTTGATCTCCCGGATCCCCCGCAGGATCTCGAGCCCGACATTGCGTTTTGCCTTAGCCATCGATCTCTTCCTTGATCTGTCGAAGAACGTGAGCCGGGATTGTCTCGGCGACGTTCTTCGCGTACAGCGTGAGCATCCAAATCTGCCCCTGGCGGGTGCGCGCGTAGTAGATCACCCGGATGCCACCGCGCTTTCCCCGGCCCTTCACGCCCCATCGAACCTTGCGTACCCCGCCGGACCCAGGGATCAGGTCACCCGTCTCCGGGTCCCGGATCAAGACCTCTTGCAGCCGCGCGTACTCTTCGTCCGACAGGTGCTCGGTGACCAGCTTCGTGAAGAACTTGGTCTCGATGAAGCTGAGCATCGACCATTATACGTCTTAGACGTACTACGTCAATGACGGATGGGCGGGTAGAGTGGTACACGCCCAGCCCCCCTTAATTGGGGATACGCCCGACCGCACCCGGAAAGCCCCCCTCTACACCCCCTCTCTCCGGGTGTTTGCCCCGGCCTGGATCCGGCTACACTCGAGCCGTTTCCTGAGTGCACGGGGTTCACGCCAGCTCGGGTGTTTTCCGTGCGAGACCCCTCGCGGGTCCCTGGGTTGAGATACCCAGGCGCGGCGCTCGATAAGCGCATTGGAGTTGAACGCCCCGGCAAGACCGGGAGCGATGAGAAGTAGCAGCACCTGAGTCTGGCCGCGTCATCGCTCGACGACGCGCGGCCTGTCATCGGCGATCGGGAGATCCCTGGAGGACCCCGATCGTGCACCAGAGAGGGCGCCGAGCAGTTCCTACGGCGCCACTCGGATGTCGGCTCGACCGGCATCCCGAGAGACGACTGGCAGAGCCATCGAGCTCCGCACCGGTCGTCGTCCCCATGCGTGAACCGCCGCGCGAGCGCCACGGCGTGTGATGCGCGCGTGATCCGGCCGAACTCACCGCTCGCCTGACCACGCCTCGCACCTCAGCGTCGCCGGCGAGCGTCGTCACTGGTCTGCCAGTGACGACGCGTCTAAGGCCTTGGCGTTTCAGGCCTTCGCGCACGCGATTCAGCGTGGGGAGAGAAGTGACGGGGCCTCAAAAGACTCTCTGCATTAACGGGATCTTTTGCCTACCGGCCGCGGCGCGCAGTCATCGCGCGCGTCAACACCAGCGCGCCGCGACCGCCAGGCAAAAGACTCTCTGCATTGTGCCGATGTCGGCATAACAAGCATACCTGGGCGTCGTGGCACGTTCAACGAGGCACGCCGCTCCACGCCCTGCAGGAGCTCGGTGGCTGGGAGTCAGTCGAGATGGTGCGGCGCTACGCTCACCTCGCGCCGACCCACTTGGCGCCGTACGCGAACGCCGTCGGCACATCCGCGTCACAGCCGGAAGATTCGCCGGTCACAGTGAAGCGGGAAGTCGTTGATTCTTGTCCGATGATTGCCCCGTAACTCGGGCTGGCTACGGGCGCTGGGTTGATTTTGAATCCCGTGCGTCTACCAGTTCCGCCATCCCGGCACGGGCGAGGCATTATCGGGGAATGACCCGGGACCGGCAACAAAGCCCGCTTACCGTCGATGACTTCGACTACGACCTGCCCACCGAGCTGGTCGCGCAGCACCCGGCGCCCGAGCGAACGGCGAGCCGCCTGCTCCGCCTTTCGCGGGCGGGCGTTTCGGACCACGCCTTCTCCGATCTGCCGCAGTTCCTCTCGGCCGGCGACGTGCTCGTGTTCAACGACACGCGCGTCGTCAAAGCACGCCTCTTCGGCGTCAAGGAGACCGGCGGGCGGATCGAGGTGCTGATCGAACGCGTGCTCGGGGCAAACGAGACGCTCGCGCAGATCCGGGCCAGCCACCCGCCGCATCCGGGCGCACACCTGCGCCTCGCCGACGCGGTCGATGCAACTGTGGTCGGGCGCGAGGACGACCTCTACCGGCTGCGCTTCGACGGCGAGGTGCTAGAGGTGCTCGAGCGCCATGGCGAGGTACCGCTTCCGCCGTACATCACTCATCCCCCCGCTGCCGAGGACGAGTCACGCTACCAGACCATCTACGCGCGCGCGCCGGGTGCAGTGGCCGCACCTACCGCGGGGCTGCACTTCGACGAGCAGCTCATCGGGCGACTCCGCGCCCACGGCGTGGAACTCGCATTCCTCACTTTGCACGTCGGCGCCGGGACCTTCCAGCCGGTGCGTACGCACAGGATCGCCGACCACCGCATGCACAGCGAGCACTACGAAATCCCCGCGGCAACCACCGCAGCCCTGCAGCGCGCGCGTGAGCGCGGCCGCCAGGTCATCGCCGTCGGGACGACCTCGCTTCGCGCACTCGAAGCCGCCGCGCGCGACGGCGAGGTCACCGCCGGCAGCGGAGAGACCGATCTCTTCATCACGCCCGGCGACCGCTTCCGTGTCGTCGACCGCCTGGTCACGAACTTCCACCTGCCGAAGTCGACCCTCCTGATGCTCGTTTCGGCGTTCGCCGGAATCGAGCCGGTGCGCGCCGCCTATCGCCACGCGATCGCCGCCCGGTACCGGTTCTTCAGCTACGGCGACGCGATGCTCGCCGACCGGCAATAGAATCGGCCGATGCGATTCACGGTTTCAGCGACCGACGGCGCTGCGCGCCGGGCGCGGCTCGAGCTCGCGCACGGCGCGGTCGAGACGCCGGTCTTCATGCCGGTCGGCACCTACGGATCGGTCAAGGCGATGAGCCCGGCGGAGCTCGCAGACATCGGCACCGAGATCGTCCTTGGCAACACTTTCCATCTGTGGCTGCGACCGGGGCTCGACGTGATCGCCGCGCACGACGGCCTGCACCGCTTCATGGGCTGGTCGAAGCCGATCCTCACCGACTCGGGCGGTTTCCAGGTGTTCAGCCTCGGTGAGCTGCGGAAGATCAGCGAGGAAGGCGTCCGGTTCGCCTCGCCGATCAACGGCGACCGCCTGCTGCTCACGCCGGAGGAGTCGATCCGTATCCAGCGCACGCTCGATTCGGACATCGCGATGGTGTTCGACGAGTGCACGCCTTTCCCCGCGACCGAGCGGGAGGCGGCGGACTCGATGCGCCTCAGCCTGCGCTGGGCCGAACGCTCCAAGCGCGAATGGGAGCGCGGTGGCGCACGCGCGAACGCGCTCTTCGGCATCGTGCAAGGCAGCGTCTTCGACGCCTTGCGCGACGAGTCGCTCGCCGGACTCCTCGAGGTCGGCTTCGACGGCTACGCGATCGGCGGCCTCGCGGTCGGCGAGCCGAAGGAGGCGATGCTGCGCGTCCTCGAGTGGACCGCGCCGCGGCTCCCCGCCAGCCGTCCCCGCTACCTCATGGGCGTCGGCACGCCCGAGGACATCGTCGCTGCGGTGGCGGCCGGCGTCGACATGTTCGACTGCGTGCTCCCGACCCGCAACGCGCGCAACGGCTGGCTCTTCACCCGCTGGGGCGACATCCGCCTGCGGAACGCCCGCTACCGCGACGACACGCGGCCGATCGACGAGACCTGCGGCTGCTACGCGTGCCGGAACTTCTCGCTCGCCTACGTCCACCACCTGCAGCGGGCGAACGAGATCCTCGGCGCGCGCCTCGCCACCCTCCACAACCTCCACTACTACCTGACCCTGATGCGCGAGCTGCGCGAAGCGATCGCCGCGGGCGCGTTGGCGGCGTATCGCGCCCGCTTCGCGACCGAGCGTGCACGGCTCGCAGACGAGAAAAACGGCCGGTAGGGCGCGGGCCCTCGGGTATAATCCCGCGCTTCCCGCGACGACACCCCGAATGGAGCCGCCCGTGTTCATCAGCCCCGCGTACGCACAAGCGTCCGGCGCGCCCGACGCCGGCATCATGAACATCGGCATGCTGGTCCTGATGCTAGTGGTGTTCTGGTTCATCCTGATCCGGCCGCAGATGAAGCGGGCGAAGGAGCACAAGGCGATGGTCGAGGCGCTGGAGAAAGGCGCCGAGGTCGTCACCGCCGGCGGCATCGTCGGCAAGATCATCAAGATCGGCGAGGGGTACGTCACCCTCGAGATCGCCGACAACACCGAGATCGTGGTCCAGCGCCAGGCGGTCCAGACGCTGCTGCCGAAGGGCACGATGAAATCTCTATGAAGGAAGGGGGAGGGGAGAAGGGTAGAACCGTGCCGCGCTCCAACCGTTCTCCCTTCCTCCTTCCCCCTTCCCCGCTCTCATGAACCGCTATCCCCTCTGGGTCTACGTCACGGTCGCGGTCGCGGTCCTGCTCGGCCTCCTCTACACGCTCCCCAACTTCTTCGGCGAATCGCCGGCGGTGCAGGTATCGAGCGCGCGTGCGACGCTGAAGGTCGACACCGCGACGCTCGGCCGCGTCGAGGAAGTGCTGAAGAAGGCCAACATCGCCTACACCGGGGTCTACCTCGACGCGGTCGGCGTCAAGGTCCGGTTCGCCGACACCGACACCCAGCTAAAGGCGAAGGACCTCATCGCCCAGGCGCTCAATCCCGATCCGCAGAACCCCTCTTACACGGTCGCGCTCAACCTGCTGTCCTCGTCGCCGACCTGGCTGACCCGGTTCGGCGCGCTGCCGATGTACCTCGGCCTCGACCTGCGCGGCGGCGTGCACTTCCTGCTCCAGGTGGACATGAAGGGTGCGCTCACGAAGCGGCTCGACGCGTTCACCGGCGACATCCGCACGACGCTGCGCGACAGCAGCATCCGCCACTCGGGGATCTCGCGCGAGGGCAGCACGATCGTCGTCCGGTTCCGGGACGCCGAGACGCGGGACAAGGCGAAGCGCGCGATCGCTGACGCGTTCGGCGACCTACTGGTGGTCGACGCGGGCGACGCCGCCGAGCCGCGTCTCAACGCGACGATCAGGCCGGAGGCCGAGAAGCGTATCCAGGAAGCGGCGCTCAAGCAGAACATCGGCACGCTCAACAAGCGCGTCAACGAGCTCGGCGTCGCCGAGCCGGTGATCCAGCAGCAGGGCGCCGACCGCATCGTCGTGCAGCTCCCGGGCGTCCAGGACACCGCCCGGGCGAAAGAGATCCTCGGCCGCACCGCCACGCTCGAGATCCGCATGGTGGACGAGGAGAACACCCGCAACATGCAGGTCCTCGCCGAAGCGCAGAAGGGCCAAGTGCCGTTCGGCGACGAGTTCTACGTCGAGCGGCAGGGCGCGCCGATCCTGGTGAAAAAGCAGGTGGTGCTCACCGGCGACCGCCTCACCGACGCCCAGGCCGGGTTCGACAGCCAGACGCAGGAGCCGGCGGTCCATCTCACGCTCGATGCGACCGGTGCGCGGATCTTCCGCGACGTCACGCGCGAGAACGTCGGCAACCGCATGGCGATCCTCCTCTTCGAGAAGGGCAAGGGCGAAGTGATCACCGCCCCGGTCATCCGCGCCGAGATCGGCGGCGGCCGGGTGCAGATCAGCGGCGGCCGGATGAGCACGGTCGAGGCGAACGACGTCGCCCTGCTGCTGCGCGCCGGATCGCTCGCCGCGCCGATGGAGATCGTCGAGGAGCGGACCGTGGGGCCGAGCCTCGGCCGCGAGAACATCGAGAAGGGTTTCCACTCGACCGTGTGGGGGTTCACCGCGATCACGCTGTTCATGATCGTGTACTACATGCTGTTCGGCCTCTTCTCTTCGGTGGCCCTTGCCACCAACCTGCTGTTTCTCGTGGCGCTCCTTTCGCTCCTCCAGGCGACCCTCACCCTGCCCGGCATCGCGGCGATCGCGCTTACGCTCGGCATGGCGATCGACGCCAACGTGCTGATCAACGAGCGCATCCGCGAGGAATTGCGCAACGGCCAGACGCCGCAGGCGGCGATCCACGCCGGCTACGAGCGCGCCTTCGGGACGATCGTCGACTCGAACGTCACCACCCTGATCGCGGGGCTGGCGCTGCTCATCTTCGGCTCGGGCCCGGTGCGGGGGTTCGCGGTGGTGCACTGCCTCGGCATCCTCACCTCGATGTTCTCCTCGGTGGTGGTCAGCCGGACGCTGGTGAACCTCTTCTACGGCTCGCGCCGGCGGCTCGAACGGGTCGCGATCGGCAATACGAGCTGGAAGTAGCGGGAAGGGCGGACGATGGAGTTCTTCAAGATCCGACGCGACATACCGTTCATGCGGCATGCGCTCGTCTTCAACATCATCTCGCTCATCACCTTCCTCCTCGCCGTCTTCTTCCTGATCACGAGAGGGCTCCACTTCTCGATCGAGTTCACCGGCGGAACGGTGATGGAAGTGAGCTACGACCAGCACGCCGACGTCGACCGCATCCGCGCAACGCTCGAGAAGGCCGGCGTCACCGAGCCGCAGGTGCAAAACTTCGGCAGCTCGCGCGACGTGCTGATCCGCCTCCCGCTCAAGGCCGGGCAGTCGAGCGCCGACCTCTCGAAGCAGATCATGGAGAAGCTCAAGGCCGACAACCCGGCCGCGGAGCTCCGCCGGGTCGAGTTCGTCGGACCCCAGGTCGGGCGCGAGCTCGCCGAGAACGGCGCGCTTGCGCTCCTCGTCACCTCGCTCGGGATCGTCGCGTACCTCGCGCTCCGCTTCGAATGGAAGTTCGGCATCGCGGCGATCGTCGCCAACCTCCACGACGTGGTCATCATTCTCGGGTTCTTCGCGTTCTTCCAGTGGGAGTTCTCGCTCGCCGTGCTCGCGGCGGTGCTGGCGGTGCTCGGGTACTCGGTGAACGAATCGGTGGTCATCGCCGACCGGATCCGCGAGAACTTCCGCAAGATGCGGAAGGCGACGATCGTGCAGATCATCGACAACGCGATCACGAGCACGCTGTCGCGCACGATCATCACCCACGGCTGTACGCAGATGATGGTGCTCTCGATGCTCCTCTTCGGCGGCGCGGCGCTGCATTATTTCGCGGTCGCGCTGACCATTGGCATATGCTTCGGGATCTACTCGTCGGTGCTGGTCATGGCCCCGATCGTCATGTGGCTCGGCGTCCGGCGCGAGGACCTCGTGAAGCCGATCAAGGACCGCAAGCAGGAAGCGGTGGTCTGAGGGTCGTCGGGCCGAAAGCGCCCGCGCCCGGAATAGACCGGCATCCGGCGGTGTTATAGGATCCGGTGCGCCGCATCAACCGCGGCGCTCGCAATGCCAAACTCAAACGAGGAGGAACGCATGCGCAAGAAGCTCTTGACGGCCTGTATCGTGGCGGCACTGGGTGCGGGCTACGCCGCCGTCGCCCTATCGCAGGTGAAGCCCGAGACCTTGGTCAGGCAACGCCAGGCGGTGATGATCCTGCAGGGCAAATACTTCGGCCCGCTGGCCGGGATGCTCAAGGGCAGCGTTCCCTATGACGCCGCCACTGTCACGCGCAACGCGGCCTTCCTGGACGACCTGTCCCAGATGCCCTGGGACGGCTTTGCGGAGAGCACGAAAGGCGCCAAGAGCTTTGCGCTGCCGGTGATCTGGACCGAGGGGGCGAAATTCAAGCAGGCCCAGGACCAGCTCCGGACCGCAATCGGCGCGCTCAACGCCGCCGCCAAGAGCGGCAACGAGGGCGCAGTGAAGGCCGCCATCGGGGACGTCGGCAAGGCCTGCGGCAACTGTCACGACAACTTCCGCGAGAAATAGACCGCGCAACCATCGAGCGACGGGAACCCCGCTCCGGCGGGGTTTCGCTTTTTTTTCGGGCGCCAAGACCGTGCGAAAACCGATGCGAAGGGCGCTACCCGGAGCGGTGCTCGGGCTCGCGCTTGCGGCTGCCGCTGGTCTCGCGTCCGCGCAAGGTGACGCGAAGCACGGCGAATACCTCGTCAAGGTCGGCGGCTGCGTCGGCTGCCACACCGAGAACAAGAAGGAAGCAGTCCCGTTCGCGGGCGGGCGCGCACTGCAGACGCCGTTCGGGACGTTCTACGGCCCGAACATCACGCCGCATCCCGCCGCCGGGATCGGCCGCTGGACCGAGGCCGATTTCATCCGCGCGATGCACGAGGGCAACGGGCCGGGCGGGACGCACTACTTCCCCGCGTTCCCCTATCCGTCCTTCACCAAGATCACCGACAGCGACCTGCGCGACCTCTTCGCCTACCTCCGGACGCTGCCGCCGAACCCGCGGCCGAGCCAACCGCACGAGCTCAACTTCCCGTTCGGCTTCCGCTTCACGCTTGCCGGCTGGAAGTGGCTCTTCTTCACCCCCGGGCCGTTCGTACCCGACCCGAAGGCGTCCGCGGAGGTCAATCGCGGCGCCTATCTCGTGCAGGCGCTCGCGCACTGCGGCGAGTGCCACACGCCGCGGAACTTCCTCGGCGGGCCGCGGCGCGACCGCTTCCTCGCCGGCGGCAAGGGACCCGAGGGGAAGAACATCCCGAACCTCACGCCGACCCGGCTCAAGAAATGGAGCGACGGGGAATTGAAGGAGTTCTTCACCACCGGCCTCACACCGGACGGCGACGTGCCCGCCGAAGCGATGGCCGAGGTGATCAACAACACGACCAGCAAGCTCACGCCGCCGGATCTGGCAGCGATCATCGCGTACCTCCGCACGCTGCCGCCGCTGGCGGAGGAACCCAAGAAGTAGCTCGCGCCCGGGGATGGAAGCCTTCCTGAGCAATCCGGCAGTCCAGGGCGGCATCGGCCCGTTCGTCGCGGGGCTCGTCGTCGCGATCGTCCTCGGCCGGTTCAGCCTCGCCGGGCTCGCGGTGGCGGCGGGGTTCGGCGTCTGCGCCTACCTCCTGAACGGCCTAGCGTTCGCCCCGCTCACCGCGACCCGCAAGATCATCCTCGTCACGCTCGCTGCAGCGCCGATCGGCGTGGTCGTCGACGGCATTGCCCGCTCGTCGCGGACGATCGGGATCGCGCTGGCGGTCGGTTTCGGTGTCGCCGCGATCTGGGTGTTCTGGTCGGTGCTTTCGCAACGCCCGCCGCAGGAGGCGGCCGCGTTCGGGACCGTGGCGGCGATCGCAGTCGGCGCCACGGTGTGGCTGAATCACCGTCTGGCCGACGCGCCGGTACGCGCGGGGGCAGCGGCATTCGCGCTCGGCGTCGGCGGCGGCATCGCCGCGGTCCTCGGCGCCTCCGCCACCTACGGTCTGTACGCAATTGCGATCGGCGCGGGGGCGGGTGCGTTCCTGCTCGTGCAGATGCTCACGAACCGCCGAACCGCCGCCGGAGCGACGCTCACGCTGCCCGCCGCCGTGGGCGGCGCGCTCTTCGCGGCCGGCGCAGTGCTGCTCGCGAAGCTCGCGTGGTACGCGCTCGTACCGCTCGTGCTCGTCCCGCTCGTCGCCCGACTGCCGGCCCCCGAGCGGGCGCCAGTCTGGCTGCAGGCGATCGTTCTGTCGGTGTACGCGTTCACCGCGGCCACCGCGTCGTGGATTCTCGCCTGGCAGCTCGGGCTCGAGTAGCCGGGCGAGGACGCAACGCCAACATCAACGTCGAGCAGGAGGAGAAAGCATGTCGCGTCTGGCAATCTGCATCGTCGCAGCGGGGCTCGCCGCGCCGGTCTCGGCCGCGCCCGAGTCGTTCACGATCGATCCCTATCACACCTTCCCCTATTTCACGGTCAACCACCTCGGCTACACGAACTTCATCGGCCGCTTCGACAAGACCACCGGCAAGATCTCCCTCGACGCGGCCGCCAAGTCGGGCACGGTGGAGCTCGTCGTCGAGACGGCGTCGCTGACGACCGGAGACAACGACAGGGGCACGCGGCCGCGCACGCGCGACGAGCATCTGCGCTCGCCCGACTTCTTCAACGTCGCCGAGTTCCCGCGCATGACCTTCAAGGGCAAGACCGCCCGGTGGACGGGCGAGATGCCCGGCGCGATCGAGGGGGAGGTCACGCTGCTCGGCGTGACGAAGCCGCTCAACCTGACGGTGGAGAGCTTCAAGTGCGGCCCCGACCCGCGCACGCAGGGCAAGCGCTACATGTGCGGCGGGAACGCGGCCGGTACCATCAAGCGCTCCGACTTCGGCATGAAGTTCGGCGTCGGCCCGGTGAGCGACGAGATCAAGCTCTATATCGCGATCGAGGCGTTCAGAGACTGAGCTGACGCTCGTTCGCCGCCCGGAGATCCGCCTAGATCTTCCGGGCGAGCTCCGCTGCGGCGCCGATATAGCCCGCGGGCGTTAACGCGAGGAGCCGCGCTTTCGCGTCGTCGGGAATCGCCGCGGATTTGATGAAGTCGCGCAATCGTTCCGGCGTCACGCGTTCACCGCGGGTGAGCGCCTTCAGTTGCTCGTACGCGTCCTCGACACCGTAGCGGCGCATCACCGTCTGCACCGCCTCGGCGAGCACCTCCCAGTTCGCGTCGAGATCGGCCGCGAGCCTGGCCCGGTCGGCCTCGAGCCGGTCGAGACCCCGGCTCGCGGACGCATACCCGAGCAGGCTGTGCCCGAACGCGACGCCGACGTTCCGCAGCACGGTCGAGTCGGTGAGGTCGCGCTGCCAGCGCGACACCGGCAGCTTCTCGGCCAGGTGCCGAAGCAGCGCGTTGGCGACGCCGAGGTTGCCCTCGGAGTTCTCGAAGTCGATCGGGTTCACCTTGTGCGGCATCGTCGAGGAGCCGACCTCGCCCGGGACCGATTTCTGGCGGAAATAGCCGAGGGAGATGTAGCCCCACACGTCGCGATCGAGATCGACGAGCACCGTGTTCAGCCGTGACAGCGCGTCGAACGCCTCGGCGAGCGAGTCGTGCGGCTCGATCTGCACCGTGTACGGATTCCACTCGAGCCCGAGCGACTCGACGAGTCGCCGTGCGAGCGCCTGCCAGTCGACTTCCGGATACGCGGCGAGGTGGGCGTTGTAGTTGCCGACCGCGCCGTTCGTCTTGCCGGTGAGCCGCACTCCGGCGAGCGCGGCGCGCGCGCGACGCAAGCGATGGACGAAGTTCGCGAGCTCCTTGCCGAGCGTCGTCGGCGTCGCCGGCTGGCCGTGCGTGCGCGCGAGCATCGCGTCGGCGGCGTGCAGATGCGCGAGCTGCGCGAGCTTCTTCGTCAAACCGTCGACCGCCGGCAGGAGCACCTCGTCACGCGCACCGCGGACCATCAGCGCATAGGCGAGGTTGTTGACGTCCTCGGAGGTGCAGGCGAAGTGGATGAACGCCGATGCGCGCGTGAGCGCCGCGTCGTCGGCGACCCGCTCGCGGATCCAGTATTCGATCGCCTTGACGTCGTGGTTCGTCTCGCGCTCGATCGTCTTGACGCGCTCGCCGTCCGTCTCGCTGAACCCGGAGACGAGCGCGCGCAGCTTCGCCGCCGCGGGCGCGGCGAACGGCGCGACTTCCGGAATGCCGGGTTCCGCGCCGAGGGCGATCAGCCATTCGACCTCCACCCGGACGCGATGACGGATGAGGGCGAGCTCGCTGAACCACGGCTGCAGGGGCTCGGTTGCGCGGGCGTAGCGCCCGTCGAGGGGCGAGAGCGCGGTCAACGGCGAGAGCGGCATAGCGTGCGTTGGGATTCGGCGTACGCGGGCGCGGAACCCGGCCGAGTGTAGCACGCAGCTCCGCCGCTTCCGCCCCGGGCCGGGTGTCCGCCCGGACCGCGCAGCCGGGAGCACGCCAATGCCGTTGGTATAAACTGCACCGCTCGGGGAGAGTTCTGCTTCGTCATGGCCACTGCTCGGCTGAAACTCGTCGGCTCGCGTGCGAGCCCGTTCGCGCGCAAGGCGCGCATCGTCGCCGCGGAAAAGCGGATCGAGTTCACGTGGGAGATCCAGAACCCGTGGGCGTCCGACTCAACGGTGTCGGAACTCAACCCGCTCGGCAAGGTGCCGGTTCTCGTGCTCGACGACGGGACTGCGCTCTACGACTCGCGCGTGATCTGCGAGTTCCTCGACGGGGTCTCGCCGATCGGCAAGCTGATCCCGGCGGGGAACCGCGAGCGCATCGAAGTGCGCCGCTGGGAAGCGCTCGCCGACGGCGTCGTCGACGCCGCCGCGCTCGCCCGGACGGAGAGCCAGCGGCCGGCGCACGAGCGGAGCGCGAGCTGGACCGAGCGGCAGATGAAGAAGGTGACGCGCGGCCTGGACGCGCTCGAGAGCCAGCTCGGCGCGCGCGCCTTCTGCTGCGGCAACACGCTCACGCTCGCCGACATCGCGGTCGGTGCCTGTCTCGGCTGGCTCGACTTCCGCTACCCGAAGCTCGGCTGGCGGGACGACCGCCCCAACCTCGAGCGGCTCGCGGCGAAGCTCGCCGAGCGGCCGAGCTTCGCCGACACGGTCCCCGCCGACTGAACCACCGGACGAATCGCCGCCCCGGCGGCGATTCCCCTGGAATCGGGAGCGCGAGCCGTGCCCCCTCGTTTCGTGCAGGCTACTGGATCACGCCACCGCCGAGGCACGCCTCGCCCCGGTAGAGCACCACCGACTGCCCCGGCGTGACCGCCCACTGCGGGTCGTCGAACTCGATCCGGCATCCCGCTTCGTCCAAATCCGCAACGCGGCAGGCGGCGTCGGCCTGCCGGTAACGGGTCTTGGCGCCGTACCGGGCGTCCGGAGCCGGCGCCTCGCCGTTCACCCATGCGAGGTCCATCGCGGTGAGCGCGCGGCTCAGGAGGAGCGGATGGTCGTGTCCCTGCACGACGATCAGTTCGTTCCGCTCGCGGTCCTTGCCCGCGACGTACCACGGCGCGCCCTCCCCACCCCGCGTCCCCCCGATCCCCAGGCCCGAGCGCTGGCCGATGGTGTAAAAGGCGAGCCCGATGTGCTCGCCGACGATCCGGCCCTCGGGTGTGCGCATCGGGCCGGGCGAGCGCGGCAGGTAACGGTTGAGGAACTCGCGGAACGGCCGCTCGCCGATGAAGCAGATCCCGGTCGAATCCTTCTTCGCGTGCACCGGCAGCCCGGTGTCGCGCGCGATACGGCGCACCTCGGTCTTCGCGAGGGTCGCGAGCGGGAAGACGACCCGCGCGAGCTGGGCCTGGGTGAGGCGGTGCAGGAAGTAGCTCTGGTCCTTCGTCGCGTCGGCGCCCTTTACGAGCTCGTATCGCCCCGCCACTTCGCGGACGCCAGCGTAGTGGCCGGTGGCGATCCGGGAGGCGCCCATCGCGAGCGCGTGGTCGAGGAAGGCCTTGAACTTGATCTCCGCGTTGCAGAGGACGTCGGGGTTCGGCGTGCGGCCGGCGGCGTACTCGGCGAGAAAGCTCGCGAACACGCGGTCCTTGTACTCGGCCGCGAAGTTGACGACCTCGAGCTCGATCCCGAGCACGTCGGCGACCGAGGCGACGTCGACGAGGTCCGCGCGGGTCGAGCAGTACTCGTCGTCGTCGTCGTCCTCCCAGTTCTTCATGAAGAGGCCGACGACCTCGTAGCCCTGGCGCTTGAGCAGCAGGGCCGCGACCGACGAGTCGACCCCGCCGGACATGCCGACGACGATGCGCCCGGTCACTGCGCGAGATGCGGCGAGTCGCGAAAACCCGCCGGCTCGGCGCCGTCGAGCCACGCCCTGAGGGGGAAGACGGATGCCGGCAGCCCGGGGTCGAGGAACCAGGTGTCGACCACCCACTCGTCCTGCAAGCCCTGCTCGACGACGAGCGCGGCCCAGTGTTCGCTCAGCATGCGGCCGCGCATCACGCGCTCGCCGACGCGGTGGAACTTCAGCCAGCCGTGGCGCTCGATGAGCCGCAGGTAGGCCGTCGTGTTGGTCGAGTGGTCGATGCAGTCCATGCGGCCGGGCTGGGTCTCGTCGTCGTCGAAGTTGCCGCCGCGGTCGCGCCAGATCGGCGACTGCATCCCGGCGTAGAAGTAGAGCCATGCAACCGCATGGGCGACCGCCGCGCGCTCGGCGGCCGGCGAGTCCGCGTCGACGAACTGCGCCTGCACCTGGCCGAGATGCAGCGCCGAGTAGTGCACCACGGCCCGGTCCTTGCAACCGTAGTTGAAGCAGATCGCGACCTCGTCGGCCGCAGCGGCGCCCGCGGCGAGCGTCAGCAGGATTGCGAGGATGCGGGCC
>Ga0335082_10004318_pt1 | contig 15481 bp, 12 predicted proteins | sample Lox_Sample_41_FD_206718 | JGI IMG/M metagenome (GOLD analysis project Ga0335082, IMG submission 206718) | Soil microbial communities from Loxahatchee National Wildlife Refuge, Florida, United States - Lox_Sample_4.1 | ecosystem: Environmental > Terrestrial > Soil > Wetlands | place: USA...
TGATTGCACAGCTCGAAGCTCATTGTCCCGGCTGCAACTGCACTGCTAACTGATTCACCGCCGAGACATCGTAGTACGAGGATAAGTCTGCATGTCCCGCCAGCGTCTCGCGTTCTTTGCCATCCACTAGAATCTTGACCTTCTGAATGCCCGGAGTATTCGCTGTGATGGTATGGATCAGCGACGCAACCGTCAGTTGTTCGACCAGCACGCCGGAGCGGTGCGTGTCGGCGAAGGCGCTGTTAACGTCGACTACCGCAGCTCCGGGATCGACCAGGTAGACGCTGCGAATTTCAGCGCCCGATCCGAGCACGTGCGGAGAAGAGCGGTCGAGATAGATCGAGAGCAGGGCTCGCAACAGTTCTTCCGAACGCTGCTGCCGGCCGGAAGGCAAGGGGATCAGGGCCGAAAGCCCGCGCAGGGTGCCGTCTTCATCGTGAGCGACGAAGAGCACGACTCTTTCGGTCGGGCCCGTGACTGGCGGAGCGAGTGGACGCGTGTCGATCACTGCAGTTGGCGAAGTTGTTACAGACTTCCGCACGTGCCACGCATATACGCTGAGGCCGAGTGCGGCGGCGAGCAGGATCGACATGGCGATCATGAGATGGCGCGGGATCATCGTGTCCACCTCATGGCGCGCTCCCGAGTTGGTCCTTCGCGGCTGCGATGGCAGTTGCCACAGCCCCGGCGACAAGTTGCTGGTAATCGGGAGCTGTGAGTTGCGCGAGATCCGAACTCTGCGGTGCGACTTCAACAGCGATCGCGGGTCCGGTCACATTGTTCAGCGGACGCAACGCCGCCGACAGCGTGCGAACGGGAACCTGCCGCTTCTGCAGTTCTCCCGCGATTGCCGTGGCGGTCGTCTGGCTCAAGGGCAAAGCGGCATGCTGCGCGGTTGTCCACGAGCGGAATGGGCCGCGATCGTCCTCTCCGAAAGGAAGCAACGCTGTGTAGACGCGAACTCCACGGCCGCTGGCTGTCGCGTGCAGTGCGATGTAGATTGCGGCGTGATCAGCGTTAGTGAAGACTGCCCGATCATCCGTGGAGAGATTCGCGTCGGAGTCGCGTAACACCAGCGTGGAAATGCCCCGGCTTTCCAACTCTTGGCGCAAACTGCGCGCCAGGGCGACGGTGACGTCTTTCTCAAGCAGCGTGTTGCTCAGAGTTTCTCCGTGATCGTCTCCGCCATGGCTCGCGTCGACAATGGCAAAGTATCGCCGTCGCGCGGGAAGCGGTGCAGGCGGAGGAATCGCCGGTGCCGGTGCCTGCGCAGCAGGTGTTTCGGGCGTGCCAGTTGCGGGAGCAGTGGCGCTCTGAGCAGGATTCGATGTGGGCGTAACGACGATCGTTTTTCCTTCATTAGCGAACGAGGCGATGACAGGAACGCTCGCGTTCACCGTGACGATTGCAGTTCCATTGCTCTCTGCGTAAGTGGCGGAGGAAATGACCTTGCTACCGAAGGTCAAAGTTGGCGATGCCGGAGAGACCAGCGGTTCCCTGGAGAAAGTCATCCGGAGGATGCCTTGGTCCGTCGCGATTATTGGATTCACTGCGGCCGTGAAATGAAATATGAGGCGCGGGGGATTGTCGCCCGCGAGCGAGGCCGTAAAGTGTGTGCCTACGTTTCCGATGAATAGACGTCCCGGAGCTTCATGCAGCGTTACTGGTCCACCCAGAAAACGGGGCAGCAGGGAACTGAGTGAGCCGAGTGGGACCAGGCCGCGTTTGTTGTCGAGCACGAATTTGCCGCCGAGATCGGCGTCGCGATCGTGAATACGCACCCGGGTTTTGCCGGACTGAAATTCGCCATCCACATTGTTGTAGCGCAGTCGCCACTTCGCACCGTCGGTCTTCGCGGTCACCCGCCCGAGAGGTTCCAGCAGTTCCAGGAGTCCGACGTAGTCGCGGCCATCATGCTGCACGAGCGGCAAGGAGTAGTTTGCGGCAACCGAATAGACAGAGAGATGCTTCTCGGGAGTTGCCGCCGACAATAGGAGGGTAGAAAGGATTGCGGCGAGCGAAAATCCGCACAACCGCCGAATCTGCGCGGCACGCGCTGGAGGCGGCGGTTGTTGGGTCTCTTGAGACACGTTAGTCCAGCGCATAAGCGGTGAGTCCGCTCAGCAGCTTGGGATAAAAGTCGGTGGATTTCTGCGGCATGACTTCGCCGGCGAAGGCGATGTCACGCACTTTTTGCACGGGACACGGATTCATCAGGAAGACGATGTTGGCTGCACTCTTGCCGGTTCCGCGAACCTGCGCCAGCGCTTCCGAGGCCTCCCGCAAATAAGACAGGTTCTGCTGGTTGCGGATTGATTCTTCCGACAGCTTGAGCACGCCTTCCAGAATGGATTTGTGAAGCTGAACGACATCGAGAGATTGCTGCTGCGGAGAGAGTCCTGCGAAAAACTTCGATCCCGCAGGCTTCGGAGAGTGGAGCAGGAAGGCACGACTGGCGGTAACTGCCAGGAGAGCGGTTCCGTTGCGGCCGCTGTCTTTCAACTTTTCGGTTGCCGCATCGGCATCGATTGCCTGATCAACTTCCTCAATTTCGAAGAACTCGGCGCAGGCGTCATGAAATTCGTCCGCTGAAAATGATTTCAAAGAGTGCACAACGCGATGGGTCGGCAAAACGAGCAAGCCAGGATCGTTCATGTTCACGAACGTCATCATGACCAACTCGTAGGATGCCTCGGGATCCGTCGTTCCTGCGGCGGCCCGACACTCGTTCCGGAAATTCAGTGCGGTTTCATAGCGATGGTGGCCATCGGCAATGACTAGTTTCTTGTCCCGCATCTTGCCTTGTACTGCCAGGATTATGGCGGGATCGGCGACCTGCCAAACGCGGTGGGCGACACCATATTCATCAGTTACATCGATTGTCGGTGTTCCGGGCGTCGCAAGAATGGAATCGATCTCCCCTGCGTCTTCGTACAGCAGGAACAACTGCTCGTAGTGCGCGCGGGTGGCGCGCAGCAAGTCGAGCCGGTCGGCTTTGGGTTTGGCCAGAGTCTGCTCATGCCGGTAGACGATTTTCGCGGAGTAATCCTCTACCCGCCCGAGGGCAATAAAACCACGCCGCTCGAACTGCTTACCGGATTGGGCTTTAAACGTCTGAGAATAGACGTACAACGAGGGGGAAGAATCCTGCTGGAGGATGCCCTGCGACCGCCAGTCTCGACCAAAGGCGGCGGCCCGGGTGTATACGTTGTCCGAGGTATTGTCGCCGGGGCCAGAACGGCCAAGGATGATTCTGACAAGGTTACACGGACTGGCCGTATAGTAACGTTCCTGCATCGCAGGGGTAATCTTGTCGTACGGTTGAGTAACCACCTGAGCAGCGGAAACCCGCTGCAGGTTATAGCGATACGCGCGGAATGGACGGATGTCTGCCATAGGAAACCTTTGATTGTAACAAGATAGGAACGATCGCCGGAGATCGCCGTCTGGCGGGCGTTTCCAAGGACGAAAAGTGATGTAACCGCTTCCGGCGAATGTCTCCGAAATTTGACAAAAAGCCTGCGCGGTTGGCAGGAAGCTGTGCTAACATCCGCCGCATAGAGGTTCTTTATGGCCCGCCTGGATGATGGGCGTTGGTCACCTCGCCCTGAGGCCCTAGTTCGACGTGAATGCCCGGTGCCCCCCTGGGATAGAGCCGCTGCGGTGCCCTGGAAGTCCGTTCTTGCTCCCAATCCCGTGAGATGGTTTGCTATTTCGCTAATCGTACTCGCCTGCGTGCTCCCCACTCTGGCACAAACCGACGTGAACGACATTCACGTTCAACAGCGTGAAGCGGAGCAGGCCAAACCGGAACCCAAGGCAGAGCTGGTTTCTACCACTGGCGGGTTGAGCGCGCACGTCCGTCCCCTTAAAGTGGACGTGGATCTTGTGCTGGTGCCGGTCACGATTACGGACCCGATGAACCGCCTGGTGACCGGCCTCGAGAAAGAAAACTTCCAGCTTTTCGAGGGAAGCTCGGCGCAGGAGATCCGGACTTTCTCAAGTGAGGATGCTCCGGTGTCACTCGGTGTGATCTTCGATTCCAGCGGCAGCATGAGCAGCAAGATGGACCGCGCCAAAGATGCCGTGGTTGAGTTCTTCAAGACGGCGAATCCGCAGGACGAATTTTTCATGATTACCTTCTCCGATGAACCGGAGCAGATGAGCGATTTCACCAGTTCTGTGGATGACATCCAGAACAAGCTGATCTTTGCTGTCCCCAAGCGCCGGACGGCATTGCTGGATGCTATTTACATGGGCATCAGCAAGATGCGTCAGGCCAAGTATGCGAAGAAGGCATTGCTGATCATCTCCGACGGGGGCGACAATCACAGCCGCTACACGGAGAACGAAATCAAGTCGCTGGTGAAAGAAGCCGACGTGATGATTTACGCGATCGGCATCTATGATCGCTATGCCTCTGCCCAGGAAGAGCGCCTGGGCCCGCAACTGCTTACCGAAATCAGCGAACTGACCGGTGGACGCGCTTTCACCATTGATAATCCGAATGATCTTGCGGATGTGGCCACCAAAATTGGGGTCGAGTTGCGCAACCAGTATGTCCTCGGGTACCGTCCTGCTAAAGTTGTGCGTGACGGCAAATGGCGTAAGATAAAAGTGAAGCTACTTCCGCCAAAAGGATTGCCGCCACTACGGGTGTATGCCAGGACGGGATATTACGCGCCTGCCGAATAAATCCTCGAATGCCCTGCTTCTACTGACGTCCGTGTTGTGCGCAGTAGTGTGTCTTGGCTTGCTGGTCGCGGCACAGCCGGCTGTCAGCCAGAATCAGCCCAAACAAGATCAGCCCAAGCCGGATCAGGCGAAGCCCGCCGCCGACGGTCAAACAGCAGCTCCTGATACCCAGGCATCCCAGTCAAAGTTGGAGAATCAGGGCGTTTATGTTCTGCGCAAAGATGTCAACGAGGTCATGATTCATGCCTCTGTTATCGACGACAAGCAGCGCCTGGTCACCAACCTCGATCGCAACGCATTCAGCGTTTTCGAGGACGGCAAGCCTCAGAGCATTATTTCCTTCCATCATGTCGACATCCCGGTCGCGATGGGGATTGTCATCGACAACTCAGGTTCGATGCGCGAGAAGCGTAACAAGGTAAACCAGGCAGCGCTGAACCTGGTGCGGTCCAGCAATCCCTCGGATGAAGTCTTTATTGTGAACTTTAACGATGAGCAGTATCTCGACCAGGATTTTACTCACGACCTGCTGAAATTGAAGGAAGCGCTGGAAAAGATTGACGCGCGCGGAGGCACGGCACTCTACGACGCGGTTGTAGCGTCGGCTGACCACCTGAAACAAAATGCGCGGCTGGAAAAGAAGGTGATCTTCGTCGTGACCGACGGAGAAGACAACGCGAGCAGCCAGACCCTGGAGATGGCCGTGAAGCAACTCCAGCAGGATGGCGGGCCTTCAGTCTACGCGCTCGGAATCCTGGGAGATGAAGAACATCCCAAGCGTGCTCGTAAGGCGCTGCAGATTCTCGCGGAACGAACCGGTGGAATCGCATTTTTTCCCAAGAGTCTCGATGAAGTGGATGAGATCAGCCGCACCATTGCCAATGACATCCGTAATCAGTACGCGATCGGTTACAAGCCTACCAATCCGAAAAAGGCCGGCGACTTCCGCCAGATCCGGGTAGAAGCCAAAGCCAAGGGACACAACAAGCTGGTAGTCCGCACTAAAAGCGGATATTACGCGGGCATGCAGCCGACGGCCAGCCTGACGAAATAGCCGAAAAGTTATTTTCCAGATTCCAATATCTGCGCTGCCGCATCGATCAGCGCCGCCTCATCGTCCAATGCCTTGGCCACACGCGTGATCTCCTCGTCCGCCTCGGCATAGCGTTTCTCCTCGATTCCCTCGCGTACTCCCGGAACTGTCTTCACTCCATATCCGCTGTATACGCCCGGTGCGTAGAGAAGATGCTTATACCAGGGTCTGCGGGGAAGTCCGTCATCATTGGTGAGTGTGCGTTCGCTCTGGATCAGCTTCGCGTTGAGCGAGCGCAATGATTCTGCCTGCGTTTCACTTAGCGTCGCCTGGTGTTCTGAGAGCGCCTTGCGATAACGCTCGGCACTACGTGTCAGCATCTCCACGGCATTTTCCATCGGTGCGAAGTTGAGATGCGGCGGGAGGTTTTCTTTAGTGGGCGCGACCGTCGGGCGACGCGGATCAAATGTTGCCTTGAAAACGCCTTCCTCCAGTTCCTGGTTGCGCTCGCGAATCTCGTCCTGCTTGTCTGTGACCAGTTTCTGCAGGTCGTTCGTATACTTCTTCATCGTGTCGGCGAAGTCCACGAAGTCGAAGGGCAGGACTTCCGCATCCGCCAGCCGCATCACGGATGTTCCAACCGTCTGCGCGAGTGCGCGTCCATAGACGAAATCTGAATCGGAGAAATGGGTATACCAGTAGAAATCGTCATAGATCGAGTGATAGATGCCCTGTTCGTCTTCGCCGCCATAGCCGAGGTCCAGACTCGCGATACCGAGATGATCGAGGAAGCCGGTGAAGTCCGTGCCTGAACCGAGGGCGTCGATCCGCAGATCGGTTCGAGAGCGCAGTTCCTTGCGATCGTCGCCCTTAGCGGCCGCGATCTTCGAAAGCTGAACGCGCTGCCACACTGTCATCTTCGTTTCGGGGTCTTCAATATCGCGGGCGACTCCGTTGATGAACTGCTCGAGACTATGCGACCCTCCCATTGCGAGGAGCCCGCGGTCATTGCCGTCGGTATTGATGTAGACTGCCGCATGCTGCCGCAATTCGTCGGCATGCGCCTCGACCCATTCGGTAGAACCTAGCAGCATCGGTTCCTCGCCATCCCAGGCTGCATAGATGATCGTCCGACGCGGTTTCCATCCTTGCTTCAGCAGGAGAGCCAGAGCCCGTGCTTCTTCCAGCAGAGGGCTGGTGCCCGAGACCGGATCCTCGGCTCCATTTACCCACGCGTCGTGGTGATTGCCGCGAATGATCCATTCGTCCGGCGCGACGCTGCCGGGGATTTTCGCGATCACATCATTCACGGGCTTGATGTCCCAATTGAATTCGAGTTTCAGGTGAACTTTGGTTGGTCCGGGCCCGACGTGATAGGGGATTGGGAGAGAGCCGCGCCACTCGTCGGGCGCCATCGGTCCTTTTAATGCGGCCAGCAGCGGCTGAGCGTCGCCATACGAAATCGGCAAAACGGGAATCTTCGATAGGCTTTTCGCCTCTTTCAGGGCCAGGCGCTTCGCATCCGCAGTCGCTCCTACACCCGGCGTCAGCGGATCTCCCGGGCTCGCAGATGCGAAATCCATCACGCTGCCGCGCTGCACACCGTCCGGGTTGCGCATCGGACCTTGCGGAAACACGACATCGCGGGTGTAACCGTCATCTTGCGGTTCGGAGTAGATGAGGCAACCAATCGCTCCATGCTCCGCCGCGACCTTGGGCTTCACGCCGCGCCAGGAGTGATAGTACTTCGCGATCACGATCGCGCCCTTCACTGAAATTCCAAGGCGGTCGAGCTTTTCGTAGTCTTCCGGCAGGCCGTAGTTCACAAAGACGAGCGGCGCCGTCACGTCTCCGTCGATTGAATAGGCGTTGTAGGTCGGAAGTTGCTCTGACTTCTGATTCGATGTGGGATCGATTGCCAGTGCCGGCTCATCGAGCTTTGCCGTGAACTTCGTCGGCTCGACCATCTCCAGCACGCGTACCTTCGGAGTGGGAAAGAGTACGTTGAAGGTCTCGATGTGCGCGTCCAGTCCCCATTCCTTGAAGCGAGCCAGGATCCACTCTGCATTCTCTTTGTCGTACACCGACCCGACATGGTGAGGGCGAGCGCTCAAATGGCGCATATATTCCCGCAGGTTCGTTGGATCGGGGATCGCTTTGAGCTTCGTCTCCCAATCACGTTCCGTCTGGCTGGAGCGTGGAGAATATCCGGAAAGAGTGGGCTCGTCAGCGGCAAACAGCGAAGAGGGAAGGAGAAGAGTCAGGATCAACAGCACGGCGGCTAAACGTCGCATGCAGTTCCTTTCATGAAGGATTGGGTTGCTCATTATAGACGGGGCACAATAGATTTTGGTTTGAGTGGAGTAACCTGACCGCAAAGGACGCGACCAAGACTCGCGAAGATCCGTCAAGAGAAGCGTTGGATTTTGGTCAGCCGTCCAGCTCGCTCCGGATTGACGATTCCCATGGTCCCCCGTACCCTGTAGTGTGGGTCTGAAAATTTCCGAAGTGTCCCGCCTGCGTGTCGCCGACGACATCACTCAACTGGTCGGCGAAACTCCCATGTTGCAGTTGAAGCGCCTGGTTCCTGCTGGATCGGCGGACGTCTTCGCAAAACTCGAATATCTGAATCCGGGCGGAAGTGTGAAGGACCGCGCCGCCATCGGGATCATTCGTCGAGCTGAGCAAGATGGACAACTTCGCGCCGGCGGCACGATCGTCGAGGCCACGGCCGGAAATACCGGGATTGGGCTGGCCCTGATCGGCGTGAATCGCGGCTACAAGGTGAAGCTGTTCGTACCAGAACGATTCTCGGAGGAGAAGGTCAAGATCATGCGCGCCCTCGGCGCGGAGGTCTTTCGTACACCGGACACCGAGGGCATGCAAGGCGCTATCAAAGCGGCGAAGGCCCTTGTCGCTTCCGATCCGGCGGCGTTCATGGCTGGGCAATTCGAAAATCTTGCCAATCCCGAATTTCACTATGCGACGACAGCGCAGGAAATTTACGAGCAGATGGAAGCCCGGGTTGATGCCGTTGTTCTCGGCTGCGGCACGTCGGGAACATTTTCCGGAGTGGCACGCTTTCTGAAAGAGAAGTCTCCGCAAGCGCTTGCCGTTGCAGTCGAGACGCAAGGATCCGTTCTGGGCGGCGGCAAGCCTGGGCCGCATAAAGTGGAAGGCATCGGCGCGAGCTTTATCCCGAAGACGTTCGATAGTTCTGTTTGCGATGAAGTCCTGATGGTGATGGACGACGATGCATTCGCGACCGTGAAGAATCTCGCTGCCCAGGAAGGCGTACTGGCGGGATCGAGCGGCGGCGCGGCTGTCTTTGCGTCCCTGCAGGTGGCGAAGAGGCTTGGTGCAGGGAAGCGTGTTGTAACCATCATTCCAGACTCGGCCGAGCGGTACCTCTCCAAGAAAATCTTCGAAGGCGGGATCTGATCCGGAGCAGCATGGCGAACATGCGGCTTGAGCTCTCGCGTTCGCAAATCCTGAGCTTCCGGCAGCGTGTAGGCTCGCTCGATGAGCGTTTGCCTGCAGGAGCGAAATCTCTCCATCGCGCCGCGTCGGCCGGGCTGCAAGATTCCATGCCGCGGGCTGCGCTGCTGTCGATTCATGCGCGGGTGAACGGCGCCAGCCCGAATATCTGGGAGCATCCGTCTCTGGTGCAAATCTGGGGTCTGCGATTCAGCAACTATGTGATCGCTGCGAAGGATCTCCCTATTTTTACTCTGGGGAGATTGCCTGAAGATGGCCGTCGCTGTGCTAGATGTCATGAGACAGCATCCCGGCTGCGGGCGTTCCTGAAAGGCCGGCGAATGCCTTGTGAAGCGACGGGTCATGCGATGGGTGTGAATCCAAACAGCCTGCGCTACGCGGCGCCGACGGGTACCGTTCTCATACGGTGGGATGGTGCGCGGCAGCCTGACATCTGGATGGTGCCAGTCCCCGATATGGATCCGAAAGACGCACGCCTCGAACTGGCGCGGCGGTATCTTCACGTGTTCGGTCCGGCGACGGCATTGTCTTTTGCGCAGTGGGCTGGACTATCGACAACTGAAGCGCGCCGGGCCCTCACCGCGTTAGGTGGCGCTTTGACGGCCGTGCGTACGCCAATTGGCGATGCCGTGATCCTCGCCGAGGACGAGGCGAATTTTCGAGCGAAATCTGAGCTTCCTGAATCTGTTCGGCTTCTTCCTAGCGGGGATACCTACTACCTTCTGTGGGGGGCTGACCGAAAGCTTCTTCTGGCTGGTGCCAAACAAAGAGCCGCGCTTTGGACATCGCGCGTGTGGCCTGGGGCGGTGCTAATGCGCGGGGAGATCGTTGGAGTGTGGCGACGCGCGGCAGGCGAGGTTTCAATCGAAACCTGGCGACGACTCAGTTCTGCTGAACGTAAGGCTGTTGAGGCGGAAGCAGTATCGCTGCCGCTGCCCCGCATAACTGGTCCGATTACAGTTTGCTTTCAGTCTTGAAACGTTCGTATACAGCGGGTCAGATACGAACCCGCGCCAGCGGATCGACTCCGGTCGATTTGATCTGAGGCGCGAGGGACTCCAGTACTTCAAGGAACACGAGCACGTCGGGAATCTTGTTCGAACGGACGCTCACGGCGCTCAACCATTTCCCGCGGCGCTTGATCTGCAGATTGCTGCGGACGAGTTCCGCTCCCGAGATTTCTGACACCGGGATGGAATTTCCTTTCCAGGTGACGGCTGTCGCGGAAAGTCCCAACCCGCCGAACTGCACGGTCTCGCCTCGCTGCACTTTGCTCTTCGCGTTCTGCACCATGGGAGGAAGGATGCGGCTCAGAATGGCGCTGATGGCCTCATCGGCTTTGTTGTAGTTCGATGTCACTTTCAGCTTCGTGCGATCCTGGCTGATGAGTTCGAGCGTAAGGTGCGCGCGGCCGGATTTCTTGCTCGACATTGCGATCAGAATGCCGATCAGACCGAAATGCCCGTAGACATTGATAGGAACCACCTGGTAGCGGGTCTCTGCGATCTGGTTCCAGGTCATCTCCTGCTGTCCGAAGAGAGATTCGCGCCGGACACCAGAATCGCTAATGATCAGCGCGCTCTTACCCAGCGCGATCCAGAAGAGGATAGCCGCAATGCAGAGGCCGATGGAAATCCAGAACAAGGTTGGATGGGCGGCAATGCTCGGGTCATCCTGCGATAGCCAGATTCCCGCCAGCACACTCGCCAGAACCACAACCAGTAGGATCCGCGCTGTGTATGCGACACCGAAGCGACGTTCCCCATATGCCATTCCTGCCGTTGCCATAAGCGCTCCCCTAACACTCGGACGAAAAGCTGGACTTACCCGCTATCGTAGGTTGAAGGATTCGCGCCTGCTAATTACCTCTGTAATAGCGGATAATAAATCCCGTGTCTCCGAGCGACAGTGCAATCACTCAGGTCAGTGACACTGCCTTGATGGTAGCTGCCTGCCGCGCCCATGAAACCGCGCAGCCGGACGCTTTTTTCCGCGATCCGTTTGCAGCGCGGCTGGCTGGCGAGCGGGGTGTGGCAATCCTGAACGCGTTGCCGCACGCCAACGTGGCGCGCATGGGGCTTCCGATTCGCGCGCGTTTTGTCGATGAGTTGCTGCTGGAAGCTCTGTCGGCGCATGCCATCACGACCGTGCTCAGCGTAGGTTCGGGTCTCGACACGCGGCCGTGGCGGCTCGATCTGCCGTCCAGCCTGCGCTGGATCGAAGTAGACTTTGCCGATGTTCTCGACTACAAAGACCGCTTGATGTCTGGCGAGACGCTTCGCTGTCGCCGGGACCGTTTCACGGTTGATGTGAATGATCCGGTACAGCGCCGGGTCGTGTACGAAGCCGCGAGTGAGCCGCCGGCGCTGATGATCACAGAAGGCCTCCTTATGTATTTGCCGGCCGCGACAGTCGACGCTCTGGCCGCCGAATTCCTCACAGAGAGCGGAGTGGCTTACTGGATCAGCGATCTGACGACCACAGCTTTCACCACAGCGCTCGGAGGGGCGGACGCGATGAAGTCTATCCGCCACGTGCAGGCGTCCGATGCACTCAAGGGTGAGCAGATTTTCGGAGTGTTCCAGCGCCGGGGCTGGAAGAGCGAGGCAATGAGAAGTTACATCAGAGATGTCGGTTTCGTAATGGAGCGATTCCGCCGTACGTCAGGAGGCGCCACCCCGCCTCAGCCGCAGTTTCCCCCGGGCGATCCCACAGGAGTACATCGTTTTACTCGCGGATAACTCCAGCGGCTCAACAGAGACAAGTCCACGGTTGTAATGTTTCACTGGCGCCGAGCTGCGCGGACCACGGAAATTTGACAAGCACGATTGCAATTTCGTCCTACAATTGAGAGCGCAACCCTGGGACGCCCGCAGCCTTTACCTGTACAGCGGATTCACTACCTTGACCATTTCTTCTACTGCCCGTGCGGCTTTCGCGTGCGTACTCATCGCATCCTCTGTGCACGGTCAGGCGGTGCAACCAGAGCGCTTCGAAAAGGATTTCAACGTCCTCTTCAGCGGCGGCGAGTACATGAATCTGTATGCCATGGGCACGCTCGACCATAAGAGCAAACAAGAGGTTGCGTCCAACTCGGAGGCGACCGTTTCCAAATATGACTTGAAAGCTCCCGGCAAGGCGCGAAATGAATATACGCGGGCATTGCGCTCTCTCGCGAAGAATGACTTGCCTGGGGCGGTTGATAGCTTGAAGAAAGCGATCTCGATTTATCCCAAGTATGTGGCTGCCTACAATGCTCTCGGATACGCCTACTATCAGTTGAAAGACTATGAACTCGCCCGCCAGCAGTTCATGCAAGCGATCCAACTGGATGATCATCTTTCCAGTTCGTATCTGAATCTGGGACGCGCGCAGTTGGCCTTGGGAGACAATCCCGCCGCGCAGACGTCGATGGAAAAGGCATCGTCAATTGCGCCTCTCGATACCCAGTTGCTGATGGCACTGACGTACACCCAATATCTGAACCACGACTACCAAAACGCCATCAAAACCACGAAGCGTGCCCACAGCCAGAGCCATCCCGATACGGCGATTGTTCACTACTACGCAGCGGGTTCCTGGCAGGCTCTTCATGATTTGCCGGAAGCGCGCAACGAACTGGAAACGTTCCTGACGGAAGACCCCAAGTCTCCAATGGCTGAAGCCGCTCAGCGCGTTGTTCAGCAAATTCGTACAGCCGAAGAACGGTCCGCAGCACCGCCGGTCAGTGCTCCGGTAACTACTCCGGTTATTGAGTCTTCCGGTACTGAATCCCTTTCCGTGGCCCAACTCGCCTTGCAAAATGTCAAATCTCTGAAACAAATCGCAGAAGCAGAGTCCGAGGGCTCCGCCTCGCCAGAGGAAGCGGTATTTGCGGCCGGAACCGAGACTTCGAAGGGGCCGGCGCCCGGTTCCGAAATCCGGGATGGTGGACGATCCGTGGCCTTTCGCAGCACAGTCAATGAAGTCGCAGTTTTCTTCTCGGCGACCGATAAGGGCAAATCGGTGATTGATCTCACGCCCCAGAACGTGACTTTACTCGACGATCACAAACCGCCCGCGGCGGTTCTCTCTTTTCACAGCGAATCTGATCTCCCGCTGCGACTCGGTCTGCTGATCGATATCAGTGGTTCCATTACGCAGCGATTCACGTTCGAGCAAGAGGCTGCGGTGAACTTCATGAATCACGTACTGACCGGGAAGGATGACCTGGCTTTCGTCGCCGGGTTCTCGAACTCGATTGTGATGGCGAAGGACTTCACGCCGGACATCAAGGAACTTGCGCATGGGATTCATGAGCTGGTTCCGGTGGGTGGGACAGCTATTTGGGATGCCGTATCCTTCGCAGCCGATAAACTCGCAGAGCGGCCCGAAGAAGGTCCGGTCGCCAGGATCCTCGTGGTCATCAGCGACGGAGACGACAACGCGAGCAGCGCGACATTGAAGCAAGCGATCGAACGTGCCGAACGGAATGAAGTGATTGTTTACACGGTGAGTACGCGTTACGCGGATGGCAAGCCTGGCTGGAGTGATACCACGGGCAATCGCGCCATGAAAGTGTTGGCACAGCTTACTGGAGGCGTGGCTCTCTTCCCGGGATCGGCGGCCCATCTTGGCCGAAGTCTGGACGAACTTCAGGAAGTCATCCGGAGCCGCTACCTGATCTCCTACCGGCCCGCACTCTTCAGTCCCGACGGCCATTATCGTCCGATTGCCATCGTCGCAGAAAAGTCCGGGCACAAGCTCAAGGTGAATGCACGCAAAGGGTACTATTCCGTGATGCGATCAGCCAGATGATGAGATCCCGCTCGCCCGTCCCCTGACCTTGACTTCCACATCGTGATTCAACGATGCTGCAAGAACCCAATGAAACCCACCAAGACTCTTGGTTTTGCCACTCGTGCCATCCACTACGGACAAGAACCAGATCCTCTCACCGGAGCGGTCACGGTTCCGATCTACCCGACGTCGACATATGTCCAGCAGGGAATTGGCGAGCATAAAGGATACGAATACTCTCGCGTCTCCAATCCCACTCGCACGCGACTTGAAGAGAATCTCGCGGCGCTAGAAGGCGGAGTAGCCGCACGCGTCTTCGCCAGCGGCATGGCTGCGATCAACGCCATCGTCAGCATGCTGGGGTCCGGCGATCACGTTGTCTGCGGCAACGATTTGTATGGAGGAACTCCGCGCCTGTTCAACCAGGTGATGACTGGTTTTGGCCTGGAGTTTGCCTACGTCGATACTTCTGACTCGCGGAATGTCGAGCGCGCGATCCGCAAAAACACGCGGATGGTCTACGTAGAGACGCCGACCAATCCTTTGATGCGACTGACGGACCTCGCTGCCATCAGCGTAATCTGCCGCCGCAAGAAGTTGTCGCTGGTCGTTGACAACACGTTCATGTCGCCCTACTTCCAGCAACCGCTTGCTTTAGGAGCGGACCTCGTTGTTCACTCGACCACGAAATTCCTCAATGGGCACAGCGATGGACTTGGTGGCGTCGTTGTCTGCGCGTATCAGGAACATGCCGATAAGCTGGCATTTCTGCAGAAAGCCGCGGGCGCGATCTTGTCCCCGTTCGAGTGCTGGCTGATTCTGCGCGGCGTAAAAACTCTTGCCGCCCGCATGGAAATTCACGATCGCAGTGGCCGCATCGTTGCCGATTTTCTTTCAAAGCATAAGAAGGTAAAACGCGTCTTCTATCCAGGATTACGAGACCATCCGCAGCATGAGCTGGCCCGGCGGCAGATGAGCGGTTTCGGATCGATGATCACTTTCGAAACCGGATCATTGAAGAATGCAAATAAGATGTTGAAGAAAGTCCGCGTCTGCTCGCTGGGCGAATCTCTTGGGGGAGTTGAAACCCTTATCTCTCATCCCGCAACCATGACGCACGCGGCGCTTGGGGTGAAGGGAAGAAAGGCGATCGGAATCACCGATGGCCTGGTGCGGATCTCGGTCGGGATTGAAGATGTTGATGACTTGCTCGAGGATCTTGATCAGGCATTGAACGTGATCTAGAACATTCGTGTCATCCTGAGCGAAGCGAAGGATCTATGCATTCTGCTTCCCACACGGCAAATTACATAGGTCCTTCGCTTAGGATGACAAGTGCGCTGAAAAAGTCACCGTTCGGGATCCGCAGCGATTGATTCACCAATCCACTGCAGATAACCAGCGCTGCCATCCTCAATCGCGATGACGATGCACTCCGGGAGATCGTAGGAGTGCAGCACACGGACCGCATCGCGC
>Ga0335082_10004319_pt1 | contig 15480 bp, 11 predicted proteins | sample Lox_Sample_41_FD_206718 | JGI IMG/M metagenome (GOLD analysis project Ga0335082, IMG submission 206718) | Soil microbial communities from Loxahatchee National Wildlife Refuge, Florida, United States - Lox_Sample_4.1 | ecosystem: Environmental > Terrestrial > Soil > Wetlands | place: USA...
GCTGCGCGATCGCAGCGCGCAGATCCGATGCGTCATGTTCGCCAAGGAAAATCGCCGGCTTCCTGCCGAGCCCGCGGACGGCATGCAGGTGTACGTCTTCGCGCGGCCGACCATGTGGGAGGACAAAGGCGAGTTCCGGCTCACCGTGCTCGAGCTCATGTCCACCGAGCGCGACGGCCTGTGGCAGCTCGCGTTTCAAAAGGCCAAAGCGGCCCTCGAGCGCGATGGCCTACTCGAACCCGGACGGAAGCGGGCGCTGCCCGCGTATGCCGAACGCATCGCGATCATCACGAGCCCGGATGCCGCCGCGCTGCGCGACATCGCCGCGATCGTGCGCCAGCGCTGGCCGCTTGCCGAGCTCATGCTGGTCTCGACGCGGGTACAGGGCGACGGTGCCGAGGGCGAGCTGTGCGCCGCGTTCGCGAAGCTCAAACGCATCCCGCGTCTCGATGTGGCCATCGTGGGCCGGGGCGGGGGCTCGAAGGAAGATCTCTGGACCTTCAATAACGAGCGGGTGGTGCGCGCGCTGGCGGCCGCCTGTGTGCCGATCATCTCGGCGGTCGGCCACGAGACGGACGTCACCCTCGCCGATCTCGTGGCGGACTTTCGGGCCGCGACCCCGTCCGCCGCGGCGACCGCCGCGACTCCGGACTGCGATGAGGTTCTGGCCCATGTCGCCCACCTCGCCACGCGCCTCGGCCGGAGCGCGGCCGGACGCGTGGATCGCGCGGGGCAGCAGCTGGAACGATTGCAAGACCGGCTCGACGGGGCCGTGCGGTGGCGGCTCGAGCGCGATCACCAGCACATCGCGGCGCTCGCGGGGCGGCTCGATGCGCTCTCGCCGCTCAAAATCCTCGATCGCGGCTATTCGCTGGCCCGGGACCCTGCCGGCCGCGTACTCAAGCGCGTGGCCCAGCTCGAGCCGGGACTGCCGTTCCGCCTGCGGGTGACGGACGGCGAGGTGCGGGCTCACGTGGACGAGTCATGACCGGCGGGCCACCGTCGTCCACCCCTCCTCCGCCGACGCGATTTGCCGACGAGATCGAGCGGCTCGAGGAGATTGTGCGGCGTCTGGAGAGCTCCGATCTCGATCTCGACGAATCGCTCAAGCTGTTCGAGGACGGCGTGGAGCGCTTGCGCGTGGTCCGCGAACGCCTCAACGCCGCCGAAGCGAAGCTGCGCCAGGTGCGGGGTGAGCGCGTCGACCGCCCGTGACGCGTTGCCCGCGTTCCTCGCCGACGCTCGAGCCCGCGTCGACTCCGTGCTTGAAGAATGGAGCGAGCGCGCGGCGGAGCGGTGGCCGCGGCCGCTGGCGGAAGCGATGCGTTACAGCCTGCTTGGGCCGGGAAAGCGGCTGCGCCCGGCGCTCGTGCTGGCGGCGGCCCGGGCGGTCGGAGGCGATCGGGACCGGTCGCGTGGTATGGCGGCGGTGGCGGCGGCGCTCGAGATCGTCCACGCCTATTCGCTCGTGCACGACGACCTTCCCTGCATGGATGACGATGATCTGCGGCGTGGCCGACGCACGACGCACCGCGCATTCGACGTGGGCACGGCCACACGCGCGGGATTTCACATGGTGCCCCTCGCGGGGGCAGTGCTCGCGGCCGGCATGGACGCGCTCGCGCTCGATCGAGCGCGGCAGCAGCTGATCGCGGGCGAGCTGTTTCGCGCCGCCGGCGCCGGTGGCATGATCGGCGGCCAGGTGCAGGACCTCGCCGCCGAGGGCAGCGCGAGCGGGCTCGACCGGCAGCACCTCGAGGAAATTCATCGCCGCAAGACCGGCGCACTGATCGGAGCGTCGTGCCTGATCGGCGGGCTTGCCGGGGGCGCAGCGGGCGCCGCGCTCGACGCGCTGCGCCAGTACGGTCAGGCGATCGGCCTGGCGTTTCAGATCGCGGACGACGTGCTCGACGCAACGGGAACCTCGGCGGAGCTCGGCAAGACCGCGGGGAAGGACGCGGCGCGAGAAAAGTGGACCTTCGTTGCGCTGCACGGCATCGATGCCGCACGTCGTGAAGCTTTCCGCCTCTCCACGCAAGCGGTGGACCGGCTGCGGGTGGGGGGGTTAGCTTCTCCGATACTCGAAGGCCTGGCGTCATACGTGGTGAACCGCTCACGGTGAGATACCTCATCCTGTCTCTCCATGCCGCTGCTTAAACGCATCCACGGCCCCCAGGATGTCCGCCGCCTCTCGCGCGGGCAGTTGCCGCTCCTTGCGGAAGAGGTGCGGCGGCGGCTGATCGACGTCGTGTCGCAGACCGGCGGCCACATCGGCGCCGGACTGGGTGTGGTCGAGCTGACGGTGGCGCTGTGCTACTCGTTCGACTCGCCGCGCGACAAGATCGTCTGGGACGTGGGGCACCAGGGATATCCCTGGAAGATTCTCACCGGCCGGAACGAGCGGCTTCCGACGCTGCGGCAGGAAGGCGGGCTCGCGGGGTTCCTGAGCCGGTCGGAGAGCCCCCACGACCAGTTCGGGGCCGGACACGCCGGCACGGGGCTGTCCGCGGCCTTGGGACTCGCGACCGCACGTGATCTGAAGGGTCAGCACCACAAGGTGGTGGCGGTCGTGGGCGACGGGGCGCTGACCTGCGGCCTTGCCTACGAGGCCATGAACAATGCGGGCCACTCGGACCGCGACATCATCATGGTGCTGAACGACAACGGCATGTCCATCGCGCCGAATGTCGGCGCCATCAACAAGTATCTCGGTTCGATCATCGCGAGCCCGGTGACGGTGCGCGTGCGCGAGCGGGTCAAGGCCGTGATCGAGAAAACCTCGCACGTTGTCGGCGGCACCCGGCTCGTCGAGTTCGCCAAAAATCTCGAAGAGAGCGTCAAGAACCTCTGGTCTCCCGGCATGCTGTTCGAAGAGCTGGGGTTCCGCTATTTCGGGCCGATCGACGGGCACAACATCGAGCAGCTGGTGCACACGTTCCAGCTCGTGAAGCAGCTCAAGGGCCCGCGCGTGGTGCACGTGATCACCGAAAAAGGGCGCGGCTTCCCGCTCCCCGAGCCCGACCTCGAGAAATTCCACGCCCGTGCGCCGTTCGACCCCGTGACCGGACACCTGAAGCCGATCCACCCCGGGCCGCCCTCCTGGACTCGCATCTTCGGCGACGCCCTGGCGGAGCTCGGAGCCGAGTATCACGATCTCGTCGCCGTGACCGCGGCGATGGCATCGGGCACGGGGACAAACGTGTTTCAGAAGAAATGGCCCGAGCGATTTTTTGACGTGGGAATCGCGGAGGCTCACGCGGTGACATTTGCCGGCGGCCTCGCGGCCCAGGGCCTGCGGCCGGTCGTCGCGATCTATTCGACGTTCTTGCAGCGGGCCTACGACAGCGTTATCCACGACGTCGCGATCCAGAAGCTCCCCGTCATCTTCTGCATGGATCGCGCGGGGATGGTCGGCGAAGACGGCCAGACCCACATGGGGCTGTACGACATCGCCTACCTGCTTGCCGTGCCCCACATGACGGTGACGGCTCCAAAGGACGGCGCGGAGCTGATCGGCCTCCTGCGGAGCGCGCTCGGGCACACCGACGGACCGTTTGCGATCCGGTATCCGCGGGATAAGGCGCCCGGCGAAGCCCCGCCGGCGGCGGAAGTGGCGCCCGTGCCGTATGGGACCTGGGAGCTGCTCCGCACAGGAAAGCACTGCGCGATTCTCGCGGTGGGGGCAATGTGTCAGTCCGCGCTCGAAGCCGCCGACATCCTGGCCGCGGACGGGCTTTCCGTAACGGTCCTGAACTGCCGGTTCCTGAAGCCGCTCGACCGCGTGACGCTCGATGCGTTGATGCACGATCACCGTCTTCTCGTGACCGTCGAGGATGGCGTGGTCGTGAACGGCTTCGGCGCCCACCTGGCGGCGGTGGTTCAAACGACCGCTCCGGAAGTCCGGGTCGTGCCGCTCGGCGTGCCCGATCGGACATACGAGCATGCGCCTCGGGCGGTGCAGCTCGCCGCCGTTGGGCTCACGGGGTCCGGTATCGCCGCCCGCATTCGCGCGCTCGCGGCCGAGGAATCGCTCACGCCCTCATGAACATCGGAGTCGTTGGTAACCCCAGTTACCGCGACTTGCAAAGCGTTCTCGCCCGTCTCACTGAGACCGCGCCGCGCCTGGGTCTCGCGCTGTATGCCGAGCCGAGCCTCGCGCACGTGTGGCCCGGAAGGGCTCCGCGACTGCTCGATGCCGCCCCAAAGCTGGATTTCCTGATGACCCTGGGCGGCGACGGGACGCTGCTTCGCGCCGCTCGCTCGTTGAACGGGGCGACGACGCCGATCCTCGGCATCAATCTCGGTCGCGTGGGCTTCCTGACCACCGCGACGTCTCAGACGATCGAGGCCGCGCTCGAGGCGCTGGTGCGCCGGAGCTTCGTGACGGAATCACGCCTCGCCCTCCTGCCCGCGATTCTCGAGCGGGAAGGCAAGTCACGGCCCGAGCCGATGGTGCTGAACGATGCGGTGGTCCACAAAGGCGGCGTCGCGCGCGTGGTTCGCATGCGCCTCTCGGTCGATGACGAAGAAGTCGGGCGGTACTCGGCGGACGGCATCATCGTCGCGACACCAACCGGGTCGACCGCCTACTCGCTCTCCGCGGGCGGCCCGGTGGTCCTGCCGAGCGTCGATGCGATCATCGTAACCGCGATCTGCCCGCACACCTTGGGCATCCGGCCGTTGGTGGTGCCGCCCAACTCGACCGTGTCGATCGAGCCCGTGCCGCCATGGACCGATCAGATCCTGGTCTCGTTCGACGGCCAGGTCGGGACTACGATGCAGCCCGGCGAGCGACTGCTGGTCCGCCGCGCCGAGCATCCGGTGTTTCTCGTGCGCCTCGGACCCGAAGGGTTCTTCGCGCGGATGGGCCGAAAACTCCAGTGGGGTGAGCCCATGGATCGGGAAGGCAAGTAATGCTGACCGAGCTCAGGGTGCGCGACCTCGCGGTCATCGAAGACGTGACCCTGCCGCTCCGGCCCGGGCTCAACGTGCTGACGGGGGAAACCGGGGCCGGCAAATCCATGCTGGTTGACGCGCTCTCCCTCTTGCTCGGCGAACGCGCTTCCGCGGACGTGGTTCGCGCCGGGGCGCAGAAGACGGTGATCGAGGGGGTGTTTGAGTTGTCGGCTACCGCCCTCGACCGCCTGCGACCGCCTTTGACCGCCCTTGGCGTTGAGCCCGAGGACGGCATGCTCATCCTGAAGCGCGACATCTCCAAGGACGGCCGTTCCCGCGCGTGGGTCAACGGCAGCGCGACGACGATCGGGGTGCTTGCCGAAATCGGCGCGCTGCTCGTCGACTTGCATGGGCAGCACGAAACGCAGTCATTGCTTCGGCCCGACGCGCAGCGGGATATCCTCGACGCGTTTGGCGGGGCGGTGGTCGAGCGGAACGGGGTGCGCGACGCGTACGACCGCTGGCAGGCTATCGCGGAACGCGAAACCACCATCACGTCACGCCAGGAGGACGTGCGGCGGAAAGCCGATTATCTCCGTCACGTGATGGACGAGATTGGCAAGGCGAAGCCAACGGTGGGGGAAGACGAGTCGCTCGCGGGCGAGGCGAGCCGCCTCGGGCATGCCGCAGAGCTCGGGGCTCTGGCGCGCGAGCTCGAGGCCACGGTCGACGGCATGGCCGTGGGCCGCGCGGGCAAGCTCGTCGGACAGATCGAGCGGCTCGATCCGCAGGCGGGAGGCTGGCGCGAGCTGCTGGAAGCGGCGTGCGCCAATCTCGAGGAGCTGGCGCGCACGGTACGCGAGTATGCCTCGGGAATCGATAGCGATCCCGGTCGGCTGGCCGCGGTCGAAGCGCGGCGCGACGTGCTGTACCGCCTCACGCAGAAGTACGGACCGACCATCCCCGACGTGCTGGCGGCGCGGGACGCTGCGGCGCGGGAGCTCGAGCTGCTCGACACGGCGGATCTGGACCTGCGCCAGCTCGCCGATGAGCGCGGCAAAGCGGAGGCGGACTTCGCCGCCGCCGCGAGCGCCCTGAGCGCGAAGCGCGGCGCGGCCGCCCTGCGACTTGGCGGAGAGGTGAACAAGCTGCTGCCGGCGCTCGGCATGGCCGGGGGCCGGTTCTCGGCCCGGCTGGCTCCGCGCAAGGCCGCGAACGCCTCCGGAGCCGAGGACGTGGCCTTCGACGTCGCCCTCAATGCCGGACTCGAACCCCGTCCCCTCGCTCGCGTTACCTCGGGGGGCGAGCTCTCCCGCCTGATGCTGGCGTTGAAAGTCGTGCTGGCGCGACACGACGCCGTGCCGACGCTCATCTTCGATGAGATCGATCAGGGCATCGGCGGCGAGGCCGGTGCCCGCGTGGGAGAGGCGCTCCAAACCGTGGCGCGCGGGTCCGAGCGCCAGGCGCTCGTGATCACGCATCTACCGCAAATTGCGGCGTGCGCGGACCATCACCTCGTGGTTGCCAAGGGCGCGCGCGGGGGCATTGCGACCAGCGATGTAGCGGCGGTGACGGGCGAGGAACGGCGCCGTGAGGTGGCGCGAATGCTGGGCGATCCTGACATGACGACGGCGCTGCGGCATGCCGCGGAGCTGCTCAAAAAAGCTTATGCGAAATCCGCAGCCGCAGGCGATACACAATCGCCGCGGGGACCACTTCCCCCGACCCACTCACCGTCTCCTCGACCGTAAATCCCCCCTCGACCACCGGGCCGGCGTAGGTCATGGCGAATCCCACGCGCACCCACTGCTGTGAGGTGCCCGCATCGAGAATCGCCGCCGGCGTCGCGAAGCCCTGCGCCGCCGCCAGGGCCACCGAATCTTGCGCGGTGCGGTAGCTGTAGTGATCCGCGCCGCGCGACCAAAACGCCGTGGTCACCCCCACGCCAAAATGCGGCGTGAACCGGTACAGCGGGGCGAAATCGACGCCGACGTAATCCCCCGGGTCCCAGTTGAGCGTGGTCGTCGCCTGGTACGGGACGAACAACGCGTCGAACGGCGCCACGCGCCGGGATGCCGTGCCGGGGAGCTGCACGCCGCCGCGCAGCGCCAGATTGAGCCAGAGATGCTTCGCCACGATCAGCTCCTGGAGCACGCGCCCCTCGAATCCCGGCTCGAAATCGGCGACCGGAATGCCCAGAAAGTCGAGCGTCGTATCGCGGGTGGCGGTGGGTAGCCGGCCGATTCCCGCCACGGCGAGGGCGTAGTGCGGCCCCTCCACGAACCGGTATTTGGCCTCGAGCTCGATGTTGCCAAGCCCGTAGTGCCAGTTATAGCCGAGCGGATTGTAGCCGAAGCCGAAAATCGCGCTGTTTTGCCCGACCACCTCACCGACGAACGCATCGAACGCGGCTGGCGGAGCCAGTGTGTCGTCGGGAAGCAGCAGCGTCGCGCTGAACCCCGGCACGTTGTAGGCGGCCGAGAGCTGTTGCTGGAGATGGGCGATCGACGTGTCGATCGCCATGCCGGCCGGCGATCTCGAGAGCGGCACGAACGGGTTCTGCACGGCACCGACTCCGTAGATCGTGCGCTCCAGCGCGTCGCGGACCGCACGGCCCTGGGCGAGCGTCGCGTTCGCCGCACAGCCGGGATTCGAGGCGCATCCGTACATGCCCGCGTTGATGTTGTTCTGGAGGGTGGTAAGCGCCGCGTTGAACTGGCCGAAGAACGTGGCGTACTGCTGCACCGAGCCGGCGCTCGTGGCGAGGGGGTTGGCCCCGAGATTGGCCGACCCCTGCGCGAGCGCGATGTTGCTGCGGGTCGACACGCGCACGATCGGCACGTTGACGGAGAATGAAAATCGGTTGGAAAGACCCACTTCGATGCCGAGCGGCGTGACGCGCTTCTCCTGGTACACCGTGAGCGTGCCCGCCCCGAGCGTCGGCACGTAATTGCCGATGCCGCTCGCGGTCCGCACGTCCTGTTCGAGCCTCCCGAGCATCGGGATCTGGGCCGGGCCGACGCTATCGGTGGTGAACGGAGAGCCGAGCGTCCGCTCGCCGTTGCTCGTAAAGAGCTGGTCCCAGGTGTCGATACGCGGCTCGAAGCTCACGCGCACGTCGCCCTTGCGCGGGGTATCGGTGCGCTCGATGGTTTGCGCGCGGGCGCCCCTGGCGGGGGCCAGGCTTACCAATACCAGAACGGCACCCGCCAGCCGACGGATGCCGTTCATGCGATTCGAGATCATGCGCAGCGAATCTTAATCACCGTACCTGCTCTCCGCAGCGCGGAGAGGGGTCAGATGGCGTGGCTCACGGTAACGGGATGTTCGTCGAGAATTTCGCGTTGATCACCTGGGCCAGATGTCGCGTGATCAAGACGTGCGTGGATGCGGTCGGATGAACCCCGTCGCACGAGAACGCGAGCCCGAAGGGAGAACCGGAGCACGGCGTCGGCGACGCGGGCGAGCCGACATTCGGGAATGGCGCGACCTGCGACGGAATCTGACGCAGCGAGTCGAGCGTCGGATTGGGATCGAGATAGGCCCAGCTGTTGGCGCTGGCCGCCGACGAGATGAACGCGTTGTACTGCAGCAGGGTGGACACGAGCTTCCGCAGCTCGGCCGGCGACACAGTGGACGGCTCGGTGCAGTACAGCGTGTCGCTCGCGCCCGCCGCCGCCGCGGCAATGAGCTGCAGGCCGAACGGGAACGGCACGAGCGTGGAATCGCCCTTCCCGGCCGGATTGAGGAACGTCGGTGCGCACAGGGGATCCACGTGGAACGTCGGCGGGAATGCCACTCCCGCAACCAAGCCGTTCGCGATCTCGAAATAGATGGTCCCGGTGGAGGCGTAGGGAATCTCCGTGACGTTCGCCACGCCGATCAGAACAGCCTTTGCCCCCGACGCCTTGATGCTGTCCACAATTTTCTGATAGGCCGCCTGGAACGTCGCGACGGGCGTAATGAGCGCCGAGTCCCCCGCATTGGGTAGCGCGGTGAATGCCCCGAGCACGTCGTTGTTGCCGATCCACACGCTCACGAACGTGGGGTGCGCGGCCATGGCCGCCTGCATCTGCGTGCGGCCACCGAGAATGAGCTGGGTGAGCGGATTCGCGTTGGCGGTGTTCTGCATGACGTCGGCCACCGCCGCGCCCGGAACCGCGACGTTGCTCACGAAGGGAATCGGGCCCGGTGCGCGGTAATAACACGTCGTCGCCGTGCTGCCGGTGCCGAGGCGTGTATTGGTGAACACGTTGGTGAACGGCGGTGGGCACCCGGGCCGCGTCAGGAGCGGCGGATAGAACGTCGTGCCCATCTGGTGCGCCAGGATCACCGGATACGCCTGGAGCTGGGTCGAGTCGTTGATGCCAGCCGACTGTAACCCCGCGGTGAGGGAGTTCCCGATCGACACGTAGCGCTGGAAGAGCGCTCCGGCCGACGGTGCAGGCGGCGGCTGCAGCGACTCATCGTTACAACCCGCCAGCGCCAGTGCGGCGAGGAGGGCTGAGATCGAAAGTCCGCGAATCGTCATCGCCCGCTCCTCCTAAAAGGCGAACGCCAACGCGACGCCGAACAGGCTCGCGCTGAACGTGTACAGGCCGCTGTTCAGAGCGGTCGTGGGCGGAACATTCGGCGTCTCGATCGTGCGGCCCCGGCGATCGTCCTGCCGAATGTATTGATACGCGAGGTCCAAGCTCATCGCGGGCGAGAATTTGTACGACAGCCCGGCGGACACTTCGTTGCGCGGCCCCTCAGGCAAGAGCGGCGTGACCGTCTGATCCGGCGCCGCTCCCTGATGATAGAGATACCCGGCGCGGAGGTTCAGATGTTGGCTCTGGGTCCAGTCCGCGCCGAATCGGATGCCGCTCGTATTCTGATAACTCTCGTACAGCACCTGATTCAAGGCCGTGGTCGGCGTGAAGTTCAGCGTCAACGTCTGGAAGCTGCCCCAGTGCGTCCACTGGTAGTCGACCAGCACCATGAGATTCGCGGTCGGCTTGACCGCGATTCCCGCCACGAACATGTCCGGATTGGGGAGCGTGGCCGTCACCGTCTGGGGCTGTAGCGGGCCGTTCGGCGCGGTGAAGAGCCCCAGGCTGGCGAGAAACCCATCCAGCGGCGTTCCGGCCGGGATGGTACCAATGCCGGGAATCGTGATCGTGGCTGGGATCGTGAGGTTCGTGGGGACGGAGGTGAACGAGGCGGTTCCGGAGTAGTTCAGGTTGACCTTCATCAAGTAGCGCGCGCCCAGCGAGATCCGGTCGTTCACCTTGAAGATCGCCCCGAAATGCCCGCCGAAAGCCGTCTTTGATGCCGTCAGTGTCGCGTCGGCAAAGTCCGTCTGGTAGGGGATGCCGAACGCGCCGAAGGTCGTGCCCGGCGGGAAGCCCGGGACGGGCGTCGTGGACAGGTCGATCCGCTGGTGCAGCTCAACCGATCCGTGCACGATATCGAGGCCCACGCCCAGGGAGAGCTGCTTCGACACCTGATAGGCCGCGGTCGGCTGCACGTAATACGTATGGATGATGTTGTTATAGCCGGCAAAGCGCCCCTCGAAGTCGGTGGGCCACTTGGTTTGCAGGCCATACGGCGCGAAGAAACCGAGCCCGAGCCCCAGTTTCGGCCGTGGCTGATACGAGGCATACACCTCCGGGACCGGAATGAGGGGGTCGTCGAGGCTCGTATTCTGCCCGAAGGCGTCGTCGGTAAAGCCGCCGTTTACCTTAATGAACGTCACCCCAGCACTGACGTGCCCACCCTTCAAGTCCGCCAGTCCGGCAGGATTGAAGAAGATCGCGGACGCATCAGGACACGGGGACGCGACCGCCGCTCCACCGCGACCGAACGTGCACGGGCTCAACTCATATACGCCATAGCCTTGGGCACTAAGCAGGGCGGGGAAGCTGGCGAGTACCAACCACACGTACCGCGCAAACCGCTGCATACCAGATCGTCTCCGGAAAGCAGATGTACGGCATGGTGGAAAAGGTCGGCCAACGGTAGCATTGGCCCCCATGGAAGTCAAACATCGGCAGCGAAAAAGGATCGGCGCTTCCATCGAGGGGCTCGGCCGCGTGCCCCGCGTCACAGCGTCGGCACCGGATTGCTTGGCGCTGCTGGGCGACGCGACCGGCCAAAACGGCGGATCGGTGCTCGCGTGCGCGACCGAACCGCGAATTCACGTCACGGCGGCGGCGACGGACGGCGCCGGCATCGAGGTTGTTGGCCCGAGGGGGACGGTGCTCAGTGTCTATCCGGGCGACGCCACAGGTGACGTATGGAGCCGGCGCGCCGCCGGCGTGTTGCGCGAACTCGCGGCGCTTGAGGGAGGCCCGGTCGCGATGGACCACGGTGGTGTGCGCATCGACGTAAGCGCGAGCGATGTTCCCGGGGATCCCGGGCCCGCCTATGACGTGGCGCTGGCGCGGGCGCTGTCCGCCCTGCGCGGGATGACGATCCCACCCCGCAAGATCGCCGGCGTCGGATTCCGGGCCAGCCGTAGCGGTCAGGGCGATCGTCGCGCCGGCGGAGCGGTGGTCGCACACGCGGTGGCGGCGTTGGCGCGCCCCAATGCGGCGCTGCTCGTGGAATCGGCGTCGACCGCGGTGGAGCATGTGCCGCTGCCGTTCAAGCTGCTCCTCGTTCGGTGTGGGGCTCCTCGAGTCGAGCTCGCGGCGCAACGCGCCGCGGAGTGTGCCGCAGCGTTGAGCGCGCTCCAGCTCGAGCTGCCCGAGCTCGTGTGGCTGGCGAGCTGGCCCATGGCCTGGCTCGCGAAGCTCAAGCAGGTGCTGGCCCAACCGCTCCGGTCGCGCGCATTGCACATTTTGGGAGAGAGCGCCCGGGCGCGGTTCGGCGCTGAGCTGCTCTTGTCGCGGCAATACAAGCGATTCGGCGCGCTGATCTACGAGTCGCATGTCTCCTGGCGCCGGCTGTACGAGGGGAGCTCAGGTGTGGCGGACCGGGTGGTGAGCGCGGCGAAGCGAGCCGGCGCCGCGGGGGCGCGTGCCACTGGACTCGAGGGCGACGTGCTGGTGTTCGTGCGTGGACCGCATGCGAAGGTGGAGCGGGCGATCACGGCGGCGCTCCGTAGCGCGGGCGCAACAGCCGCGATTGCTTTCATTACTCCAGAGGCGGGCGTGCGACTGGAACGCAGCGCCTAATAAGAGCAAGGTGCGCTGAGCCGAGCGGCACGGTGGGGTAGGGTTCTTGCATAACGATGCGCCCCTGTGTCGTCGCCTTCCTTCTGTTAGTACTGGCGAGTGCGCCCGCTCGGGCGCAGCGTGCTCAGGATCCGCGCGACTCTGCGCCCAGTGCCGCGGTGCCTGCGCGCCTCGCGCCGCCGTGGCCGCGGTACGAGTTCTCATGGCACGGTGATGGCCGGTCCGCCGCACGATTCGTCCCATCCGCGTTGACCGAGTCACAGGAGAAAACGCTCTCGACGCTCGGGCTGGTGCTGCTCGGCGCGTTGACGCTCTGGCTGCTCACGCGCTGAAGGCATTCTGCAATTTGCCGCGCGCGGGGTAACTTTTCCGGCGGGCCGGGGTGGCGAAAGTGGTAGACGCAAGGGACTTAAAATCCCTTGGGAGGCGACTCCCGTGCAGGTTCGAGTCCTGCCCTCGGCACTAGGATGCCCTACAACTGCTCCGAGACTCTGGCGAGACGAATCGAAAAGCTCACTCGATCCTCACAGTCATCTCAAGCGGTCTGCACAATAGTGCAAGCGGAGGTTGTATGTCACGCACCATCCGCTTCGTCGCAGTCGTCGCGTTCGTCGGTGCCACTCTAGGGTTGACTGTCATGACACTCGACGCCCAAGGAACAGCTCTCCTCACCAACGGTGCGCGCATCCGCGTGACGCTCAACTCCACCCCCCGAAGGGCGCTCGTTGGCACTTTCGACGCGCTGAGCGAGGACACGCTCCACCTACGTGTGACACGGGAGTCACCTTCCCGGACCCCCGTGTTCGACATCCTCGGCATCCCGCTGACGGGAATTGAAGCGCTGGAGGTGAGTCGGGGCCGTCACTCGAAGGCGGGCAGGGGAGCGCTAATCGGGCTGGGCGTCGGCGCAGGCCTCGGAGTGCTAGCAGGCGCCGCCGGGGGTTGTGACGTTAACGCGGAACCCACCACGGGAGATCGTGCGGCTTGCGCGGCTGTTGGCGCCTTAGGCTTAGGACTGACCGGCGCGGGCTTGGGTGCTCTCATCGGAGCCCTGAGCTCGAGCGACGAGTGGGTGACCGTACCCCTATCGAGCCTGGGCCCGGCGCCCGTGACGCCGCCTGGCACGACAGTTTCGCACCAGTTCTGAGGATTGCAGGCCTAGCGCATGATGATCAATACTCTGCGTAGGTCCGCGAGGGCGACGAAGGATTGAGGTTGAGGGGTGCGCGACTACGCCGTATGGCAAGAACGTGGCAAAACTATCGGTGCGGCACGGTCACCAACCAAAGTCCCCCGTTTGTGCTTGTTGGTGACCGCTCGACTCCGGTAGTGGACGCACTTGCGTCGCGGTCACGACGGGGCGCGAATATGTACTCGCTCCTTTTCCGGTCCCTCTCCGTTCGGGTCCCTCTAAGGAGAGACCTTATTTCGAGATGACGAGCGAATATCCTGTGAGGGATCGCAAGGAATAGTTTGCCGAAGCGGCGACCTGGCTGATCGTCGCGGAGTACTGATTCGCCAGGTTCACGTCCGACACCCCGAAGGTCAGCAGCGTACCGCTGCGGACATTTCCCGTGATCACGTACTGGTTCGAGGCTGCGGTAAACGGTCCACCCCACAGCGTGTCCCCAGTTGCCACGCTGGGCGACGCAGTCGGTGCGGCCGGGCCCGACACCGTGAACAGAATCGCTCCGTCCACTCCACTTTGGGGCGCGCTGAGGACGACCGACAGAACACCGGCCTGTGGTCCGGTCGGTTGATTGACGCATCTCAGCAAGACGCCCGCCGCGACGACGGCCAGCAATGCGCGGCGGGTCATCGGGCCATTCCTCTGCTCGCAGTCACCCGTGGAGCGGCAAAGCCAGTTGGAGTTGGATGCGACGAGCGTACCCAGGCCAGGAACGAACCCACATCGATGTGGGTCGAGTCCGTTCGGCTGGCGAGGCTGTTGATATAGCTGATCTGAGCCGCCGATAGCGTGCTCGAACCGGTGAAGAGCTGCTGCAGTACGTTGGGCAGCTGCGCCGCGAGCACCTGTCCGACCGCGAGGAATTGCAGTCGGAACGACACGATCCCGTTCGGGGACAGCAGGCGAATCGAGTCGATCGCGAAGCCGGCGGACGTGCCATCGTAGTTCTTGACGGCGGCGGGATTAGTGTACGGCGTGAAGGCCGTGTTGCCGGTTACTCCGGGGTAGAGATCGCCCCCATCGCCGCGGTTCGACGACGTGGGGTACGGCTGCGTGTTGGGGTTTCTGTCGAGATTCGCGAGCCCATCGGCTTGCTCGAGCTCGACGCCGTGAATCGGGCCATAGTTCACCACGTTGCCGGCGTGAAACCCGGTATTCGCGAGCTGCGCCGAGTCCACGTGCAGGATCATCAGGCCGCCGCCACACCCCAACGTGCTGTAGCCCATTCTCCCGCTGATTGCACAGTGATTGCGAATCAGGGCGGTATCGGTGAGAACGGCCTCGCGATTCTCAATGAGGAAGTATTCGCCACGCGGATTGGCGCCTTGCGGTCGCACGATGAACGCGGTGTCGGCGTTCAGGCCGGCGGGGCTGAGCGAATACGTACCAGAGCCGGTAAGAGGCAGCACGGTGATCCAGCCAAGCTCGGAAAGCGACCACGCTTCCATGCGGCTGGGGCTCGGTGGATCCGAGTAGTTCCCGCTGCCCATCAGACCCCATTCCCCGAGCCCCTCGCTCAGGTATCTCGTGTCGTAGAGATCGGGCAGACCCAGTCCGTGTCCCGATTCGTGCGCCGCAGTGCCGATCGGCATGATCTGCGACGCGTTGCACGCCTGCGATCCGCCTACCCCGGCCTGGATCGTGTAGTCGCGCACCTTGATGAAACCGCTATTGTGCGCGGGGGTCTTCGTAACGTACGCACTCTCGGCGGACTGGCCCTGATTGGTGAGCACATAGCGGTGCGACCAGACGTTGTTGTTGCCGCCGCATTCTCCGCCTACGGCTGGGTGAATGAAGATCGCCATGTCGACATAGCCGTCGTCGTCGCCGGAATTGGGATGACCATCCGGGCCGTCGTTGTCGAACTGACCCCAATCGACCCCGGCAGAGTCGAGCTTGGCGAGCGCTTCACGCATTCCCGCTTGCAGGCTGTCGATCGGGACCATCGTCGGAGTGTTGGAATCGAAAATCCCGTTACAGTTCGCCGTGCCGAACGGATTGTCGTTGCAGTTCCTGCCGCCGGTGTAGGACGACTCCGGTTTGGCGAGCTGCACCCAGCCAAGCACCTGGCCTTGCATGCTGAAATTGCCCTGTGACAACTGCTCGTAAAACGTCCGGATCGTATAGGGTTGTCCGGCGGGCGGCGTCGTTCCGAATAGCACGCTGACGTAGGAGGACTCGGGGAACGGGGGGGGCGTATCCGAGAAATCCATCAGGATCGCCGGGACCTGCAGC
>Ga0335082_10004320_pt1 | contig 15480 bp, 14 predicted proteins | sample Lox_Sample_41_FD_206718 | JGI IMG/M metagenome (GOLD analysis project Ga0335082, IMG submission 206718) | Soil microbial communities from Loxahatchee National Wildlife Refuge, Florida, United States - Lox_Sample_4.1 | ecosystem: Environmental > Terrestrial > Soil > Wetlands | place: USA...
TTCTCCCGCCGGCGGGATCCCAGGATCAACATCACCCTGCCGGTTGAATACACGATGTCCATGGATCTTGCCCCTTCCCTTCCCTCAAAGACGGGGACACTTGGCGGCGGCGGACTGATGCTCTATCTGCCCATGGCGGTGCCGGTAGACAGGCTGATGAAATTGAAAATCAGTCTCCCGGGCCGGCCGGCGATCCCCTGTACGGTCCGAGTCGTCTGGACGGAGCTGCTGACCGGCCTGGAACGGAGCGATTTTATGACCGGCGTGGCGTTTGAACAGATTGCGGATGGCGATCTTGATCGCCTGCGATCGTTCATCAAGGGACAACAGAATCCGTCCGAATTGCCGACTGCCCTCTACCGTCATACCCTCGAATAATCCCGTCGACCCCGACTCATCGGTCGGATTGCGTACTGTCCGCGCCGTACGTCTTCTTCCCCTCATGCCGACCCCTGTGGTATAGTGGCGCGATTTGGGGGTCGAATGCCCCGAATCATGCTGCGGGGTGTTCGTCACTGTTACGGTTTCCATTGATCCGATGCTTATCGGTGTGCCCAAGGAATCCTTTCCCGGTGAGCAGCGGGTGGCGCTGATTCCGGCGTCGATCGCGCTGCTGGCCAAGGTCAAGGCCGAGGTCGTCGTCGAATCGGGCGCGGGCCACGCGGCTGGCTTCCCCGACGCCGCCTACCAGGAGAAAGGGGCGCGGATCGTCCCGCAGCGGGCCGACCTCTTTGCCTCGTCAGATCTCATTGTGCAGGTGCGGGGACTGGGGGCCAATCCAGAGGCCGGCCGGGCCGATCTGCCCCTGCTGCGACCCGGCCAGCTCCTGATCGCCTTTTTCGATCCGCTGGGCGCTCCGCTGACCGTCCAGCCGCTTGCCCAGCGGGGTGTGACGGCCCTGTCGATGGAAATGATGCCGCGGATCACACGGGCGCAGTCGATGGACGCCCTGTCATCGATGGCCACCGTGGCCGGCTACAAGGCCGTTCTGCTGGCCGCGCAGGCCTCTTCCCACATGTTCCCGATGTTGATGACCGCCGCCGGCACGGTCGCCCCCGCGCGCGTGCTCGTCATCGGCGCGGGCGTCTCGGGGCTGCAGGCGATCGCCACCGCGCACCGGCTGGGCGCCGTTGTCACGGCCTACGACGTCCGGCCCGCCGTCAAGGAACAGGTCCAGAGCCTCGGCGCCAAATTCCTGGAGCTCCCGCTTGAGACGGCCGGCGCGGAGGATCAAGGCGGCTACGCCAAGGCGATGGGCGAGGCATTCTACGCCAGGCAACGTGAGATGATGGCCAAGGCGGTCGCCGAACAGGATGTGGTGATCTGCACGGCCACCGTGCCCGGCAAGCGCGCGCCGCTGCTGGTCACCGAAGAGATGGTCAAGCGGATGGCGCCGGGCTCGATCATTGTTGATCTTGCGGCCGAAGGGGGCGGCAACTGCGCCCTGACCCAGCCGAACCGGACGATCAACGCCAGCGGCGTGACGATCATGGGGCCGGTCAATCTCGCCGCGACCATCCCGTATCACGCCAGCCAGATGTATGCGAAGAACATCACCGCCTTCATCCTGCACTTGATCAACAAAGAGGGTGCGCTGCAGCTCAAGCCGGACGACGAGATCGTTGCGGGCACGTTGTTGACACGGAACGGCGAGATCGTCCATCCACGCGTGCGCGAATTGCTGGGGCTGCCGGCGCTGACCGCATCATCGACCTAGGGGGAACGCGATGGATACCTTCATCATGCTGCTCACGATATTCGTACTGGCCATCTTCGTTGGGTTCGAAGTCATCAACCGGGTGCCGCCGCTTCTGCACACGCCGCTCATGTCCGGTTCGAACGCCATCTCCGGGATCACCATCGTCGGCGCCATGCTGTCCGTCGCCACGCCTAACCGCGTCACCACGATTCTGGGTTTCATCGCCGTCGTCTTCGCCATGATCAACGTCGTCGGAGGTTTCCTCGTGACCCACCGCATGCTTTTGATGTTCAAGCGCAAAGACTAGGCCCGTGCACGCCGTCATCAATATCGCCTACCTGGTCGCGTCCGTCCTCTTCATCGTCGGACTGGTCAAGCTGGCCCATCCACGCACGGCCGTCCAGGGCAACCTGACCGGCGCGGTCGGCATGCTGATCGCTATTGTCGCCACGTTGATCGACCGCCACATCATCGAAGCGGGCGCGTCGGGCTATCTGATCATCGCCGGCGGCCTTGTGGTCGGCACGCTGCTGGGGGTCGCGCTCGCGCTCAAAGTGCCCATGACGGCGATGCCGGAGATGGTGGCGCTCCTCAACGGGTTCGGCGGCGGCGCGTCGGTGCTGGTGGCGGGCGCGGCGCTCATCGACACGGCCGAGCCGAATTTGCAGTTGACGGTGTCCACCGGGCTTTCCGGGCTGATCGGCGCGGTCACCTTCTGGGGCAGCCTGCTCGCCATGGTGAAATTGCAGGATATGATTCCGGAAAAATACTGCCACTTCGCCGGTCAGCACCTCATCAACGGCCTGCTGGCGCTGGCGGCGCTGGCCGTGGGCGGCTGGGTCGTCGTTGAGCCCCATTCGGTCATCGCCTACTGGGTGCTGGTGGCGGTCTCCTCGGTCCTGGGCGTGCTGCTGGTGGTGCCGATCGGCGGCGCCGATATGCCCGTCGCCATCGCCCTCCTGAACTCGTATTCCGGCATGGCGGGGGCCGCGACCGGATTTGTGCTGAACAACAACGGCCTGATCATCACCGGTTCGCTTGTTGGTGCATCGGGCATCATCCTCTCGCAGATCATGTGCAAGGCGATGAACCGGTCGCTGATCAACGTGCTCTCCGGCGTCGTGGCCGTGAGCGCGGGCGGGGGGCCGAGCGCGGACCAGGTCTACGGCGGCAAGGTCAAATCGACCTCGGCCGATGAGATCGCCATGCTCTTTGACGCCGCCCGGCGCGTCGTCATCGTGCCCGGGTACGGCATGGCCGTCTCCCAGGCCCAGCACGCCGTGCGCGACCTGGCCAACCTGCTGGAGGAGCGGGGCATCACCGTCGAATTCGCCATCCATCCCGTCGCGGGCCGGATGCCCGGCCACATGAACGTGCTCCTGGCCGAGGCCGACGTCGCCTACGACAAGCTGAAGGAGATGGATGAGATCAACCCGAGCTTTGAGCAGACCGACGTCGTCCTGGTAATCGGCGCCAACGACGTCGTCAATCCGGTCGCCCGGACCGATCCCAAGAGCCCCATCGCCGGCATGCCGATCCTGGACGTCGACAAGGCGCGCACCGTCGTCGTGGTCAAACGCAGTCTCAGCCCCGGCTTCGCCGGCATCCCCAACCCGCTCTTTGCCGCCGACAACACGCTGATGTTTTTCCACGATGGCAAAAAGGCGATTCTGGAGCTGATCGGGGCGTTGAAGGCGGCCTGATGACGGGCCGCGGCGCGCCGAGTGAGGCATCCGGCGACGCGGAGATTGATTTCCCGGTCGGGAAGGGGTACAAATGAAGCTTGTCATCAATGATGATTATCTGGTACAGGGAACCGGACATCATGCGTGAAGCGATCGGCGCGTGAGTCCTTCCCCCGCGCATCCGCGGTTCGACATCCAGTCGCTGTCCTCCGACACTCCCCTCGCCGTGTTTCCCTCGCGCGTGATCTCCCTGTTGCCGGCCGCCACAGAAATCGTGTGCGCGCTGGGTTTCGAATCGCGCCTCGTCGGCCGTTCGCACGAATGCGACACGCCCCCCTCCGTGCTTGCCTTGCCCGTCTGCACCGAACCGAGGATTCCGCTGGACGTCGATGGTGGAGCGATCCACGAGCGGGTGGAGCGCTATATCCGGGAAGGGCTCTCGGTCTATCGGGTCGAACCCGGACGGCTCAGGATGCTTGCGCCCGATCTGATCATCACCCAGACCCAGTGCGCGGCCTGCGCCGCCACGGAGCAGGACGTCGACGCGGCCGTCTACCTCTGGATGGAGAATCATCCCGCCGTGCTGTCGATGGCGCCGCACGACCTGGCCTCCGTCTGGGCGGAGATCCGGCGCGTGGCCGCCGCGCTGGGCGACCCGTACCGCGGCGACGCGCTCGTGACACGCCTGACCGCGCGAATGGAGGCGATCGCCCGCACGGCCGACTCGGTGCCGCTCCGTCCGACCGTCGCCTGCATCGAGTGGCTCGACCCGCTGATGGCGGCGGGCAACTGGATGCCCGAGCTGATCACGCTCGCGGGCGGCGTCAATCTGTTCGGCATCGCCGGCCAACACTCGCCCTGGCTGCACTGGGCGCACCTGGTCGAACAGGATCCCGACGTCATCTGCCTGATGCCCTGCGGATACGACATCGGCCGGACGCGCAAGGAGATTGACGCGTTGACCAATCGGCCGGACTGGAAGCGGCTCAAGGCCGTGCGCGAGCGGCGCGTCTACCTGGCCGACGGCAACGCCTATTTCAACCGGCCCGGTCCGCGTCTGGTCGAATCAGTGGAGCTGCTTGCCGAAATGTTCCATCCCACCCTGTTTCGATTCGGCCACGCGGGGAACGGATGGGAGCGGTTGTGAGGAGCGGGTCGATCGTTGCGTGACGTCGTCCGGATGACAGTCCTGGTGCCTCGGGGACGAGTGCTGAAGGGCCGCCGGCCGAGGGGATGAGGCAGCCGACCGACCTTGGCTCATTCGAAGTAGAGCATCAGTTCCAGCCCGACGAGAAGGATGAGGACACCCCAGACCAGATCCCATGCCGGCCGCTTCAGAACGGACTCCGCGGCCCGGTTGATGTCCGGCATAAGTTTGCAGCAGCCCGCCAAAATGGCCGTCGTCCCCAAGATCCGGTGGTGGAGCATGATTACATCCATGCCGGTGTGCACATAGTGTTTATGGAGAAAGAGGAGCACCCCGCCGATGATGGCGAAGAGCGGCAGCGGAACCCGCCACCAGGAGCCCGCCAGGCGGCCACTTCGCCGGAGCAGTTCAATGACACCGATGGCCAGGAGCAGCACGGCGTACAGCTTGTGTTGAAGCGCTTCCCAATCTCCGACCAGGAACGGTTTGTAGAATCCCTCGATGAACGGCCAGGCGTCAATATCACTCCAGATCAACAGGTAGAATCCGGCGCCCAACATTCCGAACGGCTGGAGGTAACGCGCCCAGGCGAACGCGGCGACGGCAAAAACCTCGCTCAATTCACCCAACGCCATGGCGAGGACAAAGGCGCCGGACAGATGATGGCTGAATTCGGAAAAGACCTTGTCTCCCACGGGCATCGTCATTGGCATCTCCATGGGCATGTCGGCCGTCATCTCATGATGATGCTCGGGGAAATCCATCTGTCCCGGACTGTCCGTCGCCGCAAGCGGCAGCATGAGCAGGACCGAAAGCACGATCCCCCACGCCGCGCACCGGCGTGTCGGCGGAAGACGGCCGTGCGGCTGAATCGGAAGTTCGTGACGCCATTGCAAAGAGGCAAGCCGGCGGAGGCGCGACACAGGTTGTCTTTTATCATGGGCCTTTGAATGAACGCAAGCGGTTGGCCCGCCCCGCCCGCCACGGGGGATCATGTCGCCTGGTTATGGTGAGGCAAGCGCCTCCGAATCGATAGACGACTCGCAGATTCACCCCTGGTTCAGGCCGGATGGCGATGGATTGGTTGTTCGAACCACCTCCTTGTTCCTTGACTCCGGCGCGCCATTTATTCGACAATCAACGTCATCGATTGGGCATCAATCGGATGGTTTGAGGCGTCACTCATGGCATCCAAGAAGATCATTGCGGTGATCGGCGCCACCGGCGCGCAGGGAGGCGGACTGGTCCGCGCCATCGTCAATGATCCGCAGAGCGGTTTGACCGCCCGCGCGCTGACCCGGGACGTCAACAGCGCACGGGCTCAAGCGCTGGCCACGCTGGGCGCCGAAGTCGTCGCCGTCGACATCGACAGCGAAACGAGTCTGACGCGGGCCTTTTCCGGCGCCTCCGGCGCCTTTTGCGTCACGTTTTTCTGGGCCCATATGCAGCCAGAGCGGGAGCTTGCCGAGGCGACCGCCATGGCCAGAGCGGCCAAGGCGGCCGGCCTGAGGCATGTCATCTGGTCCACGCTCGAGGATACGCGCAAGTGGGTGCCGCTCACCGACAACCGGATGCCCACGCTGGGAGGGAAGTACAAAGTCCCCCACTTCGACGCCAAGGGAGAGGCGGATGCCGTCTTTGCCCGTGTCGGCGTGCCGACCACTTGCCTGCTCACGTCATTCTACTGGGACAATTTCATTCACTTCGGCATGGGGCCGAAGAAGGGGCCGGACGGCGCGCTCATATTCACGTTGCCGATGGGCGACAAGAAGCTGCCCGGCATCGCCGCCGAGGATATCGGCAAGTGCGCCCTTGGTATCTTCAAACAAGGGAAGGAACTGACCGGCGAGACCGTCGGCATCGCCGGCGAGCACCTGACCGGCGACCAGATGGCGGCATCATTCAGCCGGGCACTGGGTCAACCGGTCCGTTACCACGCCATCGAGCCGTCCGTCTATCGCGGTTTGGGGTTTCCCGGCGCGGATGATCTGGGCAATATGTTCCAATTCAAACGGGACTTCAACAGCGCCTTTTGCGGCGCCAGGGATCTGGCGTTTTCGCGCTCCATCAATCCGGAGTTGCAGACGTTCGAGCAATGGCTGGCCAAGAATAAAGAGTGGATTCCGTTAACGTAGGGGCGGGTTTTAAACCCGCCCGTACAGGTGTTCGTTCACGGAATGTGGCAGGTTGGGCGACCCGGCGGGTCGCCCAGCCCTGGCGCATCGCAGCGATGATTTATCGCCTCAGCCCCTCAGATCTGACGTTTCTCTATGACGGCTGCAAGCATTGCTTCGTGCTGAAGGTGAAGCACGGCATCGCCCAGCCGTCGATTCCGCTGCCCGGGATTTTCAACACGATTACGCTGCTCCAGAAGGAGCTCTATTCTGGCAAACGGACCGAATCGATTTGCGACGGCCCGCCGCCCGGGGTGGTGCGCTACGGCGAATTGCAGGTTCGATCGGGCATCATGACGTTTCCCGGTTGCGAGAGCGCCTGCTTCATCAGCGGCCGTTTCGACATCGTGGCGGAGCTGGATGACCATAGCTATGGGGTGTTCGACTTCAAAACGGGTCGCCCCAACGACGAGAAGGCCCGGATGTACGGCCGGCAATTGCACGCTTACGCCGCATCGCTGGAGCGGCCGGCAGACGGGGCGCTTGCGCTCCGTCCGGTGTCCAGTCTCGGTCTGCTCTACTTCACCCCTGATCGGTGCGCGCAGCCCGCGCCGCGGCGTCAGCTGCTGGAGGGGGAGATGCAATGGCAGTCGGTGCAAAGAGATGACGCGGCGTTTTTCTCCTTTCTGACGGAACTCGTGAAGCTGCTGGACGGCCCCATGCCGTCAATGGAACCGGACCGCTGTGACTGGTGTGCCTACCGTCAGCGGATGGGCCAGGCGGAAGGGGCGGCAACGGTGCCGTGGGTTCCCGCGTCCGACTCGCCGGCCTGTCCCGTCTGCAGCGGACGGATGCGGCGCAGGAGCGGCAAATTCGGCGAATTCTGGTCCTGCCTGAATTTTCCAGCGTGCAAAGGCACGCGGAACATCTCGCGCGCTGCCGAGCATAAGCCGGGCTCCGTTTCGTGATGCCGTTGATGATGCCCCCGCATGACGACGTTCCGCCGCTTGTCTGCTGAGGCGGCGGCCGGCGTCTCCGTCTGCCCATCACCGCACCCCGTGTGTTCCGCAACGGGTCCGGCGCACTTGAAAAAGCCGCCCCGTCCGCCTACTATGTCACAAGGGATCGCTGTGATTGTCGAAGTCGATGGGCGAGGCCGTGGCCGGGACACCCAGACCGTTCAGATGGCGCTGAATCAACACATCACCGCGCAAGACCTCTATAACTACACGAAGTGTCTCCATAAGGTCTATCTCGATGCGAATGGCGATCCGGCCGAAAAGGGGGAGGTCAGTCAGTTTGCCAAACTGCTGTGGGAGATGGGGCTGCAGACGGAGCGGAACTATCTGGGCGGATTGAGCGGCGGCGATCAGGCGGTGACGGACCTGAGCGGTCTCACGCCCGAAGCGGCCTGGACGCGGACGGTCGAGTCGATGCGTCGAGGGGACGGGCTGATCTATCAGGGGTGTCTGATCCATGGGCGGTATCGGGGACGGCCCGATCTGTTGGTCCGGCGTGACGACGCGCCGTCGAGCTGGGGGGGGTATTATTACGAACCGATCGACATCAAGGCGGGCCGTGGCTGGGAAGAGCGGGAAGGGGCCAAGCCGGTGTTCAAGGCGCACTACGCCTTCCAGATGATGTTCTACCGCGATCTGCTGCTGGCGCATCAGGGATACGCACCGCCCGCACTCCGGATCATCAACGTCGATCAGGACATGGAGGCATTCGAGCCGGCTGAGTTTGAAGAGGCCTTTCGAGCGGCCAGGGCGGCGGTGGAACGGCTGGTGGCGGGCGAGGACCAGTCGGAGCCGGCGCTGGGAAGTCATTGCGCCCAATGCGAATGGTTCAAGCGGTGCGATGCCTGGGTGGAAAAAACGGCCGACCCGACGGGGCTCTTTTTCATCGGCGCGTCGGCTAAATTTGCGCTCAAGCGCGCCGGCCTGATGACGGTCGGCGATCTGGCCCGGATGGAGATCGCCGTCCATCTTCGCGGCGCCCGCAAGGTCGCCGGCATGGGCAAGCGGTCGTTGGAGCGGGCCCGGGAACGGGCCCAGGTCAAGCTTCAGGGGGCGCCGAGAATCCGGCCCGGCTATGTCTTTCCGGACGCCGCGCTTGAAGTCTATTTCGACATCGAAGACGATCCGACACGGGCGGTGACCTATCTGTTCGGGTTGCTGGAGGTGGAGCGCGGCGCGACGCCGCGCTTCCGCTATGTCCTGGCCGAACGGCCCGAAGAGGAGGAACGGGCGGTCCGGGAATTCTGGGACTATCTTGCACGACAACATGCGGTCTACTACGTCTACTCCCACAAGGAGCGGACGACGCTTCGGCGGCTGATGGAAAAGTACGGGCTGGACGAGGCAGTCTTCGAACGGTACAGGACGGCGGAGTATGATCTGTACCAACGGTTGGTGGTGGACCACTCAGACTGGCCGACTTTTTCCTACGGCATCAAACACATCGCCAAGCAGATCGGTTTTGCCTGGAGGGATCCCGATCCGTCCGGAGTCAATTCGATCGTCTGGTACAATGACTTTCTTGCCGATCCATCCAGACGGGAGGTGATGACGCGGATCCTGCACTATAACGAGGACGACTGCCGGGCGATGGTGGCGGTGAAGCGGTACTTCGAACGGCGCGCGGCGTCATGACCGCGGCGCGTGCGCAAGGGCTGCTCCTGGCAATCATCAGCCTGCTGCCGGTGTCCTGCGCAACGGCTCCTCCGGCTAATCCGGCGCTCGAGCTCAGACAGACCGAATTTTTGAAGGGCGCGAACCGCGAGGCCTTCGAACGGGTCGAACCGACGCTCCGTCGTCTGCAAGCGGGGCAGCCGATGGACGAAAGCGGTTTGCGCTGGTCGGCCAATGAGGTGGTGACGAACACGGGCAAGCCGATCGGCATGATCGTCTGGGGAGACGGATGGATTCCGGCGTTGTCCGGCGGCATCTCGGGTGCGCTGTCGAAATTCGGCGCACTGTCAGGGCGGGACGGTGACATCATCTACGGGCAGCATGCCTACGGCTTCGTGTGGGGCGGGATGGATGTGATGCCCAAATATGTCGTCACCACCGAGGCCGAGTTGTGCAGGCGGGAGGACTATGACCGGTTGTCCGCCGGTCACACCGGCAATATCGGACGGCTTGAAGGCGAGGACAACACCCCAATCTATTTTAAAAATCTGCGGATCGCGGGCGTGCGTGAGACGGATTTCCCGGAACCGTCGGCGATATCTCCCCTGCATCTTGAGCAATTAACGTCATCGGCCTATCGGCGCTTCTACCTGGGCCCGGAGTCGTTTCACGCCATCGAACCGCAACTGCGGGGGCTTACGCCGGGTACGCCGATGCTGGAGGTCGTCCGTTCCCTGGGGGGCGTCCCGGTGAGCGCCTACGGGGGCGAACAGATTGTCTTCATGGGCATGAGGGGATTTCTCAACGTGTCGTCACGCTATCAGTGGTCCCGGTGGCGCGCGGACGGCCTCTTCGCCGTCTGGCCGTTCGGCTATCTGGACGGGGGACGTGAAGTGCCCAAACTGGCCGTGCTGTTCAGGAACGGGTTGGTGTTGAAGGTCGTGCCCTACGGCTCCAGGGCAGAGTTGGAGAGGCAGTTTGAGGAATGATGGCCGAGAGGAGCGGCAGGCGAATCGGGGAGACGTCACATGAACAAAACCATGGCCGCGTTCGTCGGGATCGCGCTGTTCGCGGTGGTTGGAACGGCGTCGCCGGACGGGGGCGCGGCCGCCGGGACATCGTGGGAAGTCTGTTTCACCCCCGGGGGTGATTGCACGAAAACGATCGTGACGGCGGTCGCCGGCGCCCGCCAGAGCATTTATGTCCAGGCGTTCTCCTTCACGTCGAAACCGATCGCAAGAGCGCTGGCGGCGGCCCGAGAACGCGGGGTGCGTGTGGAAGTGATCCTGGATCAAGGCAGTCTGAGGGAGCATCACGCCTCGGCCGATCTGCTGGCCGGGGCAGGCGTCCCGGTTCTCATCGACGGGGCGCACGTCTTGGCTCACAACAAAGTGATGATCATCGATGAGGAGACGGTCGTCACGGGGTCGTTCAATTTCACCTATGCCGCCCAGCGGGACAATGCCGAGAACCTGTTGATCCTCCACGACCCGGCACTGGCTGCCCGGTATCTGGAGAATTGGATGGCGCACCGGGCGCACGCGGAGCCGTATGAGAGACGATGACGGTCAATGGTGTTCCGGAATGGGGAGGGGACGGTGGGAATGAAGCGGTGGGAAGGCATGGTGTTTCGGGTGCTGATGGGTCTGTGGTGTGTCATCTCGATCGGCTGCGGCGCGTCACAGATCAAAGCTCCGGTCACGGCGGATCAGTCAGTTCCGAAGTCCGAATCAAGGATGATCGTTTCAGGCGGTTCGCACAGTTGCGTGATCAGGCCGGATAAGAGGGCAGCCTGTTGGGGCGACAACCAGTACGGCCAGCTCGGCGACGGAACGACGGACGGTTCAACGACGCCGGTCGAAGTGCGGGATCTTTCCTACGTGGTGGGCCTGGCCGCAGGTGAATGGCATACGTGTGCGGTGCTGGCCACGGGCCAGGTCAAGTGCTGGGGGGACAACACGCAGTGGCAGCTCGGCGCGACGTCGCCGCGCCATTCTTCGAGGCCGATCCTCACGGGTGTCGGCCCCGCCACGCAGGTTGCCGCCGGGCGATCGCACAGTTGCGCGATCCTGATCCAGGGAGAGGTCACCTGCTGGGGCGACAATCGGACAAGCCAGACCGGCGTCCAGCGCGAGCCGCGGGCGAAGCCGACCCTGCCGGTCATGGTGCCGGGCGTGGCCGGCGCGCTCGCCGTGGCGGCCGGGGACGAGCATTCCTGTGCCGTTCAGCGGGACGGACAGCTCCTCTGCTGGGGCGACAATCACTACGGGCAGCTCGGCCACGGCGTGGTGGAGCACCACTTTTTCCCGCCGAAGCCCGTGCCGCTTGCGGGCAAGGCGGTGTCGGTGGCCGCCGGCCGGCGGCACACCTGCGCGTTGCTTGAAGACCGGACGGTGGAATGCTGGGGCGACGGCTTCGAAGGGCAGCTCGGCGACGGATTGAAGAAGGATTCGCTCACGCCGGTGCGGGTTGCGGCCCCCGAGCCGGCCGGCGCGACGGCGCCACTCGAACACGTGGCGGCCATTACCGCAGGCAGCCAGCATACCTGCGCGTTGATGGAGGATGCAAAGGTGTATTGCTGGGGAAGCAATGCGCTCGGCCAGCTCGGCCGGGTCGAGGAACCGACGGCCGCCCGGCCGGTCTTCTCCGGCCTGACCGATGTGGCCGCCGTGGCGGCGGGCGGTTGGCACACCTGCGCGTTGCGCACCGACGGAACGACGACCTGTGTGGGTGAGATGGCGCCGAAAGACGGGCAAGTCAGTGACAAGTGACGAGTGCGAGCAAGCTGAGGGCAAGGGTCAGGGGTCGACGGGCATGTCGAATGATACGGATTGATGGCCGCTGACGAGTATCGATTTACAATGGAGATCACCTTCTTAGGCGCCACGGGGACGGTCACGGGCTCGAAGTATCTGCTCAACTCCGGTTCGACGCAATTGCTCGTCGACTGCGGTCTCTATCAAGGTTTCAAACAATTGCGGCTCAGAAACTGGGCCGTGCCGCCGCTCAGCCCTTCCGAGCTGGACGCCGTCATCCTGACCCATGCGCACCTGGATCACAGCGGCTATCTGCCGTTGCTGGTCAAGCACGGTTTCTCGGGCCGCGTCTACTGCACACAGGGCACGCGCGATTTGTGCGGGATCCTGCTGCCGGACAGCGGCCATTTGCAGGAGGAGGACGCGGCGCATGCCAATGCCCACCGCTATTCGAAACACACGCCGGCTCTACCCCTCTACACAGAGGAGGACGCCGTGCGGTCGCTTCGACAATTATTCCCCATTGAGATGGAACGGGACATCGACCTCGGCGACGGTCTCACGCTGCGGCTATCCCCGGCCGGTCACATTCTGGGCTCGTCAATTGTCTCGGTCACGCACGGCGATACATCGATCCTCTTTTCCGGCGATCTGGGGCGGCCGGCTGACCTGGTGATGAAACCCCCGGCGCGGGTCCGGCGGACCGATTACCTGGTGATCGAATCAACCTATGGGAACCGCCTGCACGATCCGATCGATCAGGAAACGGCATTGGCGGCGGTGATCAACCGGACGATCGCGCGCGGGGGCGTGGTGGTGATCCCATCATTCGCGGTCGGCCGGACACAGTCCGTGCTCTATGCGATCCACCGGCTCAAAACCGCCGGGACGCTGCCGGCCGACCTGCCGGTCTTTCTCGACAGCCCGATGGCGGAGGAAGCGACCGACATCTACGCCCGGCACGCGGGCGAGCATCGCCTGACGCCGGCCGATTGCCGGGCGATGTGCCGCGCCGCGCGGTTCGTCAACAGCGTGGCGGAATCCAAGCAGTTGGACGGCATGGAGGGGCCGATGGTGCTGATCTCGGCCAGCGGGATGGCGACCGGCGGACGGGTGCTGCACCATCTGAAAGTCTTTGCGCCGGAGCCGCGCAACGCGATTCTCTTCGTCGGCTTTCAGGCGGGCGGGACGCGGGGCGAGGCGATGGTCAACGGCGCGGACACCGTCAAGATTCACGGAACCTACGTGCCGGTGCGGGCCGAAGTGGTCGCGCTCGAATGTTTCTCCGCGCACGCCGATTATGCCGAAGTCCTGCAGTGGCTGAAGCAATTTGACTCACCGCCCCATCAGACCTTCATTACTCACGGCGAGCCGCCTGCGGCGGACGCGCTCCGACGCCGCATAGAGGAGCAGTTACACTGGCGCTGCCGCGTCCCCGACTATTTGGAGCGGGCGGAATTGTAGGGGCGGTTCGCTCGAATCGCCCCTACCGGATGCCCTACAGTTATTTCGCCACCCGGAACGGATTCCGTGCCGTCTGAAGATCGATCACCTGCCCATGCACCGTGATCGTGCGGGGCGGCGCGGGGTGAGGGTTTCGCAACTCGACCGGCTCGCTGATCGACACCGGTGCGATGTAGTTGTACGTCAGGGCACCGGCGAGAAGGGGCAATCCGGTCACAACGACGGCACGGACCACCCGATGGCGGGGGCTCGCTCCGATCAGCGTATCCAGTACATACCGCTTAAATGGTTCCCACGTCCGCTCGGTCGCTGAAATCCAGGCAAAGAGCACGACTGTGACCAGTCCCATGTAGATGACCAGCAGGCTGAACGGAATGGACGGAGCAATCACCCATTTGAACAGCGCGAAGGCGAGGAGCCAGAGACCGATCACCTGCCAAAACGGCGTCATGGGAGTACCGATCCGCTTGAGCAGGGCTTGGATGGAGACGACAGCGAGAAACGTCACGGCGAGCACGACCAGCAACTGCACCGGCATGGCGCCGGGAATCCAGAAACCCGCAAAAGGTGACATGGGATGCCTCCTTTGTAAGGGTGATGGCGCGCGAAGGCGTCTGTTTTGAATACACCAACTTAGCACAATCGGGCAGGAGGAATCCAGCGCAGGCTATTTTCAATTGCTGATTTTCGATTTGCGGATGAAGGGCAGGGGGAAACTGGTTTCGAATGTAGGGGCGATTGGCCAATCGCCCCGTTGTTCACAACCCGTTCCCGCCGATCAGAACCCGCAGGCCGTCGCCGGCGGCCAGTGCAGAAGTACGTGGGCGTACCGGCTCATGTCCATGTCGGCGCCCGCCCGCTTGAAGTATGCCTGCCAGAAGGCGGAGATCTGCTCGGCTTGCAAGGGAGAATTTGCCGACGCGCCCGCCACGTAGACGCAGACGCCCGACAGGTTGGGGATCATCTCGTCCTTTTCGAGCCCCCTCAGGATGTTCCCGGTGGCGTCCGGTGTCCAGGCGACTCTCTCAAAGCGGTACGGCGCGTAATCCTCGATCATGTCCGACATGAGCACGAGCACTTTACGGCGCGATTCGTTGTGGAACAGTTTCTCAGCCAGCAGGAGCGAGCTGAAGACGTCGGTTTGCATGCTTCCTTGCGGCCGATCGAGCGTCGCCGATATTTCCCGGTCGATGCGCTCTTTGATCTTGGGCACGTTCATCTCAACGTCGTTGACCTGTTTCTTGTATTTGAGCAGATTGTCCGTCCAGCCGTTGAAATCGGGCGTCGGCGGCAGACTCTCGTCCACCAGCGGGTGGAAGCCGGTCATCGTCCGGTCTGTGATGGACGCGATGACGAGGTGGTCCCCGGCGACGAGCGTGGGGATGATCTGTTCGGTCAGCGCCGACTTCATCAAGGCCCTGTCATCAGCCCGGACGCTCATCGACAAGTCGAGAAACACGACGTAGTCGGTCCCGACCTGGGGCTCGGCGGCCGTGGAAGCGGACAGCCGGCAACCCGCCATCAACAGAAGGCCGGCGACCAGCAGCAGGCCGATCAGCACGCCGATGGCAAAATCGATCCGCCCCTGCTGTCTTGATCCGCGCCGCGCCCGCTCGCCATGGCCCGACACAAGGCTCAGGGAGGCCAGTCTCCGGCCGGCCGGGGCCGAAGGCCGACGGGCGGCCGCGTAACGCTCGCGGCGCACCCGCGTGGTGAATCGCTCCACAATCGACGGTGTCTGCGCGGCGGAGCCGGTCCGGTGGCGGGACCTGGCGCGTCGTGTTGCAACCGGCCGGGTCATGCCTCGTCTCCCTGCAACTCGTCCAGCGACACTTCGGGCCACCATTTCAACTCGGGGTAGTCCGGGTCACGACGAAAGCTCGGAGGCGGGAGCAATTGTCGAAAGCGGATGTTCGTCTGCCGGTAGAGGGCGACGCGTTGATTGGTCAGCGCCCGGATCTGCTCGATTTGACTTTTGGCCT
>Ga0335082_10004321_pt1 | contig 15479 bp, 17 predicted proteins | sample Lox_Sample_41_FD_206718 | JGI IMG/M metagenome (GOLD analysis project Ga0335082, IMG submission 206718) | Soil microbial communities from Loxahatchee National Wildlife Refuge, Florida, United States - Lox_Sample_4.1 | ecosystem: Environmental > Terrestrial > Soil > Wetlands | place: USA...
TATATGTCTATCGCCTTTTCATAAAATCCCTGGGCAATATAGAGTTCTGCAAGCGTATCCGTGGTGAAGTCGTCGGGCTTCTCTGCGGACGTCTCCGGGATTTTCGCCGCAGTCTCTGTCCCAGACAATGATGCTTCTGCGATATCAGCAAAGGCAGCTCCCGCAGGTTCTGCCTCTTCCGCAGTCGTTCCGGTCCCCTGTTCCGTTTCAGCAAGAAAATCAAACTCCGGTGCAGGTGATTTCTTTTCGGCAGGCTTTTCCGGTTCCGTCAGCACCTCCCCTTCGAACTCCAGCGGTTCAACCACGAGAACTTCTTCGGGTTCTTCTGATTCCATCGCCGAAGCTGCTGACGCCGGAACGGGTTCAGCCTGTTTTGCCACGATGGGGGACGGATGAGGCGTCATTTGATCCCGCACGGGCGCGACATGAACGGGTTCTTCTTTTGCCGGAGGCTTTTCTCCTGCCGGCTGTTTTGGTTTGAGCAATCTCTCCTTGACATCCCGACCGGCTTCGATATCTGAAACCAGCGCAGCCATTTGTTCGTCGCCAGGATTGAGGGAAAGTGCTGTCTTATAATGTGTCAGCGCATCCCCCGGTCTGTTCTGGAGCACGTAGATATCACCTAATTTATGCTGGGCCATCAGATTGTCCGGGATAGACTTCGCAACCTCTTCAAACTCTTTCTGCGCGCCGGCCATGTCTCCTTTTTCAAACAGGAGCCTGCCCAAAAACGATCTGGCGGTGACGTAGGTCGGGTTATTTTTGAGACCCTCCATAAGCACCTGGATAGACCTCTCTATGTCCCCCGCCTTCTTATACTCTTCGGCGAGCGGAACGAAGAGCTTGGACTTGGGGTCTTTTGAAATACGCTCTTCTAACTTGGCTATTTCGGAGGTGTCTTTATCCATAATTAATGTAACATACTAAAATTTCTATGAAATTTTACCAAAAAAAGTGTGCAAAAGTCAAGGCAAAAACCTTTAGGTTGCCTTGAGTTCCACGATTTTATCCAGAATATTGGCTGCAATTTCAGACTTGTGCATTACTGGCAGTTCCACCGACTTTCCAGTCCGATCAATGATGGTCACGGAGTTCGTGTCGGTTTCAAAACCGGCGCCCGCTTTCGCCAGATCGTTCGCCACGATCATGTCAAGCTTCTTCTCTTTCAACTTCTTGATGGCATTTTGGTGCACATTGTCCGTTTCCGCTGCAAAACCCACAAGAAAGCGCTTGTCCGCGGTCCTGCCAAGCTCCAGGAGGATATCCCGGGTAGGTTCAAGCTGCAGGATAGTTGGCGCTTCATGCTTCTTGATTTTATGGTCAGTGGAAACGGCTGGCTTGAAATCGGAAACCGCTGCAGCCATGATGATTACGTGCGCCGCCCCGGCATGCTCCATGACGGCACGGTACATGTCATCCGCGGTAAGGACCCGGATTACCTTCATGCCGGATGGCGACGGGAGATGCGACGGTCCGCTTATTAATACGACCGTTGCGCCTCTGTCTCGCGCCGCAGCGGCCAGCGCGTACCCCATTTTTCCGCTGGAAGGGTTGCTGATGAACCGGACCTTGTCGATCGGTTCGCGTGTAGGACCTGCCGTTACCAGAATGGTAATGCCTGCGAGGTCCTGTGGCAAGAACATCGATGAAATTTCCCGGATAATACTCGCTGGATCCGCGAGCCTCCCCTGTCCGGCCGTGCCGCAGGCAAGTGGACCGGTTTCCGGTTCGATGAACCGTACCCCTTGTTCCCTGAGAAACTGGATGTTCTTTCGCAGAACGGGGTTCCGGTACATCCGGTCATTCATGGCAGGAGCCATCACAACGGGGCATTCAACGGCCATGAGCGTTGTAGTCAATGCGTCATCGGCTATGCCGGCAGCAACCTTGCCGATGACATTAGCCGTGGCCGGAGCAATGAGCGCTAAGTCCAGATTGGCGGAGACATCGATATGCCCGATGCTGTCCTTTTCCCAATCCTGGAACTCATCACACAGCACGGGCTTTCCGCTCAGGGCCTCGAAGGTCAGGGGCGAAATAAAGCGTGTAGCGTTCCTGGTCATCACCACACGCACCTCTGCGCCCTGTTCTGTCAGCCGACGCAGAATGTCGACGGCCTTATATGCGGCAATGCTGCCTGTGACGCCCAGCAAAACCCTCTTTCCGGACACCATGCTTCGACACTCCACGAGTTATTCTTCAGATTCGCTCGGCTCTTCGTCGATGGCCTCCTCAGCCTCGATCATTTCGCCCTCGCCGCCTCCCGGCAGCTCGGCAGCCTCAGGACCTTCCTCTCCCTGCGACTCTGAAAGATAGGCGCTAAGCTCTTTCCGAATTTCTTCTTCCTTGGCAGAAAGCTGTTCTTCGATTCGCGCCCGCTCTTCGCGCTTCATGAACTCCTCTTTTGCCTTCTTCGCTTCCTCGCCCGTGACAATCTTAAATTTGCCGACCAGGCTCTCCTCAAGCGCGATGGTGGTGTCCTTTATGGACCTTGTCGAAACCTGCATCGGTGCGCCCGAGGACAGCTGTCTGACCCGCTGGGCCGCGATATGGACCAGACGAAATTTAGTATCGGAAATCTTGTCGTTCATCTCGATAGGCAGTGATATTATGTCTTTAGCGATCTCTAGCATCTTTCACCTCCTGGTGCAATAGTTTGGTTATCATATCAGAACATTCCTTGAATCCATGCGTGCTCGACCAGCCTCGTCCGGCATCGCTCAGCAAGGATAATGGAGCGGAGTTCGGCAAGCGCCCGTTCAAAATCCCTGTTCACGATGATATAATCATACATGGTGTAATCCCTGATCTCGTCCCGGGCCCGGCGCATCCTTTTTTTGATCTCATCTTCGTTATCCGACTTTCGATGCCGGAGCCGCTCTTCCAGTATCTCCAGCGAAGGCGGCATGATGAATATAAAGACTGCGTCCTGACACTTTTCCTTGATCTGCCCGGCTCCCTGGGTGTCAATATCAAGGATAACATCGGTCCCGTCTGTACGCATCTCATCGAGCACGCGTCTGGACGTGCCGTAGAGATTGGAATGCACCTGTGCCCATTCGGCGAAATCACCCGCCTGCACCATGTTCCGGAACCGTTCTTCCGTGACGAAATAATAATCTCTCCCGTCGACCTCTCCGGGCCGGGGTTTCCGGGTGGTATAGGAGATCGAATGCGTGAGGTTCTGGAGTGAGTCGGTAAGCGCTCTGCACAGGGTGGTCTTCCCCGCGCCTGAAGGGGCGGAGACCACAAAGAGCAGCCCCTCTCTCCTCTTCATTCTTCACCTCGGCCGGAAAACCTCTGCATGAGCGTCTCGACCTGTACGGCGGAAAGAATGACGTGATCGCTGTCGGTTATGATAATTGACCTCGTTTTCCTTCCCTGGGTGGCGTCCAGCAGCGTTTTCCGATCCTTGGCGTCTTCCTTGAGGCGGCGCATGGGTGCGGAATCCGGCGACAAGACAGCGACAACCTTAGAGGCCATCACCATATTACCGTACCCGATATTGACGAGCTGATTCGCCATAGTGTGAGTCACTCGATGTTCTGAACCTGCTCCCTGATCTTTTCCAGTTCCGCCTTGATGTTCACCACGCTTAATGATATCTGTGCATCCATGGCCTTCGATGCGATCGTATTTGTCTCTCGCCCCATCTCCTGCAGGAGAAAATCAAGTTTCCTTCCGATCGCCTCGCCAGATTGATCCGCAAGCAGCGCCCGGAATTGAACCATGTGACTTCCAAGGCGGGTGAGTTCCTCGGTCACGTCAGTGCGTTCCGCCAAAATGGCTATTTCTTGTGCCAGCCTCACGGGGTCCGGCTGTTCATGGAGGAGCTTTGTCACAGCATCGGACATTCTCTTTCGCGATGCCTCCACGGTGGCAGGCGCAAGGCCCTTAATCGCGACGAGCAACCTGTCGATGGTCTTGAGCCGCTCGTCGATATCCCGGACGAGCGCCCCGCCTTCTTCGGCCCTCATGTCGTCGAGTTCCTTCAGGGCGTGTGCGAGGCCTTCGGAGAGGACCTGCCATACGGCTTCTGTGTCCTCCTTCACCTCGGTCAGCGTGAAGAGGTCCTGAAAGCCTGCGAGGAAGGACACGTCGACCTCACCGCCCAGTCCGAAGCGCTCTTTCAGGTCTCTCAGTGCCGCAATATACTGGCCGGCCAGGGTATCATTGACAACGAGCCTGCCGTCTCCCTCTTTTTCACCGTTGCGGGTGATGTATACATCGAAGCGGCCCCTCGAAAAATGGTCCTGCACTTTTTTTCTGACATGCTGCTCGAGGACCGCGAGCCCCCTCGGTGCCTTCACCTGGATATCGATATACCGGTTGTTCACCGAGCGGATCTCTATGCTGAAATGACCGCCGGCACCGCTCACTTCCTTCCGGCCATATCCTGTCATGCTGCGTATCACCGGCACACCATCCTGTTCATGGCAGACAATACTACTCTACCGGGCTTTATTTGTCAAACCTGCCGTATGACGGATCATTACGGCACCTGCATGATGCCCTCTTCGACGACCGGTTCGAAATGAAAGGTCCTTACGTAGGCGCCCCACAGGAAAGTCACCTCGACGTCCCATCCGCCTTTTGTGCTGATTTTCATTTTACGTCTCTCCATGTCCCTATTGAGGACAAAGCTGTCGCGAGTGAGCGGCAGGTCGAGTTCCTTTGCCTTACTTTCCAGATCTTTCAAGATTTCATCATCTTTCAGCACCTGAGCCACGCTGGCTTTTACCTTCATTTCATCTTCCATCTTGGCATAATCCATGTAAACCGGTATCAATTTGACGGCAACATGAATGATGAGGAACAAGACGAGAAACCACAGGTACACCTTAAAACGGCTCGCTCCGTTCTGATTCGCAAGAATGTTCATTTTCATCCCCTCCTTGCGCCTACTTGATCAGCTTTCCTATCCTTTCCCATCTCACCCATCGGCCGTCTCCATCCCATGACCAGTAAATGATCAGTGCCCGGCCGAGAATTTTATTGAATTTGACGAATCCCCATACACGGCTATCCTGGCTATTGTCGCGGTTGTCGCCCATGACAAACACGGAGTCCTTCGGCACAAGCCAGGGGCCGTCATTCTTTTGCGACTGGTCGATGAGGTACTGTATGGCATGCTCGACCGTACCGAGATGCTCTTCATAGAACATCGGCTTGCCGAACACTTGTGACCCCTCAACACTTTTATCCTCAGGGGCTCCGGTCGGTGTTATGGGAACGATCTGATCATTGATATAGAGCATGCCGTTTTTAATCTGTATTTTGTCTCCCGGCAGACCTATTACGCGTTTGATAAAATTCTTGCTCTCGTTCTCAGGATATTTGAAAACGATGATCTCGCCTCGCTTCGGATCCTTCCACGTAAAGATCCTGCTGTCCGTAAAGGGTATCCGCGGACCATAAATGAACTTGTTCACGAGCAGATGGTCGCCGATCGTGAGCGTGGGGATCATGGATCCCGACGGGATCTTGAATGCTTCCACGACGAATTGTCTGATGAACAAAGCGACGATCGCCGCGATCAGAAACGGCTCAATCCATTCTTTGTAAAAGTTCTTTTTCTTTTTTATTTCCTGCTGGGTTTCGGACATCGTTCCTCCAAGACCGGTTCGCAACGCGCCAGGTCTTTGAAAATTTCAAATTGGAATTTAAGATACATTAAAGGAGATTAACACATGCCATGGGACCTCTGAAACATTGATTTCCTGCTACTCTCCCACCTTAAGCACCGCGAGGAACGCTTCCTGGGGCAATTCCACACTGCCTACCTGTTTCATCCTCTTCTTGCCCTCCTTCTGTTTTTCGAGGAGCTTGCGTTTTCTCGTGATATCGCCGCCGTAACACTTTGCGGTCACGTTCTTGCGAAGCGCCTTAACGGTCTCGCGGGAGATGATCTTGGTGCCGATCGCCGCCTGGATAATCACCTCATACAGCTGCCGCGGAATCACTTCTTTGAGTTTTTCCGCAAGTTGTCTGCCGCGGATCGCCGCCTTGTCACGGTGTGTAATCAGCGATAGTGCATCTACGGGCTCGCCATTCAGCAGCATGTCGAGCTTCACGAGGTCGGACTCCACGTAACCAGACAGTTCGTAATCGAGCGATGCATACCCTTTGGTCAGGGATTTGAGCCTGTCATAGAAATCCATCACGATCTCGTTCAGCGGCAGATCGTAGGTGATCAGTACGCGGTCCTTCGTGATGTAGGTGATGTCCCTCTGGATGCCCCGCCGCTCCTGGCACAAAGCAATGAGCGAGCCAACATATTGCTCCGGCGTAATGATCGAGGCCACGATCATGGGCTCTTCAATGCGCTGGATCTCCTGGATGTTCGGCAGTCTCGCGGGATTGTCCACCATCATGATCTCACCGTTGTTCTTGGTCACCCGGTAGACCACTGTCGGGGCGGTGGGAATAAGATCGAGCTTGAACTCCCGCTCAAGACGTTCCTTCACGATGTCCATGTGCAGGAGGCCAAGGAAACCGCACCGGAACCCGAATCCGAGAGCAAGCGAGGTTTCCGGCTCATAGCTGAAGGACGAGTCGTTCAAACGCAGTTTCTCGAGAGCGTCGCGGAGGTCCGCATAGTCATCGCTGTTCACCGGGTAGATGCCGGCGAAGACCATGGGCTTAACATCTTTATACCCCGGCAGCGGCACGTCGATGGGGTGGTCGGCGTCCATGACCGTGTCGCCGATCTTGGCGTCCGCAACCCGTTTGATGCCGGCAATGATGCACCCCACGTCACCCTGCGACAGTTCCGAGGTCAGCTGCATCTTGGGCGTGAAGACCCCCACTGACTGCACCTCGTAAACGGCCCCCGTGGAATTGAGCTTGATCCTCTGTTTCGGCCGCACGCTCCCGTCTACTACCCGCACGAGGATTACCACGCCCTGATAGGTGTCATACCACGAATCGAACAGAAGGGCCCGAAGGGGCGAATCGGGACTTCCGGACGGTGCGGGGATATGCTTCACGACTGCTTCGAGAATGTCTTTTGTCCCGATCCCTTCCTTGGCACTCGCCGGGATGGCGCCGGAGGAGTCGAGGCCAACGACTTCCTCGATCTCGCGTTTCACTTCTTCTATGTTCGCGCTCGGGAGGTCAATCTTATTGATGACCGGGATGATCTCGAGATTGTGATCGATCGCTAGATAGGCATTGGCCAGCGTCTGCGCCTCCACCCCCTGCGACGCATCCACCACGAGGAGCGCTCCCTCGCAAGCAGCCATGCTGCGCGAAACTTCATAGGTAAAGTCCACATGGCCCGGCGTGTCGATCAGATTCAAGACATAATCCTGGCCGTCCGATGCCTTATAGTGGAGACGCACCGCGTGGGCCTTGATGGTTATGCCCCGCTCACGCTCGAGATCCATGTCATCAAGCACCTGGTCCCCGCCTGCAGCCGCCATTTCCCGGTCCGAAAGAGCGCCGGTATATTCGAGAATCCTGTCGGCAAGAGTGGACTTGCCGTGGTCAATGTGCGCAATGATGCAGAAGTTTCTAATGTTCGTACTTGCCATAACCGTTCCTCAAACTATGGCCTAATATTCCACAAGGCCATAACGTCACTCGAACAGTGTTCGTGACGGTTCGCATGCCGGGGTCTCACCGACTCGGGCGGTATGGTCACAAGCCGTGACTTATCCCTGATAGGGATAAGTGACAGCGAGGATCGGGAAGATCCCGACCGTCCGTGTGCTGCAAGCACTGCTTTGTCTTTCCGAGATACCGCTGCCCACTGGCTCCACACATGCCTGCCGCGATTCCGTGCAGGTAGCGGCAGGGTGCCATGAAGCTGGCTCGGCAGCGACTCTCCAAAACCTGATGATCTCCGGCCGATGACGAGTGCCGCAGCATTATGCGCGGACATCCCGTAACGGCCGCCAAACTTGTACCGGCCGATAACTGACGTGTAGGCCGGATCAACCTCATACACCTCAATGCCGGCATCAAAAGCTCTCGCCCTGAGAAACGTCTGGACCTGGGTGTACGCAAGCGATGAGAGCATTCTCGTGTACCTGGGGAACTCCTCCTCAAGGGCCGACTTCTTTTTTTGAAAATCCAGCCTTTCTATGACCAGCGGTTTCTGCGTTTTGACGGCAAATGCCATGACTGATTTTAAGGCATCGCCGATTGTCGCTTTTCTCTGCTCCGAGCTCTTCCCATAGGTGACGCAGGGCACCGAGAAGTATTCAATCGGATTGCCAAAACGGTCTGTTTCGGTCACAGCTAGGTGACAAGCGTTGATATCGATTCCGATTACTCCAACGCCCCTTATGGATTCACGCAGTACTTCCGGCAAAGCGATGGTAACAAATACACGCCAGCCTTTTTCGTCCTTGAGGAGGCGGTAGTTGATGGCCTGCCAGCCCTTTTTGTCCTGTGAAAGATTCCTGCCTACGGCAGCAACTATAGCTTCATGGCCATGGTTGAAGCGCAATCCGCGCAGAGAGAGGTATTTCCTGGGCAATGCATTCGGCAATCTAAGCCTGAGAGCAATGTTGCCGTCTTCTGCTACTGTGGCAACACATCCCTGGCAGCCGGCAGTCTCGTCTTTGGAGCCGATCACGAAGAACTGGCTGCTTCTGGCCGTCTGCCAATCTCTGTACCACTCATCACGGGATTCATATGCATTGGCCTCCAGGTTAAATTGAGCGCGAAAGAGCTTTCGGGATCCGAAACAGATCCGTACCGCGCCGCGAGCATGGTCGGCGTTCAGATCATCAAGGTGCGCCTGAAGCGTTGCCAGCCGCCTCTTTTTCTGATGCCGTTTTCCCGGGTCGGTTATTCGGCTGAGAACGCTCTTTGCCTTGGCGATCCGCTGTTCGGCTTCCAGGATCAGCCCAACTCGTCGCTCCTTGATTGATCGGATCTTACCCTTAACTTCGGTTGCCAAGGCATTAAACTGCCGGGCGGTAATCCCGAACTTTGGCAGAAACTCACGCTTAAGGTCGGTAAGATTTCCACCAGACTGTAGTTTGGCAAATAAAGTCCGTTCTGCCTTACCATACAATGCTGCATATGCCGAAAGGAGTTCGTCTTCAGTTTTTCCTGCAGCAATGCGGCACTGGTATGTGCGTAGCTCTCTACTCATGCTGCCATTCTCCGGTGGCTGCTTCAATCGCGCGTTTAGCCCCGTTCTCGTTTTTTGCCGATCGTTTCCCGTACAGCCGCGTACAGAGCGATACGATGACTTCAGGAAGGTCCCGAACGATATCATCCTTCATCTCCTCGGGATCGACCATGGGCATGATGACTCTAATCCGAAATCTGCGTTTCATTCGTTCGTTGATCGTTATATGAAACAAAACTTCCCCTTCTCTCAACATCTTGCATTCTGGTGCTCAAGCGCCACGGCCGCGGCACCAACCATGCCTGCGTCATCGCCCAGCGATGATGGCACAATTTCAGTCCGTTCAGCAGGGACCTGAAAAGCCCGTTTCATGATCTCCTCATGCGTAGCGCCGATGAACAACGGCCATGCGTCCTTGACCCCACCGCCGATCACAACCCTTTCCGGATTGAAAATGTTGATCAGGCTGGCAATACCGATCCCGAGCATGCGGCCCATATCCTTCATCACCCGTCGTGCGACGGCATCTCCCTCACGCGCGGCCTGATAGACTTTTTCAGACGTGACCTCTTTCAAAGCCTCTGCCGTATGTAGTTTCTGCTTCTCCAATTCCTCTCGAAAACTCTGTACGATGCCGCGTGCAGACGCGTACATCTCGAGGCATCCCGTATTGCCGCAGCCACACTGTCTGCCGTCGGGAATGAGGGTCATGTGCCCTATCTCGCCGGCCATGCCGTCTGCTCCATGCCATATCTTGTTATCGAGGATAATTCCGCCGCCGACACCCGTACCCAGGGTAAGGTGGATCATGCTCCTGATATTCTGCCCTGCGCCGCGCCACTTTTCCCCAAGTGCCGCGGCATTGGCATCATTCTCGATAAAGACGGGGATGTTGAGCGCCTTCTCCAACTCGGCTTTCAGCGGGAGGTTGTTCCAGTCCGGGAAATTAGGCGACTTGACTACAACACCCTTGTCCACCAGGATGACTCCCGGTGCACCCACACCCACCGCAAAAACTTTCGACCCCATCTGCGCGCCAATTTCCAGCTGACGCTTGATATTATCAATGAGCCGTGCGACAACCTTCATCCAGCCATCGACCGCCTGAGTGGCTTCCTTGCGCTTGTCGAGAATCACTCCATCAGAGTTCACGATCGCTGTTCTTAAGTTCGTGCCTCCGAGGTCAACGCCTATCACCGTACGGTCCACGCCGCACCCTCCGTAACTGCTGAAAATATTTGGGTATTCCTAAAAGATTGTTATAATAGCATACTGTTGATTAAATGTAAATAATATTATTGCTCGGGAAGGAAAAAACGAAGTGCTTATAAGGAGTTATCGCGAAATAAGAAGGTAGCACCAGTTTGCCAAGATAAGGGCGACCGTTCCGAACCTGACGATATTTTTCTCTCGATCCGAAAGGATAAAACCGATCCGGGGAATGCCTACGATCAGTGTGATCAGGCTGTAAAAAAATACCAGGGCCGCGATGACAAAACACAGCGAGACCAGCGGATTCATGCCAAATGATGCGAAAAAATCTCCCCGGGCCAGATGCACGACCGAACGCGTGGCGCCGCAGGTAGGGCACGGCAGACCCGTAAGATCCCTAAAGACGCAGGACGGGGCAAACATAAGCACCGGTAAAAACCGCCCGACACAGATCGCGAGCAAGGCAATCCCGCCGTAAATGATGCCGAACTCCGTCCGGCCTTGCGTCCGCTTTTGCAGTATCATTCGCATGACAAATGGCGCTTCACATCACTTCTGCATCTGCACGATCGTGCCCAATGATAACGCCGCGGCGCCCATGAACATTGCTATGGCGACGAGAACCAGCCCGCAGCAGACAACGACAGGAAGGAACACGGCAAAAGCCGCCTTGCCTCCTGTCGTCTCGTGCGCCTCCCTGAGCCCGATAATGGCGATAACTATGGCCCACACAGCTGCGAGAATCCCCCCGCAAAACGGTATGACAAAAAAAACGTTCGTGCTGTAGCCATAGGCAACGACCCTGAAGGTGGCCTCAAATCCGGAACGCGCCCCCCTCACCAGCATGAGGCATACATGAAGAATCCCTGACGAGATGAACAATACGAGAATTATGAGAAAGGGCGAAAAAAAAGCCAGCGCCGCCATGCCAATTCCCTTAAACATATTCTGATCTGCGGCGGCTTTCATTCCAGGGATCATCATACCCTGCATTGCACCCTGAAGCAGTATTTGCCAAAAATAGGAAAAAATAATACCCACCATGCCGGTGATGAGTGCATACAACAGCGGGTCGGTAAGCCCGCCGGTTACCGGCATTCTCTTGAAAAAATCCGAGGGACGGAACAACACATCCTTCAACGTTGTGAACAGCCCGTTTAGAAAACCTCTCGATTCGCGGTCTTCCCAATACGTCTTTTCCCTCCCTTCGGAAATCGGAGCGGCTTCCGCCAGTCTCGCTCCGCAATGCTGGCAAAATACCTGGCCTTCGGCAATCTCTTTCCCGCAATGGGGACAGAACATAGGTCCTCCTCGTTGAGCGTAGACTTAATGAGCATCCGGTAGAAGTGTATCATAGAGTACAGAGAGTGACAATTGGAAATTTTCGATACGTAGTGACCGCGAGAAGGACATGCGGCACCCCGGTCCATGGATATGCTGGATGCTGTGAGTCAGCCGTCTGCGATCATCACTGCCTGGCTAGGAGCTCCCGCATTCCGATGGGTCACCCTTGATCTTTTCGATCGCATGGGGAAGCGCCGGAAGTATAACGGCGAGATTCTCGCGCACCGCCCGGGGGCTGCCGGGGAGGTTCGCTATCAGGGTCTGCTTTCTGATGCCGGCAACGGCTCGGGAAATCATGGCACGTGGCGTCTTTTTGAGGCTCTCGGCGCGCATAGCCTCCGCCATGCCTGGAAGCTGGCGGTCAATCACCGCAAGCGTGGCATCGGGCGTCACATCCCGCGGGGCGACTCCCGTACCCCCGGTCGTTATGATGAGATCGATGTTTCCTGAGTCAGACAGCCTTGTCAACGTTTCTATAATTCTCGATCTTTCATCCGGCAGGATCTCATAGTGGACAGCAGAAGCACCGATGTCAGCGATCATTTCGCGGATGATCTTTCCGCTTTCATCTTCGCGTTCTCCTGCCGATCCCTTGTCGCTCAGGGTTATGATCGCTGTGCGAATACTCATGTCATTTCCTCCCGGGTAATAATACGCTCATGCTTTCAGGGCGGATGTTCTTCACGCGACAACTCCTCCGACAGTGATCTCCGGTATCCTGAGCGTCGGCTGGGCATCGGCAACGGGCGACCCCTGCCCGTCCTTGCCGCACGTGCCGATGGAGAACCCGAGGTCGGACCCCACGCGATCGATGGACATCAGCACCTGTGGGCCGTTCCCCGTGAGCGTGGCGCCGCGAACCGGCTCCCCGATATTGCCATTCTCGATAAGGTACCCTTCGCTCACTTCAAAGACAAAATCCCCGTTCACCGTGTTCACCTGCCCACCGCCCATCTTCCTGACGAACAGGCCGTTCGGCGTCGTCCGCACAATCTCCTCCGGATCGGATTTCCCCGGAGCTATCATGGTGTTCGTCATCCGCGGGATCGGACGATGTTTGTAGGATTCCCTTCTCCCGTTACCCGTAGAACGCGCCCCATCCTTCATGGCCGTCAATCTGTCGTACATGAAGGTCTTGAGGATGCCGTTGTCCACCAGCACGGTACGCTCAGCATCGGTACCTTCATCGTCAAAGCGGAACGATCCTCGTTTCCCCTCGAGCGTGGCGTCATCCACCACGGTAACGAGCGGAGAAGCGATCTGCTGACCGATCTTGTTCGAATACACGGAAAGGCCGGACTGAGCCAGGTCCGCCTCGAGCCCATGGCCCACCGCCTCGTGGATCATGGTCCCTCCGGCATCGGACGACAGAACAACCGGCATCCTCCCTGCCGGCGCCTTGCGAGCCGACAGCATCATTACCGCGCGTTTTCCTGCGGTCTCCGCCGCTTTTTCAAGCGGATTGCGATCGAACAGCTCCATGCCGGCAAAACCGCCGACCGGCTCATACCCCGTCTGGACGACCTCACCATCCGCCGCTACCACGTGGACAAGCGCCGTGAGGTACATTCGTTCATCCTCTGCAAGAGACCCTTCGGAATTTGCAATAAGCACCTGCTGACGGTTCTCCCGGTACACCACCATCACCTGCCGAATGCGGGAATCGATAGAACGGGCGATGCTGTCCGCTCGGAGCACCATGCCAACCTTCTGATCGGTGCTGACAGATTCCGGTGCCTTCTCGATCCGGAAATCCACGTGAGGATTTTTCCGGGTCAGGTCCATGACCGCCTTACGCGGGGCGCTGGCCTCTCCTATAACTGCCTGGCTCACGGCATCGGCGAGTGCAAGGAGTGCCGGAAGAGAAATATCATTTGAGTATGCATAGGCTGTCCGCTGTCCAAAAATGAGCCGCACACCTGCACCGCAATCAAGACCGGACAGGACCTTCTCGACCCTTCCGCTCTCGCACATAATAGAAAAGGGCGTACTTCGCTCGATGAACAGGTCAGCATACTCACCGCCATTCTTTAATGCTCTTTTCAAGACTGAGCGAGAGTCAATATCAAAATGCATCATGCGGAATATTCCTCCCTAATATGAGTATATCCTACTCAAATTTTGGATTATTACGATACTAGCATTATCATAATACCAGTAAGATACGGTCATTACAACCCAGAAAGAAGCTTATAGCAGCCCGACAGCATGATTCCGTGTCAGTTCTGCCCTTCGTGCAAAATAATGCGGCTCCCGCGAACACACGGGCCGCGGTGCAAGAGGGGTTTATGCTTGACAAAAAAGTAAAATAAAGCTAATATTTTTTTAGTAACCTATAAAATATGGGTTACTCTAAAGCCATGGAACAGAAGAAAATACTTGTAGCCGACGATAACGAAAACATCAGAGAGGCTCTCACCTACCTCCTCGAAGACGAAGGATATCAATTGTGGCTGGCGAAGGACGGCGCTGAGACGATCACGAAGGTCAGGGAATTCCGCCCTGACATCCTGTTTCTCGACATCATGATGCCTGAAATCAACGGTTATGATGTCTGCCGCGCCATCAAGAGCGATCCTATCCTGAAGAACACCTATGTGATCATGCTGACCGCCAAAGGGCAGGTGGCTGAGCAAGAACGCGGCAAAGAGGTCGGCGCAGACGAATACATCGTAAAGCCGTTCAGCCCTATGGAAATACTTACCAAGATAAAAAATATCCTGGTTAAGTAATACCGGTATGTCAACGATCACTACAAGGCGGATGGCCGAAAAGGCGTATGATGCCGGCCACGCGCTCTTTAAGCAGGGCCGCTATAACGATGCGCTCATTGAGCTGCGCCGCGCAGAAGATGCTTTCCGGAAACTGGATGCAAAAGGACATTTGTTCGGCGTTCCCCTCCCGAACGGGGTATCTGGGCTTGCCAATACGTCTGCCTTATCCGGTCTCTGTCACGAAAAACTCGGCGATCATACAAAAGCACTGACCTGTTACGAGACCAGCTTCATCAACGCAAAATTCGAAAAAAAACAACCATTCCTCGACTTCTCCAAAAAGCTCTCCCCAAATATGCGCTCCTGTTACGAGGAAGAGATCAAAAATATTGATATCGGAACGCGGGACGCTATTCTGAACCAGGATGCTGAGATCGACATTTCCTACAGGTTCCCCTTCTCGCTCACCAAGGCCGCCATTCCCTTTGCCAGACTTTACGAACTTGCCCCGGACCAGCACGGGCAATTTCAGAATTTTTATGAGCTCGCCAGAAAGAAGGATTCCGAGATCAGACGCATGTCCAAGAGTACCGACGAGTCGACCGTGAAAAACGTGAGTTTCTACGTCTGGGGGATCCTCATCGTCATTTGGAGCATTTACGGGTTCATCGTTGCAGATGCACTGATTCACAAAAAATAACATTGTACGGATGCATGACTCCCCATGCAATTAGGATGGATCAATGGATCCTCGCGATATCAAGAAATATTCGGCCGAACTCTACAATATGCTTGTTCAAGGCACCGTTGCGCTGGACACCATCCAGGGGATCGAGCTCGGTTTCTTCGACTGGATCCCGGACAAGAAAACGATCACTGCCCAGGAACTTTCCGTCCAGATGGGATATGACCTCAGCAAGGTCGAACGGTGGCTGCGCTTTGCCGTCGCAAATGGATACCTCTCTAAATCCGGCGACGCCTATTCTCTGACTCCAAAGGGTGCCCTCTTACGGCGGGGCACGCCTGCTCCTGACCTGCTCGGCCTGCATCACATGTTCAGCTATTTTACCAAGGCCGTCCAGAATTCCAAAGAAGTCTATCAAAAAGGAGTCGGGCTCGAC
>Ga0335082_10004323_pt1 | contig 15477 bp, 14 predicted proteins | sample Lox_Sample_41_FD_206718 | JGI IMG/M metagenome (GOLD analysis project Ga0335082, IMG submission 206718) | Soil microbial communities from Loxahatchee National Wildlife Refuge, Florida, United States - Lox_Sample_4.1 | ecosystem: Environmental > Terrestrial > Soil > Wetlands | place: USA...
GCGGCTTCTCCGCGCTCGCCGTGCAGGCGCTCAACGCCTGCGGCGTGAAGGAGTTCTTCAGCGTCAACGTGCTGGAGAACCCCGACATCCGCCAGGGCATCAAGGACTACGCCAACTGGCCGACCATCCCGCAGCTCTACGTGAACGGCGAGTTCGTCGGCGGCTCGGACATCATGAAGGAGATGTACCAGTCGGGCGAGCTGCAAAAGCTTCTAGAGGGCGTCGCGCAGAAGGCTTAGACGCCCGACAGGCGCACGTTCGCCATCGTCAGGCGCTCGACGAGGATCTCCATGAAGGCGCGGTCGAATTGGTGGCGGCAGCCGTCCGACGCGCGGTCGAGCTTGTCGGTCGGCACCGAGATGATCTTCGCGTCGGTCATCACCGAGACGTCGGCGCCGCGCCGGTTGCCTTCCTTGCGCAGGTACGCCATCTCGCCGAAGCACTCGCCGGCGTTGAGGACGTTGAGCAGCTTGTTGCGCTTGGTGACCTTGATCTCGCCCTCGGCGAGGATGCAGAAATAGGTGCCCGCCTCGCCTTCCTTCATGAGCATCTCGCCCGCCTTGGCGGCGTGCCAGGCCGACATGCGCGCCACTTCCCAGAGCTCGGCGTCGGTGAATTTCTCGAAGAACGGCAGCTTCCTGAGCGTCTCGAACTTGTCCGAGTCGGCGAACTCTTCGCCTCCCGCGGCCGCGCCCGCGACCGGCTCGCCGCGGAACACCTGCGCGAGCTCCAGCGAGAACTGCTCCCACTCGGTGTAGCGCTCCTCCAGGTCCTTGGCCATCGCGCGGCGCACGATCGCGTCCAGCGCCGGCGGAACCTCGGGCCGGTAGGACGACGGCGGCGACGGCTCGACGTTGGTGATCTGGTAGATCAGGCTGAAGTTGTTGGTGGCCTGGAAGGGCAGGCGTCCGGCGAGCAGGTGATACATCACCACGCCCATCGAGTAGATGTCGGTGCGGTGATCGAGCGGGTGCTCCTTCACCTGCTGCGGCGACATGTAGGCCGGCGAGCCGATCGCCGAGATCTGCGTCGAGTCGCCGGTGGCGATGAGCGCGGCGCCGAAGTCGGTGATCTTCACGTCCGTCTCGCCGGTATAGAGGATGTTGGCCGGCTTGATGTCGCGGTGCGTGATGCCCATCTTGTGCGCGAACTCAAGCGCGCGCGTGCACTTGAAGACGATCTCGACCACCTTGTCGATCGGCAGCAGGCTCTCCGGCGCGCAGTAGCGCTCGAGCGTGCCGCCGCCCACGTATTCCATGACGATGTAGTGCGCCGACTCGTCGGCGACGGCGTCGTAGATCTGGCAGATGTGCGGGTGCTGCAGCTTGCCGGCGAGCGAGGCCTCGGTGACGAAGAGCTTGCGGTACAGCTTGCCGCGCTCCGGGTCGTTGAACAGCGCCGCCGAGACGAGCTTGATGGCGACGTCGCGGTCGGCGAACGGGTCGTGGCAGAGGTAGACCTCGGAGGTCGCGCCCGAGCCCAGGTGCCGCACGACCGGGTACTTGCCGATCTTCTCCGGCGTCGCCGGTACGGTCACGGCCGACATGTCAGCGGCGGCGCGCGCGCGCCTGCGCGACGGCGGACTTCACCTGCTTTCTTGCGCGCTGCACGGCAGCGCGCACCTGCACGGGCGCGGTGCCGCCGGGATGGTTGCGCGCGGCGACCGAGCCCTCCAGCGTGAGCGCCTTGAAGACGTCCTTGCCGATCTTGTTCGAGAAGCGCTGCAGGGTCTTGAGCGGCAAACCTGCGAGGTCGACGCCTGCCCCTTCGGCGGCGCGCACCGCGCGCGCCACCGCTTCGTGCGCATCGCGAAAGGGCAAGCCCTTCCTCACCAGATAGTCGGCGAGGTCGGTCGCGGTGGCATGGCCCTCCAGCGCCGCCGCGCGCATCGCCTTCGCCTGCGGCCGGAGGCCGGCCACGAGCGGCGCGAACGCCTGCAGGCAGTCCTTCAGCGTGTCCACCGTGTCGAAGACGGGCTCCTTGTCCTCCTGGTTGTCCTTGTTGTAGGCGAGCGGCTGCGCCTTCATGAGCGCGAGCAGGCCCGCGAGGTGGCCGATCACGCGCGCGCTCTTGCCGCGCACGAGCTCGGGCACGTCCGGGTTCTTCTTCTGCGGCATGATCGAGCTGCCGGTGCAGAAGCGGTCGGGGATCCTCACGAAGCCGAAGCGCGGGCTCATCCAGAGGATGAGCTCCTCGGCGAAGCGCGACAGGTGCACCATCGCCAGCGCCGCGCCGGCGGCGAATTCGATCGCGAAGTCCCGGTCGGACACCGCGTCGAGCGAGTTCTCCGCGACCGCCTCGAAGCCCAGCTCGCGCGCCACGCGGGCGCGGTCGATCGGGAAGGTGGTGCCGGCGAGCGCCGCGGCGCCCAGCGGCAGCACGTTGACGCGGCGCCGGCAATCGGCGAGGCGCGCGCGGTCGCGCGCGAACATCGCCGCGTAGGCGAGCAGGTGGTGGCCGAAGGTCACCGGCTGCGCGACCTGCAGGTGGGTGAAGCCGGGCATCACGAGCGCCGCGTGGCGCGCGGCCTGCGCGAGCAGCGCGCGCTCGAGCGCGGCGAGCAGCCCGTCGATCGCGTCGATCTCGTCGCGCAGCCACAGCCGCAGGTCGGTGGCGACCTGGTCGTTGCGCGAGCGCGCGGTGTGCAGGCGCTTGCCGGCGTCGCCTGCGAGCTCGGTGAGGCGCCGCTCGATGTTGCCGTGCACGTCCTCGTTCTCGAGCCTCCAGTCGAAGCGCCCCGCGCGGATCTCGGCGCCAATCCTCGCCAAGCCCTGTTCGATCGCCTTCAGGTCGCCCGGCGCGAGCACGCCGCAGGCGGCGAGCATGCGCGCGTGCGCGAGCGAGCCGGCGATGTCGTGCTGCGCGAGCCGCCGATCGAACGCGACCGACGCCGTGAAGCGCTGCACGAAGGCGTCCACCGGCTGGCTGAATCTCCCGGACCAGGTCTTGCGCTGCCTCGGCGTGGACGCGGCTTTCGCCATCGGGAATAGAATGCGGTTTAAGACCGCTCGCTAACGATGGTCAGTATAAGACAAAATCACGCTGCCAACGCGCTGCCGGACTTCCGCAATTTCGGCGTCATGGCGCGCATCCTGGTGGCGGTCAACCTGCTCGCGTTCGCGGCGGCGCTCGCGCGCGAAGCGGACGCGGGCCGCGCGCTCGACGCGTTCGTGCAGAGCACCGCGATCGTGGAGCCGCCGCTGCTCGCGAGCCTCGCGCTGCTGCTCGCGCTCGCGCCGCCGTTGCGGCGCCTGCCGTACTGGACCGGCGCCGCGCTGGTGCTCGCGCTCGTGCTCGCGCTCACCGCGGCGACGCAGGCGCTGGTCGGCGAATTCGCGGAGGTGGGGCTCGGGCGCGCGCTCGCGTTCGCCGCGCTCGCCACGCTGCTCGTGCTCGGCTACCTGAGGCTGCACCAGCGCGTCTATTCGCCGGCCCTTGCGGAGGCGCGCCTGCAGGCGCTGCAGGCGCGCATCCGGCCGCATTTCCTGTTCAACAGCCTGAACGCGGTGCTCTCGCTCATGCGCAGCGACGCGAAGCGGGCCGAGCGCACGCTCGAGGACCTCGCGGACCTGTTCCGCGCGCTGATGTCCGACGGCCGCAGCCTGGTGCGCCTCGCCGACGAGATCGCGCTCATCGAGCGATACGCGGCGATCGAGCAGCTGCGCCTGGGCACGCGCCTGCGCATGTCCTGGGAGCTCGACCAGGCGCCGGTCGACGCGCTGCTGCCGCCGCTCGTGCTGCAGCCGCTGCTCGAGAACGCGATCTACCACGGCGTCGAGCCCGGCGCGGGCACGAGCGACGTGCTGGTGCGCATCGAGCTGCGCGGCAACCGCGTGCACGCGCTCATCGAGAATCCGGCGCCGCCGCCCGGAACGGCGCCGCGCCCGGGCAACCACATGGCGCAGGACAACATCCGCGAGCGGCTGATGCTGTTCTTCGACGCGGACGCGCGCCTGGAGGCGGGCGAGCGCGACGGCCGCTACCGCGTGGAGCTGGACATCCCCTACCGGATGGAGCGCGCATGAGCCGCCGCCGAGGCCGCCCGTGAACGCGCCGCTGCGCGTGTTCATCGCCGACGACGAGGCGCCGGCGCGCGAGCGCCTGAAGGCGCTGCTCGGCGACGTTCGCGCGAGCGTCGCCACCTCGCTCGCGGGCGAGGCCGCCAACGGCTTCGAAGTGATCGAGCGGCTGCCCGCGAGCGGCGCGCAGGTGCTGCTGCTCGACATCCAGATGCCCGGCATGGGCGGGCTGGAGATCGCGCGCCACCTCGCCGGCCTGGAGAGCGCGCCGGCGGTCGTCTTCGTCACCGCGCACGACCGCCACGCGGTCGAGGCCTTTGAGCTCAACGCGCTCGACTACCTCATGAAGCCGGTGCGCGCCGATCGGCTCGTGGCGGCGCTGAAGAAGGCGGCCGCCGCGGGCCCGGCGCCGCGCGAGCGCCTGGAGCAGGCCGGGCAGAAGCTCGACGCGGGCGCGCGCGAGTACTTCCCGGTGACCGAGCGCAACCGCATCGTGCTGGTGCCCGTGGGCGACGTCGTGTTCCTCAAGGCCGAGCTGAAATACGTGACGCTGCGCACCCGCGCCGGGGAGCACCTGATCGAGGAGCCGCTGGTCTCCATCGAGCGCGAGTTCGCGGAGCGATTCGTGCGCGTCCACCGCAACTGCCTCGTCGCGCGCGCCGCGATCCGCGGCTTCGAGCGCGCCGCCGCCGCGGGCGAGGAGGAGCCGCACTGGAACGTGGTGCTGGACGGCGTGGCCGAGCGCTTGCCCGTCAGCCGGCGCCAGTGGGCCGCCGTGAAGGGCGTGCTGCCGGAGGCGAAGGAATGACGCCCGGCGCGCCGCGCGCGCTGCGCATCGCGACGCGCCGGAGCCGGCTCGCGCTCTGGCAGGCGGAGCACGTGAAAGCGCGCCTCGAAGCGCTGCACGCGGGGCTCGAGGTATCGCTCGTGCCGCTGTCCACGCGCGGCGACGAGCTGCTCGAGGTGTCGCTCGCCAAGGAGGGCGGCAAGGGCCTGTTCGTGAAGGAGCTCGAGGCCGCGCTCGCCGACGGGCGCGCCGACCTCGCCGTGCATTCGATGAAGGACGTGCCGGCCGAGCTGCCGCCCGGCTTCTCGCTCGCGGCGATCCTGGCGCGCGAGGATCCGCGCGACGCCTTCGTCTCGGCGCGCTTCGCGAACCTCGCGGCACTGCCCGCGGGCGCCTTGGTCGGCACCTCCAGCCTGCGGCGCCAGGCGCAGATCGCCGCGCGTTACCCGGTGCTCGAGATCGGGCCGCTGCGCGGCAACGTCGAGACGCGATTGGCCAAGCTCGACCGCGGCGACTATGCGGCGATCGTGCTCGCGGCCGCGGGCCTGAAGCGCCTCGGGCTGGAAACGCGCATCCGCGCCCTGCTGCCGGTCGAGGAGAGCCTGCCCGCGGCGGGCCAGGCCGCGCTCGGCATCGAATGCCTGGCGGCGCGCGACGATGTGAAGAAGCGGGTGGCGCCGCTGGCGGATGCGATCGCGACCGCGTGCGTGCGCGCCGAGCGCGCGGTCAACCGCGCGCTCGGCGGCAGCTGCACGATCCCGCTGGGCGCCTACGCGGAACAGGCGGGCGGGCGGCTGCGCATGCGCGCGCTGGTGGCCTCGCCCGACGGCAGCCACATCGCGCGCGCGGATGCTGAAGGTGAGGCGGCGCGGCCTGAGGAGCTCGGGCTGCGCGTCGCGGACCTGCTGCGCGAGCGCGGCGCCGCGGAGATCCTGGCGGCGCTCGGCGCGACGTGAAACCCGATTCGAAGCCGCTTTCCGGCAGGCGCATCGTCGTCACGCGCCCGGCGGGGCAGGCCGGGGGCCTTGCGCAGCGCATCCGCGAAGCGGGCGGCGAGCCGCTGCTCGTGCCGGCGATCGAGATCCGGCCGCTCGCCGATCCGGCGCCGTTCCAGGCGCTCGCGCGCCGGCTGGACGCGTTCGACCTGGCGATCTTCGTCAGCCGCAACGCGGTGAGGAGCGCGCTGGGACTGCTCGCCGGCCGTCCCTGGCCCGCGCGGCTGAAGGTCGCCACCGTGGGGCAGGGCAGCCGCGAGGAGCTGGACCACTTTGGGTTTTCCGACGTTATCGCGCCGGCCGCGCAGTCCGACAGCGAAGCGCTGCTCGCGCTGCCCGAGCTCCGGGAGGTGCGCGGGCGGCGCGTCGTGATCTTCCGCGGCGACGGCGGGCGCGAGCTGCTCGGCGAGGAATTGGCAAAACGCGGCGCCTTCGTCGAGTATGCGGCCTGCTACCGGCGCGTGCGCCCCTCGGGCGACGGGCTGGCGGCGCTCTGGCGGCGCGGCGTCGACGCGGTCGCGATTTCCTCGGCCGAGGGGCTGGAGAACTTCCTCGCCATGCTCGGCGACGGCGCGGCGGAAAAGCTCGCGGCGGTGGCGCTCGTCGTGCCGCACGAGCGCGTCGCGCACGAGGCCGCGCGCCGAGGGCTGCCGCGCGCCGTCGTCGCCGGTCCGCGCGACGCGGACGTCGCGTCGGCGCTGGTTGCATACTTCGGCGGCGCGGGATAAAAACGGCGGCATGGACGGACCCGAATCCGGCGCCGCCGCCGCGCCCCGCAAGACGCCGCGCGTGGTTCTGCTCGCGCTGCTCGTGCTCGCGGCGGTGGTCGCCGCGCTCTGGTGGGACACGCGGGGGCGCATCGGCGCCACGCAGGAGGAGCTCGCGCGCCGCCTGCAGGCGATCGAGGCCGACAGCAGCGCCGCGCGCGCGCTCGGCCGGCAGGCGCAGGAGGGCCTGCGCGAGGCGCTGGTGCGGGTCTCCGCGCTCGAGACGCGCCTCGCGGAATCGCAGAACCAGCAGCTCGCGCTCGAGGCGCTCTACCAGGAGCTGTCGCGCAACCGCGACGAATGGCAGCTCGCGGAGATCGAGCAGGTGCTGGCGATCGCCCAGCAGCAGCTGCAGCTCTCGGGCAACGTGCGCGCGGCGCTGCTGGCGCTGCAGCTCGCCGAGAATCGCCTGTCGCGCGCCGACCGGCCGCAGTTCCTGCCGGTGCGCCGCGCGCTGTCGCGCGACATCGAGCGCCTGAAGTCGCTGCCGGCGCTCGACCTGCCGGGCCTGTCGCTGTCGCTGGACCGCCTGGCCGCCTCGGTCGATGCGCTGCCGCTCGCGTTCGACGAGCGCGTCGAGCGGTCGGCGCCCGCGAAGGACGCCAAGGCGCGCGAGCCGGGCAGCTTCGAGCGCCTCGGCAGCGACCTCTGGCAGGAGCTGCGCCAGCTCGTGGTGGTGCGCCGCATCGACGCGCCCGAGCCGCCGCTGCTGCCGCCGTCGCAGGCCTACTTCGTGCGCGAGAACCTGAAGCTGCGCCTCATGAACGCGCGCCTGGAGCTGCTCATGCGCGACGAGGCCGGATATCGCGAGGACCTGCGCACGTCGCAGGCCTGGATGCGGCGCTATTTCGACACGCGCGCGAAGGGGACGCAGGCGGCGCTCGCGCAGCTGCGGCAGCTCTCGGCCGCCTCGGTGAGCTTCGAGCCGCCGAGCATCGCCGACAGCCTGGAGGCCGTGCGCGGATTCAAGGCGCGCCGAGAGCGCGGCAAATGATCCGCGCGAGGCGGGACCGCGCATGATCCAGGCGCTGTTCTGGCTGGTCGCGGTGTTCGCGGCGGCGGTCGCGCTCGCGCTCGCCGGGCGCTTCGGCGAGGGCTACGTGCTGTTCGTCTACCCGCCGTGGCGCGTCGAGGTCGCGATGCTGCTGTTCGTGCTCGCCGCGCTCGCGGCCTTCGCCGCGGGCTATGCCGCGCTGCGCCTGGTGAACAGCGCGCTCGCGCTGCCGGCGCAGGTGCGCGCCTACCGCGAGCAGCGCCGGCGCGCGCAGGCGCACGGCTCGCTGGTGGCCGCGCTGCAGTACCACTTCGAGGGACGCTACGCGCGCGCCGAGCAGGAGGCCGCGTTCGCCTGGGAGGCCGAGGTGGCGCCGGGCGTCGCGGCGCTCATCGCGGCGCGCGCCGCGCACCAGCTGCGCGAGCACGAGCGCAGCCGGCAGTGGCTGGAGCGCGCCGAGGCCGCGGGCGAGGCCCTGCACACCGCGCGGCTGCTCACGCGGGCCGAGCTCGCGCTCGAGGAGCGCGACTTCGCCGGCGCGCGCGACGCGCTGCGCGACCTGCGTGGCGCGGGGCCGCGCCACGTCGCCGCGCTGCGCATGCTGCTGCGCGCCGAGCGTGGCGCGCAGAACTGGGAGGAAGTGCTGCGCCTCGCGGAGCAGCTCGGCAGGCGCGGCGCGCTCGCACCGGCGATCGTCGTCGAGCACCGCGTGCAGGCGCAGATCGAGCTGCTCGCGCGCGCGGGCGCAGATCGCGCCGCGCTCGAGGCGCGCCTGCGGCGCATGCCCGCCGAGGAGCTCGCGCATCCGCGCGTCGCGGCGGCGGCGGCAAAACGCGCCGCCGCGTTCGGCAACGCGCCGCTCGCCCGCGAGCTCATCGAGCGCAGCCTGGCCGCGGAATGGAACGGCGCGCTCGCCGAGCTCTACGGCGAGCTGCCGAAGCTGGAGCCGGCGCGGCTGCAGGACGAGGCGCGCGCGCGCATCGAGCGCGCCGAGCGCTGGCTGCGCGATCACCCGCAGGACGCGCAGCTGCTCGCCGCGCTCGGGCGCCTGTGCGTCGCGGCCGAGCTCTGGGGCAAGGCGCAGAACTACCTCGAGGCGAGCCTGTCGTTCGGCGCCTCGCGCGCGGCCGAGCTCGACCTCGCGAGGCTGGCCGAGCGCGACGGCCGCGCCGCGGACGCGGCGAAGCACTTCCGCCGCGCCGGCGAGCTGCCCTGAGCGGCCTGCTCAGGCCCAGTCCCTTGGCCTCAAAAAGTCCGAATAGAGCTTGGCCTCGGGCGAGCCGGGCTCCGGCGACCAACCGTAGCGCCAGGTCACGGCGGGCGGCAGCGACATGAGGATCGACTCGGTGCGGCCGCCCGACTGCAGGCCGAACAGCGTGCCGCGGTCGTAGACGAGGTTGAATTCCACGTAGCGGCCGCGCCGGTAGCACTGGAAGGCGCGCTCGCGCTCGCCCCAGGGATGGTCGCGCCGCTTCTCCAGGATCGGCCCGTAGGCGGTGACGAAATGGTCGCCCACGGAGCGCACGAGCGCGAACGCAGTGTCGAAGTCGGGCTCGGCGAGGTCGTCGAAGAAGATCCCGCCCACGCCGCGCGGCTCGTTGCGGTGCTTCAGGAAGAAATACTCGTCGCACCATTTCTTGTACTTCGCGTATCTGTCCTCACCACGCTCGGGCCCGAACGGGTCGAGCGCGCGCTTGCAGGCGGCGTGGAAGTGCTTCGCGTCCTCCTCGAAGCCGTAATAGGGCGTGAGGTCCATGCCGCCGCCGAACCACCACGCGTCGCCCGCCGCGAAACAGCGCAGGTTCATGTGCACGGTCGGGCAGTAGGGATTGCGCGGGTGCAGCACGAGCGACACGCCCATCGCCTCGTAGCGCCGCCCGGCGAGCTGCGGGCGGCTCGCGGAAGCCGAGGGCGGCAGCTTGTCGCCCGAGACGTGCGAGAAGCCGACGCCGCCGCGCTCGAAGAGCTTGCCTTCCTCGAGGATGCAGCTCTGGCCGCCGCCGCCCTCGGCGCGCGTCCAGCGGTCGGCGGTGAACTTGTCGCCATCGAGCGCTTCCATCGCCGAGACGATGCGCGCCTGCAGGCCGGTCAGGTAGTCGCGGACGGCGGAAGCGTCCACCTCAGGCCTTTTGCGAGGCGCGGGCGGGATCGCGCAAGGCGCGATGGCCGATGTCCTTCCGGTACTGCATGCCGTCGAAGCGGATCGAATCCACCGCCTCGTAGGCGCGGCGCGCGGCCATCTTCAGCGAGTCGCCGAGCGCCGTCACGCCGAGCACGCGCCCGCCGCTGGTGACGAGGCGCCCGCTGCCGGGCTTCCCTTCCAGCTTCGTGCCCGCGTGGAACACGCGGCAGTCCTCGCTCGCCTTGGGCAGCCCGGCGATCGCGTCGCCCTTGCGCGGCTCTTCCGGGTAGTTCGCCGCGGCGAGCACCACGCACAGCGCCGAGCGCCGGTCCCAGTCGGCGGCCGCGCGGTCGAGCGTGCCGTCGATCGCGTGATCGAGGAGCTCGACGAGATCCGACTTGAGCCGCAGCATGATCGGCTGCGTCTCCGGGTCGCCGAGGCGGCAGTTGAATTCGAGCGTCTTCGGATTGCCCGCCTTATCGATCATGAGGCCGGCGTAGAGGAAGCCCCGGTAGGGCGTGCCGTCCTTCGCCATGCCGGCGATCGCCGGCTGGATGATCTCGCGCATCACGCGCGCGTGCAGCTTCGGCGTCACCACCGGCGCGGGCGAGTAGGTGCCCATGCCGCCCGTGTTCGGCCCCCGGTCGCCGTCCTGCAGGCGCTTGTGGTCCTGGCTGGTGGCGAGCGGCAGCACGTGCACGCCGTCGGCCATCACCATGAAGCTCGCTTCCTCGCCCTCGAGGCATTCCTCGATCACCACGCGCGCGCCCGCGTCGCCGAGCTTGTTGCGCACGAGGAAGGCGTCGATCGCGGCGTGCGCCTCGGCGACGCTCGCCGCCACGACCACGCCCTTGCCCGCGGCGAGGCCGTCGGCCTTGACGACGATCGGCGCGCCCTGCTGGTCGACATAGGCGCGCGCCTGCGCGGCGCTGGTGAAGGTCGCGTGCCTGGCGGTGGGCAGGCCATGGCGCGCCATGAAGCGCTTGGCGAAGTCCTTGGAGGCCTCCAGCTGCGCCGCGGCCTGCGTCGGACCGAAGATCCTCAGGCCCGCCTGCTGGAACGCGTCGACGATGCCAGCGGCGAGCGGCGCTTCCGGCCCCACCACCGTCAGCTGAATTTGTTCTTTCTTACAGAAGGAAATCAACTGGGAAAAATCACTCAACGGCACATTCTCCAGACCATTCTCTGTCGCCGTGCCGCCGTTGCCCGGCGCGACGTAGACCTTCTGCACCCGGGGGCTCTGCGCGAGCTTCCACGCCATCGCATGCTCCCGTCCCCCCGAGCCGATGACGAGGAGCTTCATCTCAATGCCTGAAATGCCTCACGCCGGTGAAGACCATCGCCACGCCGCGCTCGTCGGCCGCGGCGATCACCTCGTCGTCGCGCACGCTGCCGCCGGGCTGGATCACCGCCGCGGCGCCCGCGTCGACCACCGCGTCCAGGCCGTCGCGGAACGGGAAGAACGCGTCCGAGGCGGCCACCGAGCCCTTGAGCTCGAGCTTGGCGTTCTGCGCCTTGATCGCGGCGATGCGCGCGCTGTCGACGCGGCTCATCTGGCCGGCGCCGACGCCGACCGTGGCGCCGCCGCGGCAGAACACGATCGCGTTCGACTTGACGAACTTGGCCACTTTCCAGGCGAACAGCAGGTCCGCCCACTGTGCTTCCGTGGGTTTCAGTTTGGTTCTTACCGTCAAATCTTTTCTCTCCAAAGTCCTGGAGTCCGTACTCTGTACCAGGAGGCCGCCGCCCACGCGCTTGTAGTCGTGCGCCTGGGTCTCGTGCGACAGCGGCACCTCCAGCACGCGCAGGTTCTGCCGCGCGGCGAGGAGCTCGCGCGCCGCGGGCTCCACGCGCGGCGCGATGATCACCTCGGCGAATTGCTGGCCGATCGCCTCGGCGGTGGCGCGATCGAGCACGCGGTTGAACGCGAGGATGCCGCCGAAGGCCGAGGTCGGGTCGGTGGCGAAGGCCTTGCGGTAGGCGGCGAGCGGCCCGTCGCCCACCGCCACGCCGCAGGGATTGGCGTGCTTGACGATCACGCAGGCAGGCTCGGCGAAGCTCTTCACGCACTCCCAGGCCGCATCCGCGTCGGCGACGTTGTTGTAGGACAGCTCCTTGCCCTGCAGCACCGAGAACGAGGCGATGCCGCCCTCGAGGGGCCGGCGGTCGCGGTAGAACGCGGCCGCCTGGTGCGGGTTCTCGCCGTAGCGCATGTCCTGGCGCTTGAAGAGCTGCAGGTTGAGCACGTCGGGCCAGGCGCCGCGCTTGCCCTGGGCGTCGGTCGCGGTGAGGTAGTTGGCGATCGCGCCGTCGTAGCCCGCCGTGTGCACGAACACCTTCTTCGCGAGCGCGAAGCGCGTCGCGTCGGCGACGCCGCCCGTGGCGCGGATCTCGGCGAGCACCGCGCCGTAATCGGCCGGGTCGACGATCGCGGCGACGCCGGCGTAGTTCTTCGCCGCGGCGCGCAGCATCGCGGGGCCGCCGATGTCGATGTTCTCGATGGCGTTCTCGAGCGTGCAGTCCGGATCGGCGATCGTGGCCTCGAAAGGATAGAGGTTGACCACGACGAGGTCGATCGGCGCGATGCCCGCCTTGCCGATCTGCGCGAGCTGCTCGCGCGAGTCGCGCCGCGCCAGGATGCCGCCGTGGATCTTCGGGTGCAGCGTCTTCACGCGCCCGTCGAGCATCTCCGGGAAGCCGGTGTACGAGGACACCTCGGTGACCCCGACGCCCTCCTTCTCCAGCAGCCTGGCGGTGCCGCCCGTCGACAGGATCTGCACGCCGAGCGCGGCGAGACCGCGCGCGAGCTCGACCACGCCCGTCTTGTCGGAGACGCTGACGAGCGCCCGCTGGACCTTCACCGCCGATCCCTCACGCCTTGATCCGCAGCTGCTGGATCTTCTTGCGCAGGGTGTTGCGGTCGATGCCGAGCATGGCTGCCGCGGCGCTCTGGTTGCCCGCGGCCTTGCCGAGCACGGTTTCGATGAGGGGGCGCTCGACGTTCTTGAGCACCATGTCGTAGATCGCGGTCGGCCGCTCGCCGTCCATGTCGCGGAAGTAGCGCTCGAGCGAGCGCTTCACGGCGTCGGCGAGCTCGGTGTTGCGGCTCATTCAAGCCCGTCGAAGAAGCGCCCGACCGCGGCGAGCTGCTCGGGGGCGGAGACAATGAGGACGGCCTCGCGCCGGAAGGCCTCGCCGCCCGGCAGCGGGCGCACATACCAGCCGATGTGCTTGCGGGCCACGCGCACGCCGAGGTCCTCGCCGTAGAGCGCATAGATCCCCTCGAGGTGCTCGAGCGCCACCGCGCGCATCTCGGCGGAAGAGAGGGGCGATGCTCTCTTCCCGCATTCCAGGAAGGACGAAAAATCGCGAAAGATCCACGGCCGGCCATGCGCCGCGCGGCCGATCATGACGCCGTCGGCCTGCGTGTAGTCGAGCACGCGCTTCGCCTGCTCGGGCGTGTCGATGTCGCCGTTGGCGATCACCGGGATGCGCACCCCCGCCTTGACCTCCGCGATGGTGTCGAATTCGGCCGCGCCGCGGAAGCCGCAGGCGCGCGTGCGGCCGTGCACCGCGAGCAGGCGAACGCCCGCCGCCTCGGCGATCCTCGCGACGCGCAGCGCATTGCGCCGCGCGGGGTCCGCGCCGGTGCGGATCTTGAGCGTCACCGGCAGCTCGACCGCCGCCACCACCGCGTCGAGGATCCGCCCTACCAGCGGCTCGTCGGAGAGGAGCGCCGAGCCCGCGGCGACGTTGCAGACCTTCTTCGCCGGGCAGCCCATGTTGATGTCAATCAGCTGCGCGCCCTCGTCGGCGTTCAGGCGGGCGGCCTCCGCCATCATGCGCGGGTCGGCGCCCGCGATCTGCACCGAGACCGGGCCGCCTTCGCCTTCGTGCGCGCGGCGCAGGCGCGACTTGCGCGTCGCGCGCAGTTCCGGCCGCGCCGACACCATCTCGGAGACCGCCAGGCCCGCGCCGAAGCGCCGGCACAGCGTGCGGAACGGCCGGTCGGTCACGCCCGCCATCGGGGCGACGAACAAGCCGTTGCGCAGGAAGTGCGCGCCCAGTTGCATGCGATTCCTGATCGTGAATGCGGTGCGAGGGGAGCGGATTCTAGCGCGTTCCGTTGCGGAAAAACATCGGCCCTGTTGCGTTTTGCAAACACGCGCCGCGACGGCGCGCGCTCACGGCAGCGCCGAGGCTCCGTAAATCATGCGGCGCGCAAAAAAACGCCGCGCCGGCAGGCAAATGTCCAGCGCGGTTAAACCAATTCCTCGCATCAGGCCGGCGATCGGATCGGCGCCGAGAAAAGCGCCGGCGAGGAAATCCGTGACGCGCACCGTCGACGCGGCATCGACGCGCCGCAGCGCCGCGAAGCGCCGCAGCACCTCCGCGGCGCCCGGGTCCGCTGCGCCACGCAAGACCTGCGCCAGATCCCAGGCGTCGCGCAAGCCGAGGTTGAGGCCTTGGCCCGCGACCGGGTGCAGCGTCTGCGCGGCGTTGCCGACGAACGCGGCGCGCTCGCCCACGCGGGAGCCGCGCACGCGCAGCGCGAGCGGCACGCGGCTGCGCTCGCCCGCGCCGACCAGCTCGCCCGCGCGCCGGCCGATCGCCCGCGCGAGCGCGGCGAGGAACGCCGCTTGCGGCACCTGCGCGAGCTCCTGCGCCCGCTCGGGGCGCATGCCCCAAACCGCGGCGAGGCGGCCCGAAAGCGGCAGCAGCGCGAGCGGGCCTTCGGGCGTGAAGCGCTCCCAGGCGGTGCCCAGCGCCGCCGGGCGCGTGGTAACCAGCGCGACCACCGCTTCCTGGCCGTAATCCTTGTGCCGGGTCTCATCCGAGGATCCCTCCGCGTGCACCGTGAGCAGCGCATCGGCGGGCACGGACTCGACCGGAATGCCCCGTTGCTCGACCAGCGCGCGAAGCGCCTGCAGCAGAGCGCCGTAGTCGAGCACGTAGCCCAGCGCGGGCACGCCGGCGTCGGCCGCCTGCAGCTCGGTTCGCCCGAAAGCTCCCTGCTGGGAGACGTGGATGCGCTCGATCGGAGTCGGCGCGAGCCTCGGCCAGGCGCCCGCGCGCTCGAGGATCAGCCGGCTGGCGTGGGAAAGCGCGATCGGGCGAAACGGGAACGGCGGCGTCTTTCGTTCCTGCACGAGCGCGACCGAGCCGCCGCCGTCCTCCAGGAGCAAGGCAAGAACGCAGCCTACCGGCCCGGCGCCGAGGATCGCGATTTCAGGCCGCATCGCCGCATTACTCCTGCTTGAGCGCCTCCACCTCGGCGACGCTCTTCGGCGTCGCCGAGGTGATCAGCTCGCAGCCCTCCGCGGTCACCAGCGCGTCGTCCTCGATGCGCACGCCGATGCCCTGCAGCGGCTTCGGCACGTCCTCGTCGGCGCGGATGTAGAGGCCCGGCTCGACCGTGAGCACCATGCCGGGGGCGAGCGCGCGCCATTTCCCCTCGCGCTTGTACTCGCCCGCGTCGTGCACGTCCAGCCCCAGCCAATGCCCGGTGCGGTGCATGTAGAAGCGCTTGTAGGCCTCCTTCTCGATCGCTTCCTCGAGCGGGCCCTTGAGGAGCTTCAGATCGATCATGCCCTGCGAGAGCACGCGCACCGCGGCGTCGTGCGGCTCGTTCCAGGCATTGCCCGCGCGCACCTTGCCGACCGCGGCCGCCTGCGCGGCGAGCACGATCTCGTAGACGTGCTTCTGCGCGGCGGAGAACTTCCTGCCCACCGGGAAGGTGCGCGTGACGTCCGAGGCGTAGCCGGCGAGCTCGCAGCCGGCGTCGACGAGCAC
>Ga0335082_10004324_pt1 | contig 15477 bp, 15 predicted proteins | sample Lox_Sample_41_FD_206718 | JGI IMG/M metagenome (GOLD analysis project Ga0335082, IMG submission 206718) | Soil microbial communities from Loxahatchee National Wildlife Refuge, Florida, United States - Lox_Sample_4.1 | ecosystem: Environmental > Terrestrial > Soil > Wetlands | place: USA...
TTGACCAGCTCGCTCACCCGCTTGCCGCGCGCGACGAGCTCGAGCGCGAGCGCGGCGGCGACGGGCGCATCGCGCCCCACGTGCAGCGCCGGATACATGACACCGCCGTTCCCTTCCCCGCCGATCGGCGAGTCGAGCTCGATGATCTTGCGCGCCACGTGTGCCTCTCCGACGGGCGTGCGAACGAGCGTCGCGCCGCAATCGCGCGCCGCGTCGGCGACGACGAGCGAGGTGGAGAGATTGACGACGACGGCGGGCGGATGGGCGGATGGGCGGATGGGCAAATGGAGGACTGCACGAACCGCGAACGCCAACGTGTAATCCTCACCGATGGGATTCCCGGTCTCGTCGACGATGGCAAGCCGGTCCACATCTGGATCGACGGCGATACCGAGATCGGCCTTCGAGCGACGGACGAGAGCGCTCAACTCAGTCAAATTCTCGGGGACCGGCTCAGGAGCCCGGGGAAAGGCGCCGTCAGTCTCGAGATTGATCCCGGTCACGCGGCAGCCGAGTCGTTCGAGCAGGTCGCGCATGACGGGCCCACCCGCGCCTCGCACCGCATCCAGGGCGACCGAGAACTTGCGTGCCCGGATGCCTTCGACATCCACCGTTGGCAGCCTCAACACGGCTTCCAGGTGGCGCGCCACAGCATTGGGATCGGTTGTGGTGGTTCCACCATCCGCCGATCCGCCCAACCGCCGATCCGCCGCCTTTGAGTCCGCCAGTTCCAGCACACGTTTCCCATCCGCCCCGTCCAGGAAAATCGAATCCGGTCCGATGAACTTGAGCGCATTCCACTGGATGGGATTGTGACTCGCCGTGATCGCGATGCCGCCGCCGGCCGCGTGATGGAGTACGGCGAGCTGAACGGTCGGCGTGGGCACGACCCCGAGGTCGATCACGTCGCACCCCGCCGCGACGAGGCCCGCCGTGCACGCTTTCGCGAACGCGGGTCCCGACTGCCGCGAATCGCGACCCAAGACAACTCTGGGCTGGCCACGGGGGGCGGCCACCCACAAGCCGAACGCGTGCGCGTAGCGCCGCACGATATCCGGAGTCAGGTCCTTGTCGACGATCCCCCGGATACCCGACACGCCAATCATGAGGGTGTCGGTCATGCGTTCAAGCGCGACGGGCCTCGACAGCGTGCGCCGGCAGGCGCACCGGATTGAGCTGGGGAGTGGCGAGCGGGAGCGCGGTGAGGTCGGGGAACGCGCGCAGAAACGCGTCGACGATGTGCACGTCGAATTGCACCTCTTTGCCTTCCTGCAGCTCCCGCACCGCCTGCTGCACGGACAGCGCGGGGCGATACGGTCGCGCGCTGGTCATCGCGTCGAACGAGTCCGCGACGGTTACCACCCGCGCCTCGAGCGGAATGTCGTTGCCCTTGAGTCCGTCGGGGGAACCCGAGCCGCCGTAGCGTTCGTGGTGCGAGCGCACGATCGCGAGCGCGCCCGGTGCATCGCGCAGCAGCGGCCCGAGGATCCGCGCACCGATGACCGTATGCTCCATGATATGCCGGTACTCCTCGTCGGTGAGGCGGCCGGCCTTGTAGAGCACCGCTTCCCGGACGCCGATCTTGCCGACATCGTGCAGCTCGGCGCCAAGCGCGATCGTATCGATCACATCGGGATCGAGCCGGAGCTGGCGCGCGATCCCCACGGCGTAATGCGCCACGCGCGCCGAGTGGCCGCGCGTGTAGGCATCCTTTTCTTCCAGGGCCTGTGCCAGCGCCTGCACGCCTTCCAGGAACACTTCCTCGATCCGTCTGGCCTGGATCCTCACGCGATCCTCGAGCTGGTGCTGGTAGCTGCGATTTTCGAGGATCAACCGGCGCTTGTCGAGCGCCTGCATGACGCGGGCCCGAACCTCGTCCAAGTGAAACGGCTTGGCGACGTAATCGAGGGCGCCAAGCTGGAGGCAGGCGACGGCGCTTTCGACTTCGGCGACGGCCGTGACGACAATGACCGCGGTGTCGGGCCAGCGCGCCACGATTTCGCGCAGCAGCGTCACCCCATCCATATGGGGCATGCGCAAATCGGAGACGACGAGCGGCGCCGGATCCTGCTGCATCAGCTCGAGAGCTTCAGTCCCGGAGCTCGCCTCCTGGCATTGGAATCCCTCGCCTTCGAGGAGCCGGACGAGCACGCGGCGCAGTCGCGGCTCGTCGTCCACGATCAGACAATGGATCCCGTTGACCGGCGGCATGTTGCCAAGCTAAGAGTCGCTTGCTCGGCGCGAAAGGCGTCGGTACGTTCCCGCCATGACCGAGGTAACGGGTGAAGACCTGACCCACCGCCTGGCCACCCGAGCCGTGCACGCCGGTCAGATCGCCGATCCGCTCGCCGGCGCCGTGATGACACCCATCTATCAAACGTCCACGTACGTCCAGGAAGCCCTGGGACGCCACAAGGGCTACGAGTACGCGCGCACCCGCAATCCCACGCGCGAAGCGCTCGAGCGCAACGTGGCCGCGCTGGAAAATGGGCGATACGGGTTCGCCTTCGGCTCGGGTCTCGCGGCGCTCGACGCAGTCATCAAGCTCCTGTCCGCCGGGGATCACGTCGTATGCGGAGAAAACGTGTACGGCGGGACCCATCGCCAGATGACGCAAATCTGGGCGCGGCTCGGACTCGACTTCACGTTCGTCGACACGTCGGACGCCGGGCGGATCGCGGCCGCGGTCAGGCCCGACACGCGGATGATCTTCGTCGAAACGCCGACCAATCCCCTGATGCGCATCTGCGATCTCGCTCGCACCGCCGAGATCGCGCGGTCGGCGCGGGCACTCTCCGTCGTCGACAATACGTTCGCCACACCGTGCTTCCAGCGGCCGCTCGACTCCGGCAGCGACGTCGTGCTGCACTCGACCACCAAGTATCTGAACGGACACAGCGACATGGTGGGCGGGATGCTCGTGATGCGACGCGACGACCTGGCGCAGCGCATCGGATTCATCCAGAACGCCGCCGGTGCGATCCCGGGCCCGTTCGACTGCTGGCTCGCGCTCCGGGGCACCAAGACGCTGGCGCTGCGCATGCGCCAGCACGACGCGAACGGTCGCCGGATCGCGGAGTGGCTCGAGCGGCACAACGCCATCCGGCGGGTTTACTATCCCGGGCTGCCGTCCCATCCGCAGCACGAGCTCGCGTGCCGCCAGATGCAGGGATTCGGCGGCATGGTGAGCATCGAGCTCGGCACACCGGAGCAGGCGAAGCGATTCGTCCAGCGCACGAAGCTGTTCGCGCTCGCCGAGTCGCTGGGAGGCGTCGAGAGTCTCGTGGGGCACCCGGCTACCATGACTCACGCCAGCGTGCCGCGCGAGCTCCGGGAATCGATGGGCCTCACGGAAAGCCTGGTCCGGTTGTCGATCGGGATCGAGGATCCGGAGGACCTGATTGCGGATCTGGAGCAAGCGTTGAGCTAGCCTCACCCCCAGGGAGCCTTATGAACGAACCGAATACGCTTCCGGCACCGAGACCTCGCAAAGTGCTCACGCAGATTTCCGGCACCGCCTGGGAGCATCCCGCCGATCGCGCGGCGCTGCAGTCGCTTCGCGCGTTGCCGGGGTTCGACGAGCTCGTGAAGAAAATCTTTGGCTTTATCGGCGAACGAGGAGTTCGGCTGTTGTTTCAGGCCGACGCGGTGCGAGTGGGTCCCACGCAGTTTCCGCGGCTCAACACGCTCTACGCCGATGTGTTGACGTCGCTCGACTGGGAGCCGCGGCCGCCGCTGTTCGTGTCCCAGACCCCATTCGTCAATGCCGGCGCCTTCGGGATGGATCAGCCGTTCATCGTGATCAACTCGGGCGCGCTGCGGCTGCTCGATGACGACGAGATGCGCGCGCTCCTGGGCCACGAGCTGGGGCACATCATGAGCGGGCATGCGCTGTACCGCACCATTCTCATCCTGATCCTGAACGTGAGCTTCACGTCGCTGCCGTTCCTGGCCGGCATCGCGCTGCTGCCGATTCGCATCGCGCTGCTCGAGTGGTACCGGAAGAGCGAGCTGTCGTCGGACCGCGCCGGGCTGCTCGCGAGCCAGGACCCGATGGCGTCGCTGCGCGTGTTCCTCAAGATGGCCGGTGGGGGCGACATGAGTCAGATGGACCTGAACGCGTTTCTCGCGCAGGCCAAAGAATACGAGGAATCGGGCGGGCCGCTCGATCGCATTTTCCAGATCCTGAACACGATCGACCGGACCCACCCGTTCAACACGCTGCGTGCCGCCGAGCTGCAGCGTTGGATCGAATCGGGACAGTACGACCGGATTCTCCGGGGCGAGTATACGCGGCGCGGTCCTGAGACAGAGCAGCGGCCCCTGTCCCAGGATCTGGACGACGCGCGCGAGCACTACATGAAGGAAGCGAAGGCCGTCGTGAACGACGTAGTCGACACGGCGAGACGCGCCGCGCAGGCGTTCACGGAGACCTTCAAGAAGAAGTAGCCCCTAGTGCACCATGGGCAGTTGCCCCCACGCTTTGGCGTCGATCAGGCGTTCGAGATAGATGTCGATCTCGAAGAATCGCGCGACCGTTCTGATCGGCAGTGCTTCCGCGAACTTCTCGTACTGCTCTCGGCGTACGGAGAGCCGCGCCGAGTCGAGATCCATGACCGCCGTAAACAACGCGCGCAAGCGATCGGGGTCGGCCGAACCCCTCGAGTCGGCGTACTGCGAGGCGATCGCGATGCGTCGATCCCCCAGCTCCGCCATGTCTTCCTCGTAGTCGTCGTACAACGGCCAGAACACCTTCGCCTCGGAATCGGGGAGGCTCAATGCTCTGGCAAGCGCGGCCTTTTTGACCGAGCGAACGTTGGCGCGCGTGACATTCAGGCCGTTCAGCTCGACCGTTTCCGCCACGGTCTTCGGGGCGGCGGGCTTCGTGGCGACCGGGTGCGGTTGCTGCGCCGCGAGAGCGGGAACGAACAGACCGAGGATCGCGAAACCAGTGAGATAGACGCTGACACGCGCTGGCATGGTGCGCTTCCTAGAGGATGGTTGGAAAAGTGCTGCTGAGTTAGTGGATCTCCGGCATCTGACTCCAGACCTGCGCCATGATCATGCGTTCGATATAGGTGCTGACCTGGTAGTAGCGGAGCAGTGTCGGGGTGGGTAGCACCTTGGCGAACTTGTCGTACTGCGTGCGGGCCAGCGTGACCGTCTCTTCGTCCAGGTCGTACATCTTGTTGACAAACTGGCGCGAGCGGTCGGCGGTCATCGAGTCCTTTGACGTCGCGTAGGAATTCATCATCGCGATGCGCTTGTCCCACAGCGCGGCCAATCCCGCTTCGTACTCGCGGTACAACGGCCAGAATTTTGACGCCACGGAGTCGGGCAGCTGCAGCGCCTGGCCGATGACCTCGGCCTTGCGCTGGCGCAAGTTCATGCGCATGAGCGTAATCGGATCCATCCCGATCGCTTCGGCCGTGTTCTTCGGGGGCGCCCCGGCCGGCACAGCGCCTGTGGCCTGCTGCGCCTGCGCTGGGGCGAGCACGGCGAGGGCGGCAAGAGCGGCAAACACCACGGCAATACGCGAGTGCATCGGGACTCTTTCGAGACGGGTCGGGAGCAAAGCTACGCGCCGACGTGCCCGCCGCCATGGTCCTAAGGTGCCATCCGATCGTGTAGTTTTCCGCGCGTGAGAGTCCTGGTGGTGGGCGGCGGCGGCCGGGAGCACGCGCTCGTCTGGGCGCTGAAGCACGATCTCCCCGAGGCGACGCTGTTCGCCGCGCCAGGGAATCCCGGCACGTCGCAGCTTGGTACAAATCTCGAGGTTCCCGCCACAGCGATCGAAGCCCTGGTCGACGTCGTGCGCGAGCAGCGCATCGACCTCACGATCATCGGACCCGAGGCACCGTTGTCGCTCGGCCTTGCCGACCGGCTGCGTGCCGCCGGACGTCACGTGTTCGGGCCGAATCAGGCGGCCGCACAGATCGAGTCATCCAAGGCGTTCGCGAAGGACGTGATGGAGAAGGTGGGCGTGCCGACCGCGGCGAGCCGCACGTTTCGATCGCTCACGGATGCGCGCGACTATATCGATCATCATGCCACGCCGCTGGTCGTGAAGGCGTCGGGCCTGGCAGCCGGCAAGGGCGTCGTGATCTGCGCGACGCGCGACGAGGCGCGGCGCGCCGCCGAGACGATGCTGGAAGCGCTGGCGTTCGGCGAAGCGGGCCGCGAGATCGTGATCGAGGATTATCTCGAGGGCGAGGAGCTGTCGGTGCTGGCGCTGACGAACGGCGAGCGCCTGGTCATTCTCCCGCCGGCGCAGGATCACAAACGGCTGCTGGAGCACGATGCCGGCCCCAATACCGGCGGCATGGGGGCGTACTGCCCGGTGAACGTCTCGACGCCGGGGCTGCTCGAGCGCGTGCGGCGGGAAGTGTTCGTGCCCACGCTTGCCGAGCTGGCCGATCGGGGCATGCCGTATCAGGGCGTGCTGTACGCGGGACTGATGCTCGGCAGCGATGGCGCGATCAACGTGCTGGAATTCAACTGCCGGTTTGGCGACCCCGAAGCGCAGGCGGTGCTGCCGGTGCTGCCCGCGGGGTCGCTGGCGCACATCGTCGCGATTGCCGCGGGATCGTGGCGCCCGGGACGCACGGTGCTCCCGGCGGTCGGAAGCGCGGTGTGTACCGTGCTCGTGGCCCGCGGCTACCCTGACAAGCCTGAGACCGGCGCCGCGATCACGATTCCGGAGGACCTGAGCGACGACGTGCTGATCTTTCAGGCGGGTACATGCGCCGATCGGGACGGCACGATTCGCGTTGCGGGAGGCCGCGTGCTGGGGGTGACGGGGCTCGCCCGCTCCGTTCCGGCGGCCGCGACGAAGAGCGCCGCCGCGGCGGAGCGCATCGCGTTCGCCGGGAAGGCCTACCGTCGCGACATCGGATGGCGGGAGATCGCCCGTGCCGGAGCTGCCTGAAGTCGAGACCATCGTCCGCGACCTTGCGCCGCGGCTCGACGGATTCCGCATCGCCGACGCTCGCCTCAAGAAGACCGACGTGCTGCGCCGCGTCTCGAAGCAACGCCTGCTGTCGGTCCTCAAGGGAAACACGTTCGAAGCAGTCACGCGCCGCGCCAAGCACGCGGTGTTCCGGTTGGCGAGCGGCCATCGCATGGTCATTCAGCCCCGCATGACCGGCGCGCTGATCGTGTACGCAGCACCGCTGAGCGCGGACGACGAGAAGTACGCAGTGCTCGTCTGCACGCTCGAGGATGGACGGCTGTTCGTGTATCGCGACGTGCGGAGGCTGGGAACGGTATGGCTGCTCGACGAGCGGGCATGGGCTCAGTACACGAGCAAGATCGGGCCCGAGCCGCTGGAGGATTCGTTCACGCCGCTCGTGTTCACCGAGCGGCTGAAAGGCACTCGAGCCGCGGTGAAAAAGGCGATCATGGACCAGCGGCGGGTGGCGGGCGTGGGGAACATCTACGCCAACGAGGCGCTGTTCGAGGCCGGCATCGACCCATCGCGCGCCACGAACACGCTTTCACTGGAAGAATTCGCTCGCCTGCATGCGGCGGTGCGCGGAGTGCTGGAGCGCGCGGTGCGGGCATCGGGGACGACGGTCCGCGATTACCGCACGGGCACGGGTGAAAGCGGCTCGTTTCAGTTTCAGCTGAAAGTCTACGGACGCGGAGGAGAGTCGTGCGTGCAATGCGGCCGGCGGCTGTTCACGACGCATGCGATCGATCTGCGCGCGACGACGGTGTGTCCAAGTTGCCAACGGTGACTCGTTACTTCGATAGCAGGTCCAGCGCCGCGCGCGAATACGGCAACGATGACCGCACGGCCGCTCACCCTAGAGGAGCGGCACCAGGCGGGCGCGCGGTGGAATGCCCGGCTCGAGCTCCATGATGCCCACCGATGGCTTGAGATCGAAGCGCGCCTGCCCCGCTCCACCAGGATTCATGACCGTGACCGTCCGATTGATCAGCTCGAGCAGCGGGCGGTGGGTATGGCCATACACGATGATCTCGGCCCTGGGAAACGCGGCCACAAGCCGGGCCGGCGTCGGGCTCCCGCCCGCTCCGTCGGGCAGATCGTGACCGTGCGTGACGACGATGTCGAATCCATCGAGCTGCAGGGTGGCGACGGCGGGAACCCTGGCCTGGATGTCCGGCGGGTCCACGTTGCCCCACACCGCCGTGACCGGCGCGAGTGCCTCGAGCGCCAGCATGACCTCCCACGCGCCGATGTCGCCGGCGTGCAGGATGTGATCGACTTCCTCGAATATTCCAAACACTTCGGGACGCAGGAACCCGTGGGTGTCCGAGATGACGCCGAGCCTCACTTCGCCGGCGCGGGCTGCCCCAGCTCGTCGGCGATGCGCTTCGCGCGATACACCGTGCGGAGCGCGCCGCGAATCGCGGCCTCATGGACGGCGACCGCACGCGCCGTGACATCCGTGTAAATGAAGTCCCCCGGGAGGCTCTCGATGTTGCCGTCGAAGATCAGGCCCACGAGCTTGCCCGACTTGTCGATCACCGGACTGCCCGAATTGCCGCCGATGATGTCGTTCGTCATCACCATGTCGAGCGGGGTGCCCAGATCGAAACCGGCGGGCGGCGACGCCCAGCGCGGCGGCAGCGCGAACGCCTCGTTGTTCGGGTTCGACTCGTGGCGGTCGTACAGGCCGTAGAACGTCGTGTAGTACGGCGCGGTCGTGCCGTTGTACTCGTATCCCTTCACCACGCCGTCGGCGAGCCGCAACGTGAACGTCGCGTCGGGCGGCACGGTCGGCCCGTATACCTCGAACAGCGCGCGCGCCAGCTCGCCGGTCTTGGCTTCCTCCTGCTGCTGGAGGCCGCGGTACTGCTGCAGGATCGGCCGCATGCGCGGCAGCAGGTCACGCACCAGCTTGAGCGCGGGATCGTCCGAGGTCATGATCTGCCCGGGCTGGCTGAGCAGGGCCACGCGCTTCGCCGAATCGGGGATGATCGACCCGGCGACGATCGCCTGCGCCGCGTCGCGCGGGCTCTTCCCACCAAGCGCTTCCTTGAGCCAGGGATCGTCGCCGACCAGGTGGACCGCGTCTTCGAGCTGCGCCGCCAGGATCTGCCCGTCGAGCGCGGGATCGATATTCGCTTTCGCGACGTCGTCCCTGATCTCGCGCAGCGCGCTGTCGGGCGGCGGCATGGGGCCTGACACGGCCTGGGCGTAGCGGACGAGGGACAGCGCGGTGGCGAGCGTCTGCGAGCGCAGCAGCCCGCCCTGATTCAGCGCATTGATCGTCGGGGCGAGCTTCGCGATCTGCCCGCGCAAATCGGCGATCTCGTCCCACAGCTTGCCGTACTGGCTCGCCAGCTCCGGCTTGGCCATCACGGCAGCACGGAATTTCCGCTCGAACGCCACCTTCCGGCCCATCAGCTCCGGATCGCGCAGGCCCTCGAGCTCCCCGCTGAATGATTTCAGCGAGTTCTGAATCTCGAAGTACTCGTTGATGTGCTTCTCGCGGGTGTCCGGATGGCGCGTCATGTAATCGGCGAGAATGCGCCCGCGACTCTCGAGCATGCGGACCACGAACGGATACTGCTCATCGCGCCGGTGCACGAGCTGCGCGACAGTGCGGAGCCGTGAGGTCGAGCCCGGGTTACCGATCACGAAGACGGGGTCGCCCTCCTTCGCGCCGGAATCGCTCCAGGCAAAGAAGTCCTGGGGCTTGAGCGGTTTCTGCTGGTCGTCGTACACGCGGAAGAACGACACGTCCAGGTCGTACCGAGGATACGTGAAGTTGTCCGGGTCGCCGCCGAAGTAGCCGATGGCTTTCTCGGGCACGAACACGAGCCGCACGTCCGTGTAGCGACGGTAGCAGTACAGCGAGTAGCGCCCGCCGTAATACAGCGTCGTGACATCGCAGCGCAGATGCGTCGAATCGCTCAACCGCTGCTCGAGTTGCTCGATGGTTCGCTCCCGCGCGCCCATCTGCTGGTCGGGCGGCAGCCCGGGCGTCTCCCCGCTCGTCACTTCGCTCGTGACGTCGCGGAGCAGCACGAGCTGATCGACATAGAGATCGGGGACGCGTCGCTCGTCCTGCGGTTTCTCGGCGTAGAACCCCTTCGTCAGCAGATCCTCGCCCGGTTTCGACACGGCCGATGCCGATTCCCGCGCGCAGTGGTGGTTCGACATCACGAGGCCCGAGCCCGACACGAATGAGGCCGTACAGTTGGGCAGGCGGAGCGCGGCGAGGCGCGCGTGCGCGAGCCAGGCGGGCGATGGCGTGAATCCGTACTCGCGCTGGAAATAGTCGAGCGGCGCGTTCTCGAACGTCCACATCTTCCCCGTGTCGAACCGGCCCGGCTCGACGGTCGTGTCCACGTTACCGACGTCGAACGCGGCCGCCGCCGGTGCTGGCGCAGCAGCGGCGGGGGCCGGCGCCGCGGGGGCGGGGGCGGGGGCGGCTGCCGGAGCAGGAGTGGCCGTCTTACCGCGAGGCGAGCATCCGGTGGCGATGAGCGCCGCGGACACGAGTGCGAGAACCGGCACGTTGGTACGCATCAGGATTGTCCTTGCCAGCGAGGAACGAGCGTAGCCTCGACCCCGAGATGATCGAGCACACGCTGCACGATGAAATCCACGAGCTCGGAAATCTGCTTGGGACGATGATAAAACCCGGGCGCGGCAGGCATGACCACGGCGCCCGCTTCCGCCAGGAGAGACAGGTTCCGCAGATGGACGAGCGAGAACGGCGTTTCGCGCGGCACGACGACGAGCTTGCGGCGTTCCTTCAATACCACGTCGGCCGCGCGCTCGATGAGGCTGCGGCTCGCGCCCTGAGCGATCGCGGACACCGTGCCCATCGAGCATGGGCAGATCACCATGCCCGCGCTCTCTCGAGATCCCGACGCCGGCGCGGCACCGCGATCGCCGTCATCGAATCGCAGCACGGTCCGCCAGTCGCCGCCGGTCGCCTGCTCGAGCCCCCGCTCATCCGCGATGCCGCATTCCTCCGCGAGCAAGCGCCAGCCGTGCGACGACACGAGGAGCCATGTTGGCACGGCATGCGTGGCGAGGACCTGGAGCAACCGAACCCCATAGGCCACGCCTGAGGCTCCGGTGATCGCCAGAATGACGGGCTTGGTCATCGCCCGCGGCGGTTCGGCGTCGGACTGCGCTTCGGGTGCGCGGGCGGGCGGGGCGGAGCCGGGAAGCGTGAAGGGGGAGGCGGGATGCGTGTCGGATCGATGCGATCACGCTTCCCGCTTCCCGCCTCCCGTTTCCCGTGCTTCATACGATCCGATCTACGAGGGCGCCGAGAAATACGACGATCGCAATCAGTCCGTTGGCGCCGAAAAAGGCCGCATCGAGCCGCGACAAGTCGGTGGGATGCACGAGCTGATGCTCGTACGCCATGATCACCGCGCCGATCGCCACGCCCACGTAGTACGCGAGGCCCAGGTGCCCACCAAACCCGAACGCGATCAGTGCCAGCACCGCGATGCCGTGAAGGAGCTTGGCGATCACGATGCTGCGCGGCCGGCCCATTCGCACGGCGAGCGACTTGAGCCCCTCGGTGCGATCGAATTCCTCGTCCTGTAGCGCATAAAACACGTCGAAGCCGCCGACCCAGCAGGTCACCGCCAGCGCACCGACCGGCAGGAGCCACCACGGGTCGCTCCAGCGCCCCGTAACGGCGAGATAGCCCGCGGGAGTCGCGATCCCGTCGGCCAGGCCGAGCCAGAGGTGCGACCAGTGGGTGAAGCGCTTGGTGTAGCTGTACGCTGAAATGAACAGCAGCGCGACCGGCGCGAGCGCGAAGCACAAGGGATTGAGCGCCCAGGCGCACCACAGGAACAGCACCGCCGCACACAGCACGGCGGCCGAGGCCTGCGCCAGCGTGAGCCGGCCGGACGGCAGCTCGCGATTTCTGGTCCGCGGGTTCTTTGCGTCGATGGCGCGATCGGCGATGCGATTGAATCCGAGCGCCACGAAGCGCGCGGCGGTAAACGCGAGCACGGATAGGCCGACCACGCGCCACGTGACCGGAGCAACCAGCGACGCCGCAATCACGCCCAGCAGTGTGAACGGCAGCGCGAATACGGTATGCGGGAGCCTGACAAAGTTCGCGTATCGAATCAGCAAGGATTCGCCGGCGAACGTTTGTCCTTCTCTAGAGTTCAATCCCCAACTCCCCCCACAGCGCGTCGATCCGACGTTTGGTCTGTTCGTCCATGACGATCTTGTTGGGCCACTCGCGCGTGAAGCCTTCTTCCTTCCATTTCCGCGTGGCATCGATGCCCATCTTCGAGCCGAACGTGAACGCGCGGCTCGAGTGATCCAGCACGTCGATGGGCCCCAGCGTGAAGCGTACGTCGCGCTCGGGATCGATGTGATTGAGCGCCACCCACCACGCTTCCTTCGGGTCGCGCACGTTCACGTCTTTGTCGAATACCACGATGCACTTGGCGAGGGACATGAGTCCCTGGCCCCACAGCCCGTTCATCACCTTGTAGGCCTGCCCGGGATACTGCTTGTCGATACTGACGAACACGAGATTGTGAAAGATGCCTTCCGCCGGCATGTGGATGTCGACGATCTCAGGGCTCGTGAGCTTCAAGAGCGGCAGGAAGATCCGCTCGGTCGCGTGGCCGAGATGGTAGTCCTCCATCGGCGGCCGGCCCACGATCGTGTGCGGGTAGACGGGATTCGCGCGCATGGTGATCGCGGTGATGTGCACCTTGGGATAGTAGTCCGCCAGCGAGTAGAACCCGGTGTGATCGCCGAACGGGCCCTCGAGCACCAGCTCGTCCCGCGGATCGATGTACCCCTCGAGCACGAACTCGGCTTCGGCAGGAACCTCGAGATCGGACGTGACGGCCTTGGCGAGCCGCACCGGCTCACGCCGCAGGAATCCGGCGAAGAGGAACTCGTCGATGCTGGGCGGGAGCGGCGCCGACGCGGCGTAGATGCTCGCCGGATCGCCGCCCAGGGCGATCGCGACGGGCATGGTCTCGCCGCGAGCCGCCAGCTCGCGCCAATGCGCCGCGCCCACCTTGTGGCGCTGCCAGTGCATGGCGACCGTGTCGTTGCCGATCACCTGCACGCGGTACATCCCGACGTTGCGCACCCCGGTCCTGGGGTCGCGCGTGATCACGCCCGGCAACGTGATGTAGGGCCCGCCGTCCTCGGGCCAGCACTTCGGGATGGGCAGGAGCGAGAGATCGACGTCCGCGCCGCGCAGCACCGTCTCCTGGCAGGGCGGGCGGCCGCCGCTGGTTTTGGGCGGGAACTTGGCCACCTCGGCGAGCTGCGGCAGCATCGCGAGCTTGCCGAACAGCGTGTCCGGCACCTTGAGCTCGAGCAATGCCGTGAGTCGATCGCCGATGTGGTCCAGGCATTCGACGCCGAGCGCCATGGCCATGCGCCGTTCCGACCCGAACAGGTTGACCGCTACCGGAAACCGGGACGGCGCGTTGCTCATGAGGCGTGGATGCTCGAACAGGAGCGCCGGCCCACCACCGGGGGATTTCATACAGCGGTCGGCCACTTCGGTCACCTCACGGTCGATCGATACGGAAGGGGAGACCCGCCGTAGCTCTCCACCCGCTTCGATGGCGGCGACGAAGGCGCGAAGGTTATCGAGTGCCATGATGAATGGCGCAGATGCCGCCCGACAGCCGTTCGAACCCCACCTGCCGGAATCCGGCGCGCTCGAGCCGCAGGGCCAGCGCCTCGGGTTCCGGGAATTCCCGCACGGACTCTGGCAGGTAGCTATAGGCGTCTCTATGTTTCGACACCGCACGTCCGATCGCGGGCAGGAGTCGCTGGAAATAGAAGAGATAGAGCGCACGCAGCGCGGCGTGGCGGGGGGTCGCGAATTCGAGCACCACGAAGCGGGCGCCCCGTTTCAGCACCCGCGCCGCCTCACGGAGTCCCGCATCCAGATTCGCCAAATTCCGGATCCCGAACGCGACCATGGCGCCGTCAAAGCACTCATCCGCGAACGGGAGCAGGAGCGCGTCCGCCCCGACGGGGGAGAGGCGCGGCGCCTTGGCGGCGCCCCGCGCGAGCATCGGGACCACGAAATCGGCTCCGATCACGCGGCCGTGAAATCCGGTCTGGCGCACGAGCGTCGCGGCGAGATCGAGCGTCCCGGCGCAGAGGTCGAGATACGAGCCGCCCGGCGCCCGCTCCCAGCCGAGCCGGCGCACCGCCGCCTCGCGCCAGCGGCGGTCGGTGTTGAGGCTGAGCAGGCGGTTCAAGAAGTCGTAGCGCGGCGCGATGGCGGTGAACATGCTGCGCACGTAAGAGCGCTTCGTCTCGCCACCATCTACTCGAGAGACTTCCAGAGCGGGAGACGGCGTCATAAGCGCGAAAGATAGACCGTCCAACCTGACGGCCGCCAGCGACGCGGAAGTCGTGGCGGAAGCGAAACGGGGGCGCGAAGCGGCGTACCGCGAGCTGGTACGGCGCTACGAACGCCCGATTTTTTCGCTGCTCTATCGCATGGTGCGCGACCGTGCGCTGGCCGAAGACCTGGCGCAGGAAACATTCGTGAAAGCGCTGAACGGGATCACCTCGTACCGGACGGAATACAAGTTCTCGTCCTGGATCTTCAAGATCGCGAACAACACGGCGATCGATCAGCTCCGCAAACGCACCGTCGAAACCCGCTCAATCGACGGCGCGCCGAACGCGCTGACGGCCGACGCCCGCGCCGCGAGCGCCTTCGAGCTTCCGGACCCCCGCCGGAGTCCGCTCGCCGAAGTCGAGTCCCGCGAACTGGGGGGCGCGATCGAGCGGGCCATCGCGCGGCTCCGTCCCGAGTACCGCGCGTGCATTCTGCTGCGCCACGTCGAGGGACACCCGTACGAACAGATCGCCGAGATCCTGGACCTCCCGCTCGGCACCGTCAAGACCTATATCCACCGCGCGCGTAATGAATTGCGCGCGTTGCTCCAGGATCGGCGGGACTGAAACCCATGACTACCGGAGCGCGTAGGATACCCTATGAGCGATAAGCACACCGCGCATTTGAGTGCCGAAGAAGTGGAACAGTGGGCCGAAGGTTTGCTGCCGGCCGTGCGGGCCATTCACCTCTCCCAGTGTGACGCCTGCCGTGCGACGGCTGAACGCGAACGCCAGCTGTTTCTCGAGCTGTCCCACCTCGAACGCCTCGCGCCCCAACCCGGATTCGCTGACCGTGTGATGGATCAGGTGCGCATCGAAACACCTGCCGAAGAACGCAAGGGACGCTAGCCCGCCCGCGTACTACCCGAGACTGATGGCGCAAAGCCTGCTCCGGGGTTATCTCCTTAGGGCAGCAATGAAGCTCACTCGATTCGTCCCGCTCGCGTTTGCCGTCGTCTGCCTCCCCGCTCAAGCCTCGAGCCAGAACGACGGCGCCGGCTTCATCCAGCCGTGTCTCGCCTCGGCGGCCGACGCGTCGCCGGTCTATCCGACGTCGGTGTTCCCGAGCGCCGTGGGCGAAATCGACGTCGCGTTCCGCCTCTCAGATGGCGAGAGCTTCT
>Ga0335082_10004325_pt1 | contig 15477 bp, 12 predicted proteins | sample Lox_Sample_41_FD_206718 | JGI IMG/M metagenome (GOLD analysis project Ga0335082, IMG submission 206718) | Soil microbial communities from Loxahatchee National Wildlife Refuge, Florida, United States - Lox_Sample_4.1 | ecosystem: Environmental > Terrestrial > Soil > Wetlands | place: USA...
CTGGGTATCTCAACGTCCAGTCCGTACCGTCCCAGGTCCACGTGTCGCCCCCGCCTCCGCTGCCGCCGAACAGCACGACGTCACCGTGCGCGGCATCGTCGGCCATCGCCGCCAGCGCGCGCGGTGAGGGCGAGTGCGCCGGGAAGCGCTGGGTCCAGCCCGTGCCGTCCCAGGTCCACGTGTCGCCAAAGACGGCGTTGGGACCATCGCCGCCGAACAACACGACGTCACCGTGGGCCGCGTCGCAGGCCATGGCCGCGCCATATCGAGGTGATGGGGACTTCAGAGGCGACGTGCCTGCGGACTGCGTGGCCCAAGCCGGAACGGCCAGCGCCACCGTCGCGACCAACGACACGGCAGCCACCACGCCGCCCCGAACCAACTTCTTCGTCGCACGAGACATGTCCGAACCTCCTCACTGCCCCCGACAGCGCGCTCCACGTGGCGTGCTCGGACCTGCGGCGCCATGCGAGAGCCTTCGGTTTCCAACCTAGGCGCGAAGCCGTCGGACGTGACCGGTGAAGGTCCCTCAACGGATGGGCCGAGCTTCCGACCTCCAGACCTGCCCGGCCGGAACGCGTTCCCGACCGACGCGCCCATTGCCCGGCCGAACGGGTTGGAAAGATCGGTTTCGCCCCGTGTAGAGAACTTCCCGGCGCGTTGGTACAATCCGCCCCAGTCGCAAGGGGTCTGTGGGGAGGGATGAACGCGTGAGGCCTGGAATCGCTCGATCGATCCTGTTCGCCGGCGTCTTCGCGCTCGTGCTCCTCGCCGCCGCCCCCGCAATCGCGGCGCCCCGGCACATCGCCTACCTCGACCCGGGCACCGGCAGCTACATGTTCCAGGTGGTCGTCGGTGCCGTGCTCGGAGTCGCCGTGAGCATGAAGCTGATGTGGAAGCGCACCCTTGCGCGATTCTCCCGGCGATCCTCCAGGGACCCGCAACCGAAGGACTCCTGATCTCCGACACGGTTCCGGGCTCGTTCCGCGACCCCAGCGGATTCGTCTTCGTGCGCGACGGGGTTCTCTACCGGCAGGTCAACCCGGTCTTCGCGGAGCAGTACGACCTCCTGATCAGCTCCGGACTCTTCGCGGCGCTCGTCGAACGCGGCCTGCTGATCCCGCACGAAGAGGTCGACGAGGAACCCGCGGCCGCACCCGCGCATCGGATCCTGCGACCGGAGCGCATCGAATTCGTCTGCTATCCGTACGAGTGGTGCTTCGGGCAGCTGAAGGACGCCGCCCTCGCGACGCTCGAGATCCAGACCGTCGCGATGGAGCACGGCATGTCGCTCCGCGACGCGAGCGCGTTCAACATCCAGTTTCGCGACGGCCGCCCGGTGCTGATCGACACGCTGTCGTTCGAGCGGCTCGACGCGAGCGAGCCGTGGGTCGCCTACCGGCAGTTCTGCCAGCACTTCCTCGCCCCGCTCGCGCTCGTCGCCTACCGCGACGCGCGCCTGCAGCGGCTCACCCAGCTCCACCTGGACGGGATCCCGCTCGACCTGGCGGCCGGCCTGCTCCCCAAGCGCGCCGGGCTCAAGCCCTCGCTCGGGATGCACCTGTTCGCCCACGCGCGCAGCCAGCGGCGGCACGGCTCCGACGGCTCGACCGAGCGCGCCGCGAGACGCAGGGGCGGCTTCAACGAGCGCGCCTTCGCCGGCGTGATCGGCAGCCTGCGGTCGGCCGTCTCCGACCTGTCGTGGTCCCCCGACGACTCGCCATGGGCGGGCTACTACGACGAGGCGCCCAGCTACTCCGCCCAGGCGAGCGAGCACAAGCGAGAGATCGTCGAGTCCTTCGTCGACCGGGTGCGCCCGGGATCGGTGTGGGACCTCGGCGGCAACACCGGCGCCTTCGCGCGCATCGCCAGCTCGCGGGGAATACCGACCGTCTGTTTCGACGCCGACCCCGGGTGCGTCGAGCGCGCGCACGCCGCCGTCGTCGGCGGGCGCGAGACCAACCTCCTGCCACTCGTGATGGACCTGAGCAACCCCAGCCCCGGGGTGGGGATCGCCAACCGGGAGCGCGCCTCGCTGGCCGAGCGGGGGCCGGCCGACATGGCGCTCGCGCTGGCGCTGGTGCACCACCTGGCGATCGGGAACAACGTCCCCCTCGACCTGCTGGCCGACGACCTCCGGCGGCTCTGCACGTGGCTCGCGATCGAGTTCGTCCCCAAGACCGATCCGCAGGTCCGGTCGATGCTCGCCCTGCGCGAGGACGTGTTCCCCGGCTACACGCGGGAGGGCTTCGAGGACGCGTTCGGCCGGCGATTCTCGCGGGAGCAGACCGAGGAGATCAGGGACTCCGAACGGGTTCTCTACCTCATGCGAGGAAGGTAACGTCGTGGCGGAGATGGACACCGACACGGACGCGAAGCCCACCGGCACCGGCCGGCGGCGCCCCGCCCCGGCGAAGGCCCCGCTCATGCCGCGCCGCCACCTGGTGGTTCACCCCATCCTGTTCGCCGCCTTCCCGATCATCTTTCTCTGGGCGCACAACGTCGACGAGGGCCTCGACTTCGGCGACGTGGTCGGTCCCCTGCTCCTGTTCGTGGCCGTCGCGGGCGGCCTGTGGGCGCTCCTCACGCGTCTCCTGCGCGACTCCCGGCGAGCGGGCCTGGTCGTGTCGGTCCTGGCGCTGATGTTCTTCTCCTTCGGCTACGTCGCGCACGCGGCCGGCCGCGTGGAGGGTGCGAACCTCAGGCTGCTGCTCGCGGGGTGGTGCGTGCTCGCGGCCGCCGGCATCGCGGTCGTGCTCCCGGGAGGGGACTGGGTCCCCGCGGCGACGCGGGGCTTCAACATCGCCGCGGTGGTCCTGGTGGGGCTCAACCTGTTCACGATCACATGGGCGCACGTCGCTCCCGGCGCGAGCAGCGAGGCGTTCCTTTCGCAGGGCGCGCCCACGCTGCCGCCCCGCCTCGTGTCCGCTCCCCCGGGGCACCGTCCCGACGTCTACTACATCATCTTCGACGAGTACGGCGGAACGAGCTCCATGCGCGACTTCTTCGACTACGACAACGAGCCGCTGATGCGATGGCTGCGCGGCAAGGGGTTCGACGTTCCGGCGCAGAGCGCCACCAACTACCCGCGAACCGAGCTCTCGCTCGCTTCCTCGATGAACCTGCGGTACCTGAGCTTCCTCACCGACAGGCTGGGAAAGAACAGCGGCGACGCCGGCCCGATCGACACGATGCTGCAGCACTCCCAGATCGGCAACATCATGAAGTCGTTGGGATACACCTACATCCACATCGGATCGTGGCTCCAGCAAACGCGGACGGCCGCGAACGCGGACGTGAACCTCGTGAACCGCGGCGAGTCGGACTTCTCCAACCTGCTGCTGCAGCAGACGGCGATCGGGGACGTGACGGGGGACGACATCCGCTCCCAGGCGTGGCGCACCACTCAGTGGGAGCTGTGGAACACCGAGCACCTGCAGGCGTACCCGGGGCCGCGGTTCGTCTTCACGCACATCATCTGCCCACACGGACCGCTCGTGTTCGCGCGCGACGGCTCCCTCGTGTCGCGCGGCACGGTTGCGCGGGAGGGCGAAGCGAAAGCCTACGTCAACCAGCATTACTGGGTCGACCAGCAGATCGAGAAGCTCGTGACGTCGCTGATGGACCGGCCCGCCGGACAGCAGCCGATCATCGTGCTGCAGGCCGACGAGGGGCCGTACCCGGGCGAGCCGAGGGAGTGGCCCGCCGACCCGGACCCCAACCAACTGGAGATGAAGTTCGACATCCTGAACGCCTACTATCTGCCGGGGATCCCGAGCAGCGCCGTCTGGCCGACGATCACGCCGGTCAACACGTTCCGGATGATCCTGGACGAGTACTTCCACGCCGGCTTCGCGCACCTGCCCGACCGCGAGTACACGTTCGCCGACCTCTCGCGCCACCTGTACGAGTTCCGCGACGTGACCGACCGGGTCCACGACGCGATCTGGGGGCGGCCCCCCGCTCCCAGACCGATCCCCTCGGGGGCGGCGGACCTGGCGTCCTAGCCGCGACCCGGGAAGGGGTGCGGCCCCATCCCTGGCGAAACGGCCAAACCCGTTGGTACAATCCGCCGACATCCGGGGTCGGAGGGAAAAGGACATGAGTTCTCGCATCATTCGTTGGGCACTGCCGGCCGGCGCATGCGTCGCCGTGCTGGGCGTTGCCGTCCCCGCCGTCGCCGCGCCGCACGGCGTCGCCTACCTCGACCCGGGAACCGGCAGCTACATGTTCCAGGTGGTCGTGGGCGCCCTCCTCGGCGTCGCGGTCAGCGTCAAGCTGGTGTGGAAGCGCGCATGGGCCAAGGTCACGCGGCGATCGCACCGGGAACCACAGCAGAAGGACCTCTGATCGCGCGCGGCGTCTCCGGCCGGTCTCGCCGCTCCCCCGGCGGCTCGCGGAGGAGGTGACGCGGGTGACAGACGACCACGCGAACGCGCGCACCGGATCGAGCGACGAGCCTTCCGCCACGGAAGCGACGCCGCGCCGGTCGCTCATCGTCCACCCGATCCTGTTCGCCGCCTTCCCCATCCTCTTCCTGTGGGCCCACAACCTGAGCGAGGGCGTGGACCTCGGCGAGGTGATGGGCCCGCTCGTGCTGAGCGTCGCGATCGCCGGCGCCCTGTGGGCGATCGCGACGCGACTTCTCCACGACGCCCGCCGGGCGGCCCTGATCGTGTCGGTCCTCGCGCTCATGTTCTTCTCGTTCGGCTACATGCTCCAGGCGACCGGTGGCGCGAACCTGAACACGGCCCTGCTGCTCGTGGCCTGGTGCGCGCTGGCGGCGGTCGCGGTCGCCTTGCTGGTTCGAGGCGGCGCATGGGTGCCGGCCGCGACCCGCGGGTTCAACGTCGCGGCGTCGGTGCTGGTCGCGCTGAACCTCTTCTCGATCGCGTGGGCGCAGGTCGCTCCCGGTGCGGGCAGCACCCGGTCGGTCATGCAGGGCGCGCCGACGCTCCCGCCGAATCTGCTCGCGACTCCGCCCGCCCACCGGCCCGACGTCTACTACATCGTCTTCGACGAGTACGGAGGGACCAGATCGTTGCGGGACTTCTTCGACTACGACAACGAGCCGCTCATGAACTGGCTCCGCGGCAAGGGCTTCGTCGTGCCGGCGCAGAGCGCCACCAACTATCCGCGAACCGAGCTCGCACTCGCGTCGTCCATGAACCTCCGATACCTGAACTACCTAACGGGCAAGATGGGAACCGACACGGGAAGCGTCCTGCCGCTCACCAACCTCCTCCGGCACGCGCAGATCGGGACGATCATGCAATCCCTCGGCTACCGCTACATCCACATCGGGTCGTGGCTCAACCAGACACGGTCCGCCGCGAACGCCGACGTCAATCTCGTGCACGGCGGCTCGGACTTCTCCAACTTCCTGCGCCAGGCGCCGGCGACGTCCAACGCGTTCAGGACGGAAGCGTGGCGCACGACCCTGTGGCAGCTGTCGACCACCGAGCACCTGGAGCGGTACCCCGGCCCGCGCTTCGTCTTCACGCACATTCTGTGCCCGCACGGACCGCTGGTGTTCAAGCGAGACGGTTCGCTCCTGTCGCGTTCGACGCTGGACGAAGAGGGCGAGGCGCAGGCCTACGTGGACCAGCATTCCTGGGTCGATCAGCAGATCAAGAAGCTCGTGACGTCGCTGACCGACCGGCCGGCGGGTGAGCAGCCGGTCATCGTCCTGCAGGCGGACGAGGGACCGTATCCCGGCGAGCCGACGATCTGGCCGGCGCACCCGGATCCCGACCAGCTCGAGATGAAGTTCGACATCCTGAACGCCTACTACCTGCCCGGCGTCCCGCACAGCGCCGTGTGGCCGACGATCACGCCGGTGAACACGTTCCGGCTCATCCTCGACGAGTACTTCGACGCCGGTCTGAGCCGGCTGCCCGATCGCGAGTACTCGTTCGCCGACCTGTCGCGCCACCTGTACGAGTTCCGAGACGTGACCCGGCTGGTCCACGGAGCGATCTGGGGGCGCCCACCCGCCTCACGGCCGATCCCGCCGGGCGCGTCGGATCGAGGGTCATGCGTCACGTGCGGACCCTAGCTCGATGGTCGGGACCGGCCCTTCGGCCACTTCCGAAGCACGAGTCGAACCAGTAGGATTCGGCCTCGCCACCCCGGCCGTTGGACCAGCACCTCGGGCGCTGGAGAGGAAGGGAGAAGCCGCATGACCAGACGAGGCGTCGTTGCCCTCGCGGCCGCGCTGGTCGCCATCGTGGCACTCGCATCGCCACCGGCCGGCGCCACGACGGCATCGCGAACCGGCCGGGTCCATCGGGCGGACTTCACGTGCACGGGCACGTGGACGGTCGATCCGACGCCGAACCGCGCCGGATCGCCCAACGAACTCTACGCCGCCTTCGCCCTGAGCTCCTCGAACATCTGGGCGGTGGGCAGGTCGGCGGGCGGGACGACGCTCGCCGAGCACGACGTCAGCGGGACGTGGAGCATCAAGCCCACGCCGTCGGTGGGCGCCGCGAGGCTGTTGGGCGTCGCGGCAACAGGACCGAACAACGTGTGGGCGGTCGGGACGTACCAGCAGCACGGACCCACCGCCATTGCGATGCGGTGGGACGGCGCCACGTGGACCCGAGCAACCCTGCCCTCCGCCTGGGACTCGCTCGACGCGATCGCCACGGGACCGGCGGGTATCTGGGCCGTCGGCTACGCGTACAACCAGTCGACGTTCTCCGACCACACGCTCATCGTTCATCGCGTGAACGGCAAGTGGGTGCGCGTACCGAGCTGGAGCCTCCCGGGGAACGTGGACAGCAGCCAGCTGTTCGGCGTCGCCGAGGCCTCCGCGAAGCTCGTGTGGGCAGTCGGCTACGAGTTCATCGACGGCTCCATCTACCAGCTGCTCCTCGAGAAATGGAACGGGAAGTCGTGGAGTCATGTGAGCGTCCCGGCCTTCAGCGACAACCTCGACGGGTTCGCGGCTGTCACGGCCCCGTCCGCCACGACCGCGCTCCCCGTGGGCTTCAGCACCGCCCGTCCGATCGGCGAATACGACGACGGCACGACGTGGAGCACCCGGTTCGGCCAGGTGAGCCCCGGACTGTTCTACGGCAACTTCAACGGCGCGACCACCGACGGCGCCGGCACGTGGGCGGTCGGCGAGGAGACCCTGAACGGCGGGGCGGAGCAGACGCTCGTCAACCAGTGGAACGGCTCGGGCTTCGTGAAGGTCACCACGCCCAATCCGACCGGCAACGACATCCTGAACGGAGTGACGGGGACCGGCAATCTAACCGTCGCGGTGGGATCACAGAGGGACGACGCGGGCGTCGTCCACACCCTGGCCGAGTACGAGTGCTGACCGGGGCTTGGCCGGGTCAGGCCGAGCCGGGATCGACGGTCGGTGGGACGATGCTCGGCGCGCCCTCCGGTCCGGCGGCGCGGAACAGGGCCGACCAGAACGCGGTTCCGGCGGAGCTCCCGCCGGCGTCGAGCTGCTGCCCCTTGAAGCTCACCACACGGCACCCGCCGTAGGTGGCGACGGCCGTGTCGGCCGTGTCCGACCCCTTCTCGAACGTGAGCTTGTACGTCACCGTCGCGTCGCCGGGGCAGGCCACCATCTGGGCGGTCGGGGGCAGCGCGAGCAGCGCGTCGTAGAGCAGCGCCGCGTCCGCCCCGTGAATCACCCGGTCGAACGGCGGGGCGTTGAGCAGGGCGAAGGACCGCTGGATGCGCACGGCCGTGATCCCGTTGGGGTTGGGGCTGGGCGACCCAGGGCCCGACGCCGGACCGCTCGGGGATGCGCATGCGGCCAGACCGACCGCGACGACGAGGGCCATCGCCGGCGCGCGAAGACGAGTGAGAGATCGCATGTCCGGTGAGACGGCCCCAGGGGCCGTCGGGGTTCCCGCGAAACGCCTAGGCCGAGCGCTCCTTGGGCTGCTTGGTCTGCTTCTGTGGGCCGCGGACGAGCGTCGGGTTGACCTTGTTCAGCACGACCCCCTCGTCGATGACGCACTTGGTGATGTCCTTGCTGGAGGGCAGCTCGTACATCACGTTGAGCAGCACCTCCTCGAGGATGGCCCGCAGGCCGCGCGCCCCGGTCGAGCGCAGGATGGCCTGGTCGGCGATCGCCGCGAGCGCCTCGTCGGACAGTTCCAGCTCGACGCCGTCGAACTCGAAGAACTTGCGGTACTGCTTGACGAGCGCGTTCTTCGGCTCGGTAAGGATGTCGATCAGCGCCTGCCGGTCGAGGTTGTGCACGTACGTGATCACGGGGAGGCGACCGACGAACTCGGGGATCAGCCCGTACTTCAGCAGGTCCTCGGGGAGCACGTGGGAGAAGACCTCGCCGAGGTCCTTCTCCTCCAGCCGGCGCACGTCGGCGCCGAACCCGATCCCCTTGCGGCCGATGCGGCCCTCGATGATCTTCTCGAGGCCGGCGAACGCGCCGCCACAGATGAACAGGATGTTCGTGGTGTCGATCTGGATGAACTCCTGGTGCGGGTGCTTGCGCCCGCCCTGCGGGGGCACCGAGGCGGTCGTCCCCTCCAGGATCTTCAGCAGCGCCTGCTGCACGCCCTCGCCCGAGACGTCGCGCGTGATCGACGGGTTCTCGCTCTTGCGCGCGATCTTGTCGACCTCGTCGATGTAGATGATCCCGGTCTCGGCCTTCTTCACGTCGTAGTCGGCCGCCTGGATCAGCTTCAGCAGGATGTTCTCGACGTCCTCGCCGACGTAGCCCGCCTCGGTGAGCGCCGTGGCGTCGGCGATCGCGAAGGGGACGTTCAGCATCTTCGCGAGCGTCTGCGCGAGGTACGTCTTGCCGCAGCCGGTGGGTCCGATCAGGACGATGTTCGACTTCTGCAACTCGACGTCGTCGGCGATCGCGCCCACGCGGATGCGCTTGTAGTGGTTGTAGACCGCGACCGACAGGACCTTCTTGGCCTGCTCCTGTCCGATCACGTAGTCGTTGAGGAAGTCGTAGATCTCGACCGGCTTCGGGAGCTCCTCGACCTTCAGCTCGGAGGTCTCGGCGAGCTCCTCCTCGATGATCTCGTTGCAGAGGTCGATGCACTCGTCGCAGATGTAGACGCCCGGACCGGCGATGAGCTTCTTCACCTGCTTCTGCGACTTGCCGCAGAAGGAGCACTTCAGCAGATCGGAGTCTCCGAGCCTACCCATGCCCCCCCGTCCTCGCTCGCGTCACGTTGGGTCCCATGGCAACGATGGTCTGGGAAGTTTACGACGCAGCGGCGTCGGCGGCAGCCAGCTTCGCAGTGGCCTTGCGGGTCGAGAAGATCTCGTCGATGATCCCGTACTCCTTGGCCTGCTCGGCGGTCATGATGAAGTCGCGGTCGGTGTCGCGCTTGATCTTGTCGAGCGGCTGCCCCGTGTGCTCGGACAGGATCTCGTCGAGCAGCTGCCGGTAGCGAAGGATCTCCTTCGCCTGGATCTCGATGTCGACGGCCTGACCCTGCGCGCCACCGTGCGGCTGGTGGATCAGCACGCGGGAGTGCGGGAGCGCGTAGCGCTTGCCCCTGGCGCCCGCCGCCAGCAGGACGGCCGCCGCGGACGCGGCCTGGCCCATCACGACGGTCGACACGTCGCACTTGATGAACTTCATCGTGTCGTAGACGGCGAACAGACCCGTGATCTCGCCGCCCGGCGAGTTGATGTACAGGTTGATGTCCTTGTCGGGGTCCTCGCTCTCCAGATGGATCAGCTGGGCCATGACGAGGTTGGCGACGTTGTCGTCGATGGGGGTGCCCAGGAAGACGATCCGGTCCTTGAGCAAGCGGGAGTAGATGTCGAAGGACCGCTCGCCGCGGTTGGTCTGCTCGATGACGATGGGCACGAGATAGTTCTGTTCGTTCATTCCTGGTCCCCTTGGCTCTGGGCGGGTTCGGACGCCGGCTCGTCCGGCTCCTCTGCTTCCTCTTCCTCCGGCCGGTCCGACGGCGCCGGCGACGAATCCTCGGAGATCACATCGGCCGATTCCACGAGGAAATCGAGGGCCTTGGAACGGATGATATCACCGGCCAGGGAAGGCATTTGTCCCGTTCGCTCCAAGATTCGCCGCACGTCCTTGGGGTCGCGGCCCAGTCGGGCGGCGGTGGCCGAGACCTCGCGATCGAGGTCCTCTTCCTTCAACTCGACCCCCTCCTGACGGGCGACGGCCTCCAGGACGAGGTCGGCTTTGATCGCCCGGATCGCGTGCGACCGCGTGTCGGCGCGGAACTGGAGCTCGTCCATGTTCTCCGCCTCGAGCGCCTGCTGAAGGGTGATGCCGAGACGCTCGAGCCGCTCCTGCGAGCTCTTGACGCGGCTCTCGGTCTCCAGGTCGACCATGCGCTCGGGCAGATCGATCTCGATTCCGTCGACGACCTTGGCGAGGACCAGGTCTCGCACGACGTGGTCGACCTCGGCCGCCTTCACCTCGCGCAGCTTCGGCCGAAGGTCCTCGCGCAGCTCGGCAAGCGTGTCGAACTCGGACGCGGTCTTCGCGAAGTCGTCGTCGGCGGACGGGAGCTTCTTCGCCTTGACGTCCTTCACCAACGCCTGGAACGTGACCTCGGTCCCGGCGCGCTCGTCGAACTGCTCGGGGAGCACCGCGTTGAACTTGACGATCTCGCCGGCGCGCTTTCCCTCCAGCTCCTTGTCCAGCTCGGGGACGAGCTCGCCGCTGCCGACCTCGGTCAGCATGCCGACGCGTGTCGCCTCGGGGACCTCCTGTTCGTGCACCGTGGCGCGCACGTCGGCCAGGACGTAGTCGCCCGTGCGCGCCGGTCGCGCCACCGTGTCGAGCTCGGCGAAGCGTTCGCGCAACCGGTCGATGTAGTCGTCGATCTCCTTCTCACTGGGCTCGGGGGACGGGGCCTCGACGCGGACGCCCTTGTACTGCTCGGGCTCCAGCGTCAGCCGCGGACGGACGGTCACGACGGCCGAGAACCGCAGCGGCTTCCCGTCCTCGAAGTCATCGAGGTCGATCTCGGGGTCGGTGACCGGGTCCACGTCGTGCTCGCGAAGCGCGCCGACGTAGTAGGCCGGCAGCGCCTCTTTGAGGAAGTGCTCGATCACGTGATCGCGGCCGACGGCGCGGTCGATGACGGGCTTCGGAGCCTTCCCCTTGCGGAACCCGGGGATCTTCACCTCTCCCGCCACGTGGCGATACGCGCGGTCGAGGTCGGGTCCGTACTCCTCCGGCGGGACCTCGACCTGCAGTCGCACGGTGTGGGGATCGGTCTGTTCGAGCGTCGTCGGCATGGCTTCGGGACCGAGGGTACTTGATAACGCGTTCATGACCGCTCCCTCGCGGCGGGATGGTTCCGCAGGGCTGGATAGACTCCCCCCGACATGGTTGTCACGACCGGGACGACCTCCTTTCCCCGGCAGCAGGCGCGGACCCGCAAGTTCACCCTGGGGGCCCCACGGAGTTTCGTCGTCGCCGACGACGGATCGCGCGTGGCGTTCCTGCGCTCGCGCGGCGGAGAGGATCCGGACACGTGTCTGTGGGTGATGGACGCGGACGGATGGAAGGAGCGGCTCGCCGCCGATCCGGCCGGCCTGGCGGACGTGGCCGAGGACCTGTCGATCGAGGAGCGCGCTCGCAGGGAACGCGCCAGAGAGAAGGCCGGCGGGATCGTCGCGTTCGACGCCACGCCGTCGCTCACCCGGGTGGTCTTCGCGCTCGCGGGCCACGCGTACGCCGTCGACCCCTCCATCCCGGGGGCCCCCGTCGAGACGATCCCGGCGAGCCGGAGCGTGTACGACCCCAGGATCGACCCAACCGGGCGCCGGATCGCGTACGTGGCGGACCGGGCGCTTCGCGTGGTCGACGAGTCGGGCACCGACCGCACGATCGCCGGTGAGGACGATCCCGCGGTGTCGTGGGGACTCGCGGAGTTCGCCGCCGCCGAGGAGATGGCCCGCCTGCGCGGCTTCTGGTGGTCTCCGGACGGCGAGGCGATCGCGGTCGCGCGCGTCGACGAGAACCCCGTCCGGGTCGCGTTCATCTCCGACCCGACCAACCCCGAGAGCCCGCCCCGGCCGGTCCGGTACCCGTTCGCCGGAACCGACGACGCGATCGTGACCCTGCACCTGCTGCGCGTCTCGGGCGGCGGAAGGGTCGACGTCACGTGGGACCGCGACCGGTTCCCGTACCTGGTTCGCGTGATCTGGGGCTCGGGCGCACCCGCGACGCTGCTCGTGATGTCGCGCGACCAGCGCTCGTCGCAGGTGCTGACCGTGGACGACTCTTCCGGCGCGACGTCGGTCGCACTCGAGGACCATGCCGACGAGTGGCTCGACGTCTTCGACGGCGTGCCCGCCTGGCTGTCGGACGGCCGGCTCGTGACAGTGGGCGTGTCGGAGGACACGTACCGAGTCGCGTTCGACGGGTCGCCCGCGACCCCTCCCGGGCTCCATGTGAGCCACGTGCTCGACGTCGGCGAAGACGTCCTGTTCGTGGCCGGCGACGATCCCATGCAGCGGCATCTGTGGCGCGCCGCGGCCGACGGTTCGCTCGAACGGCTGACCGACGGCTCCGGGCTGCACGGCGGAACGCGCGGCGGGGACGTTCTCGTGGTCTCCTCTACGTCCATGGACGAGTTCGGCATGTCGGTGAGCGTTCGTCGCGGCGGCGAGGAGGTCGCGCGGATCACGTCGGAGGCCGCTGTGCCGGTCCTCACGCCGCGGGTCGAGTTCTCGCTGTCCGGACCTCGCGAGGTGCGCACCGCTCTGCTGGTCCCTCACGACCATCGCCCGGGCCAGCGGCTGCCGGTGCTGATGGATCCGTACGGGGGACCGCACCTCTCCCTCGTGGTCTCGGCACGGAACGCCTATCTCGAATCGCAGTGGTGGGCCGACCAGGGATTCGCCGTGATCGTGGCGGATGGGCGCGGAACGCCGGGGCGCGGGCCGGCGTGGGACAGGGCGGTGCTGAACGACTTCGCCGACCCGGTGTTGGAGGACCAGGTGGACGCGCTGCACGCCGTCGCGGCCGCGAACCCCGACCTCGATCTCGGGCGAGTGGGCATCCGCGGCTGGAGCTTCGGCGGGTACCTCGCCGCCCTCGCGGTCTTGCGCCGGCCCGACGTCTTCCACGCCGCCGTCGCCGGGGCGCCGGTGACGGACAACCGTCTGTACGACACGTTCTACACCGAGCGGTACCTCGGGCATCCTGGCAAGCAGCCGGAGGTTTATGACCACAACTCTCTGATGGGCGACGCGGCCTCGCTGCGGCGGCCGCTGCTGATGATCCACGGACTGTCGGACGACAACGTGCTCGTGTCCAACACGCTGCGGCTGTCCGGCGCATTCCTCGCCGCGGGGCGGCCACACGAACTCCTGCTGTTGACGGGGATGACGCACATGGTGAGCTCCGACGTGCTCGCCGAGAACTTGCTGCACCTGCAGCTGGACTTCTTCCGCCGTTCGCTTCCGGCGTGAACCCGGGGCTCCCGGCGCCGCCCCAAGCGCCTACGCGGGGGCCGCAGCTGCGATCGGCTCGCCGATGGCGAGGCCGGACTGGGGATCGAAGAAGTGGAAGCGGTTCGGATCGACCGCAAGCCTGATGATCGCCCCCGGCCGGGCCTTGGAACGGGGATCGACCCGCGCCGTGAACTGGGACTTCCCTTCAGCCACCGCGAGGGGAACGACCTCCTCGGCTTCCTCGTCGGCTTCCCGGGCCGCCTGCGCCGCCTGGGAGACCACCGGCGGGGCGTCGACGGTGAAGATGACGTGCGTCTCCGAGCCGAGCTCCTCGACGACGTCGGCGGGGACCTCGATGCAGGGGAGGTTGCTGGGGTGGACGTCCACGTCCTCGAGGTCGTGAGGACGGATGCCGAGGATCACGGTCCCGCTGCGCACCGATGACAGATCGCGATCGGGCGGCACCGGCAGCGAGAACGGACCGAAGCGAACCCGTCCGTCTTGCAGGCCCGCCTCGACCAGGTTCATCGACGGCGAACCGATGAACGCGGCAACGAACAGGTTGGCCGGGGTGTTGAAGAGCCGCTGCGGCACGTCGACCTGCTGCAGGAGGCCTTCGTTCAACACGGCCACGCGGTCGCCGAGTGTCATCGCCTCCACCTGGTCGTGCGTCACGTAGATCGTCGTGGTCTGCAGGCGATCGCGAAGCCGCGCGAGCTCGGCGCGCATCTGCACGCGGAGCTTGGCGTCGAGGTTCGACAGCGGCTCGTCCATCAGGAACACCTGCGGCTCACGCACCATCGCCCGGCCCATCGCGACGCGCTGCCTCTGGCCGCCGGACAGCGCCGCGGGCTTACGGGCGAGCAACGGCTCGAGCACGAGGGTCCGCGCGACCTCGTGAACCCGGCGCCGGATCTCGTCCTTCGACGTGCCGCGCAGACGGAGCCCGAAGCCGAGGTTCTGCTCGACGGTCATGTGCGGGTACAACGCGTAGTTCTGGAAGACCATCGCGACGTCTCGATTCTTCGGCGGCAGGTCGGTCACCTGGCGGTCGCCGATGTACACCTCGCCGGCGGTCAGCTCCTCGAGCCCGGCGACGATGCGCAGGATCGTGGACTTGCCGCAGCCCGACGGGCCGACCAGCACCATGAACTCGCCGTCCCCGATCTCCAGCGACACGTCGTCCACCGCGACGACGTCGGTTCCGAATCGCTTCGTGATCCCCTGGAGAACGACCTTCGCCATCAGGCACCTCCCCGGCCGCGCCGGCCGCTTCCGGCGGCGTCGACGTTCCTCACAGTCTGCCTCGCGCCGCCCCCCGCGCGCGAGCCCCGGCGTTCGATGAAATCATGTGTCAGCGTCTCGCGGGCGCGCGCCTTGGCGTCGCGGCGGGCCCGCAACTCGTCCAGCCCGAGGAGCGCCGCCCCTACGACCGGCGGCGCCGTGAGCCGCCGGACGCGGACGCGCGGAGCGACCCGGGTCAGCCCGTCGTCGATCCGAGCGAAGAACGGCGGGTCGCCGCCGCGGAAGATCCCTCCGCCGAGCACGACGTCGACGTCCAGCCGTGTCATCGCGAGCTTTCGGATCGCGGCTCCCGCCATCGCGACGACCTCGTCCGCCTGACGATCCAGGATCGAGCGCGCCACGCGGTCGCCGCCCGCCGCGGCGCGGAACACCACCGGTGGCAGCTCGACGACGCGGTCCTCGGACAGCCGGCCGAAGTACATCGCCTCCATGACCTGTCGGGGCCGGCGCATCCCGAAGTGCTCGGGCACCATCGTGGCGAGGGCGGTGGGGTGGCCGCGGCCGTCCTTGGCGCGCAGCGCGTACCAGAGGGCGGCGGAGCCGATGTCGTGCCCGCCCCCCCAGTCCCCGGAAACGTCGCCGATCGCCGGAAACCGGAACGTGCGCCCGTCCGGAGCGACCCCCGAGCAGTTGGTGCCGTAGCCGCAGACGACCGCCACACCCCAGCTCCGCTCCGTCCCTGCCCGCAGGACCGCAAACGTGTCGTTGCGCACCAGCTCTCGCTGCGTCCAGGAGCGAGCTTGCAGCCAGCGGAGAATCCTCCGGTCG
>Ga0335082_10004326_pt1 | contig 15476 bp, 15 predicted proteins | sample Lox_Sample_41_FD_206718 | JGI IMG/M metagenome (GOLD analysis project Ga0335082, IMG submission 206718) | Soil microbial communities from Loxahatchee National Wildlife Refuge, Florida, United States - Lox_Sample_4.1 | ecosystem: Environmental > Terrestrial > Soil > Wetlands | place: USA...
CTCGAGTACGTCTTCGGGGCCGGTTAGCGCTCTGTTGTAGCGGTCCACCGACGACTCAATCTCCTTTGATGCTGGAAGAGGAAACAGTCGTACTTGATTCGACGTGATCAACCAGAGGTAGGAGGTCTTCTCTCCTAGCCAATAGAAGAGAAGTGAGCCCCTGGCGTCTGACGCGAGTTTGGCGGCATCGAGCGGGGGCGCGCTATGCGAACCTACTTTTGGTAGTAGATTCAATCCTTCGGCTAGGGTACGAGCGCGACTGTAGTCTGCCCAGCGCAGTGCTTCCTCGTTCTTTCCACTGGTCACCAGGAAATGAACGTAGTCGTCGTAGATGCGCGATCCGTTGCTTAGGAATGAGAGTCGAAAATCGGGGTTCTTGACGGTTTCGCGGCTTTCTTCGAGCACTGCGATGGATGCGCGATATTCGCGATCGGCAGAAGCTCGGTCTTTTTGATCTTCATACGAGCGCGCAAGGGAATGATGAGCTTCCCACTTGAGAAATAATGGAGTTGCGGAATTTTTCAGAATGCCATGAAATTTCTGTTCGGCGGCGGCAAAATCGCCCCGCCGGGCAGCAATCTGTCCCTGAACCAACAGAGGGTAGAGCTCGTCTAGAGGACTACTATTTCCGCGAGAAATATCCAGTGCCCGGCTGGCATACCGATCGGCATTATCCAGTTTGTTGTTCTCCACCGCGAGTCGCGCCAAGACACGCAGCACGTTATACATGTGTTCCTTGCTGTCTGCCGCGGTGGCTAGAGTCAGAGCCTTCTGAAAGCTTTGTTCGGCCTCATCAAGATGCCCTTGATCAAACTGGATATACCCAATATCCGTTAGCGCATTTTCGTTGGCATAGTCATCGTGAAATTGTTCCGCGCGTTTCTGTGCGGCCACCAGTAAGTCAGATGCCCTCTCGGAATCTCCTAACCTGTAGTAAGCCCAGCCGAGGTTTTCGCGAGCAGCGAGCATGAGGTCCTCGGCCCCGATGCTGGCAGCCGCGTCACTCGCCGGACCCAAGCGATCAATGGCTTCGTCAAATCTGCCTTCCTTAACTAGCGCGCCAGCCAGGTTCAGAAGAGAATTCGATTCCAGAAATCGGTCGCCCGTCACCTTTGCAACTGAGAGCGCTTGCTCAAAAGACGTTCGAGCTTCAGAGAACTGATTTTGGCCTAAGGCAAAGACTCCGAGGCCCTGGTAGACTTCTCCGCAGCCATTTTCTATTTGAAGGCATAGTTTCTTGGCATCTTCAAGCTCACGACGTCCCACGACGAGATCATGTTGACGACCGTGAGCTATACCCCGAAGAGTCAAGATCTCAACCGCAGCGTCGGGCGTACTTGATTCTTTCAAAGAAGACGCCAGCAACTTAAGAACTTCGGGGTAGTTCCCTTGCCATAAGAGAGTTTGAGCCTCCAATGTTTGGAACTTCCAGGCCCAGTGAGGATCGCTGGTAAACCGGATGTACCCGGCATGAGACTCTGCTCGGCTTCGCTTCAGGTCGCCACTGATAAATGTTTGACGTGCGTGTTGATAGGCCGCTTCCGCTGTTTCACGCCGGCTGCAGCGTGTGAGACTGACGATGCCGGGAGAAATCAGGCATATAAGCACGAAGAGGCGCCATCGCTTGCACGAGGGCAACGAGGGTGTCCGGCGAAGGGGCATCGCGTGTCGAGGAGTGCCTCATTCTATCTCGACAGCGATACCAAACAAATATTTGAACGGGTTCCCGTGGATCACAAGCCAGATGTGGCTACGGGCGGGTCATCCCGTTGGCCTTCGCGGTGCCTGCTTTGACGCTACCGCCACCGATGCAACCCAATTGCATGTTCAACATGTTCAGTGTGAAGTAGCTGCTGTGGTCGTAGCGAGCGGCGACTACAGGTGTGGACTTTTCTCCGAACTCATTGAGAGAGGGGTCCAAGCCAGCTTCGATCTCTGCCAGCGCCACGGTGCCGAAGTCTGGGATGAAAATGATGTTTCCGAAAACCTTCACGCCGGGAATCGGAATCGGGCCAATCTTCTTAACCAGCGAGCAATGTATAGAGCTACTGCCGTCTTTGGAAGGATTCAGCCCAGTCTTGGCCTTCTTGCGGAGATCATCGATGGAAACGATCTTCGATTTGTATTCCTGAGAGAGTGTGTCGGGAACATCGTCCGCATCGGCCACCGCCTCCAGTTGCTTCTCAACTCTTCCCAGAAAATCCGGATCCTCCAGGTAGGGTCGATCATTTTCAGGTTTCGATCCGCAAATTCCCAAGTCAAGTTCTAACTCGACCGGATAACCGCCAATTCTCAGGTTCTCAAAACGCGTGCCCAAGAATGTAACTTTTGGCACGTGGCCGTTCTTCACGGGATGTTCCGTGGAAACCTGTGCCACTATGCGATCGGCCGTTAGCACTTCAAAGACATTCAGACCTTCGATCACCGAAGTCGAGAGCGTCACCCATCCGGAGTGATCGTTGCCCCAGAGATCTTTCTTCTCGATCTTATTTCCTGACGCACGTGTGTGGCCGCCCTTGAAGGAGATCAGTCCCTCCATACTGGCCGCGGCAGTCGAACGCATGATATGGCCTTCACGACGTGTCTTTTCAAGGACCACGTGCCCTGCCATCTCAATCGGCTGCTTGATGGGATGCTTCAGGTGGCCACTGAGAATCTGGGCTTCCGCATGATAGATGTGGTACTGCTCAAGAACAGATTCGTTCTCCACGGGCAATCTCGGATTCGCAGCCATCATTTTTCCTCCTGATGGGAATCACTTCTCGATCTGAAGTTCGAACGACGAGCGACCTATTTCCTTGCTCTGATTATCAATGATGCCGAGGAGAACCAGTGAGTAAGCGCCTGCCTCGCGTTCTTTGGCAGGTATCTGGATCGCAAACTGATCTTGATCCGGCTTACCGTCGATTGAAAGTGACCATTCCTGCTTTCCCGCGGGATTATATAACTCGACGGCATACCGTGAATAGCGAGGATCGGGAGGAATGCTTACAAACAGGAGAAAGCCCTTTCCTTGCGCAATTCGGATGATCGGGGTAATCGGACCCCGCGTGCGAGTGTTAATTGTGGTCCAGGGCACAACTTGAGGATCGTTTGCAGCGATCTGCGGATGCCGGTATATGACCGTGCTCTGATAGCCAATCACTGCCAGAAGTAAAGCAAAGACGGGAGTGGCGAATGCTGGACGAAACCAGCTTCTCCACCCTACTTGCACCTTAGCAGGCTGCAGACGCCGGGCGGGAACCGTTTGTTGCTGCTCCGCCAGTATCTTCTTGCTCTCTTCGATGAACGCCGTGGCAGCTTTAAGATCGAGTGCGCATTCGGCGCAGTCGAAGAAATGTTCTTCGAATTGATCTCGCTGCTCGGGGGAGAGTTCATCCAGAAGGTAGCGCTCGGCGGCAGTCAGTCGAATTGCTTCAGTGTGGTCCATGTAACCTCCGACTGCCCCCTATCGGATAGTGTCCCTGGTTGGTTAAACGTTTCATAGGTTTCCCGCCCTAGCTGGCGACCCCCCGACGTTGCTTTTGGGCGCTGCTGAGATAGTGGTCTTTGAACGTTTGTTTTGCGCGATGTAGTAGTACTCTCAAGTAGTTACGGTCAACGCCGAAGTCGCGGCAGACGTCGTCTTTGTCGCGCTCTTCCAAAAAAACTTCACGGAGCAGCCGGCGATCCTTTTCGCTCAGGTCATCAAGGATGCCTCGAACGATGTCGGTGGTCTGCCGAGTCATCATTTCCCCGAGTACGTCAGCCTTGAAGTCTGGGATGTCCCCCGCCTCTTCTTCCTCTTCTCTGGCTGAGCTGCGGGACGAAGACCGGTAGTGTTCGAGCAACACGTTGTTACAAACCGAATTGACGAACGGACCGAGACGATCCGCCTGGCGGAGGCCCGCGCTGCTCCGCAACGTCGCAAAAACGCGAACAAAGATTTCCTGTCTGACGTCCTCGATGGCCTCACGGGAATTCAGCCGGGAACGAAGTTTGAGATGGATTAGCTGGCTAAAGTACGAGACAAAATGCTCCTCGGTCTGAAGATCCCCCGAGCGGAGCCGATCCAGGTAATTGCTGTCGAATGTATAGAATTCCAACGCCGGTGCCTCGGAAGCCAGCTAAGTGTGGAGTATTCTACACCTGCGTAACGAGCCCGTCTGACTTTTCCGCAAAAACTTTCGTCCCCACGATGACAAAATTTGTCAGGCAATGAAATGAAATCACTGTGAGCAGCACTATGCAGGTAACGTTGGCTCGCGTGGCTCGGACACTCGGCCAATTTGCCGCTTGTATTCCAGCGGGCTCATGGCGCACTCATGATCCGTTGCCTCGGCAATGAGTGCGCCTTAGAGAAAGGTGTGGGAGCAGGGGATTGCCGGCCGATTCGAAGTGTTCGGGGGAAGCCTTCGAGCGCGGCATCCCTCTCCTATGCCGAGACGTTCGAGTAACTGTCACCAGGTTCAGCAACAAACGCATACCCTCAGCGTGTCCAAGAGACAGCAGCCCACTACAGATGTTTGAAACATTTTCAACAATTACCGGAGGTACATCATGTCAGATAACAGCCGGCTTCAAAGACTCACCATCATCCAGGCGATCCTTTTCTTCGCGATTGCCGGCGCGTGTGTGGTGGCTACATTTGTAATGCACGTTTCGGCGTTCTTGTTTCTGGGGATCGCGATCGCAGCTTGCACGATTGTTTCTCTAATCGACAAGGCGGCGATCTCATCCGATAACGGAGGCTTCATGTTTGTCACGGGCGATGCCGCTACGTGGGTGAACATGGGACTCTTCGCTGTCGCAATGGTCTTCATGGCATTGTCCATGTCGGGGGTGATTCGAATCGTATAGCAACATTCAATTCATAGCTGTTACCCCGTCCCGTCTGCATGAGTGCAACACTGAAGCGCTCAACGCCAGACGGGATTTCTTATTTGGCGGCGTCGCTGCAAATCTTCGCTTGGATGAAACGTTGTTGCGATGCAAGTCACGATAACTTTGCGAACGGGAGACGAGAGTGATTGCGGAGGTGGACAACCAGATACTGCAGTGGACCACGGAGGTGCTTGGGGAGTCCATTGCGACACTGGGGCCACCTGCGCAAGTACAGAAGGGCCGCGGAGTCGGCGTATATCTGCTCGATGTGACGCCTGAGCCGCGAGAGCATCTCGCTCGGCGGCCACGCTTGCAAGCATGGCTCAGGTATCTGATCACCTGTTGGGACGAGTCAGCGCCAGAAGCGCATCGCACGCTGGGCGTATTGCTCGAATCAGCGATGCAGCATCCCGAATTTGAGATTGTGGCGGAGCCGCCGGGCACAGATGTGTGGAGGGCATTTGGAGTACCCCCCCAACCCTGCCTGACATTGCGGACGCGCACGTGGAAAGAGCTGGAACCCAGGCCGGTCAAGCTAGCGCGAAAGGCCGTGTTTGAGATGGTGCCGGCGCGTCCGCTTCAGGGCGTGGTGCTCGGGCCGGAAGCCATTCCAATGTGCGACGCCTTTGTGGAATTACCCGCTCTTCAGCTTGAGACGAGAACGGGCAGGCGGGGAGAGTTCGAATTTCCGCAGGTGCCGGTCACTGGATTGGGAAGTTTACGGGTACGTGCAAGAGGAAGGGAGATGACGGTCGATCTTGGAAGGGAAGCCGTTCAATCTCCGTTGTCCATCAACTTCGAAATGAAGGAGTAAGACTTTGCCAAACTACTTAGCTCCGGGAATCTACGTCGAGGAAGTGAATACTGGCGCGAATGTCATCGGGCGCGTGGGGACGAGCACGGCTGCATTCGTCGGTCAAGCGCCGTTCGTCGATGCGCACGTGAATGAGGCCATCGCAGTTGATAACTGGTCGATGTTCCTCAAGCACTTCTACAAAGAGGGTGCTGTTAGCACGCCGCTGTCGCATGCCGTTTTCGGGTTTTTTCTGAATGGCGGACGGCGCTGCTATGTCGTCAACATCGGCAACAGTCAAAGCCTAACGGGCACTGGGAAGACACGCGCCGGACTCGACGTGCTCCGGACGATTGAAGAAGTAAAGATTGTTGCTGCGCCCGGATTCACCGGTGCCGTACACTTCGACGCACTTCTGAGCTACTGCGAGGGCATGCGGAACTGCTTCGCCATCATGGATTCGCCTGAGATGGTAACGAACCTTGATTTGCTCACCAAGGTGGCCACGGCCACGGCAACACCTTCCACTCCGAAAAAGAAGGATGGCGCGCCCGATGCGCCTCCGGCAACGCCGGACACTCCGAACGGTGATCCAGGCCTGAAGCCGCGACTATCGAAGGGTGGCTATGGTGCGTTCTATTGTCCGTGGATCACGGTTCGCGATCCGCTGGGCGACGGGCAACTGGTGAACGTTCCGCCGTCTGGACACCTCGCCGGGATTTATGGCCGCAGCGATGCGAATCGTGGCGTGCACAAGGCGCCTGCCAACGAAATTATCCGGGGCGCTTTGAACATTTCTTATCCGATCACCCGTGCCGACCAGGAGATGCTCAATCCGAATGGAGTGAATTGCATCCGACTCTTTTCGCGCGAGGGCGTCATGGTATGGGGAGCGCGAACGGTTGGTTCGGACCAATGGATCTACGTCAATGTGAGGCGCCTGTTCAACATGGTCGAGGAATCGATCGGCCTGAGCACTCTCTGGGTTGCTTTCGAGCCGAACGACTATTCGTTATGGAATCAGATTACCCGCGACGTCCGGCATTTCCTGACTGTGCTGTGGAGGGATGGCGCGCTGATGGGGAGGACTCCCGAAGAAGCCTTCTTTGTGCAGTGCGACGAAGAGACTAATCCGCCCGAGACGGTCGACCTGGGAATGGTGGTCACGCGAATCGGAATTGCGCCGGTGAAGCCGGCTGAATTTGTAGTGTTCCGCATCGGCCAATCTGCCAGCGGAACGAAAATCGAACTTGAAGGCAAGAAATAAAAGGAGCGTCCCATGGCCGAAGCAGCAACGAAGCCTGCCGGAAACAATTCAGCAGCGTGGCAGGATCCGTTTCGAAATTACAACTTCAAACTGGAAATCCAGGGCGTTACCCAGGGCCACTTCACTGAATGCAGCAACATCGGTATTCGCGTACAGACGATTTCGTATCGCGAAGGCGGGTCAAATCAAGTGGTCCATCGCATGCCGGGTCCTGTGGAGTACGCCGATGTGGTCCTGCGCTATGGGTTGACCGCGTCCAAGGAGCTCTGGGCCTGGTTTCTCAGCGCTGCCAAGGGAAACTGCGATCGGAAGAATGTCTCGATCGTGCTGCTTGATTCTGCCGGCGCAAACGAAGTCGCTCGCTGGAATCTCACCCGGGCGTGGCCAAAGGAGTGGAACGGAGCACCACTCAATGCGGGCGGCAATTCGTTCGCCGTTGAAACCGTAACTCTCACCTTTGAAGGACTGGAGCGCGGATAGTCGTGTTCGCGAGATTGCTCAATTCGTTGTTCCAGCGGTTGAAGCGCAGACCGAACGGGCAGCGCGAACCTCAGGCACCGACCCAATCGAATGGTGTGCCGGATCACTGGCTGCGGATGCAGCGCCAGGTACCGCCGGAGCACTGGGTGCGGGTCACGCAGGATGCGAGCGCGGTAATTGGGACAAGCGATGATGAGTCTTTGACGAGCGGTTCGGCGACGTGGCCAGCGAAGGCCAAGGAGAACAACACTGTGCGTTCAGGCCCGGACTGGGACCGGACCCACCAGGGAACCGTGCGTGGGCGAAATGCGGAGTTCTCAGAATCTGAGACGCCATCTAAGTCCTCGAAGATCGCGTCTTTCTCGACTCATCGAATTGCGCCGCAGGCAGAGATGCATTGGCTGTCCAAAAGTGGCGACAAAGCTCAGGGCGCGATTACGCGCTTCATTCGCCGCCTGAGCGCAAAGTTACAGGTTGCCGGACCGCATTCCACTTTTAGGGAGCCTGCATCGGTCGAAGCAAAGAGTCTGAAGCACATCTTTCGCGTCCCAAAGACGCACCTTGGGAACCAGAGTCCGGAGTGGCAAAAGACGCAAGAGAAGACAGCGTCGGCACCAGCTTTGTTTCCCGGCCGAGAAGATAATCACGCGTTGCGAGCAGCGTTCGCGGCGCTAAGTTCACAACCTCGCGAAAGTCCCGTGGAGTCGTGGTTTCCGGAGCGTGGGCACAAACCCCTCCGTCATCCGAGCCGTTTCGATGGGCACTCCGATTCCGTCACGACACGTGATATCGACTTTCAGGCGCGTCGCGCGGATTCGCAGTGGCTACCATCCACATGGCCTGAATTGCCGAGTTCCAGAGACCGTGCAAGCGCTTCATTTTCGGATCGGAATCTCGGTCAGGTTCCAGACATAACAACCTTCGGCACTACTGCAGCCGCGAACTACTGGCCAGAGCTGGGCGCAGATCGCAGCAGCAGAAAGCAGAATTGGCGGTCATTGATGCGGACGGTGCAGCGGTCACAGCGTCGCGACCGAGAGCAGCGCGGGTATTAGTGCAATGGAACGCGTAGCCTTTTTAGTCGACAAAACGGGAGAGCGGATCAGCTGCATGCTGAATCCGGAGACTCTCGTCACCCGTCGCACCGCCGGCGTTGTGCAACGGAACGGCGCACTGGGAGCGCTCCAGGGAGCCCGCCAGACCGATGATCTGCTTCTCTATGTCGGCGGCGGAACTACAGAAATGTTTCTTGACCTGCTATTCGATACGACTCTGGCCAGCGACACAGAAAGTCCCGCAGGACTTCAGGAAACGCGGGATGTTCGAGCACTCACTCGTCCGCTCTGGAATCTGGCTGAGAACAGCGCGAATGATCAGGGACAGGCGGAACTGCCTATTGTGCGATTCGTCTGGGGAAAGAGCTGGAACGTGCCCGGCCTGGTTACGGCGGTCGCGGAGCGTCTGGAATTCTTCGACGAATCCGGGATACCAAGACGGTCGTGGTTGCGCATGAAGTTTTGCCGTGTGAATGTCTCGGATCAGAGTAAGCCTTCAGTTCCAAAGATTCCGGATCTGGAAGACATGCTCGAAGGGACGTCACTTGAGGATGCCATGGCGCGTGCCGCCGTGGAGGTGACGGGCGGACCTCAACCGGAACTGGAGGGTACGACCACGCCTTCCCGGCTCGATGAAATCGCGTTCGGTAATTATGGCAACTCGAATCTGTGGCGGCTGATTGCGTGGTTTAACAACGTGGCCGATCCTCTCCGCGTCGCGGCGGGAACGCTGTTGAGACTGCCTGATCTGCCAGCAGGATCCAAGACAACACCTGCAGCGAGTGAGACTCTATGAGGGCGATCAGCACACTTCCTTGTTTCTCGGTGGAGCTAGACGGTGAACTGCTGTCCGATGCGGATCTTCTCCCCGTAGAAGAAATCGTCGTCGCGCAGAAGTTGAATGCGCCGGCCGTGTGCGAGATCTCATTTGTGCATTCATCTCGAGACATGATTGGTTGCGGGAAGTCTCTCCGAATTTTCGTGGGGGTGCAAAAGACATTATTGTTTTCGGGCGATGTGACGGCGATTGAGTACGAATACGACCCAGGTGGGAGAAAGATTCGCATTCGTGCTTATGACCGGTTGGCGCGGCTGCGCAAACAGTTCCCGATCAAGGTGCATGTGCAGGTGGGGCTGAACGACTTAGCCAACGAAATGATGCGAGGCCTCGGTATCACAGTTGAGGGGTCAGCCGATACGCCGCTGTGGCAACGGTTCATTCAATACCGGCAAAGCAACCTTGATTGTCTGCTTGATCTGGCCGATCGGGCTGGATTGGTGCTCACCTTGCGTGATGATGTCCTGCACCTTTTGACGCTCGAGGGTGATGGGTCCACTAAGACACTGAAACTTGGCGAGGATCTTCTCGAAGCATCGCTGGTCATCAATAAGAACGACGTCTGTGATTCGGCCGCTGTGCAAGGTTGGGATCCTTCGCACGTGAGCAAGAACGAAGGCAGTGCCTCGAGTCCGCGTGTTGTGAAACGCTCAGACCTTTCGGAAGGCGCTATCGGATGCCAGCAGATTCTTGTCCATGAGCCCACACCCGATCCCGCACATGCCACTGCGATCGCTCAAGCAGAACTGGATTTCCGAGCCGCTAGCGGGAGTGCACTGACGGGGTTGGCTGAAGGCGATGTTGAACTTCGACCTGGGTGTGGCATCTCCGTTGAAGGCGGCATCGGAGGTCTCAACGGAGACTTCGTTCTAACAGAAGTAACGCACACGCTCGACCGCGAGCGAGGATTCATGTCCGAGATATCTAGCGCGGTGCCGCCACGTCGCCCGCGTGTCAGCGGATTCATCGCCGTTCCCGGAACTGTGACTCGTATCGACGATCCCGAAAAACTGGGACGCATCACGGTCGCGCTTCCAGCCTGTAACGGACTCGAAACCGACTGGATGTGTGTGGTCTCGCCCGGAGCGGGAAAGAAGAAGGGATGCATGACGTTGCCGGACGTCGGCGATACAGTCCTGGCGTCTTGCAGTGCAGAGAACCCGGCATATGGTGTGGTTCTGGGGCCCGTTTATGGAGCCGATGGCATGCCCGACGCAGGAATCGAAGCCGGCACCGTTGCTCGTTACACGCTTTGTACTCCGAACGGTCAGAAAGTTCGACTCGATGATTCGCGCAAGACCATGCGGCTCGAGAACAGCGAAGGCAGCTACGTTGAACTTACTCCGGATCGCGTTACGGTTCATGCGGCGACGGACATGACGCTCGAAGCACCGGGGCGCTCGATTCTGATTCAAGCCAACGCGATCGACTTCGAACGAGCTTGAAATGTTGATCCTTAACGAAATGGCGCAACTGGTCTGCCTGCACCAATTAGGGAAGGTGCAGATCGATCCGATTCAGAGTCTGGTAACGGTGGAAAAGAAGAGAGTTCTCGTTGCGCCCGATCCGGAAGGAAGAAACATCTCGGGATGTCCCATGTACGGCGCCCTGATCAAGCCGTGTATGCATACGCTGAAAGTGACGGAAGGCTATTCCACGCTCGTCAAGATCGAGGGGCGGCAAATGTGCCTCGATACCGTAAGTGGATTGACTGATGGGACGCCGCCAGGAGTGGTCCGCTACAAAGTGAATTTTGCAGGGCAGATTTTTGTATCGGAAAAATCATGAATTCAAATTACATGGCATTTGAATTTGTTCACCCGGATTTTGGCCAACAACGCAATGCGGGGACATCCTCGGGCGACTCCGGCATGAGGCTTTCGGCCAGGCACACGATCTCGCTGGTCGACCACGAAGCGTCGGTACGCCAGGCCATTCTTATCCTCCTCACAACTCGCCCGGGCGAAAGGGTGATGAGACCGCAGTACGGCTGCATGCTGCATACGCTGACATTCGCTCCAAACGACGACACGACCGCGGGTCTGGCAATCCACTTTGTGCGCCAGGCGCTGGAGCGATGGGAGCCGCGTATCCGGATCGTGCGCCTTGATGCCACCCGGAGCCCGGAAACGCCGGGCCTTTTGGAGATATATCTCGAATACCTGGTCATTGCGACGAATCGCACGGAGCAGATCGTGGTTCCGGTGATCCTATCCGGATCGGAGAATTGATGCCGTTACCCACACCCAATCTGGATGATCGCAATTTCGAACAGCTTCTCAATGAAGCGAAAGCGCGGATCCATCAGACCTGTCCGCAGTGGGAGTTGTCGGAGAGTGACCCTGCCACAGTATTGCTGCAGGCTCACGCTTATCTGACTGAGGTGATGCTCTACCGGTTGAATCGTGTGCCGGAGAAGGCCTATATCGAATTCTTGAATTTGCTGGGCTTGCGTATGCAGCCTCCGACTGCAGCATCGGTGGAGCTCACGTTTACACGCGCACGCGCCAGCGATTCCGCCATAGAGATTCCGCGAGGCTCGCGCGTCACGGTGAGCAAGCCGACGGGCAGCGAGAACCCTCCACTCTTCGTAACGGTGCGATCTGCACGAATTGAACCCGGCCAGACAGAAATCAACGCAACCGCATGTGATGCCGAATACGTTGAAGCCGAGTTGCTGGGCTACAGCACGGGCAAGCCGCGATTTTCATTGAAGACAAAACGCGCGCCCATCATTGAGGCGACTATCGACGCTGTGCAGTTGATCGTGGGAGTTGAAACATCCAGGTCTCAACTGAACGACCGCGTTCCCTCGATCAAGTACAAGGACAAGATCTTCCGCATTTGGGCCGAGGTGGATACATTCTCGAATCTTCCGCCAAACACACCTGCCTACATTGTGGACAGGACGCTCGGGCTGATTACATTCGCACCTGCGATTCGGATGAAAGGCGCCGACGGATTATTGTTGGAAAACCCGCAAATGCTCGCAGCCATACCCGAACCCAAGCGCGAAGTGCGCGCGTGGTACTGGTACGGTGGTGGATCGCGGGGAAATGTCGCGCCCGAAACCTTGACGGCTTTGAAGGACGCGATTCCGGGCGTGTCGGTCACGAACCGCACACGGGCATCCGGCGGACGGGCCGCCGAAACTCTACAGAATGCGCTCGGTCGCGGACCCCAGGAATTTCGTTCATTGGAGCGCGCTGTCACGGCCAGCGATTATGAGCTACTCGCGACGCGGAACGGCGGCGTCTCCCGCGCAAAGGCCTTTTCAGTCGCGCAAGTGTGGGCACATGGAGTTCCGGGTACCGTCCAGGTGCTTATCGTCCCTGAACTACCTGCAGATGTTCTCAATGGACCCCTCGAGTCCAAGCAGGTCGCTGCCTATCATACGGAGACCAGTCGTTTGCAGATTCAGAAGGAACTGGATCAGCGCAGGCTGGTTGCTACCAACGTAGATGTAAAGTGGGCGCGTCACAAGAATGTGCAAGTCAATCTACGAGTTGTCGCCTATCGGGAAGAAGATGCGCCTGCCTTACAGCAAAGAGTGCTGCAGCGCTTGTATCAGCGCCTCAATCCGGGAACATGGCAATTTGGGCAGCCGCTCCGGGCTTCACATATCTACGACATGATTCTCGCCGAACCTGGCGTGAACTACGTCGAAAATCTGAGCTTTCAAGTTGACGATGTTCCGCATCAGGATGTTCCCTCGCTCGCAAGAGACGCATTCCAGAGAAAGACCTGGCATGCCGCCTGCGGGGATTCTGTATTTCGCTCCATGAATGACGGCGAAAGCTGGGAGCGGACCGGGACATTCGCCGGAGAATCGGCGAGCATCATTGCCGCTCATCCCGGAAAAGCAGGATTGCTTGCGGTAGTGACAACGCTTCCCGGCGATGGGCAGCAGAATGCAATTTACTACTCATTCGATGACGGCGAGAGTTGGTCTGCTCCGACGCCGGTCGCCTTTGTGATTCACGGACTGGCCTGGACCTTGCGCGACACGGTTCCAGTATTGCTGATGGCAACCAGCGTTGGTCTCTACGAATTGGCGCTCGAGGGTTCGCGAGTGCCGATCCAAATTCTGGTCGATCCGAAACAGGCGGATCATGGGTTCAGCGCGATTACTGCGATTACGGATGTTCGCGGAATCACCAGCGTGGCCATTGCCTCGGAACAAAATGCGGGTGTTTTTCTCTCCAATGAAGGTGGAAAAGCGAGTTCATTCCGACCGATCGGGCTCGCGAACGAAGACATCCGAACTCTCACCGTGCAGTACGACGGCCCACGCACATTCTTATGGGCCGGATTCGGCGCTGCGGGGAATGCTCCAGGCTCGGGAGCCGCACGAATTGAGTTATTAGGTTCGGAAGTTTCGGCGGATGACTGGAAACGATTTACTAAAGACTGGAAAGGGGGAAGCTGCTGGTCATTAGCTTTCCGAGGTCTCAACGTTTACGCGGGATCTTATCAATCCGGTGTGCTACGCCTCGATGCCAGCGAGGCTGACCCTTCCTGGAAAGCTCCGGATCTGAGTAGTGGTCTTGCGCAACGTGGTGTGGAACGCATTTTCCAACTTGTGAAGACTGTTTCAGCCGCTCCCGACAATGACGTATTACTTTGTGGAGGGCCAGCCGGAGTCTATCGCAGCACGGACGGCGGGCTGAGCTATCAGAACATCTCCTCTCCTACTTACACCGACAAACTGACGCTGCCGGAAACCTGGTTGTTCTGTTCCGGAGAACACAAGATCGAGGTCACGCAGGAACATGAAAAGCTCTGAAATCTCCCGACTACTCCCCAGCATTTTTCAAAGGACTGTCGGACCGGGTAGTCCGCTGAGCGCGATGTTGAGCGTTATGGAAGGTCTGAATACGCCCGCAGAAGCGATCCTCGATGATATTGATTCGATCTTCGATCCCTCGCGAACCCCAGATGAATTCGTTCCTTCGCTCGCGCGCTGGGTCGATTTAGAAAGAATCTTCGCTCCACGCGAAGAAGCCGAGAACCTTGTGAGCACCGGATTGGGGCGCCTGCGGGAATTGATACGAATCGCACCGCACGTTTCCAAATGGCGCGGAACGCAAGAAGGACTCAAACGATTCCTCGAAACGGCGACAGGCACAACGGGATTTGTCATCGAGGAACCGGAGGCCAAGCCATTTCATCTGCGAGTGATTGCGCCGCAGGAAACGAAGGCGCATCGGACGCTAATTGAACGGATTGTGGATATGGAACGGCCGGTTTATGCAACTTGGGAAGTTCAGTTTTCTGGAGGATCTTCAAATGAGTGATTCGGATGATAAGAAAGGGATGCCCAATTGGGTGAAGGGAATTTTGACGTTCCTGGTTGCGGCGACACATGGCTTCGTGACCGGGTTTCTGATCAGCCTGGCCATCGACGATTCCGACCTAAAGATGGTCGCTATTTTCGTTGGTGGCGGCTTTGGGGTGCTGTACGGCATTGAAGCTGGCTTGTGTGTGAGCTACGACCTGAACGGCATCGGATGGCTGCAGCTTTTTATCGACATGACTTGGAGCCTACCGAATACAGTGTGGGGCTTCATCATCGGAAACCTCATTTTCATCTTCTTCGGGTTCCCGTCACGCGACTTGAGTAAGAACAATGGGTTCATCGCATTCAAACCACGCGGAAGCGGCAGCTTTGGCAACAGCGTTCTGCAGACTCACGGCACTGTAAACCTGGGAGGCGCCGGACAACATGAACTGGTCCACGTGCTGCAGGCACGAATCTTTGGACCGTTGTTTCTTCCGATTTACCTCGTCAACTACATCATCAATTCCTTGATTCAGGGATTGTGGACGATCACTGTTGGAATGATCCTGTGGCTTGTAAAGATTCGCGAGAAACCGTATTTTTGCCCGCCCAAAGATGCAACCAACAAATCTGTGGTACCCGGATTTTTCGGATGGATCTACTACTACACCATCTTCGAATTCTGGGGCTACAACAGCTAGATCACGAATCTTATGTTCGACCGGTTGCGTTTGCTCTTCTTCATCCTCGCGGCGATCGTTCTGCTGATCGTGATCGGGCTCGAGCTCGGCACATCGTTTCTGCCAGGAACATTCGATGCAGGAACGATGCGCCTGCAAACCGGCGACTCGCTGAAGAACTCTGACCTAAGCAGCGACGATAAAAGCAACATCACCGAC
>Ga0335082_10004327_pt1 | contig 15475 bp, 8 predicted proteins | sample Lox_Sample_41_FD_206718 | JGI IMG/M metagenome (GOLD analysis project Ga0335082, IMG submission 206718) | Soil microbial communities from Loxahatchee National Wildlife Refuge, Florida, United States - Lox_Sample_4.1 | ecosystem: Environmental > Terrestrial > Soil > Wetlands | place: USA: Florida...
GCCACGAGTTGGTGCTGGCCTGGATGAAGAAGATCAACCAGCGCTACGCCGACATGGGCTTGGACGTCAACCAGTACCGGGTCGAGGCGCTGCCCACCATCACCAAACCCAGCCTGAGCCGCTGGAAGGACATCGTCGACCAGTTCGTCGAAGCCGGCTGCCGCGCCATCTTCCTGCGCAAGCTCGATCCGTTCGGCTTCGCCGCCAAGAGCGCCAAGACCTTGGGCTACTCGATGGACGAGTTCCTGGAGTTCTACGCCAACGCCGTCGACTACATCATCGAGCTCAACCGCCGGGGCCTGCAGGTGATGGAACGGCACGCGGCGATCATGCTCAACAAGATCCTCGCCGACGAGGAGCCCAACTATCTCGACCTGCGCATCCCCGGCGGCGCCTGCATCGGCCAGATGGGCTACGCGCCGGACGGCAGCGTGTACTCCTCCGACGAGGGCCGCTTCGTCGCCTCGATGGGCGACGACATGTTCAAGATCGGCACGGTGTCGGACAGCTACTATCAACTGATGACCAACGCCTCGACGCGCGCCTTGGTGATGGCCGGCCTCAACGACGGCCAGCCCGACTGCGTCAGCTGCGTGTACAAGCCGTGGTGTGGTCAGCAGGTCGAGTACAACTACAAGACCCAGGGCAGCCTGCACGGGCACATGCGCGATTCGGCGTGGTGCAAGAAGCACAAGTCGATCTTCGACTACCTGATGCACAAGCTCGAGTCGGCCGACGAGCGTGACCTGGAGATGTTCCGGCTGTGGACGACCAACCGGCAACTGGACCATTTCATCATCGTGTGACCACCCTCGCAGGACGTGTTGCTCCACGGCTTCTTCCGCTCCTCGTCCTTCTCCTCAGCCCGCCCGCGGCTGCTGATTGTCCGTTCGGGATAACCCCGCAAACCGCTCAGCGCTTGTTCGACCGGGTGACGCGGGTGCCCGTGGGCGCCGGCTACCGCTTCGAAGGGATGTCCGCGAAGGGCTCGGAGCTAGTTGTTCTCTGGTCGCGGGATGGTCAAGCATGTCCCACTATCGAGGTACACCTTACCGACTGTTCGACCGGGCTCCCTACGCTCCAGCTGCGCGTCCCGCCGGAGCTGCCGCATCAATGTCCGGGGCTCCAGGCCGTGGTGCAAGCACTGTCCAGTGCGGTGGTCGCAGAGCCGTTGCTTGGACCGGACCAGGCCGTCGTCTCCTCGCCCACGGCCCGGCTGACTGCGGTTGCGCTCCTTGGTCTTGGGTTGGCCCTCTTGATCCGCCGGATACTCGCCGCCACGCCATGGGCTGGCGTTGGGTGGGCAGACGTAGGGGTGCTGGCGTTTGCTGCCGCGCTCGCGGCGCCGTTCTTCGTCGACGCGCCGCGAGCCGTGATGCTCGAGTTGGGTGCCGCTTGGATCGCCTTCACCGCCTGGCTCGTCGATCCAGACCTGCTGGCGACGCGGACGTGCACGGCGACCCTGTCTCTGCTCGGGCTTTTCTTCCTCTCGCTCCTCGTACACTGGTGGCTGTCCTCCGCCGGACCTGGTGATCTGAGTCTCAATCTAGCCGCCATCTGGTCTCCGGGGTTGGAGCTTCGTCTAGGCCCCGCACCGATCGCACTGTTCCGGCTGCTGGCATTGGCGCTGCCACGCCTGCAAGACACCCACATCATCTGGTGCAATCTTCTCTTGAGCAGCATTGTCCCTCTGTTGCTGTACGGAATCGTCGTCGAATTCGGCATGCGCAGCACGGCCGCCCTGTTCGCCGCCACCGTTGTCGCCGTACATCCCCTGCTCATCGTCTTCTCGGGCGTCTTGGAACGCCAGCCGATCTACCTGTTCGCCGCGGCCGGCTCGCTCTTGGCATTGATCGGCTTCCTGAAACGCGGCCGGCGCAGTCGGTTTCTCGTGTTCATCCTCGGCGCCCTCTTGGCGGTCACCTCTCGCCCTGAAGGCGCACACGTCCTGGTCCTGTATGTGGCAGCCCTGTTGCTTCCAGCAAGTCGTCGGGCTCGGACCGCGGTAGCGCTGGCCCTGGTCTTCCTCTTCACGTTTGCCTTCGTGTACGTGCACCAGGTGCTTCATTCCAAGCTGCCCGGCGGCAACTCATTCATCGGCGAGGCGCCGTTCCTGTGGACGGTCTTGTTCGACGGACACTTCACCCCGTTGGGCTGGACGCTGGCGTGGCTCCTGGGGCTCGTCTTCGGTTTGTGGCGCCGTACCGCGTGGATCGTGCTGCTGGTGGTGCTGGCGCTGGATGTCACCTGGAGATGGACGGGCTTGTACTTCATGTTCGTCGGCCACGTACGGCAGGTGGCCAGTGCGCGCTATGAGACGATTCTATTGATTCCGTTCGCGCTTGGGATCGCGCTCTTCTTCCAGGCCGTTCTCGAAACCCGCACGCTCTGGAAGGTTGGCTTCATCGCCACCTTCGTGGCGCTCTCGGCGGTGACGTTTCGGCGCCCCTACGAGACCCTGCTCGTACCTTTCACCGTCGATGACGAGTATCGCTTCCTGAGACACCAGGCATTGACCCTACCGCCGCAATCGCGGCTCTACGTTTTGGACCCGCCCGTAGATGACATCGGCCTGGTCGACGCCCACATGGTCGGGCGCTTCGTCGGCAGCAGCGTCGCGTTCTCGAAGTGGAGCGAGCGCCGCTGCGATGACATGACCTCGGCGAGCGCCCCCGCCTATCTCTATGTCGGATCATCGTGCGCCGAGCTGATCGACACGCGTGACCGCCCGCTGCCTTCGCCGGAGTATGCGCGTTGGCTCCAACTGTGTACCGCTATGCGTACGACGCTCGCGTCCGACGTCGTCGCGCAGACCGAAGTGCGAGCTCGCAAGATGGCCTACCACGATTTCAAGGACCCGACGGTGCACCTGGGCGTCTACCGGCTGCGCGATCCATCGCTCTGCAGCGTCGATGCGCGACTCCCGTCGCCACCGTGACAGCGACCAGCCGATTCATCGCTCCTCCCAGCGGAGGCGCACCCGTCCAGTCCGAACTCAGCGCTGGGAATGCGTGCCGATGGTGTCGACTGTTGAATCGTCCACCGCGGCCGCGCTACGGTATTAGCCGTGAAGGTCGGACGTACACGACAAGCGCCACGATCGGCCGGCGCGCAGCGGACGGCGCGACTCCTTCATGCCGAGATGGTCACGTGAACGCCGCGGCACGCATCGTCTCCACTCACGTCACCGGTCACGGGCTCGTCCTGCCCGCCGAACCGGTGGACGCGAGCCGCGCCTTGGCGGTGGTGCATGCCCGCTACCTGGCGGCGTGCTGCCAGCGCTTCCTCGGCGTCGCACCGCGACTGCCGGTGTCGTTGCGCGCCACGCACGGGCAGATCGTGCCGCTGGTGCGGCAGGCACTGACGCGCCAGCAACGCAGCCTGCTGGCGTGTTTCGCGTCGCCAACGGTGAGCACACCGTTGCAATGCGTGGAGTTGCGCGACGACCTCGAGAGCTTCGCCGCGCGCATCGACACGGCGGCCGCGGAGATGATGCCGCACCTGCTCCTGGAAATGGCGTTGCGACGGCTCCTCCCCGATGACGCGTCGGTCCTCTGGGAACATGGCGCGCCGCGCCTCGCTTCACTGTCGATCGGCGGCGAGCTGATTCCTCCCGACGGCGCCACCGGCTTGCGTTTCACCGCCGGCCACGTCGTCGCGATTGCCGGCGGCGCGGAGCTGGGGCGCTTGCCGCTGGACCTCGAGGCCCTGCAGGGCGCGCGCGCCGACGATCCACGCGGCTTTCGCTTCGCGCAACGCTATTGGCGCACCGGCAACGTCACCCGCTTCGCCACCATCGATCACAACCCCATCGCCGAGTTCGAGGCGCATCCTGAGAAGGCCGGCAATCACATCGACCTCGGCGGACGGTCGGCGCCAGAATGGATTGCCGTGCTCGACGAGTCGTTCGCGCTGATCGAGCGCTTCATGCCCGGTGAGTTCGCGGAAATGGGGATGATGCTCCATGAGATTATTCCGGTCGGCTACCACGACGTGCGCCATCTCTCCGCCTCATACCGCGAGGCCGTCGGCACCGTGTATCTGACGCTGCACCCGAACGTCATGACCATGACCGAGGCGCTGATCCACGAGTTCCAACACAACAAGTTCAACGTCTCGGCCCACAGCGTCGAGTATCTCACCAACGCCTTCCATCCGCGTTACAAGAGCCCGGTGCGTCCCGACCCGCGCCCGCTGTGGGGCATTCTCTTGGCCGTGCACGCCTTCCTGCCGGTGGCCGAGCTCTATCGTCGTATGCGCGACGGCGGCCACCCCTGGGCGGCGCGCCCCGAGTTCGACCAGCGTCTGTCGGAGATCGACCTCAAGAACCACGAGGGCATGGAGATGCTGCGCGGGCACGCGCAGCTTACCTCCGCTGGGCGCGCCATGTTCGATGACTTGGAGGCTCTCGAACGCCGCCACATGGCCGAGCGCACCGCGCGCGGGCTCGAGAACACGCCCACCGAGATCCACCTGGCGTAAGCTGCCACGTCCGGCCCATTCGGAGTCGCGGTTGTCGGTGCGCCAGTCGCGGCCCTCCTACGGGAACTCAGCCTGTCGTTCGACCTGCTCGACGCGCGCGACCAGCGTCTCCACGGTAGCGCTGTCATACGGAAAGTCGGCGTGACTCGGCCGCGCCGGAAACGACGCGCGAGCCACAGGAACGAGTGTCAACCGGCCCTCGATCGCCGCGCACGCCGGTCGGCCCTCGGGGCTGGAGCACAGGGACGTGTGGACGTAGTACAAGCATGCGGCCGGCGAGAGACCCTCGGCGATGGTGTGCGGCTCGCGCGCATCCATGGCCACCGCCGGCCGTGTTCGTGGACCCACGTATGTCGGAATGGAGAGACCGCGTTTGCCGGCTGACGCGACGTAGATCACACGGCACTCCGCCGGCAGCGCGGCAAGCTGTTCGCGCAGCCATCGGTATTCGAGGTGATCCGTCGTGCGGGCCACGACGATGGGGAGACCGACACGAAACCAGATGAGCGCGACGATCAGCGCCGCAGCCACGCCGACCCAACGGCGCCGGAGAAACGCTGGGATCGCGCCGGTCGCCGCGATGAGGGGTACGGTACAGTAGAGCCGATCGTACGCATGCTGCCAGATCCAGCTTTGGCCGTACGCATGCCGGCTCATGAGCCAGGCCGCGACACAGACACCGGCCGGGATCGACAACCACTTCCGTGGCGCCAGCCACGCGTACGTCAGCGTCGCGGCGACCGCTGCAACGAGCGACCACAACGACGGCGGCGCCGACGGCTGCATCAAGGTGCCGGCCCGGACCCGCCCCCAGACATCGAGCAACACGCCGCCACTTGTCGTCACCACCACCCCGCCGATGATCGCCGTGCACGCAAGGAACCGGAGCAAGCGGCGCGACGAGTTGTCGGCCTCACCCGCCAAGACCACGAACGGCACTGTCGCGACCAGCCCCCACGCCGACGGATGGATGCGGGCGGCCTGTGCCAGCAGCAACCCGGTCGCCCCCATCCACGCCAGCACCTGCCATCCCTGCCCCGCCTGCATCGCACGCGCAGCACCCAGCACGGCAACGGCAGCCGCCACGCAGAGGCAGATGATTGGAGCGAAGTACGCCTCGGTCGCACCCGTCCGGATCGCCACCGGATCGAGAGCGAGGAGCAACCCGGCCACCAGTGCGGCGGACCGCGAGAGGCCCGCCCAGCGACCGAGTGCGAATGCCAGCACCGGAACCAACCCCGAGAGCAGCGCGTTGCTCGCGAAAATCGCCCAGTCCGGATTCGACGGCGCCAGCGCGGCAATCGGCCCGAAGATCTCGACGTAGCCCGGACCATACGCGGCGATCACCGCAGGGTCGTGCGCCGCACCGACGATGAAGAGCGGACCGTACCCGTTCACGTGAAGCGGACCCCAGGGACCGAGCATGAACCGCAACGCCACGGCGAGCACAGCGACGCCCAGCACAAGGGCGCAGTCCGGGCGTGATGCGCGCGGACGCCCGCGACACGCCAGGACGATCAGCAGCGCCGACGCGGGGATGGCCCAGGCCGTGCCGATGTCGTCGGGCCCGAACGGTATGCCGGCAACGCGCAAGAGCATATCGATGATCCCTATCGCGAGACCGGTCAGTGCCACGCCCGGCGACGGGACGAGGCGGAGCCACCCGAGCAGGATGATGCTGCTGCCGACCAGCATGCCCCGCCCGCCGCGCAGCGTGTCGAGCCACCAGGGTAGCACGGTGGGATCCGGCGTGGGCCCGAGGGCGATCGCATCCGGCACCGGCAGCCCACCAGGATCGTGCGCTCGCAGCGTCTCGGCAAGTACCTCGGTGATCGCCTCGCGTTCGGCAGCAGGAGAATGCGGCGTCTCGTAGGCGATGCCGAAGCTCCGCGACTCGCGGACATCTGTCCACCGACCGCGCGCCAGGATGTGGACCTCGATCCCAGCCGCCTCGCCGGGACGCCGAACCCTGAGCATCACGTCGTTGCCGGGGCCGCGGCCGAGCGTGTCGATCCGAAAGCCATCCGGGAGAGCCGCGCCCCGGCTGTAGGGCGCGAGCAAGGCTTCCCAGGAAATCGTCGCCGTGCGCGCCCACTCAGGCGGCAACGCCAGCGCGGCGACTCCAATCAGGAGGGCCATGCCTGCCGCGACAGGGTAGCGTCTGAACTTGACGCGGCACGCATTCAAGAGCTAACCCCCTGGCCCCCTTCCCTGCGAGGGAAGGAGGAAGAAGCGTCTTGGCTCTTCGCTCCCCTCTCCGTTTCGGAGAGGGGCCGCACACCATCGATGCGTGCGGCGGACGAGCCTCTGCTGCCTTGGCGCACCGTTCGCCCCGTCGCGTTCATCACCGCCGCAACCGCTCGGTGCGCACATACACATGCACGGTCTCATGGTTGGGTATCGTGAAGCGAGTGAATCCGGCCGCGTCGGGAGTGGTCTGGACGAGGTTCCAATAGGGATCATCGAAGCTGAAACTCTGCCGCCCGGGTTCGAGGCTGACGATCATGTCGATGTGGTTGTCCCGTATGTAGGCATCCAACGGCTGGGCTCCCTTCTGCCACATCTTGACCTCGTGAAAGCCGCGCCCGAGCAGCTCACCGATGCCGTCGGTCAGTGTCAACACCTGCACGGGCGCGGGCAGCTCCAAGGAACGAATGAATGCGATGGTGTCGGTGATCGTGCGCGTCACCTCGATGCGGCCCTTGAAGTTGGAGCCCGGGACGACGTAGGCGGACGGGAGGACAAACGGCCTGGGAACAGCGACCAGGCACGCCAGCGCCGCCAACGTGCGCGCGCGCCACGAGTAGCGTGCAGGAGACGTGGGGACGAGCAGCGTCGCCGCCAGCGTTGCCGCCAGCACCAGGAACACCCCCGGAATGACCAGGTAGTGGGAGAGCGGAAAAATCGCCGTCGCCGCGGCCACCGCGAACGCCGCGACGACCGTGTACGGCACCAGGACGTGGCCGTAGCGCCCGACCAGCGCCCGGCGCAGACCAGGCCGAGCGGCAACCAAGATCAAGCTGCCGAACACGATGGCCGACACCAGCCAGCTCTCGGCCTGCACGAGTGCGGGACGCGTGGCGGGCGCCAGCAGCGGGTAGTGATCGAAGGCGGCTCCGACAATAAACCTCAGCGTCCCGAACAGGTTGTCGCTAAGGTGATGCATGACCGCGGTGGGATTGTTCACCAACGCCTGTAGCGGCGTGTGTGCGGCGCCGAATTCCTCTTCCCAGATGGACAGGAAGTATCGCCCTTGGCCGTGCCACTGACTCCAGTTCCAGGCAAAGTGTTCGCGAAACGCCATCAAGAAGCGGTCGTCGCCGGGGTCGGCGTTGAACAGGGGATTGCCGATCCAACAGCCTAGTACCAGCAGGGAGCCCACGCTGGCCGCCGGCCACGCCAGGATGCGTGGACCGGATGTCCGCAACTCCCTGTATGCCAACCACGTCGCCGCCAGGCAGAGGCATACCGCCGCCGGATAGAGCTCGGGGCGCGCGTACGAGGCAAGCAAGACCCCAGCCGCCGCAATGCTCAGGCGCCGCGCTCCGACGCCAACGAGCTCGGAGATGGTCAGTCCAGCCAGCACACTCATGAGCGCGAAGGCGCTGACCTTGCTCGACAGCGGCACGTTGAAATCCGAAATGAGAAAGAAGAGCGCCGCGCCCACCGCGGCCGCCACCCGACGCGTCAGGAGCAGGAGGTACAGGTAGACCAGACCCGACACGCCGATCGACAGCGCGTAGAGGTTGGCGGTGTAGACTGCGAGCGGGTCGCCGAGCAGCGCGACGAACGGTTTGAGCCACACGGCATACAGCGGCCCCCAGGCGGGCGGCCCGCTCACGATGCTCGGCACCGAGTGCTGGGCCATTTGGATGTAGAACGGCTCCATCGACATCATCGGGTCGAGGATCAGCGGCAGTCCGGTCAGGTAGAGGCAGTTGGCTGCGGCTACGACCGCGAAGCCGGTCATGGCCGCACCAAAGTCCAACGGTGCACGCGGATCGTTCATGCGGTCCGTTCACCCGCACGAAAATGGAGCACCATCGCCCTGCTCTAGCGGATGGCCTCCGAGCCGGCAATCTCGCTGGCGATGGGGACACCCGTCGCGAGCGGGGCAGTGCCTCGGTTTCAGCTTTACGACTCACGGCGTACACACGGCAACCCGAGGCATACCGCGGCCGGCGCGTCTTGCTGCCCTCCGGGCGCAGTGATACGCAGGCCGCGATGGCCGTCGATGCTGGGCGCTCAGGCACCGCGACGCTCGCCAGGCGGCGGCCCTCCCCGGCTGCAATAGTTGTGTGCCTCGGCATCACGCTCGCCGCCTATGCGTGGCTCGATCACGTCAATCCCCCGTTTGCCGTCACCGACGACGGCGTGCGCGATCAGCTCTTGGCGCGCGACTGCGTCGAGCTCGGCGACTGCCACCTCATCGGCGCACCGACCTCCGTGCGCGGCATCCATCAGGGCGCTGCGTGGATCGATCTGCTCGTCGCGGTGCGCTTCGCTGGGGGCACCGAAGCCACGGCCCGAGCCGTCGTCCTGGGGCTCTTGGCGCTGAGCATCGGCACACTCTGCCTCGTCATCTGGCGATGGCTGCGCCCATCCTTGGCGCTGCCGGCCGCCGTGCTGTTGCTGGGTGCGTTGAGCTACGATGCGTATCCGAGCCAACTCATCAATCCGAGCGCGGCCGCGTTTCCCGACGTCCTCACCGCCGCCGCTCTCCTCTGTTACGCCCTGTCGGGCAAGCGTCGCTATCTAGTCATGACGGCCTTCGCGCTCGGCCTGGCGATCAACTTTCACGTCGCGGCGTTCAGTCTGGTGCCGTCGCTCGTCGCCGCCGTCGGCCTCACGAGTCGCCGACCCTGGCACGCACTGCTCTTGGCGGTCGGCGTGCTCGTCATCACATATGTCGTGACCTCGCGCGCGGCGTTGGTCGCCAACTTCGACAGTCTCGCCGGTGACGGGAGGCTGCCCTTCATCGGTGCCGCCCTCCTAGTGGTCGCGCTCTCATCGGTGTGGCTTGGCCCGTGGTTTCAACGTCTCCCACGGGACCGGCGGGCGTGGGGCATTGGGATGATCTTGCTGCTGCCGTTCGGCATCGGGACGCTCTGGCTCACCCTCCGGCAGGGACACTATTTCGGCGTCACCTACCTGCATCCGGTGCTGGCCCCGGCTGCCACAGTCGCCGCGACGCTCATCTCCATCCCCTTCGAACGTGTTCGGTACACGCGCTGGATTCCCACCGCCGTCGCGGCCCTGACCTTCACGGCGCTCGCAGTCCTCGCTGTTCTGGCCCCACGTCATCAAGTGATGCAGGCAGGAGAGCAATGGACGTTGACGGACGCCGCGACCATCGCGGCGCGCGCGACACGCATGGGCTGGAGCTATGACCAACTCCCCTTTCGCCTGCAGAGCCGCAACTGTCGCGAGTTGCTGGTGGGCATATCCGCAGTGGCACCGCCAGCGTTCGCTGCCAGCAGGGGGAGCCGGAGGCATCTGCAGGTCCTGCGCGTCCGTCGAGATCGAGTCGCCGCCTTTCGAGGCACCGACGATGTCGTCGCCCTGGAGGGTGGCGACGTGGCGGTCGTTCGCGAGATCGAGTCGTGGTTGCGATCCGAAGCGCTCCTGGCCTGCCGCACGCCGCTTGGCGCCGCGGGCGCTTCGGTCTGCGCACCCGCCCGCCCCACAGCGGCCGAATCGGGCGGGGTCGCACGGGTCTCGTTCCTGATGCGATCGTTTCCGGAGATCCACAGCCTGGACGTACCCCCGCCCTACGTCGAAACGTACGAGATACCCCTTACACCGGCGGCCGGTGAGAGCCGCGATATGACGATTGCCGACGGCAGTCCGCCGCAATGCCGGTGGCACATCACCCGTGTCGAAGGAGTCCGAGCCGACGGCGCGCTTCCAACCACCCATGTGGTCCTCCACTCGGATGCGGGAGCCCCAGGCCGGCTGGTCGTCGAGCGCGCGGCCGGTACGCCGTCGTGTCCCACCGACGCCACGGCGCGGCGGTATCCGCCGTGTGTGCTGGAGATGCAGCCGGGTGACCCTCTCGGCGCCCAGGCGGGCAGCCGCTGATGTCGCTGCCTCGTTGGCCCACCGTGGCAGCCTTCCTGACCGGCACCCTCCTCTGCAGCACCCTGGCCTACGCGCAGGATCTGGCACTCACCAAGGACAGTGAGTTCGGATTCCAGCGCCTCATCCACTTCGCGCAAACAGGACGACTGGGTGATGACATTGCCAACGCCAACGTCGGCGTGCTGAAGGATCGCGTGCGCATCGAGCTCATCGGAAGGAACGGCGAGACGAGGCTCCTGCTGTTGACTCGGAAGACATCGACGCTCGCGCTGGCTCGCTACTTCGACATTGAGGTCGGCCAAGGCGCCACCGCGAGCGATGCCGCCCGCGTCGGCAAGGCCCTCGACGAGGCCTTCGAGGCGGACCCGTTCGAGGTGGCGCTCGGGGCTGTCGGCGCATACCCGGGAGCACAGCGGGTGCCGAGTTTGGCGGAAGCATGGCGCGACGGCGGCGCGCGTGGTGTGTTCCGCTCCCTAGCCTGGTGTGTCGTCACTCCTCCGGGGCTCGGGTACACCCTTACGGTCACCGTTCTGTTGGCCATCGCCGCGCTGGCAAGCCTGATCGTGCTCTGGGGATCGGCCCCGTGATGCTGCGTGAGCGATCGTCGCTTGCCCGCGCGACCCGGTCGCGGCGCGGGTACGCGCTCGTCACGCTCATCCTACTCGCGGGGTGCGCTCGGCGCGGTGCCACGGCATCCTGCCCTTTGGGCGTTTCGCCCGAAACCGCCAGGCGGTTGTTCGATCGCGCCGCGGCAATCTCCGTCGATGCCGGCTACCGCTTCGAGGGGCTGGGCACGAACAAGACAGAGGTGTTTGCCCACTGGTCCCTGAACGGCACCGCCTGTCCACCCATTCAAATCATCGTCGAGGGCTGCACGCCGCTGCTCGGTCTGCCGGAGTTTCAGCTCAGGGTTCCACCCGACCTGTTCGCGCGCTGCCCGGGAATGGAAGCGGTCGTCAGAGAGCTCTCCAGCGCGTCGCCGGCGGCGTCCTCCTTGAACGAGCCCGCGGCCTCGCTGGCTCGGGTGCTGCGCCATGTGTTCGCAATCATTGCGTTCGTGCTCGTGGCCGGCGGGCTGATCGGCTTTCTCATCGCCTCGGACCGCGACTGGCCGCTTGGATGGAGAGTCTTCGGCTGGGTCGCCATCGTCGCTGCGGCGGCGATCCCATTCTGCATGAGCCTGCCGGTCGCCGTGACGGTGGAGTTGGGCGCGGCGTGGTTCATCTTCACCGTTCTGCTCTTCGATGGAGAGGTGTGGACGGCTCGAGGCCGCGAACTGAAGCGGCCGCTACTGGGGCTCTTCGTCGTGTCGTTGCTGCTACACGGGTGGCTGTCGTCTGGCGGGCCAGGCGATCTTCACCTGAACCTGGCGGCCATCTGGTCCCCGGAATTGGAGCTGCGTTGGGGGCCTGCCCCGGTCGCGCTGTTTCGTCTGCTCGGTTTCGCCCTCGGCGGCATTCAGGATACCGACATCGTGCGGTGCAATCTGATCCTGAGCAGTCTCCTTCCCCTTCTGCTGTATGCGATCGTCTCGGAGCTCGGCGTCAGCCGCCACGCCGCCTTGCTGGCGGCCTTGGTGACCGCCGCGCATCCGTTGTTGATCGTGTTCTCAGGGGTCTTGGAGCGTCAGCCGACGTATCTCTTCGCGGCGGCCGGATCGACGCTGGCGCTGATCGGCTTTCTGAAGCGTGGCGGTGCCGGCCGTGGGGCGGCGTTCGTTCTCGGCGCGGTGTTGGCAACCGCGTCGCGGCCGGAGGGCGCGCACGTACTGATTCTCCATCTCGTGATGCTTCTGCTGGTGCCGGCGAGCCGGCGCCGGCGTGGAGCGGCGGCCGTCATGCTGGCGATCCTCATCGCGCTCACCTGGGCCTACCTGCACGGGGCATTGGAGTCGAAGCCGCCGGGGTGGAGCACCAGCATCGACCAGATGCCGCTGTTGTGGACCGTGCTATTCAGCCCCGACTTCACGCCGCTGGCCTGGATTGTCGCGTCGACCTTCGGGCTCCTCGTGGGTCTCCGACACCGCGCGGCGTGGGTGGCGCTGCTGGCGGTGCTCGGGCTGGACCTCATCTGGAGGTGGACGGGCCTCTACGAGATGTTCGTCGGTCACGCAGGCCAAGTGGCGAGCACACGGTACGAGTTGATTCTCCTCATTCCATTCGCGATCGGCATCGCGCTCTTCCTCGAGGGCGTACTGGCGACAAGGAACTGGGTGAAGGTGAGCCTCCTCGCCGCCTGCGTCGTGCTGACGGCCGCGACGTTCGGCAGACCATACGACACGCTGATCAGGCCCTTCACCATCGACCACGAGTATCGGTTCCTGCAGCAGCAGGCGTTGACGCTGCCGCCGGGCTCGCGGCTCTACGTCCTCGACGCACCGATCGACGACATCGGGTTCATCGACGCCAACCTGGTCGGCCAGTTCGTCGGCAGCACGGTACGCTTCCACACGTGGAGCGAACGCCGCTGTGATGACTTCCTCGAGAATGGGGCACCGACCTACCTGTACATCGGCTCATCCTGTTCCGAGCTGGTCGATGCCGTCGACCGTCCGCTGCCCTCACCCGCCTACAGCCGTTGGCTGCGGGACTGCGCATCGTTGCGCGCCCGCGTGGGTGAGGACCGGATCGAGGTGATCGACGTACCGGCGCACCGCATGTCCTGGTACAACTTCAAGAGCGGCACCGTGCCTCTGGGCCTGTACCGGCTGCGCGACCCATCCATCTGCGCGCTCGGCCCGAGTCCCCGGTCGACGCCGAACAACGGTGGCGCCGAACCCTGACATTCGGAGCGCGCGGCTCTCGTGCGCTGATCGGCAAGCGGTGCGGCACCCACGCATCTGTTGACGCCCACCCTTCGTCGCGGATACCTCCGAGGAGGATTTCGGAAACCATGGCGAAGGCATTGCGGCGATTGCTCTTGCTCGCGGTCTCCGGCTTGGCCGTGGTGCTGCTTGGCGAAGCTGTCTATCGAGCCACGCTCCACCTCGGGGCGCCGGCGACTGGGACTGCAGCGCACCAGTTCGAGCTCTACGGCGTCGGCGAGTCGACGATGGTGGGCGAGCCGTTCGAACCGAAGATATCCGTTCCGCGACTGCTGGAGCACCTGTTCGGTCACGCGCTCGCGGGGAGGACGATCGTCGTGCGGAACTTGGCCGAGCGCGGCGTCCCGCTCTATCCGCAGTCCATTGCCTTCGAGCAAGCGGTTGCCTTCCGCGATCCGTCCGTACCGGGAGTCGCGTTGATCATGTCGGGGCACAATGAGGGGTTCACGCCCGCGACGCCCGACGGCCGGCGCGCGTCGGCGCTCACCGAGATGAGCGAAGGGTCGGCCCTGGTGCGCGATGCCGTGTTGGCGCTGCGTCGGCACCGCGCCATCGGCCGCGAAAAGAGTCTCGCCATGTACGAACACTATCTGCGGCGCGTGATCGAAACCGCGCAGCGCAAAGGGCTGGTGCCGATCCTGACAACGATGGCCTCGAACATTGCCCGCATCGAGCCGAACTACGAGGGCTCGGACGGCTACGCAGTTGGGGCGGTCGTCGAGCATGGCATGCGACTCGAAGCGGAGGGCCGTTACCGAGAGGCACGCGACCTCTACGTCAGCAACATCGCGGGGCACGCGAATGCCTCGGCGTCCCTCTACTACCGCGCCGGGCACTGCGAAGAAGCGCTGGGCGACTTCGCGGCCGCGCGGGAAGACTACTGGACTGCCGTCGACCTCGATCCGCGCACGAGCTTCGGCCGCGCGACGCGCCCGCAGAATGATCTGCTGCGCCGCCTGGCGCGCGAATATCGCATCCCGCTGGTCGACGCCGTGGAGATATTCGAGGCGCGATCGCCGCACGGCCTGCTCGGAAACGAGCTCTTCATGGACGGCCAGCATCCCAGCATCGAGGGTTACCGTCTCCTCGCCGACGCCTACGCGCGGATTCTCACCGACCGGTTCAACCAGCCCATCGCGAATCCGTTGCGCGACGAGCGGGAGGTTGCCGCGGCGGTGGGTTTCGGTCCCGAGGACGTTTCCGGGTCGCTCGTCGACGCCGGCAGTTGGCTGATCGCGACATCGGTGAACCATCCGTTTCCGCGGGACCGCATGGCGCTGGCGGCGAAGCACTTCGCGACCCTCGTGGGCCGCGGCGATGACTTCTCGGCGTGGATGGGAATCGCGCTGACGCAAGCCGCGTTGCGCGGCGGCATGCTCCGGAGCCCCGCGGATCTGCTCACCCTCGGCAATTGGGGTGGCTACACCAAGTCGTATCGCAACGTTCCGTCGACGAACCTGCCACCGCTCCTGGTCACGTTTCAGAAGTGCGGCGTCGACGCCGACGTCATCGATCGCCTCCGCGCGCTCGCCCCCGGCACACCTGCGGCCGCGATGCCGCAACCCGGCGGTTGACGGCGTCGAGGGCGCTACCACAACCCCTATCCGGCCTTGATACGATCGGCGGCAAGGTGCTAGCCAGGGGGCTGGTCTCCACTATGTCTCCGCGCGTCCGACTCGGTCAGAGCCCGCTCGAGGTCGCCCCTCTCGGCGTCGGCTGCTGGGCGTGGGGCGATCGTGAGTACTGGCGTTACGAAGAGGACCACAGCCCCCGCGACGTGGTCGACGCCTTCGACGCCTGCCTCGAGGCCGGGCTCGATCTGTTCGACACCGCCGAGGCGTACGGCTGGGGCAAGGGAGAGAAGATCCTCGGCGCGCTCGCTCGCAAGAGCGGACGATCGCTGGTCATCGCAACCAAGTACGCACCGCTCGCGGGCCGCGGCGGCGCCGCGGCGATCGCCAAGGGGTTGGCCGGCAGCCTGAAGCGGCTCGGTGTGCCGCGCATCGATCTGTACCAGCTGCATTGGGCCGACACCGAAGAGGTGCCCATTGCCGCCGCCATGGACGCCTTCGCCGACGCCGTGCAGGC